>Ga0302321_100003704_pt1 | contig 13144 bp, 10 predicted proteins | sample Fen_T0_1_FD_202505 | JGI IMG/M metagenome (GOLD analysis project Ga0302321, IMG submission 202505) | Peat permafrost microbial communities from Stordalen Mire near Abisko, Sweden - Fen_T0_1 | ecosystem: Environmental > Terrestrial > Soil > Wetlands > Permafrost | place: Sweden: Abisko...
GGCCTGCAACATCAGCCCAAGGCAATGACTCGACCGCGAGCAAGGCCCACGACAACACCTTTGTCATAGGCAATGACGATCATCTGGCAATCAGCGTTTGGAAAGAGCCGGAAGCTTCTCGCTCTCTTCCGGTGCGGTCCGACGGCAGAATCTCGCTGCCGTTGGTGGGAGAAGTGCAGGCCGCAGGCCGAACTCCTCTCCAGCTCGAACGGGAAATCGCCTCGAAGTTGAAGAGCTACATTTCAGACCCGCAAGTAACCGTGGTGGTTGAGCAAATCAACAGCGAGAAGTTCAACATCCTCGGGCAGGTGACGAAGCCCGGTTCGTATCCTCTGACACGCGTAACGACGGTACTTGACGCCATTGCCATGGCCGGCGGCTTCCGGGACTTCGCGAAGCAAAAGAATGTCTACATCCTTCGGCGCGGACCCAACGGCGAGCAGGCGAAGATTCCGTTCAATTACAAGAGCGTGATCAAAGGCGAGCACCCAGAGCAGAACATCAAGCTCGAGCCGAACGATACCGTTGTAGTGCCCTGAGGTCCAGCCATGTTCCCAAGACCCTGCGTCATTCTTGGACTAGTCCTTCTCCTCGTGGCGTCGAGTGCCGCCGCGCAGGTAGAGCCTGCTGCGACCGAAGGGGCAGCCATCCAGTCGGATGAAGCGCAGATGCGCACGCCACCTCCGGTGAGTGGCGAGGACTACCCCGAATTGACCCGCTCGGAGGTTCGTTCCAACTACCTGCGAGCAGGGATGACCTTCGATGCGGCATACGATGACAATGTACTGCCTTACAATGTCGCGAAGCCGATGCACGACATGATTTACTCGGTCAGGCCCACAATTGCATTCGACCAAGCTCTGCCTCGGCTTCATCAGACGCTCACCTACAGTCCCGGCTTCACGTTCTATCAGCGCACCAGCGCCCGCAACCAGGCAGACCAAGGCGCTACGATCAATTTGCAGTACCGGTTGAGCCCTCATGCCTCCCTGATCGTGCGAGACTCCTTTCTCAAGAGTTCGAATACGCTCTACCAGGCCACTGACTCGGTATCGGGTGCTCCGCCATCTAACCCAGAAGGCGCCATCCCTCCGATTGCGGATGAACGGAGGAACATTGCCAATGGGCAAATCAGCTATCAGTTCAGCCCAAACGCGATGGTTGGTGGCGGCGGGTCCGCTACGAGGCTTATATTCCCGAACGTTTCTCAGGTCCCTGGCCTCTGCGATTCCAATACGCTTGGCGGATTGGCTTTCTACAATTTCCGCATTTCCAGCTCTCAATATGTAGGCGCCAATTATCAATACACGAATTCGTTGACCTGCCCTGCTTCCCGGCGGAGCCAGACCCGGACGAACACTGCCTATTTCTTCTATAGCCTCTACTTTGGCCGCGCCCTCTCCTTGTCAATTTCGGGAGGTCCGCAGCACTTCGAGTCGAAGATGCCTCCTTTGCCTTTGACCTCTGCATGGACACCCGCTCTGACTGCGAGTCTGGGTTGGCAGAGCGGACATGTGAGTGTTGCCGCCAGCTATTCGCGGACCGTCAACGGAGGCGGCGGGCTGTTTGGCGCCTTTCATTCCAACAGCATGACGTCCCATCTTCGCTGGCAACTAACACGGGATTGGACCATAGACTCACAGGGAGCCTATGAGATACACAAGACAGTGAATGCTCTATTCGTCACTGCAGGAGCAGGCGGACACACCGTGTCAGGGCAAGTGACCCTCCAGCGGAGAATTGGCGAGAAGCTGACACTGGAAACCACATTCCAGCGCATGCACCAGAGCTATGGAGATATCGCGGTGCTCTCGGGATCGCCCGACAGTAATCGCGAAGGCGTCTCTCTGATCTATCACATTGAAAGACCCTTGGGAAGATAAGATGACCGAAGTCTCAGACTTCTCAGAAGGAAAGAGCTCCGAAGGGCTCGATCTCGAGCGCTATTTAAACATTGCTCGCCGGCGCCATGTGCATTTTCTCTTGTCCTTCCTGATAGGATGGCTGGCGGTGTGGGCAATCAGCTGGGTTCTGCCTGCTCGCTATAAGTCAACCACGCTGATCCTCGTGGAGCAGCCTAGCATGCCCAAGGACTACGTGGCGCCCAACGTGACCGAGGACCTGCAGGATAGACTGCAAAGCATTACGCAGCAGATTCTCAGTCGGACACGGTTGCTCTCGATCATTGACAAACTGCAGCTATATCGGTCTGGCCGAACTCAAGTAACCCCCGATGAAAAGGTGGAATTGATGCGCAAGGACATCAGCATCGACCTTGTGCGCAGTGAAAACGCCAAAGGAATCAGCGGATTCACTATCGGCTACTCTTCCAAGGATCCGCAAACAGCCCAGCGCGTCACGAGCGAATTGACTGACCTCTTTATTGACGAGAATCTGAAGGCCCGGCAGCAGGAATCCGAAGACACAACCGCATTCATCCAGAACCAGCTGGACACAGCCCGCACCGTACTTGCCGAGCAAGAGGCTGCGGTCCGGCAATACGAAGGAAAGCATATAGGGGAGCTGCCCTCTCAGCAAGCGAGCAATTTGCAGATTCTGAGCGGACTGCAGGGGCAACTGCAGAACGAGCTGGATGCTCTCAACAACGCGAAGCAGCAAGGAATCTATTATCAATCTCTGATCGAACAGTACAGGGCCCTCCGCGGCACACCTCGCGCACCCGATGGGGATCCGACTGATCTTCCAGTGACTGATAAGGAGCTAGAGGTGCTCAGGCAGAGGTTTGCCAGTCTCAGCGCTCGCTATACGGATCGATACCCCGACGTCATCAGACTGAAGGAGGAGATCGCCAAGACCGAAAAGATGAGAGACGATCTTCTTGCAGGCTTGAGATCCAAAGGCACCCCAGATACTCGATCCAACAGCGATTCTGCCGCGGACGGAGCAGGCAGCCCGCAGCAGAGTCCTGCGATGCTTCAGCTAGAAGGGCAAGTGCGCGCAAATCATGCGGAAGTCGCAAACCGGGAGCAAGCGGTGGCCGCGCTGAAGGCCAGAGTCAATGAATACCAGTCACGTCTAAATAGCGAGCCTGCGCGCGAGCAGGAATTGGCTGATCTGACCCGGGGTTATGAGCAATCGAAAGCCAACTACGATGACCTTCTCAAGAAGAAGAATGCCTCTGAAATGGCCACAAGCATGGAGCAGATGCAGCAGGGCGAGCGGTTCAAGATGCTCGATCCTCCGAGTCTGCCCATCAAGCCGGATTCTCCCAATCGGATGAAGATGTGCGGAATTGGGTTGGTGGTTGGCCTTGGGATGGGCTTGGTCGTAGTGATGCTTTTCGAGTTGATTGACGACCGGATGCACGCAGAGAGAGAAATCAAGGGCGCGCTCTCGGTGCCCTTGGTATCTGAAATTCCAGTCATTGCAGCTGCGCCCGGGGACAGGTCGGGCCCGAAAAAGAGGCTGCTCGGCTGGGCCATGACGGTGCTTGTGCTGTCTTGCATCCTTGCTGGCTCAGCCTTCAGTTACCTGCACGGATAGGATCAAACGCCTCATGTACAAGGCCTTCTTCAACCTGACGCGAAATCCATTTGACCTCACGCCCGACCCCACCTACTTTGTACCGAGCAAGCGGCACAACGAGGCGCTGGCGGCGCTCTACTATGGCGTCAGGCGTCACAAGGGCTTCGTGGTTGTAACGGGCGAAGTTGGGACGGGAAAGACCTTGCTGCTCAGGTATCTGCTCGGCCTCTTGAAAGAAAGCAGGGACGTGTCCTATGCGTACCTCTTCAATGGCCGGCTCTCACCCACGGAATTTCTGCAGTACATCCTCTCTGATTTTGGCTTGCCCGCGGCGGGGAAGAGCAAGTATGAACTCTTGCTTGATCTGGGGCGATTTCTAGTATCGCGATCCTCGAAACAGATGACGACCGTTCTCATTGTGGACGAGGCGCACCATCTTCCAGCAGAGATTCTTGAAGAGATCAGGCTGCTTTCGAACCTGGAGACGACAGACGAGAAGCTACTGCAAATTGTGCTCGCAGGACAGCCAGAGCTTGACTACAAGGTCGACTCGTTTGGACTTAGGCAGCTTAAGCAGAGGATCGCGGTTCGGACCCGTCTCTGCCCGCTTGACCGTGGAGAGACAGGGTTCTACATCGAGCAACGCCTGCAGATTGCCGGGGCGAGCCTAGAACAGGATCAAATCTTTCCCGAGGAGGCAATCGCGGCGGTGTTTCGCTATTCCAAAGGTCTGCCGCGCCTGATTAACACCATTTGCGAGAACGCTCTGATTGCTGCTTATGCGCAGCAGTTGACTTATGTGACGCCGCAGATGGTGGAGGAAGTTGCGAGAGAATTTCGTTTAGATGTGGCTAGTGGAAGTAGCGATGAGGAGATGGCGAGCCAGTTGGATATGAATCCGCAGAGACCTGGACGTAGTGTTTCGGTGTCGTTCCCGCTCACGGATGCTGGAATCGATTGCAACAAGGATAACGATGATCAACTGGCATATGGAATGAGTACAAATGAGTCACATATTTGACGCATTGCAGAGAGCAGAAACCGGTCAATCTGGAAGTGGCGCTTCACACCCGTCTGAAGTGGCCGAGTTGTTGCTTCGCGCAGAGCGTAGAACCATACGCAAGTGGGAAGCTGCAACAGGTTCTGCGTCGGCTGTCGCGGAAGGATGCTCGGATTCCGGATCAACCGCGGGAATCGCGGAGGAACTTCCGGGAGAACCCGCAGGCGCGAATATCGTCGATTCGGCGATATCGGGGATTGGACCCAGAGCCGAAGATTTGAACTTGGTGCAGGCCAACCTGCTCGGGGAGATTTCTGACCGCCGCCTGGTGTGCCTTTCGGATGGGGACAGTCCGGCCGCGGAGGCCTTCCGGTTGCTTGGAGTAAGGGTACGGCATATGCGCCGCAGCCGGTCGCTGAAGCGGATTTTGATCACAAGCTCCATTCCCCAGGAGGGGAAGAGCACGGTTGCCGCCAACCTGGCATGTGCTCTTGCTCAGAGAACGGACGAGAAGATCCTGCTCTTGGAGGGAGATCTGCGCAGGCCGTCACTGCCGGGACTGTTCGGACTCGATCACGCAGCGGGGCTCAGCGAATACCTTCAGGACGACTGTGGAGGCGAGCCGAAGCTCCACCGTGTTAGGGGCCCTTCACTTTGGGTTCTTCTTGCTGGAAGTCACACCGGAAACGCGCTTGATCTGCTGCAGTCAAAGAGACTCCCCGATCTGATTGAACGCCTGAGCAATCTGTTCGACTGGATTATCATCGATTCTCCGCCTGTGTTACCGCTGGCTGACACAAGTGTCTGGGTGAGGTTAGCGGATGGAGTCTTGCTTGTTACGCGGCAGGGCGTTACCAGGAGGAGGCTTCTACAGCGTGGACTCGGCGGTATCGAGCCGGCCAAACTCATCGGCGCGATCCTGAATTCTTCACCGCACCCTGCGGGTTCGGACTACTACTACCGGGTGTCCGCGCGATTGCAGCAAGACCAGAATTCCTAGGAAAGGTCCTGGCATGAGCCTGCCTGGTGGCTCGAACTCCCTGTTAATGCATGATGGGCGGTCCCAATTCTTGAGCCGCTGAGGGCGAGTTGTGAACTGCCGTTCCCGCATCCTTCTGCCTGTGTGCGATGAGGAGGCAGTAGGAGCGGGGAGTCAGGACTCGAAAAAGCCGAATATCGCAGTCGCATGAAAAGGAGATGACAATGGCACTATCGCATGTGTTCCGGGAACTGGATATGCCTAGCCATCGACTCAATCTGGAGATGGATGGAGCAAGGAACATGCTTGGCGAACCAACCTTCAAGAGGATGATCGCGATTGAGCGCAAGCGGACCGAACGCACGGGAGAACCCTTCCTTCTGATGCTGCTTGAGGCAGGTCCTTCTCAGCATTCCCTCGGAGAGGGCGGGCCCTTGGACCGCGTTGCGAATATTCTCTTGGCGTCGAGCCGAGAGACAGACGTGATCGGATGGTACGTAGCAGGCACGATAATCGGGGTCATTTACACCGGCCTGGTGGTGACCGATCGAAACGCGATTCTGGGCGTGATCTTCGACAAGGTCAACCTGATGCTCAGAAACGAATTGACCAACGAACAATTCAGCCAGGTCAGCGTCGCCCTCCATCTCTTTCCCGACAATTGGGGCAACGACAAGTCCGGTCGCCCCAGCGATCCTGCACTCTACCCAGATCTGACAAACCGAGACGTCCGCAAACGCTCCGTGATCGCCATCAAGAGGGTGATGGACATCGTGGTGAGCGCCATCTGCCTGATTGTCAGCTCACCGATGTGCGCGGCTATCGCGGTAGCCATCAAAGCATCCTCGAAAGGTCCTGTGCTGTACAAGCAGGAGCGCATTGGGCGGCATGGAAGCTCTTTCATGATGCTGAAATTCCGCTCCATGTACATAGACAACGACCACAAGAGGCACAAGGATTACGTGACGAAGTTCATCGTCGGCCAGTCTGAGCCACAGCGCGTCGAAGGTAACAGCGATGTTGTGTACAAGCTATCCAATGACAAGAGAATCACGCTGATCGGCAACTTTCTGAGAAAGACGAGCCTGGATGAACTGCCTCAATTCCTGAACGTCCTTCGCGGAGAGATGGCGTTGGTCGGTCCGCGCCCTCCGCTCCCGTACGAGGTTGAGGTCTACCAGACCTGGCACAGGCGGAGGGTCCTTGAGGTGAAGCCCGGGATCACTGGGCTGTGGCAAGTCAGTTGCCGGAGCCGCGTCAAATTCGACGAGATGGTCCGTCTCGATCTTCGCTATGCCACATCCTGGACCCCGTGGATGGATTTCAAGATTCTGCTGCGGACGCCCTTGGTGATGATCAGGGGAGACGGCGCCTGTTGACGCCAGTGACAGCGAAGTCGGGCATGGACCAGCGCCGCATACCCCGTCCTCGGACAACTCGTTCCGAGAGCGGAAAATGCCAGGCATCGGGCCTGACATCGCCTCTAAGTCGATGATAGTTAGATGAATCCAAACGCAGTCCTGCGAACAATCAAGAAGTGAAGTGTAACTGCTCCAAGGCAGGCATCTAGTTGGAGGGATGAATTATGAACTTCGGTGTCATCGGATACGGCTATTGGGGACCAAATATCGTGAGGAACCTTGCCGCTCTTGAGGGATCTCAGGTGCGTGCAATCGCGGAGATCAGTCCTTCCGCCCAGAAGCGCGCGCAGAAGGCTTATCCCGGGACTCTCGTAACGCCGGATGCGATGGAGCTGATCGTGTCTCCGGAGATCGATGCCGTAGCGATTGTCTCTCCCGTATTCACGCATTACGAACTCGCCAAAGCGGCCCTGGAGAATGGAAAGCATGTCTTTGTGGAAAAGCCATTCACCAGCAACTCGGATCAGGGGGAAGTACTGATCAACCTCGCCCAGCAGAAGAACCTGAAGATCATGGTCGATCACACCTTTCTCTTTACGGCCGCGGTTCGAAAGATATCGCAGTTGATCGGGGAAGACTCGCTCGGAAGACTCTATTACTACGACTCCACCCGCGTGAATCTCGGATTGTTTCAACACGATATCAACGTGCTGTGGGACCTTGCGCCGCATGATTTGTCAATTATGGATCACCTCATTCCAGTCAGCCCCGAGGCCATCGTGGCGACTGGGCAGAGCCACCTCAACGGGCACGAGGATGTTGCCTATATGACGCTCTATTTTCCCGAGAAGGTGATCGCGCACATCAATGTGAACTGGCTCTCCCCAGTGAAGGTAAGAACAACGCTGATCGGTGGCGAGAAGCGGATGCTGGTGTGGAACGACCTCGATGCCGACGAGAAGGTCAAGGTCTATGACAAGGGTGTGAAGATCACCAACAGCGAGGGCGTGTATGACCTGCTCGTGAACTATCGCTCGGGCGATATGTGGGCCCCGCACCTGGAACAGGGCGAAGCACTCCGTCAGGAGTTGGCGTACTTCGTCGATTGCGTTTCGAGCGGCCAGGAGCCATTCAACAACGGTAGTGCGGGCCTGCGGGTTGTCAAGATGCTCGAAGCAGCCAGCACGTCTCTGAGCAGGAAAGGGGCCCTGGTGTATCTATGACATCCGCCAACTTCATCTCGGAAGACGTGAAACTCGGCAAAGACGTCCGGCTCTCGAAGTTCATCAATTTGTACGGCTGTGAAATTGGGGGCGACACGAGGATTGGGGCTTTCGTGGAAGTCCAGAAGAACGCGACCGTAGGCTCGCGTTGCAAGATCTCGAGTCACACCTTCATCTGCGAAGGAGTTGTCGTGGAGGATAACGTGTTCATCGGGCACGGTGTGATGTTCATCAACGACAGATATCCGCGCGCAACGACCGCCGAGGGACACCTGCAGACCGAAGCCGACTGGACAGTCGAGCGAACTGTGGTCAAGAAGGGCGCCTCCATCGGTTCCGGATCCACAATCCTCTCCAATCTGACCATTGGGGAGAACGCGATTGTGGGCGCTGGCAGCGTAGTTACGAAAGATGTGCCAGCAGACGCCATCGTTGCCGGTAACCCGGCGCGATTCATTCGCTTCATTGGTCAGACTTTGAAAGGTGAAAATGTCAACGCATAGCGCTTTCCCAAGCAACATCCCATTCCTTGACTTGATTGCACCGCATGTCGAGCTTGAGCGGGAACTTGTCGAGGTGTTTGTCAACAGCCTGTCCAGCGGTTGCTTTGTAGGTGGCCGGAGGGTCGAAGACTTCGAGTCAGCGTTTGCCGCCTTCTGCGGCGTCAATCATGCAATTGGCGTAGGCAGCGGAACTGACGCCTTGCGCTTTGCGCTCGTGGCATGCGGGGTGCAAGCAGGAGACGTGGTGCTGACAGTTCCCAACACTTTCATCGCAACCACTGAGGCGATCTCGCAGGCGGGCGCCCTGCCGGAGTTCGTGGAAGTCGATGAATTCACCTACAACATGTCTCCGGTCATGCTGCAGCAGTTCCTCGAGACTCAGTGCATTCAGGACGCCTCGGGGCGGCTCATCAGCAAACGCAGCAGTCGGCCCGTGACGGCAGTGGCTCCGGTACATCTCTATGGACAGATGGCGGACATGGACGCGATCCTGGATCTGGCAGACCAATACGGACTGGCGGTGGTCGAGGATGCCTGTCAAGCGCATGGCTCGTCGTACTTTTCGAAGCGGCGCGGCGGCTGGGTGAGAGCTGGATCCGTCGGGCGGGCCGCTGCATTCAGTTTCTATCCGGGGAAGAATCTTGGCGCCTGCGGCGAAGGCGGCGCAGTAACCACGAACGATTCCGCCGTTGCCGGGAAGATCAAAATGCTTCGCGACCATGGACAGGTGAAGAAGTACTTTCACGACGTAGAAGGGTACAACGGGCGTCTGGACGCAATCCAGGCCGGAATCCTTCATGTGAAGCTTGCTCATCTTGAGAGGTGGAACTCGCTCCGCCAGGAGTGTGCGGCACGCTACGGACTGTTGTTGGCGGCGGATGATTCTGTCGTGGTTCCATATGAGCCGCGGTGGTCAAAGTCCGTGTATCACCTCTATGTGATTCGGATTGCCGACAGAGATGGATTGATGAGCCACCTTAGAGAGAGGGGGATCGCCACGGCCCTTCACTATCCAGTTCCGCTGCATCTGCAGAGGGCTTACGTGTCTCTGGGCTATCGCGCCGGGGATTTCGCCGTGTCGGAACGGATAGCTTCGGAGATCGTCTCGCTGCCGATGTACCCGCAATTGACAGCAGCACAACAGGGCAGAATCGCATCCGAGATTGGAGCCTTCAGTGCGAGGGTGGGTTGCCAAGGTGTGGATCGCGTGTGGGATGCAGCTGCACAGGCGCAGATAAGAGGATAGAGGGCCGTCACCCCGGAGCCGGCCCACTCGCATCGAGAGAGCGAATGGCCATCGGATCGCACCCAATTGCCAGCCGCAAGCGAGAGGCGGAGGGGAGTGGTGCGGCGCCGAGATCGTCAAGTTCGTGCTACCTGCTCGATGCAAATGGCGCGGAGCAATCGGAGAATCAAACGAATTCATTCATTCGGGATGGACGAGTACATGTCTTTGATCGAGGCAAAAGAGAAGGCAGCCAGGCAGCCAAGCCGCTCTGATCGCCCTGGGCTGGAGGCAGTCCCGCGCGAGGGAGGCAGCGGGCGTGGCCGGCGAGTGTGGATCGATTTGGAGAACTCACCCCATATCCCCTTTTTCAAACCAATCATCCAAGAATTAGAGAGGCTAGACTACGAGGTCATCTTGACGGCACGAGACTGCTTCCAGGTCTGCGAACTCGCTGACATGGCAGGCCTGAGGTACCGGACGATCGGGCACCATTATGGCAAGAATCGCATTGCCAAGGTATTGGGACTCGGCATTCGCGTCATGCAACTGGCGCCATTCATCCTCGGCAGAATGCCTGCGATCAGCGTCTCTCACGGATCTCGGTCCTCGATTGTGCTCTCGGCGCTGCTGGGGATTCGCAGCGTGAACATAGCCGACTACGAATATGCGGATCAAAGGCTCACGGGCTGGCTTGGTTCAACGCGGCGAAAGTGGGTGATGACTCCCGAGGTTGTCCCCCCCGACAACTTCGAGAAGAATCGAATTCTAAAGAGTCATGTGCTGCATTATCCAGGAATCAAAGAGGACGTATACGTCCCATTCTTTGTGCCGGATGCATCGGTGAAAGAAGTTTTCGGCCTTGGTCCGGAAGACATCGTGGTCACTATCCGGCCGCCGGCAACGGAGGCGCACTACCACAACCCGGAGAGTGAGAAGCTGCTGATGACGGTGTTGAACCTAGTGGAGAGCCACCCAGAGGTCAAGGTAGTGCTGCTGCCGCGCACTCGAAAGCAGGAAGAGCAGTTGCGCCGTGCCCAGCCCGCGCTTTTCGCCGCGGGCAGGATTGTGGTGCCAAAGGCAGCGGTGGATGGCCTGGACCTAATCTGGTTCTCTGACGTCGTAATCAGCGGCGGGGGGACCATGAATCGCGAGTCAGCGGCCATGGGAGTACCGGTCTACAGCTTGTTTCGCGGGACGCTGGGAGCGGTGGACAGACACCTGGCGGAGACAGGGAAGCTGGTGCTGCTGAGCAGCGAGCAGGATGTGCGCGAAAAGCTGAAACTGGTCCACCGTCCTGCCATGAATGGGCTCAAGAGCATTCAGCGGAAGACCCTGGACGCGGTAGTGAACCACATCATCGCCATCATCGAGAAGAGAGTCTAGGTCATGCCGGTAGCCAGCTTGGGAGCAGAGGAACTGAAGGCAGTGGACGCAGACCGCATCGAGTCGCTTTGCGGGTTGGCTGCCTCCGGCTTGGAGAGGATGCATGATCCAGGAAGCCCAATGTTTTGCGATGTCTACAACAGAACCTCCGAAGGCTTGGTCCGGGTTGGGGTGTCCCATCGTTACACCATGATGACGCTTCTAGGGCTTCAGCGCTACGAGACGTCGATCGGGCCTTCCCCGGTGAAAATCGGTCCGGTGCTTGAAGCGCTGCTGAATGATGTCAGTTGGGTTGCCGGTGTGGGCGATCTTGGCCTACTCCTCTGGACTTGCGCTGAACTTGCTCCAGTTCGAGTGCCTGCTTTATGCGAGCGACTCCGCGTGCTGGGTGCGATGAAGCGGACTTCTGATGGCAGGCAAGGGCACACGATGGAGGTGGCATGGTATCTCACTGGAATTGCCTCCTGTCACTTGGCCGGCTACCCAGATCTTCCTGGACTGGCAAGTGAAGCCGCGGAGGCTCGCCAGGTTCTGGAGTCAAATCGCGGGGCCTTGGGGATCTTCGGCCACCAGTTTCGAGGCGGCTCATGGGCGGGCCGAATTCGAGGAAGAATCGGCACGTTTGCCGACCAGGTGTATCCGGCCATCGCCTTCTCAAGGCTGGCACAGGCCCTTGAGGATGAGAGTGCCGGAGCCATGGCACTGCGCACCGCGAAGAAGATGTGCGAACTGCAGGGCCCGCTGGGCGAATGGAGCTGGCGCTACGATTCGGTGAGCGGGAGAGTCGTGAGCCGCTATCCAATCTACTCCGTGCATCAACACGCCATGGGGCCAATGATGCTGCTTTCGGTGAGCGAAGCGACTGGAAGGGAGTTCAATGAGGCACTTGAACGCAGCCTGGCCTGGATTGGCGGAGCAAACGAGCTTGGGCGCGACTTTGTCGAGCCATCACTCGGGTTGATCTGGCGCTCCATTCGCCTGGGTCTGGTGGATAGCGCCAGCGACTCAGTCTTGCGGTATTTCGGGTACCGCCAAGGCCATGTCGGAACCTCTCGGCTGAAGGTCTGCTACGAATGCCGCCCGTATGAGTTAGGCTGGTTGCTCTACGCTCTTGCCGGGCAAACCCGTTCCTCGCGCCTGGCGGGAAGGCCACATGCCAAGCAAGCCTCAGATTAGGTAATCCATTGTCGATTGGCGATGGCGGGCCAAGTAAATATGAGAGTACTCTACAGCTTTCCTCACAAACTCGGAGCCGACCGCATCTGCTATACCGCCTGGGAACAGGTGAAGGGAATCGTAGCCGCAGGGGTGGAGGTATTGCTTCACGCGGGCTCCTTGACTCGGCCTGTTCCCGAATCGGTTGAAGTTGATCCAACTTTAGCCCTCGGTTGGCTTCGCTTGCCTTACAGGTTGGTGGGGAAACTGAATGCCCTCGCGCTGCATGACAAGATAGTCGCCAGCCGCCTCGATGGTCTCGCCGGAAAGATCGACGTGATTCATGTGTGGCCATGTGCGGCATTGGAGACCATCAAGGCCGCCAGGCGAATCGGGGTTCCTACGGTTCTTGAGAGACCGAACGCTCACACCCGGTTCTGCTATGAAGTGGTTGCCGAGGAGCACCGCCGGATTGGTATTCGGACTCCTCATGGGGACTACAGGCCCAACCCCTATGTTCTTGCCCGCGAAGAGGCCGAGTTTGACGCCTGCGACTTCTTGCTTTGCGCGTCCGACTTCGCCGCACGAAGCTTCCATGACCGGGGATTCCCTGAGGAGAAGATCCTGAGGCATCGCTACGGCTTTGATGGGAGCCTGTACTTTCCCTCGGCGCCGACAAGAAATTTGCACAGGCCGTTTACAGCTCTGTTCGTGGGGGTCGACGCAGTCCGCAAGGGACTTCACCTTGCCACCCGGGCGTGGTTGTCAACCCCAGCTAGCAAAGACGGGAAATTCTTTATCGTTGGAGATCTTACTGGAGAGTACA
>Ga0302321_100003705_pt1 | contig 13139 bp, 9 predicted proteins | sample Fen_T0_1_FD_202505 | JGI IMG/M metagenome (GOLD analysis project Ga0302321, IMG submission 202505) | Peat permafrost microbial communities from Stordalen Mire near Abisko, Sweden - Fen_T0_1 | ecosystem: Environmental > Terrestrial > Soil > Wetlands > Permafrost | place: Sweden: Abisko...
GTCGTCACCACGTCGAGGTCGATGTCCGGGTCTCGGGTAAAATTGATGGTGGGCAAGAGCAATCCCTCGCGCATCCCTTCCAGGGCAAGCATGGATTCGATGATGCTGGCTGCCCCCATCGCGTGCCCGAACTGCGACTTGTTGGCGATGACTGGCGGAACCTTGGGGCCGAACACGTCGTGGAGCGCCTCGTCCTCGACCTTGTCGCCGACCTTGGTTGACGAGGCATGGGCGCTGACGGCGGCGATGGCGTCGTGCGGGATCTCCGACGCTGCGATGGCTTCCGACATGCACCGGGCGATGGTCGGCCGGTGTGGCGCCACGGGATGGTTCGCATCCGAGGTCAGCGACCACCCTGCCAGCTCGAAATTCGCCTTGAGACCGTGCGCCTTGGCGAAATCCGCGCTGGCCATGATGGCGCACCCCGCACCTTCCGACACCACGAAACCGCGGCGGTCAACCGAGAAGGGTCGGCTGGCGCGTTCGGGATGGGCCGCGTCCTCTTCGGTCTTGGGTTTGAACGCGCCGTTCATGGTCGAAAACCCAGCGACGATGGATTCGACCAGCGGAAAATCCACGGCGCCTGCGATGACCAGATCGGCGCGGCCGGCATCGATCAGCAGCGCGCCCATGGCGATGGACGTGCTGCCCGTCGCGCACGCGGTGACCGTGGTGATGCACGGGCCGGTGGCGCCGGAGAGAATCGAAATCTTTCCCGCGATCATGTTGACGCAGGAATTGGGATTCATGTAGGGCAGGGGAAGCGCGCCCTTGGCGACCAAGGTGCGATCCGCGTCCACGACTGCGTCGAGCCCACCGATGGCCGTGCTGAAGGTGACCGCCACCCTCGGCGCCAGCTCGGGCGTGATGGCGATGCCTGCCTTCTCGAGCGCGCGGTGAACCACCAGCATGCTGTAGCGAAACACCGGCGACTTCCAGTGCGCCATCTCGCGGGGCCGTAGACACGGCGGACACGGATCGATGGCAGCGGGATCGAGGTTGACCTGACCGGCGATGCGTACTGGCGAGTCCGGACGCAGGGGAAATCGGGTGAGCGGACCGATGCCGCTGCCGCCCGCGACAGCGCGCCGCCATGCGGCCTGCCAATCGATTCCCATCGAGGAGACGCCATCCCAGGCCAGCAGTACCGGTCGCGGTTTCGCCATCGGCGCCTACGCCTACCAGGGAATGAAGCGGTAGAGCTTGGCGAACATCTCGTACACCTCGACCCAGTTCTGCAGATCTTTCGCGGTGCGGATGTGCGCTCGCTTGTTCACCATGACCCAGCTCATGTGGGCTGCGCCGTCCTTGCACGTGCGGCAGTCGCGGGTGGCGGACGTGCAGCAGCGGTGGGTGGTCTTGAGATCCGCGGCCCAGCGCCGGAAGCGAATCAGTCGGCGCGGCTGCGGATTGCGGTTGTCGTGCGTCTCGGACACCGACGGGCACTCGCCCCAACCAAACCGTCGGCCGAGCATGGTGCCAGTGGTCAGCACTTCGTGGTAGTAGCGCGACGAAATCACCGTGTCGGAATAGCGGTCAAGCAGGTCATCCATCTCGGCGCGAACGTCGACCAGCTGTCCGTTCGTCCACTCGAAGCCGTCGGCGTCTTCGTCGTTCGACAGGAGCTGAAAGTGCACCTTCACTCCCAGGTCGCGGATGCGCTTCACCATGTGCTCGACTTTGCCGAGCTGCTGGGAGGTGATGGTGTAAAGGTAGTACGTGTACGGATCGCCCGCGTAGTTCTTCGACGAGACGGCGAAGGCATCACGACCGCGCAGGGACTTTTCGGTCTCTGCGTCGCCCCACAGGGAGATGCCGACCATCATGTCGGGAAAGCGATCGCGGGGAACCTTGACGAGGCCATTGGTTGCGCAGAACGACGGCAGTCGCTGGTAGAACGCCGCCACGCGATCCAGGAACAGCGTGGGTTCGCCACCGATGAGGATGGCCAGGTTCACGCCGCGCTCCTTTTCGGCGTCGATGAAGTCTTCCCAGGCCTTGACCTCTTTCAGCTCGCCGGTCAGGTGCTGGTCGGACGAGAAGAAGAAGCACCCCTTGCAGCGCAGGTTGCACGCGTTGGTGACGTCGTAGATCGAGCTGCGAATGTTGAGGTTGCAGATCTTCTGGTAGCGGTCGTACCAGGCATCGTCCAGCAGGGAGCGAACGGTGATCATCGGCCGCCTCCAGCGGTTGCGCCTGCTGCCATGGCCAAGGTCGGCGGCACGGCGGTCTCGCAAAGGTTGGCGCCCTTCGCATAGCCAGGGACCCACACGGCGAGGTAGGTGTCGACGTAGTCGAGCCAGGCGCGAAACTGATCGGGGTTGGTGATGTGGCGATTCATCCGGGCTGTGACGATGGCGCTGCCGGCGGCATAATGACGGCAATCGGCGCAGTCGGTGTCGGGGACGCAGCACGCGGCCGCGCGCACCCAGGTGAGGTCCGCGCGGTATTGTCGGAACGTGCGTCCAAGGCCGAACTCGCTCTGGTTTTGCCTTGGATAGGGGCACGAGAAGAGGTCGTGCAGCGAGTTCGCATCGGTGTGCGCGGCGGCGCTGTACGGGGAGAACAAGACCGTGTCGGGAAAGTCGCGAAGCAGGTCGAGCATCGTCTTTCGCGTCTCGGCCAGCGACTCGGGCGTGTGGGTCAGCGAGCCGGTGTAGCCGACGGCGGACGAGAAGACGTTGAAGGTGATCTTGCAGCCGCTCTTCGCAAGTTGCTCGACCACCTCACGGGTCTCGCCGATGTTGTCGCGGGTGAAGGTGTAGACCCAAACCGCGCGTGGATCGCCGGCGTAGGCTTCGATCTGGCGCTCGAGCATGCGTTTGGCGCACCGGATTCGCTCGGACGTGGCGTCGCTGCCCCAGACCGAAATGTGGATGCGGTAGCCGACCCGGGCTGGAATCTTGATGAGCCCGTTGCTGGCGATAGCCCCGAGCGGGATCTCGTCGTAACAGACCTGCAGAAGCTGGGGCACCAGCGCGGGCTCCGCTCCGGCCAAGACCACGAAGGTGATGCCGCGCTCTTTTTCAGCGCGAAACAGGGCGCGCCACGCCGCGGGATCCACGTTGTCCTGCGCGTTTTGCTTGTCGCCCTCGAAGTAGTAGCAGCCGTCGCAACGGACGTTGCACCGGCTGGTCATGTCGTAGGTCGACTCGCGCAGGAAGAAGTACTCGCGCACACGCTTGAAACGCGCGGCGATTTCCGGCTGCTTGACGATCTCCGCGAACGTCCAGGTCCGCGATGAAGCTTCCGTCGGAGAGGCGACTGCGTGAAGATCGAAGTTCATGACCGGCTGTGCATGCCCCCGGTCCGCGACGTCAGCTGGCGGCACTCTGCAACTGGCGAATTTGCTCGGCGATGGCGCGCACCGTGGTCAGCGACGGGTAGGTATCCTCATCGAACTTGACCTTGTACTCGCCCTGGAGAACGAGGACCACGGTGGTCAGGTCCATGCTGTCGATGCCCAGCTCTTTCACCAGATCCGTCGTAACGTCGAACGTGTCGGGCGTGACATTCTCGAGCTTTAGCTCCTGAATCAGAATCTCGGCTATGCGTCGTTCCATTCCAGTCTGAGGCATCTGTTTGAACCACCCTAGAAAAACAGACACGCCGTCTATCACGGGCTTTCACAGGGAGTCAAGGCATGCCAAGGCATGGAATCGTCGTCGGAGCCGCACTTACACCTCGGCGGAATCCTCACCCGCATCCATGGCGAGATCCGACCCGGAATGGAAGCGCGCCAAGGGGTTCGGATCAGGGCAGGGCTTTTAGGGATCGTCCGAAATAGTACCAGCCGCCGGGGCCAGGCTCCAGGCAAGCCGCATAGCAGGCGGCAAACGCCTGGGCGGCGACCTGCTGCCCCTCGGTGGACGAGCCGGTGTCGTAGATGCAGGGCGCGGCCTCTCCAGTCCTGACCGACAGGTCTAGAGCGCTCCATCGCAGAAGGGCCAGAGGCAGATCGGTCGGCGAGCAAAGCCTCCACGCTAGGGCCGCCACCGACCACGGCTGTCCGTCGAGGTAACGGCCGGGGGCGAGGCTGGCAGGGTCCTGATTGCCCGCGACGAGCTCTATCGCTCGCTCGACCAGCACGGGCCCCAGGCGGGCCTCGAGAGCTTTCATCTTACCGAGCGCGGTCGAGGCCCCCAGATGGCCAAGGGCCCACAGGGTGTACTCAGCCGGCATTTCCGGATTCACCGCAAGCTCCGCCAGCAGCTCGGCGTCGTCATCGTCGCCGGCGATGGCCAGAGCGTCGATGAGCCACAGGCTTGCCGTCCCCGCAGCCAATCGGATGCGCACCTCGGACAAAGCCTCGGGGTCGCCTTGGGTCACGCTGGCGAATAGCAACGCGTGCGATAGCTCGGCCTCGGGGCGATCGAGGGCCCTTTCTAGCAAACGGCGGCTTCCGTCTTGGATCCGGCACCAGCCGAGGCCGGCAGCGGCGGCCATGGCCATCGCCGGTTCGTCGAGCATCCGCACCAGGGCTTCCCCGTCGGGTAGGTTGTTTTCGAACAGCAGGGGCAGACAGCGCGCGCGCAAAGGCATCAGCGCCGGCCCACGCAGAGCCGCCCAGAGATCCGTGGTCGACGCGTGCGAAGGATTCAGGCGAACGACATCGATGGCGACACGGTGCGCTTCGACGGGGCGCTCTGCAATGCTTGCGAGCGTCGTGACGAGTGGGCTGCGGCCGGCCTCGAGCTGCCCCGACTGGCCGAAGAGCCACCACGCGCCGATGCTGGAAACCTCACTCGCTTCTTTGGCGGCCTCTTGGGTGGCTGCTTCCGACAGCAGAAGCTCCCTGGCTGTCGACTCTATCTTCCTGATCTGCCGCTCGATCGCCTGCAGCTGTGCGAAGGTCGAGCTCGGATCTTCGATGCATCTCGCCCTGGCGAGGTATTGGCGTTCGATACCCACGAGTTGCAGCGCCAGGGCGGGACTGCCGTTCCCGGGCAAGATGGCCATGCGGGGCTTGGGCGCCGCGGGCGTCGCGAGCTCGGGCACGGCGACCGAGCTTGGGGCCTCGGGTGAGTCCAACACCAGCGTCGATGGCACCTCGAATCGGCTGACCGGCTGTGGGGGAGGCGTCACGCCTGGCAGTTCGACGGTGGGGGCTACGGGGTGAGCGCCGGGGGGCGTCGGCCAGTTGGCTGCAGCGTCGGTCAGCGCTTCCAGGACGGGCGCGGGCGGCCCGCCCAGGAATTGCGCCAGATAGCCCAGCACCGAGGCAATCCCGCGACGAATTCTCGGGTCAGTCTCGCCGGTCACGCCGTTCTGGATCATGTCGAGGCAAACCCGAAGGCTCGTGTCGGCCTTTTCGACAGAATCTCGTCGCGCGGGATCCTTCGTCGCGTCCCGCAGGTCGTGCGCAGCCTGACGCAACTCTTCCTTGACCGTCGGTGAGAGCTCCGTGCTGTTTCGCAGGACGGCCAGGTTGGCGGAGGCTGCCTGAAGCAGCAGTGGGCCAGGTATCTGCGGGTCATTGCCCCCTGGGGTCATCGAGACCAAACATAGTCGCGTGATCCGGTCGTGTCATCTGCACTTTTGGGGGTGAAGGACAGTCTTACCCTGCGGGGCGCGACGGGATTTTTCGGCGCGCTTGCCAAGCCTCGACGGATTGAGCTATGGCAGCCTGAGGTGTCCTCCGCATGAGCACGCAAAAGAAGCGCATCTATCTCATCAACCCGAAGACTCCGGAAAACTTCTGGGCGATGCAGGGGACGCTCGACATCATGGGCAGCCGCAAGCTCTTGATGCCCAATTCGGCCTTGCTGACCCTGGCCGCCTTGACCCCGAAGGACCTGCCCGTCGAGTACATCTTCTGCGACGAGAATCGGTCGCCGGTGCGCCTCGACCAAGCTTGCGATCTGGTTGCGCTCACCGGGTACACCTTGCAGGCCGATCGGGTGAAAGAGCTGAGCGACGCCTTTCGCGCGCGAGGCGTACCGGTGGCGGTTGGCGGCTGTTTCGCCACCCTGGAGCCGGATCGAGCGCGCGACCTGGCGGATCACCTGTTCCTCGGCGAGGCGGAGAAGACCTGGCCACGCTTTTTGCGCGATTGGCTGGCCGGGGGTGGCGATACGCTTTACGAGCAGAAGGACTTCATCGACCTCAGCGAAAGTCCGGCGCCCGATCTTTCGTACGTCGACGGGCGCGATTACCTCTACTTCACGGTGCAGACTTGTCGCGGCTGCCCCAACAATTGTGACTTCTGTGACGTGGTCCGCCTGGTCGGGCGGAAGTTCCGAACCAAGACCGTCGCGCAGATCATGACCGAGGTGAAGAACGCCTACGTGCACGGCGCTGAGAAAGTGTTCTTTTCCGACGACAACTTCTTCATCAACCGCAAATTCACCTTCGAGCTGCTGGGCGAGCTGGTTGCCTGGAACCGCACGCTCGATCGGCCGCTGTCGTTCAGCACACAGGCCACCGTGGCGATTGGCGCCGACGAGGAATTGTTGAAATTGCTGGCCGACGCCCGCTTTAGCAATATCTTCCTGGGTCTCGAGACCACGCGAAAGGAGTGTCTCGAGGAGGTCAACAAGGGCCAGATGGCGCGCTTCGATCCGCGCGAGGTCATTCCTCGGATTTCGAGCTACGGCATCATGCCCTTCATAGGCATGATCGTCGGCTTCGACCACGACACGACCGAGGTGTTCGGTGACATCGAGAGCTTTCTCGACGACACGGGCAGCCCGATTGCATCGATCAGCGTCCTCAACGCCCCGAAGAACACCCCGCTGTTCGAGCGGATGAGGGCCGAAGGGCGGCTGCTCGAAAATTTTCGCGGCCTGTGGCACCTCACCACCAATGTCATGCCGAAACGAATGACGCTCGACGAGCTGTACCTCGGGCACAAAAAGTTGTTCCACCGTCTGTACGAGCCCGAGAGCTTCGAGCGACGGCTCGTGAAGTGGCTGCAAGGCGTGCGCTACGTGACATCGATCTATCCGCCCAAGAAGAAGACTCTGTCTGGCCTGTTGGTGATCTTGCGGGTCTTCTACCATTTCCTCTTCCGCGTTCCGTCACCGGTGCGTCGCTTGTTCTGGAACGTGGGACGGGCCGCGTGGCGAATCAACCCGCGCCTGGTGTCCCGCGCCATGTCCACGCTGGTCCAGTACTGGCACTACTACGACTTCGCCCGCCGGAATACTTGGCAAAAAGCCGGCCCCTCGAGCCCGCCCTAGAGCGCCCACGCCATTAGGGTCTCCGGAGCTCGATCCGAACCCTTTCCCTCTCATCCCTCTCCGTGCCCTCTGCGCTCTCTGTGGTTAGTGCTCCGGCTACCTGTCCCTTGCGCTTAGGTGCCGGGGCGGGCAAACTGGCGCGCGTTTGCAGCATGCCCCACTCAACGTCCGAGCCTTTGGTGGTGGGTCCCGACCCACTTGATATCGATGCACTGATTCGCGTCGCGGTTCATGGTGCCGAGGTCCGCCTGTCGGAGGATGCCGGGTGGCTGGCCCTGATGTCGGCAGGCGAGCAACGCCTGGCGAAGGCGGTGGCCGACCAGACGCCCATCTATGCCGTGACGACCGGTTTTGGCAGCAACTGCGGCACTCGCATTTCCGCTGAGAGCATCGCTGCCCTGGGCGCAAACCTTCTGCGCTTCCACGGATGCGGTACCGGGCCCGCGCTGTCGGTGCCAGCGGTTCGCGCGGCCATGTTGTGCCGGATCTCGTGCCTCGGCCGCGGCTACTCGGGGGTTCGGGTGGCGTTGCTTCGGCGGCTGGTGGAATTCCTCAACCGTGGCATTACCCCCGTGGTCCCGGCGCAAGGTTCGGTCGGCGCGTCCGGTGACCTTACGCCCATGTCCTATGTGGCCGCCGCATTGGCGGGCGAACGCGAGGTCTTCTATCAGGGCCAGCGCATGCCAACCGCCAAGGCCTTGGCGGCGGCGGGACTTACCCCGTTCGAGTTCACGGTGAAGGAGCCCATCGCCATGCTCAATGGCACGCCGATCATGACGGGCGTGGCGATTCTGGTCGTGGATCAGTGCCGTCGCATCCTGGCCGCAGCCACGCGCGCGACCGCGATGGCTGTGCACGCGATGGCGGGCCACGAGCACCACCTGCATCCGGCGTTGTTCGAGGCCAAGCCGTTTCCAGGCCAGAAGGCGGTGGCTGCGCAGTTGCGCGCACTGATCCTGTCAGACGGGGCGGTGGCGGAATCCGAGGTGCCGGAGTCGCTGCAGGATCCCTATTCGCTTCGCTGCGCCCCGCACGTGCTGGGCGTGTTGGCAGATGCTTTGGTGTGGGTCGAGCGCTGGGTCGAGATCGAGGCTGGCTCGGCGACGGACAACCCGCTGTTCGACCCCGAGACCGGCCGTCCGCTCATGGGCGGCAACTTCTATGGTGGGCACATTGCTTTCGCCATGGACGCGGTGAAGGCTGCGGTGGCCTCGGTGGCGGACCTTTGCGATCGCCAGGCCGCGCTGCTGGTGGATCCCCGATTCAGTCGCGGACTGCCGGCCCACCTGGCTGCCCCTACGAAAGACGGGATGGCGCCGCGACATGGTTTCAAGGGCATGCAGATCACGCTGTCGGCCCTCACCGCCGAGGCCCTGCAGGCCTCGATGCCGGCGGCGTCGTTCTCGCGCTCGACCGAATCGCACAACCAAGACAAGGTCAGCATGGGCACCATCGCGGCCCGCGAGGCCTTGCGAGTCTGCGACCTGGTCGCTCGCGCCGTCGCGGTGCACCTTCTGGCAGTCGCCCAGGCCTGCGAGCTGCGCGGTGGACTTACCGCACGTCCCAAGGTCGCGGCGGCCCTCGCAGCCGTGCGGTCGCTCAGTCCTGCGGTGCTCGAGGATCGTTGCCTGGACGGCGACATCGAAGCCGTTGCCCAGGCGGTGGCCGCGGGCACGCTCGGGCACACCTTGGGTGGCGAGGGCTAGCCACATGGAAAAGCGGCGCTCTGCCACCGTGCGGTTTGTCGTTCCGTTTTGCGACGCCGACCCGATGCAGGTGGTCTGGCACGGCAACTACTTCAAGTACTTCGACGCCGCCCGGGACCGCCTGCTGTGCGACGCGGGGATCGACCTGTACCGTTCGATGGACAACTGGGGTGTCGTGTTCCCGGTCACGCGAACCCAGACCAAGCACATTCGGCCGCTGCGGGTACGCGACGAGGTCGAGTGCACGGCGGTATTGGTGGAATTCGAATGCCGCCTGGTGGTCGACTTCGAGGTTCGCAACGCGACCACGCGCGAGCTTTGCACCAAGGCGCGCATCGAGCAGGCAGCCGTTCGTTTGCCCGAGGGGGTGCTCGAGCTTCGCTTGCCCGAGGCCATGCGACGGGCTTTGGCTTCTGACCCGCCCGAATGACCATGGCCGAAGAACGCAAGAGCGGCGATGTGCGAGCAGCGTTGGCCGCCGGGGCGGCTTTGGTCGGTGCCTGGGCCGAGGTGCTCGATCGAATCAACGTGTTCCCGGTTGCCGATGGTGACACCGGACGCAACCTGGTCGTCAGCCTGGCGCCGCTACGGGACGTCTCGTCCACGAACACCGTGCTGGCGGAGCGTCTGTTGCTTTGTGCCCGGGGCAACTCGGGGAACATCGCCTGCGCCTTCGTTCGCAGCTGGCTCGACGGACCCGCGGACGAGTCGCTGCCGGGTTGCTGCGGGCGGGGGGCCGCGCGCGCACGGCAGGCGGTGGCGAATCCACAACCAGGCACGATGCTTACGGTGCTGGACGCCTTGGTGGAAAACGGCGGGACTGCGATATCGCGCGAGGGCGCCGAGGGGCTGCTGTCCAGGCTTGCGCAGGTGGTCCGCGAAACCGTCTCGGCCCAGGAATCCCTAAGGCGCTCGAACGTCGTCGACAGCGGCGCGCTCGGGATGCTCGTGTTTCTCGACGGTGCGCTGCGAACCTACTTCGACCTGCCCCCGGGTCGCGATGATATCGCTACGTCCTTCCAGGCGCTGGTCCGCTTCGAACGCACCCACGACGAGAAGGCGGCAGAGACCGGCTTCTGCGTGGACGCCGTCCTGCGGTTGCCCCATGGCAGCGTGCCCGGCGACGAGGTCCTTGCTCGCATCGGGCACGAGGTGATCGCGTTGCGTGAGGGCGACCTGTGGAAGGTCCACCTGCACGCCGACGACGTGGATGTGGCTCGCCGTTCCCTGGGTGCCTTGGGCGAGGTGGTGCGCTGGTCCTGGGACGATCTGGCGGAGCAGATCGCGCAAAGCCCCGCGGTGGCCAAGGCCGGAGAGGTCCACGTCGTCACAGACGGCGCGTCGTCGCTGTCCCGGCGAGAAGCGGAGGCGCTGGGAATCACGTTGCTCGACAGTCACGTCGACTTCGGCGATCGCTCGCTGCCCGAGACGCGCATCGATCCAGCTGACCTGTACGCGACCATGCGCCGGGGCGTGCGGGTGTCCACGTCACAAGCCTCCACCTTCGAACGCGAACGGCACTACGAGCGGCTGACCTCCCAGTGGCCGAGCGTGCTTTACCTGTGCGTCGGCTCTGTCTACACCGGGAACCACGCCATCGCCACGGCCTGGCAGAAAGCCCAGCCCGCGGGCAGTCGCATGACGGTGGTCGACAGCGGCGCCGCCTCTGGGCGTCTTGCCGTGGCGGTGCGCGCGACCGCGCTGGCTGCGCACCAGGGGCGGTCTTTGGAGGACCTGACCGCGTTCGCCAAGGCCGCCTTGGAACGGGCCGAGGAATACATCTTTCTCGAGCGGCTCGAGTACCTGGCCCGCGGCGGGCGTCTGTCGAAGGCGGGCGCCTGGTTCGGTGATGCGCTTCACCTGGCGCCGGTGGTGTCGCCCTTTCCGGACGGGGCGCGCAAGGTCGCGCTTCTTCGCAAGCTCGAGGACAAGGTGGCGTACGCCTGCGAACGCGCCAAGCAGTCGTTCGCACGGTCGGACGGGAAGGGCTACCTTCTGGTGCAATTCACGGACAATCGCGCATGGCTCGAGACCGACGTCGTACCGCGCTTGCGCAAGGCCGCACCCCAAGCCGAGCTCGGGCTTGGCCCCCTTTCACTGACCACCGGAGCGCACACCGGGCCTGGCACCTGGGCCGTCGCGATGCTTCCCGATGCTCCAATGCATGGGGCGTGACATCGGCCCCTGTCCCCTGGCATGCTGGGCGTCCCCATGAGCAGTTGCAGAGGCAATCGTGTCGTCGTCACCGGCATCGGCCTGCGTTCCCCCATCGGGCACACGCTGGCCGCGATGCGCACGTCGTTCCTGGAAGGAAGAAGCGGCATCCGGACCATGGCCGGGTGGGAGGGCTTGGAGGGCCTGCGCACGCGCGTGGGCGCCCCTTGTGACGGTATCGACGTCAACGAGATCCCGCGCAAGTTCAGCCGAACCATGGGACGCGTGGCGGTCCTGTCAGCGCTGGCCGTGCGTGACGCCGTCGGCGACTCGGGAATTCCGAGCGAGGTCATCGCGTCGCCGGATTGTGGCGTGGCCTTTGGCTCGACGGTGGGCAGCACGGCTTCGCAGGAAGATTTCCTTCGTCCCATCCTGAACGACAAGTCGATTCGCGGGCTGCTGGCCTCTAGCTACCTACAGTTCATGAGCCACACCTGCGCGGCCAACATCGCGCTGATGTTCGGCTGCAAGGGCCCGCTGGTCGCGTCCTGCACGGCCTGCACCTCGGGCTCGCACGGCGTCGGCGTGGCCTACGAGCAGGTGCGCTTCGGCCGCGCGCCCATCTTCATCGGCGGCGGGGCCGAGGAATTGCACATCTTGCACGCCGGGATATTCGACATCATGCGGGCCACGTCGGCCGGCTATTCGGATACGCCGGACAAGACGCCGCGGCCTTTCGACCGTCGGCGCGATGGCTTGGTGGTGGGCGAGGGCGCCGGCTGCCTGATCCTCGAAGAGTACGAGCGTGCCAAGCAGCGCGGCGCCAAGATGTACGCCGAGGTCATCGGCTATGGTTCGAGCTGCAACGGAACCCACCCGACCAACTCGGATCCCGACGGCATCTGCGTCGCGATCAACGCGGCCCTGCGTGACGCCCAGCTTGCGCCCACGGACATCAAACACATCAACGCCCATGCCACCGGAACCGACGTGGGCGATGCCGCCGAGGCCGAGGCCGTTCACCGCATCTTCGGCAACAAGGTGCCCATCAGCGCGCTCAAGGGCTACATGAGCCACACCCTCGGTGCCAGCGGCGCCCTGGAATCCATTGCGACCATCCTCATGATGCAGGACGGTTTCATGGCAGTGTCGAAGAACCTCGACGAGCCCGATCCCGCGCTGCCACCGCTAGACCACGTGCTTGGCAGCCCCAGGCAAGCGCGCCTGGATATCGCGATGAACAACAATTTCGCCTTCGGCGGGATCAACACCTCGCTGATCTTTCGCGCTGTCTCGTAATGGCCGAAGCGTCGACGTCGCCAAGCTGGCAAGACCTGCACGGGCGATTTGCCGACGCCGGGGCCACCTTCGCCTTCGTCATCCCCGTCTTCAACCACGCCCGCAACATCGAGCAGGTGGTCCAATCCGCCTTGGCCAGCGGCGCGCCGGTGATCGTTGTGGACGACGGCTCGACCGACGAGACGCGGGACAAGGTCGCGGGACTATCGGGCGTCACCGTAGTTCGTCATTCCGAGAACCGTGGAAAAGGCGCAGCGATACTGACCGGGCTCGCCACTGCGGCCTCCGCGCCCACCCGGGCCCACTTTGTCGTCACCGTCGATGGAGATGGCCAGCACAATCCCGACGATGCTCGGCGGCTTCTGGCCGGACTTTGGGCGGACGGTCGGCTGCAGACCGCGTTCGTGCTTGGCAACCGCAGCGGCATGGACCAGGCACACGTGCCGTGGACCAGCCGGGCTGGACGCAGATTTTCGGGGTTTTGGATCTGGGCCTCGGGCGGGCCGATGCTGGCCGATTCGCAATCGGGCTTTCGCGTGTATCCGGTGGCTGAAACGCTGGCTTTGCCGACCCGCGCACGGCGGTTCGAGTTCGAGGTCGAGGTCCTGGTGCACGCCCGCCGTGCCGGCCTTCCGATTCGTGAGGTGCCCGTAACCGTGGCCTATAGCCCGCCCGGCGGACGGGTTTCTCATTTTCGTCCGTGGCGCGACTTCGGCCGCAACAGCATGGCGTTCACCCGTTTGCTCGTCGGTCGATTCGTCCCCGGGCTCGGGCGTCGCCGTCGGATTGGGAAGGACGC
>Ga0302321_100003708_pt1 | contig 13137 bp, 11 predicted proteins | sample Fen_T0_1_FD_202505 | JGI IMG/M metagenome (GOLD analysis project Ga0302321, IMG submission 202505) | Peat permafrost microbial communities from Stordalen Mire near Abisko, Sweden - Fen_T0_1 | ecosystem: Environmental > Terrestrial > Soil > Wetlands > Permafrost | place: Sweden: Abisko...
ATTTAGCCATATCCCAGGCCGAAGATTTAAAGTCCGCATTGGATCAGGTCTCCGGCAATGAATTCGTGATGGGCGACCATCATTTTTCCCTGCAAGTGCAAGGGGACTTTTTTGATGGCACTGGAGCCGTCGGCAGCGCCGCGCACATTAAAAGTTTGAATCACCATATCGCGCTGGCTAAAACCATCCTGGGCGAAACCGGCATGGCGGTGGCACGGGAAGACCTGGCGATTGAGGCCGCGTTTTGGGCGCAATTACCGGGCAACTTTGCCTTGCGACCCCGCTTGTCACCGATCACCAGCCGCAACTTTGCCGCGATGGCTCCTTGCCATAATTACCCGGTAGGACGGGCCACCGGTAATCATTGGGGCGATGCCATGACCGTTCTGATCAGTAACGCCAAAAGCAATTATTACTTTTCCTTACATGCCAGTGACCCGACCGATCCGACCGGCGGCAGCAAAAAGGATGTCGGTCATACGGCAATTTATGGCCAAGTCGGTTCCGGCAAGACCGTGCTGATGGGCTTTTTAATCAGCATGAACCGAAAATTGGGCGTCACGCAGATAATTTTTGACAAAGATTATGGCCTGGAGATATTAGTTCGGGCGCTGGGCGGGCGTTATTTCACCATCCAGAACAAGAAAAAAACCGGCTTGAACCCGCTGCAACTGGAGCCGACCGACAGCCATGTGGAGTTCATGATGCAATGGTTGCAGCGTCTGGTGTACCGGGCCGACCAACCCTTGACCGAACAACAGCAAAAAGCCCTGTCTCGCGCCTTGCACGCGGTGGTGCGCAGCACCGAGATTCCGCGGGAACAACGCCGTCTGTCTCGGTTGATTGAGTTTCTGGACGATGGCAATCAGCCGGAAGGTCTCGAGGCCCGGCTCAGTAAGTGGTGTGAAGTCCGGGGCGGGGATTATGCCTGGGTCTTTGACAATGAACGCGATCACGTCGTGGAGGTGCTGCAACAAAACCCCACCATTGGCTTTGATGTGACGGAATTCATCGACAACCCCGTCACTTGTGCGCCGATCACGATGTACCTGTTTCATCTAACCAACGCCTTGATGGATGGCCGGCGGCTGATCTGCTGGCTGGATGAATTCTGGAAACTGTTAGGGGATGCCGCCTTTCAGGAATTTGCCAAAGACGGCCTAAAAACCGCCCGAAAAAAGAACGGCGCTTTTGTGTTTGCCACCCAAAGCCTGGGTGATGGCCTGGAAAGCCCGATTGCCCGGGATATGGTGGAGCAAACCGCCACCCAGCTATTCTTTCCGAATGGCGAAGCCCGAGCCGAAGACTATATCGATGCCTTAGGGCTCAGTGAGCGGGAATTTCTGTTGATCAAACAGCAAATAGAACCGGGCAGCAATCAGTTTCTGGTGAAACAAGGCCACAGTAGCGTGGTTTGTGAACTGGATCTAAAGGGTTTTGACTTTGAACTCGATGTGATCTCAGGACGAACGCAACAGGTGGAAACGGTGCGTAGCCTCATTCAGCAGGTCGGCGACGATCCAGCCGACTGGTTGCCTTTATTCCAACAACAGCGTTTGCCGTTAGCCAAAAAAACAAGCCCCACCCCAGGAGAAATCGCATGAAAAGCAAATCCGTCTTAACTAGCGCTATCCTGACGTTGAGCCTGACGTTAACCCAACCGGCGAATGCGATTTTCGGCATCGGCGATGTGGTCTTTGATCCTACGGCGGCAGCCAGCATGATTCAGACGCTGGCCTATTGGGCGCAGCAATTGCAACAAATGCGCAGTCAGTTGGTCACGCAAACCGGTACCCTCAATGCGCTGACCGGCAACCGAGGTTATGGCAACTTGCTGACGCTGGCGAATTCAACGCGCAATTATCTCCCGCAAGACGCTCAAAATTTGCAATGCGTGATCAACAATACCTGTCTGAATTACAGTGGCATGAGCAGTCAAGTACAAGCACTGATCCAGAAGAACGCCATTCTATCGGATAGCCAACTGAACGGGATGAAACTGACACCTGCCCAAAAACAATTACTTAAAGATGAGCGCACTAATAATGCCGCGATTCAATCTACCACCTCGCAAGGCATGAGCAATGCGAGTGCGCGTTTTAATTACTTGCAATATCTAATGAAACAGATCAACAACACCGGTGACTTAAAAACCATAACCGAATTACAGGCACGGATCGAAGCCGAACAAACCATGATGACCAACGAGCAAACCAAACTGCAACAAGTACACAGTTTGCTACAGAGCAAGGCAGCCATGATAACTCAGCAAAAAAAGGAGTTGGCCATCCAACAAACTGGCGATATCCGAACTATTCAACAACCGAATCTCAGTAATATCACGTATAACTGATGCAGGAGACTCACATGATCTCAAAAAACCTGACCTTAATCACATCGATTATTGTAACCAGCGCCCTAACGGCGGGCGGTACCTACTATGCCACCACCCATAGCCAACCCGCTGCCAATACCAGCGACAATGAACAGCGGATGGAATTGTCAGCCAAGCCTGAACCAGTCACGGTCGCGGCTGCCCCTGGTCAATCCCTCGAAATCATCGTTAAAACCGAAGTGGAGGAAAAACCTAGGGGTAAACGGCATGACTTTAGAGCGGAACACTTAGCGGTAGCAAGTCGTCCACAACCAAATTTTACGATATTTCAAGGCAAGTAACCCCAACCAACCCGGAGAATCGTGATGGGCTTTTTCATGGCGTTGTACAACTTTATCCAAAACAGTGTACTGAGTTTGATTTCTACCACGACCAGTCAAATAGCCACCAGTATCGGTCCGGCTGCCGTGACCTTCGCCACGATCTACGTCATGATCTGGGGCTACCTGCACCTGCGAGGTGCCATCGAGGAACCCATTAACGAAGGGGCTAAACGCATTGTGGTGTTGGGGGTTATTCTGGCGATCGTCTTGCAATTATGGGAATACAATGCCGTCTTTATCGATTTTTTCGTGAATACCCCAACCGCACTGAGCAGTGCCATTCTGGGCGGAAATAGCGCAATGACAGCCGTTGACGGAATCTGGGTAAAAGGCGGCAGCGTAGCCACTTCCCTTATGAATCAAGCAGGATTTTTTGACGGCAATTTCGGCTTTTACATTGCTGGTGGCCTGGTTTACGTTGTGACCGGATTTATTTGTATTTGGATGACTTATTTGTTTGTTCTGTCTTTAGTGGCCGTCGGTCTGTTATTGGCACTCGGCCCGCTGTGTATCTTGGGTTTACTGTTTGATGCCACTAAACGCTTCTTTGAAGCCTGGATGGCTCAGCTGACCAACTATGCCCTGATTATTATCCTGGCCTCCATTGCCTCCAAGCTCATGCTGACCTACCTGGATTATTATGCGACACAGGCAAGCAATATGGGGGCGGGTGTCACCATCGCTGACTCGGCGCAGTTCTGCCTGGCGTGTGGTTTTACCTTATTGATTATGAAACAGGTGCCGCATATCGCCGCCGGTTTAGGCAGTGGCATTGCGCTTGGCACCTATGGCGCACTCAGTCGAACCGTTAATTGGGGATTGGGCAGCACCAGCCGATCCCTGTATCAAATGGGCCGTGGTGTGGGTGATGCCTACCATAAACAAGAGCCCAGTCGTTATCTGTCCACCACACGGAATTTAACGAATCGCGTGACCCGACCGGTGTTTAACCGCTTTTCCCAAAGTGGCCGTGCCGGTGGTACCGTCAAAAGGAATGACGCCGCCTAAACCCGTTTAACGAATCCTTCACCCAGCACCAACCGCTTGAGGAGACTGTCGGAATAAAAAAGCAGAAGTGTAATAGTTGTGAAACGTTACTATGTTATGTTTGTTACAAATGTAATAGTGTTTTGTATTGTTTATAAGGTATTTATGTTCGACTAAACCCCGTCAACCTAACCTGACACCGATCTGTATGCTATCAAAAAAACGATTGCTCATGAGTCTTTTAGTGTGTTTTCTGGTGGCCTGTGCACCCATCAAACCACTGCCTCGCTGCACCGGAGAATTCAAGCCCATCAATCCGGACACGGTGGTGCAACCATGAGTCACGATTCGAAGCTCGCTAGTTACCTGAATGAAGCCAATACCTGGGAAGCCGATAAGCTGCGCTCGGCACTTAAAACCAGTGACCGCTGGTTTAAAGCCTTTTGTTCAGTCACCATTCTTTTAGGCTGCTCACTCGTGGCGTTAATCGGTCTAACGCCCTTAAAAACCACCCAGCCGTATGTGATACGCATCGATAATTCAACCGGCGTGGTGGATATTGTGCCGGTCTACAAGTCAGAAGGGGATGCCCCGGAATTAGTCACCCGGCATTTGCTCACCCACTACCAAACGGCCCGAGAGCGCTTTTACTATGCCACGGCGGAAGCCGACTATGAAACGGTCGGGGCTTTTAACAATGCCGTTCTCAATGAGGAATGGGCCAAAGACTGGATGGAAGAGAACCCACAATCGCCGTTAGTGCTTTATAAGGATGGCACCACCTTGACTGTCCATATTAAAGGCATCACCTTCCTGGAACTGGGCAGCGGCGCCAAAGATACTGCGCAGATACGCTTTACCACGGAAAAACGCCAAGGCGGCAATGCGGCACCACATATCACGCATTGGTTGTCGACGATTAAGTATGCGTACGGTGAACCGTCCAAAAACGACAAAATCCGGGGGCTTAACCCAATGGGTTTACGGATCATCAGTTATCACAAGGAACCGGAAGTGATTCAAGGCGGTGCGCCATGAACCCGCGCATCGGATGCTGGATCGCCTTGTTGTTCAGTATGGGGAGTCTCCATGCGGAAATCAATCCGAAACCCGGACATACGGATCCGAGAATTCGCAAAGTCGTTTATAACCCAGATGATGTGATCCGGCTCATTGGCTATGTGGGTTATCAAACGCATTTCAAACTGGGTGAAAATGAACGATTTATGGGCGTGGGCGCCGGGGACACCTGGGGCCTGGAAATCACGGCCCATGGCAATGACACCTGGGTAAAGCCCAAAGGCCTTTTGGTCAGAACCAATTTTGACCTGAAAACCAACAAACGGCTCTATCATTTCGACTATGAATCCCGCCGGGATCCGCCCCTCAAGAAAAGTGCGATGATTTATTCGATCACCTTTCAATACCCGGACGATGAAGCCGAACACCGCCGGTTGTTAACCACCCAGCAACGACTCCAAAACAAGCTTCACGCCCACGGTGGAACCATCAACCGAAATTACTGGTATTGCGGCCATGAGTCCATGAAACCGGTGGAAGCTTATGATGACGGGTTACAAACCCATCTGCGTTTCAGTGCCACTGCCGAATTTCCGGCCATTTTTGTGGAAAACGACGATCAGACCGAAGCCTTAATCAATTTTCATATGGATCCGGACGATGGCGAGGTGGTGATTCATCGGATCGGCCACCGTTTTGTGCTGCGCCGTGGCGATCTGGTCGGCTGTATCGAAAACCGGCAATTTACCGGCGGCGGGCGGCGTATGACGAACGGCACGGTCAGTCCGGATGTCGTCCGGGAAACGAAAGTGCACGACGAGGCGGCCATTAATGACTGAGCATCGCGATTTAAATGAGACGGTCGCAGGCGAGCGCACCCTCCCCAATGTCTCAAAACACCCCTCGCTGCAAGCCAAGTTATCCACGGGGCTGGGTGTGGTGGTTCTCCTCTTCATGGGTGCAGGTTTTTTAATGTACTATTACCATACCGTCTTTGATCAACAGCGCCAACAGGAAGCCGCCCAAAAGAAGGCTCAGGAACAACAAACCCAAGGCGATGGCAGCCTCCCGAAGTTAGGCGTGATCCCCATTCCGAGCAGCCCTGCCCAGGCACCGGTCACGACAGAACCGGTCCAAGTCGGCGATGTATTCGGCCCGCCCCCGGCCATTCCTGACCCAGCGCTGATGAATACACTAAATACAGCTCCCGCAGGACCGCCTGAAAAAACCCCGGAACAATTGGCAGAGGAACGACGACTGAACAGCCCGGTCTTTATCACCCCGAATCAGGGAGCAACCGCCACGCCAGCAAATGTAAGCAATGACGGAGAAACTGCCGGTAATAATCAAGCCGCCGGTTCGACGGCTTTGGGGGATTCCCTCAAAGCCACCCAAACCACGGCTGTCAGTGCCAAAAAGCTGCCCACGTTAACGTATCTGATCCCAAAAGGCGCTAAAGGCGACTGTACACTGGAAACCGCTATCAGTTCGCAGCTGCCAGGCTTGGTCACCTGTGTCCTGGCGTTTGATCTATTTGGCGCCAACGGCAAAGTTATCCTGCTGGAACGCGGCACCACCTTAACCGGCGAAACGCGCACGCAAGTCCAGCAAGGTCAAAACCGGGTCTTTGTCTTGTGGACGCAGGCTCGAACCCCCACCGGCGTCACGGCAGAGCTGGATTCTCCGGCCACTGATGCCTTAGGTCGAACCGGAATAGCTGGCGAAGTGGATAGCCATTTCTGGGAACGCTTTGGCGCTGCGATCCTGATCTCGGTGGTCAATGGCGCCACCCAGGCCGCCTCCAATTATGCCAGCGGGGCGGGCACCGGTAGCGGCACCAGTTTTAATTATAATGCCCAAGGTGCCAGCCAGGTCATGACCGAAGTCTTAAGGAACACGATCAACATCCCGCCGACCATTAATGTGGCGCAAGGGGAGCGTGTGCAAATTCTGTTTGCGCGCGATGTCGATTTTCGTCCGGTCTATGCTTTGAACGAACGTTATCCCCTCGTAGAGTAGGCACGCTTATGAATGACACCGAAAGTGCGATCAAAAATAATGTCGAAAGCATCAGTTCACTGTTACTGTACTTGCAACCGGTGCGGCATATTCTGGACGATGACCAGGTCACGGAAGTGTGTATTAATAAACCCAATGAGGTGTTTGTTCAGCGTTACAGTGGCTGGTCGCAAGAAACCGCCGCCTTTGCAACGCCGAGTTGGTGCCGGAATATGGCCAGTCTGGTCGCCAATCGGACCCGCCAAGGCATTGGCGAAGCCACGCCGTTATTATCGGCGGACTTACCCAGCGGGGAACGGATTCAATTTGTGCTGCCACCGGCGGCAGAACATGTCTCAATCACCATTCGAAGACCCTCGACGCATGTTTGGACATTGGGCGAACTGGCCGTGAAAGGCTTATTTGATCGTTGCCAAGAGGCCAGTCAAGCCCTGGATGACGTTGAACAACGCTTGCTGACCCTTAAAAATGAGCGCAATTACCTGGAATTTCTGAAACTGGCGGTGCGTTCCAAAAAGAACATTTTGGTGTCCGGGGTCACAGGTTCCGGTAAAACCACCGCGACCAAAGCCTTGATGCTCGAAGTGCCGAGCCAAGAGCGCATTATCGTCATTGAGGATGCGCTGGAATTGATTCTGAACAACCATCCGAATCATGTCCGCTTATTATATTCCAAAGGTTCCCAAGGGCTTGCCCAGGTTACGCCCAAGCAATTACTGGAAGCCTGTTTACGCATGAAGCCGGATCGCATCTTTTTGGCCGAGTTACGCGGGGATGAAGCCTTTGATTACTTGCGCGTCGTTGCGTCCCACCCGGGTTCGATCACCAGTGTCCATGGACACACGGCCGAATTGGCACTGTCCCAGATGATGTTGTTGATCCGGCAATCCGAAGCCGGGCAAGCTTTGAAATCTGAAGAAATTAGGTCGTTACTCTACCAAACCATCGATATTGTGCTGCAATTCGATGCCGACGGTTCCACCCGTTATGTGAAAGAACTCTGGTACAACCCTCAGTTAAAACGGGCGATGGCTCATGAACAAAGCCATTAAAATCGGGATCGGTGGGTTGTTGGCGGTAACCGCCGGCCTGTATTTGTCCGGCTATTTTTTCTTATTTCTCCATCATCGAAACCCGTATCAAGCCACACCATTCACGATACTGCAATACGGCTATTATTACGGCCAGCAACTGAGTCTACGTAAAAGCCTGATCGGATCCGCCGCCTCGGGATTCGGCGTCATGGGTCTGTTTGCCATACTAGTGTTCATTCCGCGCAGCCGGGCCTTACATGGCGAAGCCCAGTTTGCCAGGTACCATGAAATCAAGCAGCGCGGATTATTAAATGGCGATGGCATCTTACTCGGGCAACTGGGCGGCAGGTATATCACCTTGCCCGGTCAGCAAGGCGCCATTTTGTCCGCACCGCCTCGTTCCGGGAAAGGCGTGGGCGTCGTGGTTCCGAATCTGCTGAATTTTCCGGGTTCGGTCATCGTGGTCGATATTAAACGCGAGAACTGGGCAATAACCGCCGGTTTTCGGCAAAAGCACGGTCAACACGTGGTTTTATTTGATCCGTTGTCGGAAAACGGCGAAACCGCACGTTGGAACCCCTTGCATTATGTATCGGAGGATCCCAACAAACGCATCAATGATATTCAGCGCATCGCTGAAATGCTCTATTTATTGGAATACGGCAAGGATTCATTCTGGGTGAACAGTTCAAGAACGCTGTTTATTGGCATTGCCCTGTACTTGTTTGAAACACCCAGTGCCACGCGAACGATTGGCGAAGTCTTGCGCCAAGGCATGTCCGGCGGCACCACCGGCGAAGGTTTTGTGGAACACTGGAAACGGATTATTACCGGCCGAAAATCAGGATCCCATCCCTTGTCCTGGCAATGTGTCTCCGCCATTTATGAAGTCATCGACCTGGCTCCCCAAACCGCTTCCGGTATTCGCAAGGAATTTACCTCCAAACTGTCGTTATGGCTCAATCCCTTGTTAGATGCCGCCACGTCCGGGAATGACTTTGACCTGCGCGATCTGCGCAAAAAGCCACTGTCTATTTATGTCGGTATTACGCCGGATAACCTGGAACGGATTCGCCCGGTCTTGAGCTTATTCTTTCAGCAAGCCATTGGCCTACAAACGCGAGAATTGCCGGAACACAACCCGGCACTGAAACATCAATTATTACTGATGTTGGATGAATTCACCGCCTTGGGACGGATTCCGATTATCGAAACGTCGTGCGGCTTTTTGCCGGGCTATAACGTCAGAATTCTATTGGTGATACAAACACCCGCGCAATTGCGCTCTGTTTACGGCAGGGATGGGGCGGATACGATTATGAAAACCTTGGCCGGGCGAATTCTGTTTGCGCCGAAAGATTTTACCGATGCCCAGGAAATATCCAATGAATTGGGTTCGACCACCGTCAAGGGCAAAAGCCGGTCCCGGCCGCTGTGGGGAACCGGCAAAGGCCACAGCACCACGGAAAGCGAACAGCGGCGCATGCTGCTGTTACCGCAGGAAGTCAAACAAATCGGCGATCACAAAGAGATTATTATCTATGAAGGCATTCGCCCGATCCTGGCGGATAAGATTGTCTATTACCAAGACAAACGCTTTAAAAAGCGTTTACTTTCGCCACCGACGGTCCCTTGTCTAAAAGCCTTTAGCAAGAACATAGAATACATCGATAGGGTTAGTCAACCAGAGTCTCTCTCAAGACCCATGACACCGGATGAAATGGAACACATCGATCAGATACCCTTAGGGCAGTTCGCCGTTGATGTTGACAACTTCATTATGCCCACCGAAAAAACCGTTACCAATGACGAAATAACAACGTACGTCACGGCTTTTTTAAATCAACACGTTATCAGTTAGGAGTCAAACATGGCCGAACCCAGCACAACTGTTCAAAGTGGCACCCGCACGGACACAACCGATACCGGTCTGGCTTCAGCTAACCCAATCCGTGAAAGACCCGCGGAGATTGACCCGGACACGTTGTTACCGACAGAATCGGCACGTTTTTGGCGGCTCAACGACATTGATGCCTTGAATTCGATGTTGCAACGTCCACAGCCGCCCCAAGATCCGGAAGAACGTGATCGGATTAATCGACTGAAAGCAGAGCTGGCCGAACATCAGGCCAAAGAAGCCGCTGTTCAAGCCCGTTATGCCCGGATGGTGCAGGCCCGACACGTTGAGGCGTCTGAACCATTGGCCACCGAACAAATCCAGCAGGAGTCGCCGAATGATAAAGCCATCGAAGCCGTGGACAACATCATTGCGCTGAATGAGCGCGTGCCAGAAAGGCCGGCACCTGCCGCAACCCTTCAAAAGTCAGAACCGCTCAGCCTTGACAAAGACCAGCCAAAGTCAAAGGCCATGCCGGAAGCGATTGCCCAGCGTTATCTTAACATTGAGGATCGCTATTTTCTGCCGGACAAAACCCTCGCTTTTGAAGATCAGGGCAACCAGCTCAAATTGAAAACAGAAAATAACACGGTGATTCGTGATGCCTTAGCGATAGCAGAAGCCCGGGGCTGGCAACATATCACGATCTCCGGCAGTCAAAACTTCATGCACCACGCTTGGCGAGAAGCGTCCCTGAAAGGTATGGAAGTAACTGGCTATACGCCTTCAAAATTGGAGATTGCCGAACTGAATCACGCCCAAGTCCTGCGTGAGGGCCGCCAACACGAAAACGCCACCACAAAATCCGTCAGTAACTCGGCACATCGGCCCAGCGAGGGGGTCTTACGGGGGAAATTACTGGAACACGGGGAAGCGCATTATCGTCACGATCCCACGCAAGAGCGGTCTTACTTTATCAAGCTCGAGGTGGAAGGTCAGGAAGTGACCCGCTGGGGCGTGGATTTCCCCAGAGCCCTCGCCGAATCACAGTCCCGCCCTCAAATCGGCGATCAGGTGACGTTAAGCAATCTGGGCAAAAAAGACGTGTTAATCACCGTCATCTCCAAAGACCCTGAAGGCCATGCGATTGAGGAGAAAAAAACTGTTAAAAGAAATACCTGGCAAATCGACAAGGCCGAGGTTCAAGGCTCGTTGCAAACGCCGCACGAGACCTTGCCAACCGAGCCCCAAATAACCCCCGAAACGCCGGCATCGATGCCAGAACCGCCGATCCAGCAACGCCATAAAACCCATCAGCCGACTGAGGCTTCCCTGCGCGGGACTTTGCTGGCTCATGGCGCAGACCATTACCGCCACGATCCCGAGCAAGCCCCCTCCTATTTCATCACGCTGGCCGTGGACGGCATTGAAATCACAAAATGGGGCGCTGACTTTAATCGGGCCTTCGCTGGGTCCCAGTCGCAGCCCCAGATAGGCGATGCTGTTGTGCTGAGCAACACCGGACAAACAGACGTCGAAATCAAAACCACCATCCAAGATAGCAACGGCAATCGAATCGATGATAAAAAAGCCGTTAAGAAAACCCTCTGGCGGATCGAAAAGGCCGAGCATCAGGACGCGCTGGAAAAAAGCGCCGAAGCCTTACGCGTAGGCCATGAAATCGAGCGCAAGGTGATTGACCAAATGCCACAACTGGCCGCAGCCCTGGCGGTATCCAAACTCGGTGAAAAAATAGCGCAAAAAGCTAAAGAAAATGGCGTACTGAAATCCCAGGATGAAGTGGACACGATGGTGTATTTGATCCGGGAAGGCTTAGCCGCCGCCTTGAAGCAAGGCAAAACCATCAAAACGCCGCAAATCCAGGAGCAAGGCCAACGGGCAGCGGTAGACGCCAATAGCATTCTGAACGATCACCAGCCCCCGGAATGGAGTAAACAACCGCATGATAGGGCGATGACACGATGAACACCCCTCGCTTTCAGGCCGCTTGGCTGCTGTTAGGGGTCATTGGCCCGAGTCAGGCCGCTGAATTAGACCCCGAAACGCTCAGTAGCGCCAAAGCGTTTCTGGTCGATTATTTGAAGCGTTCCAATACCGGTAACGGTGACTTGACGGCATTATACAGGGATACCGCCCTGATCTATCTGACGGTCACTACGCAGAACCGCCAAACCCAGGCCCGTGTCCTGAACGGACCAGACTGGAAACGGCTACTGCGCGGCCGCATGGCGACGACTAATCAAGGCATAGAACCGATGGAACTACACCAGGTGCGTATTCAAGTCCAGGGTCAAAACCTGGAAATAGCGGCGCTGCGTTATTCGTTAAATCGCTGTTATTGGGATATGAATTACCGCCTGGTCATCACGCGTGAGGGAGCCGGTCCCTATAAGATAGTTAAAGAAAACCGTTTTAGTGATCATAACAACCAGTGCCAGACACCGACAGCGGACATCCTGACCCTTAAACAAGCCATCAAGATCCAGCAAAACCCACTGCCATGAACATAGTCGTCGTGATAATGGTCGTATTTTGGATGCAAGCCGCTGCTGCCGCCAATCCCGAGCGCAAAATCAAGCTGCAAATCAAAGCCCTCGACTCCGCGTTAGCGGACATCGCGCAGAACCGCCCGACGATCGATCGTCAAGAAAGCCCATGGCTGGCACAATCGGAACAAGCCCTGATAGCCCTTATGCGTCATAGCCGTGCCTTAGCAGATCGGCTTAACAACGCTCAGCACCGTCATAGCCTGCTCCAAACGATTTATTACGAAGCTAAACGCGCAGGACTTGATCCCGATCTGGTCTTGGCGGTGATCCGTGTAGAAAGTAACTTTCGCAAATACGCGATTTCATCGGCGGGTGCACGCGGCTACATGCAAGTCATGAGTAGCTGGAGCGACATTGTGGGCGAGAGCGCATCGGATCTATTCAATCTTCGCACCAATATCCGCTTGGGTTGTGCCATATTAAGGCATTATCTGGATCAAGAACGCGGCAATGTCCATCGCGCATTAGCGCGGTATAACGGCAGCGTCGGTCAGGATACATACCCGAACTTGATTTATGCGGCCTGGCAATAAACCGGTTGAAAACCCATTAAAATCAACCCAACCTGAGAGAAAACAGGATGAACACAAAAACACTGGTCATGACTATCAGCACCTTCGTACTGACCGCCTGTGCAACGGCGGGCAATTGGCAACCCACGGTCGATCCTTATAACGACCCGAATGCGTTTCGAATTAATCAAGATTTGTATGAGTGCCGGCAACTGGCATCGCAGGCCTCCGGAGGAACGGCAACTCAAACGGCTATCGGGACGGGTGTCGGTGCGCTGATCGGCGCTGCGGCCGGTGCAGCCCTGGGAGCGGCTGCCGGAAATCCAGCCACGGGCGCCGCCATTGGGGCGGCTGCCGGCGGCTTTGGCGGCGGTGCAAAACAAGGTTTTGGTGCGGAAATGGATTTCAAAACCGCTTATAGCCACTGTATGGCCGGACGC
>Ga0302321_100003709_pt1 | contig 13135 bp, 9 predicted proteins | sample Fen_T0_1_FD_202505 | JGI IMG/M metagenome (GOLD analysis project Ga0302321, IMG submission 202505) | Peat permafrost microbial communities from Stordalen Mire near Abisko, Sweden - Fen_T0_1 | ecosystem: Environmental > Terrestrial > Soil > Wetlands > Permafrost | place: Sweden: Abisko...
TCACTCGCTGCCCCTGCAAAAAGAAAAGCTGACCATCTTAATAATGTAGAATACATTTCACTCTCTGATCCTGCCCAAGGATCGTATCAATTGATTTTGAAATCAAGTAATCTTACAGGGTCAACACAAAGTGTTTCCGTTGCTTATTCGATGAGAGACACGACAACTTTTCATTGGGACTTCCCAACATCATCGGATATTATTGAATCTAAGAAGAAAGCGTTGTTGGTATGGCAAGCATTACCTGGTCAAGGTGACCTTTATCTTCAACTCAACCAAGGCAACTGGCAATTAATTAAATCGAACCTGGATCTCACCAACTATTTTTATTGGGCAAGCCCTGATACCCTGTCAAATGCGAGGCTGAAAATTAAAATTGGGAATCGTGAAATCATCTCCGATGAATTTCTCATCTCACCTGTGCTGCAAATGAAGACTGCTTTTAATTGTACGGATAGTATTGGCCTTACATGGAACAAAGTAAACGGTGCATCAAGCTATGACCTCTATAAAATGGGAAATCAATACCTGGAGAAATTTACAAGCACGGCTGATACTATTGTAGTCATACCCAAATCTTCAGACAATTTTTTTTCTGTCTCGCCTGTTTCGAATGGAGTTAACGGATTGAAAAGCGAAGCGATTGATTACACTAAGCAAGGATCTTTCTGCTTCCTTGATTTGTTCACCGCCGAAAGATTCAATGCCACACAAGTGAAGGTCACGTTAACACTTAGTTCGTGGCATTATGTTGATCGTGTAATCATTTATAAAACGGCAGGTGGAATCAAAAATGTTTATAAAACATTTAGCTCAACCGAATCCCTTCAGTTTTTCTTCTATGATACCGAATTAATAGCTGGTTCAATGTTGTATCAGGCCGAACTGACTTTTCGAAATGGAGCAAAGTTGCTGTCGGATATTAGCGAAGTGCCTATTGAAGAAAAGGGAAAAGCTATCTTGTACCCCAACCCAGTGACAAGCGAAAACTACCTGAATATTCTTTCATCTGGAGGTGGATTGAAAATTCGTATTTTGGATTGTTTTGGTAGAATAATTATTGTTAAACAACTTGATTTAGTGATTGAGCCTCTTGATTTAGGAGAGCTTTCTTCGGGGTTATACTTTTATCAGATTGAGGAGGATGGAAAAATAAATGTTACTGGAAAGATTATTAAACTTTGAAATGATATTAAATCAATCCAAGGCCAATCAAGGTATTTTAGGGTAAACAAAACCCGTCTTTTCTTCTTTTGTTTTGATGGGTCACACTTCCACTTTGGCAGTTGGTGTATATTCGAATTCCGGATTTCCTTTTGCTATTGCAATGGCATCATCAATATCGTTAGCCATCACGTGATAATAGCCAACCTGGATTTCTTTTTTCTCCTGAATAGGTTCATCTTTCCAGGCAGCAGGCGTGCCTGAAATAATTCGTCCTTCACGAATTAATGGTTGAGAAGCGATTTGCTTTCCCTCTTTCTTCAGATTGTCAATGTACACTTCACATTTTTTTACAAACTCCAGGCGTTGCTCAGACGACAAGGCCGCCAAACGCTCGCCTTCATTGCGGACAAGTAACATGAATTCTTGTATAACATTTAATTTTTAGCCCTTTGTTAATTATTTAAATGCCTTGTTAATCAACGTGCTATTAATCTCCTATTATTTTAACTTTGGATCGAACATTAATTTACAAAAAAATGTCAAAGGAAAAATTTGTAATAGCAGTCAGTGCATCCTATGCTTTCAATGGACCTTCTATCTATCTCGGAAGCGGAGTATATGAAAACGAAGTTCTTGCCGATGCGAAAGTGAACTTGTCATTGCGCATGATGAACCGCCATGGCCTGGTAACAGGTGCTACCGGGTCAGGAAAGACGCGAACATTGCAATTGATCGCTGAGCAACTTTCAGCCGCAGGTGTGGCTGTGTTTATGCCCGATATGAAGGGCGATATCACCGGTATGGCGCGAGAGGGAGCAACCAATGATAAGATTGATGAACGTGCAAAAGTGTTGAATATAAAATTTACTCCGTCAGGATTTCCTGTTGAGATTTATTCGTTAAGCGGAAAGTTAGGCGCACAAATGCGAGCCACTGTTACAGAATTTGGCCCAGTGTTGCTGAGCAAAGTGCTTGAACTGAACGAAGTGCAAAGCAGTGTGTTGATGATTTTATTCAAGTACGCAGATGACAAACAGTTGCCGATTGTTGATCTCAATGATTTAAAAAAAGTACTCAATTATCTTTCGGAAGGAGAGGGTGCAAAGGAAATCAAAGAGAGCTATGGAAAAATTTCAGGGGCTACGGCTTCTACTATTTTGAGGAAGCTCGTAGCAATTGAGCAGCAGGGTGTAAATAAAATTTTTGGAGAAAAATCTTTTGACATTGAAGATCTGTTTGAAAAAGTTGACGGCAGGGGCGTGATCAGTTTGCTTAATGTATCAGATGTACAAAATCAGCCGGCTATTTTTTCAACGTTTATGCTTTCGCTCTTGGCAGAGATCTATCAGACGCTACCGGAGGCTGGCGATCTTGATAAACCCAAATTGGTTTTCTTTTTAGATGAAGCTCATTTACTTTTCAAAGATGCTCCCAAAGCTTTCATGGATCAGATTGAGCAAGTCATTCGATTGATCCGATCCAAAGGTGTGGGTGTATTTTTCTGCTCGCAGCTCACCTCGGATGTTCCCTCTTCGGTGTTGTCGCAGTTGGGCAACCGTGTCCATCACGTGATCCGTGCTTTTACACCTAACGATGTTAAGGACTTGAAAGAGACTATTAAGACTTTTCCGAAGTCGGAGTTTTATGATTTAGAAAAACAATTCACGCAATTGGGCATTGGACAAGCATTCATTACCGTCTTAAATGAAAAAGGTATTCCTACGGAAACGGTGGTTACTCATTTGGCGCCGCCCGCTTCACGCATGGGCCCGCTCACGCCCGATGAGTACAAGGCATTGTTGGATAGCTCTGAACTTTATAAAAAATACCAGGAGACCATTGATCCACGAAGTGCTTTTGAAATTTTGAATGAACGTGTACAAGCTGTGAAGCAAGAACAAGCTGCTCAGACACAAACAGCCAAGACGTCAACTCGCTCTACCAAAGTTGAGAAAAGTACTTTTGAAGAAGTGCTCTCGTCTCCAATTACAAAACAGGTAGGGAAGGAGTTGGTGCGTGGCGTTTTTGGAATGTTGTTTGGCTCAGCACCTCGAAGAACGTATTCTAGGAAAAGATGGTGATTGAGTGAATGTATAGACTGACCAAGACGCTAAGTTACTCCTCATCTTCCATCTTCTCAATCTGGCTTTCGAGGGAGCTGAGTTGCAATATTTTCTTTTCTAATTCGCGAAGGCGATCGTTGAGATCAGGAAGCCGCTTGAACACGGCATAGGCTTTGAAATATTCTTTCACATCGAAGGCAGGAGTGCCGATGATTTTTGATCCTTCTTCTTTTACAGATTTACCAATGCCCGCCTGAGCACCGATGCCAGTATTGTTTGCAATTACCAGATGGCCGGCAATTCCTACCTGACCTCCGATCATATTGTTCTCACCTACTTTGGAAGATCCAGAGATGCCAGTCTGTGCAGCGATTACTGTATTCTTTCCAATCTCTACATTGTGCGCCACTTGAATAAGGTTATCGAGCTTCACACCTTGCCGGATGATGGTTGAATCGCCATAAAGTGTAGCGCAGTCGATCACAGTGTTTGCACCAATCGATACATTGTCTTCAATGATCACGTTGCCAAGTTGTGGAATAGTTTTGTACGAGCCGTCTTCTTGTGGTGCAAACCCGAAGCCATCGCTGCCGATAACCGTGCCCGAATGGATCATGCAATTGTTGCCCACTTTCGTGTCGGCATATAATTTCACATTGGCGTGCAGGATCGTGTTGCTGCCGACGACCACATTATCACCTATAAAAACATGAGGATAGATTTTTACATTGTCTCCAATCGTCACATTGTTGCCGATGTATGAAAATGCTCCGCGATAAATATTTTTCCCAACCGTTACATTTTTACTGATGAAACTAGGTTCTTCTACTCCCGACTTTTGAAAATTAATAGCCTTATGATATTCTTCAAGAAGTAAAGTGAAGCTGGTGTAAGGATCATCCACCAAAATTAGAGTAGTCGCAATTTCTTTTCTTGCCTGGAAATCTCTTTTTACGATTACGGCACTGGCTTGGGTCGTGTAAATGAATTGTTCGTATTTAGGATTAGCCAGAAATGCAATTTGCCCTTGCTTTGCCTCCTGAATCTTTCCCAACATGTTGATCTTCAAATTACCATCGCCTTGCACTTCACCTTTCAGCATTCCCGCGATTTGATTGATCGTAAACTCCATAGTTTGTTAGTAAGGGTATATGGGCTTAAATGATGGTTTCAGGAAAGTTAAGTAAAAATATCTTAAATGCCTGAGATTCAATGCCCATTAGCTTCTTCTGATAGTTATCGGCACTATCTGGAAGCATCCGGCAAAGTTAGGTTTTTGGGCCAACACAGATAGTTTTTTTTCACGATTTTGCTCATCGCCTGTATGGTAGGCAAATCGCTTGCTTCTTCCATGTTCAGCACTTTGCCGTTTTTCATTAAGATACTTATCGATTGCCCACCGGAAATGTAGGCTTCGTTGCTCACTGTGCCGTGCGAGAAAAGATAATTGGCGTCATTCTGGAGTACCCCAAAAGATTTGTGTATCTCCAATCTTACTTTTTCGATTTTAGACTTTTTAATAGGAGAAGCCGTCAATTGAATTTGAAAGAGATCGCGCTGCAAAAGTCGGTTACACAATCCCGAGAGAATCGCATCTTGATGATTCCTCCAAAGTTTGATGGATCCCCAAATGTCGTTGTCATCCAGTTGACCAAATGTTTCCAATGCTTCTGGTTGATGGCTGAATTCGCTGAGCGATAATTTATTTTTTAAAAACCACAATAACGCTTCACTGCCATTTATTTTTTCATTGGCCTGTGCCATGTATTGGGCACGTCTCACAATGTTTACAATCATGCGCTCCGCGCTGACTGCCGTTTTATGAAGATACACCTGCCAGTACATGAGTCTGCGTGCCTGCAAAAAACTTTCGATGCTGAAGATTCCTTTTTCTTCTACTACCAGATGATCATCGTGCACATGCAGCATGGCAATAATCCGGTCAATACCAATGGTGCCTTCCATTACTCCCGTGAAAAAACTGTCTCGCTTTAAATAATCTAACCGATCAATATCCAATTGACTGCTCACGAGCTGATGAAAAAACTTTCTGTGATAACTGTTGCGGAAAATCTTTAGCGCCAACTCAAGCGCTCCATCGAATTCTATATTTAGCGCTTTCATAAATAAATAGGAAACGCTCTCATGATGAATTCCTGATAACAAAGTCTCTTCCAGTGAATGAGATAGAGGTCCGTGACCGATATCGTGTAGTAAGATGGCAATCTGAGCAGCCTCAAATTCAACATCACTTATTTCTATATTTTTTTTTCGAAGGCCCTCCAGCGCCCGTCCCATTAAGTGCATGGCACCAATTGCATGATGAAAGCGCGTGTGAACGGCACCCGGATAAACAAAGTCACTGACACCCAATTGTTTGATAAAACGCAAACGTTGGAAGTAAGGATGAGAGATCAGATCAAAGATCAGCGAGCTCGGAATGGAAACAAATCCATAGACAGGATCGTTGATAATTTTGTTTTTGTTCAAAGGACTAAAAGTGATTGAAGTTTAAATCGTAAATTAGATTTTTAAATCTATGCAAAGGTACACTATTCTATGGGCTGATGACGAGATTGATCTGCTCAAGCCCCACATCCTATTTCTTCAGCAGCGCGGGTATGATATTACTCCTGTCAACAATGGATCGGAGGCCGTTGAACTCTGTGAAGCGAAACATTTTGATGTTGTCTTTCTGGATGAGCACATGCCGGGTATGAGTGGCCTGGAGGCGCTCAACCTGATCAAGAATAATAAGCCCAACCTTCCTGTGGTGATGATCACCAAGAATGAAGAAGAAAAAATTATGGAAGAAGCCATCGGCGCCAAGATTGAAGATTACCTGATCAAGCCAATCAACCCGAGCCAGATTTTACTTTCTGTAAAAAAAATACTGGATAACAAACGACTCGTCATTGAAAAAACGAACCTTAATTATCAACAGGAGTTTGGAAAGATTAGCATGGCTTTGCTCGACAACATGAACCACGAGCAGTGGGCAGACATTTATAAGAAGCTGGTGTATTGGGAACTGCAATTGGAACAAGTCGACAATCGCGACATGTCTGACATTCTCGATAGCCAGAAGGTTGACGCGAACACCAACTTCTGCCGCTTTATTAGAAAAAATTATGAGAGTTGGCTCAACAATCCGAATGTTGAGCGGCCGCTGCTTTCTCACCAATTGATGAAGAAGGTGGTGTTCCCGGAATTATCTACAACGCAATCCTTATTCGTAATCATCATCGACAACCTTCGCTACGATCAATGGAAAACTATTGAGCCGATCGTTTCGGAGTTATTCAATATTGATAGAGAGGAAACCTACTATTCTATTTTACCAACAACAACAGCCTATGCACGAAACGCAATTTTCTCTGGCATGTTGCCATCAGACATGGTGAAAGCTCATCCCGACCTTTGGGTAGGGGAAGAAGATGATGAAGGAAAAAATAATTTTGAAGACGAATTCTTAGCGAGACAACTGAAACGCAATAACCTGAACATTAAATTTTCTTACAACAAGATCAAACAACTGGAAGAAGGCAGAGACTTAGCTGACTCAATCAATAACCTTTACGGCAATGCCTTGAATGTGATCGTTTACAATTTTGTCGATATGCTTTCTCACGCACGCACCGACATGGCGATGATTCGCGAACTCGCTCCCGATGAGGCGGCTTACCGCTCCATTACCAAGTCATGGTTTGTTCATTCGCCGTTGCTTGAGATATTGAAAAAGATTTCAGAGAAAAAATTGAAAGTGATCATCACTACAGACCACGGCACCATTCGCGTGAAGCGCCCATTTAAAATTATCGGTGACAAGAATGTGAATTCGAACCTACGTTACAAGCAAGGAAAAAACCTGGGGTATGAAGGCGACAAAGTGATGGAGGCTCCGAAGCCCGAACGCTTTTTTCTTCCTAAACAAAATGTTTCTACGTCATATGTCTTTGCAATTGAGGACCAGTTTTTCGCCTATCCCAACAACTACAACTACTACGTAAACTTTTATAAAGACACCTTTCAGCATGGCGGTGTGAGCCTGGAAGAGATGATAATCCCTATAATTTCACTATCTTCGAAGAATGCCTGAATTAGTCTCAGCCGATCGAGGGATCGCTTTTTCTCAACGTGAAATCAGCGAGGTGGCAAAAAAACTGTTAAAAGCCGGAAATGGTCTTTCGGTTTGGGTTTTGCATGGAGAAATGGGAGCAGGCAAGACAACTCTGGTGAAGGCTTTAGTTGCTGCTCTCGGTGTTCATGAAACTACGGCAAGCCCAACGTTTTCAATTGTCAATGAATATCGCGACAAGGATGATAAACCTGTTTATCATTTTGATTTTTACAGAATCAAAAACGAATCAGAAGCTTTTGATATTGGCACTGATGAATATTTTGACTCTGGGAATTTATGCCTGGTCGAGTGGCCCGAAAAAATTCCGTCCCTATTACCCCTGAACTATTTTGAAATTCAATTAGAAATTATTGACGAACAGACCCGTTTAATCCGTTACCGAAAACATGCCTGAAAAAAAGAAAAGTGGTTTTGAAGCGCTGGCAAAAACCAGCTTGTCACCCCAGGAACAATTAGTGAAAGTAAAAACTGGAAAACATTCCTTTTTTATCGGCTTGCCAAAAGAAATTGCCTTACAAGAAAACCGGATTAGCCTTACGCCTGATGCAGTAGCATTATTAGTGAATAATGGCCATGAAGTGTGGGTGGAAAGCAATGCAGGTGCAGGAAGTAAATTCACGGATCGCGCGTATAGCGAAGCGGGAGCGAAGATTGTTTATTCACCTCAGGAAGTCTACAAGGCTGACTTCATCATGAAGATTGAGCCTCCTACGTTGGAAGAGCTCGAATATTTCAAACCTGGACAAACACTAATCTCTGCCTTGCAGATGGGCTATCTCAGCGAAGAGCGTGTGCAGGCATTGCTAAGGAAAAAAGTTATCTCTTTGGCTTATGAATTTATTGAAGACAAAGTAGGCGGCATGCCCATCATCCGCGCGATGAGTGAAATAGCGGGAAGTACTGTCATGCTCATTGCAGCAGAATATTTGAGTACCGTAAAAAATGGCAAAGGAATTATTTTAGGTGGGATCACTGGTGTTCCCCCGACAAAGGTGGTCATCATTGGGGCGGGCACTGTAGCCGAGTATGCCGCGCGAGCTGCCCTTAGCTTAGGTGCAGAGATTCAAGTGTTCGACAATCACCTTTATAAATTAAGAAGGATTAAGCATACACTCGGTCATCAGTTTTATACTTCAACCATTGACACGGTAACGTTGAGTGAGACGTTAAAAACTGCAGACGTTGTAATTGGAGCCTTGCGCGCGGAAAAAGGCCGCACACGACATGTAGTGAGTGAAGAGATGGTGAAGAACATGAAACCCGACTCACTGATTATTGATTTGAGTATCGATCAGGGAGGTTGTGTAGCCACTTCGGAAATCACCTCACACGCCAAACCTGTTTTCAGAAAATATGATGTGATTCACTACTGTGTACCCAATGTAGCTTCACGTGTTGCCAACACTGCCACTACTGCACTAAGTAATATTTTTACACCTACCATTTTACGAGCGGCTGAAGAGGGGGGAATTGAAGAGATGATATTTGCACACAAGTGGTTTATGAAAGGAGTGTACACGTATAAAGGAAATCTCACCAACGAATCCATAGCTCGCAAGTTCAAAATGAAATTCAAAAATATTGAATTACTGATGGCGATACGGGTATAGATCAATTTCTCGTTTTCGCGCACCTTCTCAGAAATTGAGTAAATAATTTCAAAGGCAGCAAAAATAAATTAGGATGAATTTTTGCGCACATGCGGTTGTGAATTAGGGGCAACATCTTTGAAAAAACCCTTCATAGGAAGGATAGCTCCTAAGTTTAAGACCAAAATCACAAAAATCAAGTTATCAAAGGCTACGAGGGTATAAATCGTCTTGCAAGCCAAGTTGCTTAATTATTCTTGATTTTGTATTTTATGACTTGTATTCTTTGTCAACCATTTAAACATCCAAATTTATGATTGCAACTGTCTATATTCTTGGCATAATCACAACCATGATAGCATCGCTGCTGCTCGTGATTAAGCACCAACACCTTAAGCGTGTCCATCAAATGGAGCGGCTTGGGATGACTCTCCTTGCTGTTCAACATTCCATTTGAAAAATGGAGACTAAGACCCACCAATAAAAGTGTTGATCGATTAGTTGAGATGCCTCCGCACCATCTGGAGAATTCAACCATATGGTTTTGAGTATGCACCACGCGGTGACTAGCTCTCTTGATCTGTCTTTTTTGCAGGGTCAAATTCATTAAATTCATTACTAAACTAACCTCATGAGAAAAATACTCACTGCTGTATTTATCATCACGGTTATTCCATTGTCCGGCCAGGTGAGCAACCTCAAATTTGAACACATTGGCGTAGAATCGGGTCTTTCACACAGCAATATCTTATCCATCCTTCAAGATAGTAGGGGCTTCATGTGGTTCGGAACACGTAGCGGTTTAAATAAGTATGACGGATACTCCTTTACTATTTACAAAAATAAGTTTCAAGATTCAACAAGCATAACCAATGACTATATCAATGATCTTGTTGAAGATGAGGAAGGGAATATTTGGATAGCAACCCTCAATGGTTTAGATAAATTTGACTGGAAGTTAGAAAGATTTGTTCATTATTATTTCCAGGAAACCTCTGCAGTTTTTCAATATAATGCAGTAAACTCAGTTTCACTTGATCATGAAGGAAATGTTTGGATCGGCACCGGCAGCAGTGGCATTTACATGTTGAACAGAAAAACCAATAAGTTTACTCATTACTTGCATGACGAAAATAACTCTAATACTATTCCCAGTAATTCGATCATTGATGTATTTGAAGATCAAGAGTATAATTTATGGATAAGTACTACTTTCGAGGGCATAAGCCTGTATGATCGGAAACGAAATACATTTAGGCATTTCCGTCATCATGCCAATGATGAGAAATCTTTAGTGTCAGACAGGGTTGAGGTTATCCTGCAAGATGGAAACAAAGGAATTTGGGTTGCGACACGGAATGGATTAGATCTCTTTGATGGAAGTGGATTTAGACATTACAAAAGCAATCCCAACAATCCTAATAGCATTGGTGGCAATGTCGTTCTTTGTCTACAAGAGGATTTTAATAATAACCTTTGGATTGGTACTGAAAATGGAGGGCTAAGTATATTAAATCATGAAACGGGAACTATTCGCAATTACCAGCAAGATGATATTGACCAACAAAGTCTTAACAATAATTCAATATGGTCTCTTCATCAAGACAAACAAGGAAACATGTGGGTTGGCACCTATAGCGGTGGAATTAATTTTGTTAACTATCAAGCCAATAAATTCACGCACTACCGACACTCTGCTTCCAAACAAAGCTTGAGTAATAACAGTATTTGGACGGTGTTTGAAGATTCAAAAAAAAATCTTTGGATTGGTACTGATGGTGGGGGAGTTAACTTGTTTGATCGGCAACATGGCACATTTTCTACATACCAAAAGGGAGCGCCCCATCACAGTATTTCGGGAAATTATGTGTTGTCAATTGCCGAGGATAATCATGGAAATATTTGGATGGGGACCTGGGGAGATGGAATAACTGTATTCAATAAAGAAAAAAATACATATAAGTATTTTCAATTTGACGAGAATAATCCAAAAGGCATTAGCTCTCCGAATGTATGGGCAATTTACAAAGACAGCAAGGGGAGCATGTGGATTGGCACTTATAGCAGTGGCGGTGCAAACCTTTATGATGAAAAATCCGACACGTTCATCCATTTTAAAAACGACCCGCAAAATCCATCCTCGATTGCAAGCAACACAGTAAGCGTTTTCTTAGAAGATAAAAAAGGAAACATTTGGATTGGCACACATGGTGGGCTGAATCTTTTCAATAGAAATGAAAATGCATTTAAACGATTTCTCCCCAATGATATAAATAATTTTTTGGCAGGGCAACGTGTGTTTAGCCTGCTGGATGATTCCTTGGGAAATCTTTGGGTTGGAACTGAGAATGGTTTGAAATACTTTGACGTTCAAAATGGCCTTTTCAAACTCTACACCACTGATGACGGACTACCAAGCAATTCTATACAAGGTATTCTTTCCGACAATGAAAACAATCTCTGGATAAGCACGGGCAACGGGCTTTCGAAGTTTAATCCTGCAAATAAGACGTTGGTTAATTTTGGTGTGAGCGACGGACTTCAATCAAAAGAATTCAGGAAAGCAGCGTGCAAAAGTTATACCGGTCAGATGTATTTTGGAGGGCCAGCCGGTTTGAACGAATTTGTTCCAGAAAAAATAACAGTGGAGGATTTTGAATCGCCATTACTTTTAACTGGTTTTGAAATATTTAATAAACCGGTGCCTATCACACAGGGCAAGCAAAGCGTTCTTTCGCACTCCATAACATTGTCAAATGAAATAAACCTTTCCTACAAGGACCTAGTCTTCACCATTCATTTTGCTTCACTTAATTACACAAACCCCGAGCGCAAAAAGTATTCTTTTATACTCGAAGGCTTTGATAAAGAGTGGAACGATTTAAGTTCTTATCATTCGGCTACCTACACGAATCTTGATCCTGGCCAATATGTTTTTAAAGTCAGGGGTCTCACGGGTGCAGGTGTTTTGTCGGACAAACCATTGCAATTAAAGATTAACATCAAACCACCTTTTTGGGATACGTGGTGGTTTAATACACTTTCATCGGTAATGGTAGCTTCCTTGATCCTTCTTGTTATTTACGTGCGAACTCGGAACGTGAAAAGGCTAAACCGCGAATTGGCAGAGGCAGTGGAAAAGAAAACGAGTGAGATAAATGATCAAAACAAAATTTTGAATCAGCAACGCGAAGAACTGGCAGCTCAAAATGAAGAACTCGTGCAAAGTCAGGAGGAGATATCGGCGCATCGCGATCTGATAGCTAAACAAAACCAAACGCTGGAAGCTGAAGTTGCTCGGCGAACTCAGGAACTATTGGACTACAATCAGCAATTAGAACAGTTTGCATTTATTTCAGCTCATAACCTGAGGGCACCGGTAGCCAGAATTTTAGGTCTGGGCCAATTACTAGATCTTACTCGCGGAAACAAGGATGACCGAGATCAGATTTATCCCAAACTTGTACAAACGGCTCGTGAGTTGGACGCAGTGGTGAAAGACCTCAATACTATACTGGAGCTGAAAAAGAGTAGTGAATCTTATTCGGCAGTTGATTTGCAATCAGAAATCGATATCATCATGGAAAACCTGGAGCACGAAATTTCTGTGACACGTGCTCAAATCACAACCGATTTTACTAATGTAGGGAGTATTTACACCATTAAGCCGTATTTTGACAGCATTCTCTTTAACCTGGTTAGCAATGCAATAAAATACAGGAACCCTGATCGGGCTCCGATTATTCATATAAGAACTGAAATGTTAGAATCAGAAGTGTGCCTGGTTGTTTCAGACAATGGCTTAGGTATTGATATTGATCTTTATCAGGACAAACTCTTTAATTTATACAGCCGTTTCCATTTTCATGTTGACGGGAAAGGAATGGGGTTATACTTGGTCAAGTCCCATCTAGTAGCAATGGGAGGAAGGATAGAAATCCAAAGCAAGGTACTAGAAGGTACTACTTTTAAAGCCTTCTTTAAAAAATCATAAGGCTTTAAAATAATCTTAAATAAGGTCGACTTACTAAAAATAGGATGCCCCACGGGATCGAGGCGAGGATGAGAAACAATCCAACCGAATACCAGATAGCCATTGTTTTGAATTTCTCACGATCAGTATTTTTTCGTTTTGTCTTCACTGAACCAATGGTGATTATAGTAATGGCCGTGAG
>Ga0302321_100003710_pt1 | contig 13135 bp, 10 predicted proteins | sample Fen_T0_1_FD_202505 | JGI IMG/M metagenome (GOLD analysis project Ga0302321, IMG submission 202505) | Peat permafrost microbial communities from Stordalen Mire near Abisko, Sweden - Fen_T0_1 | ecosystem: Environmental > Terrestrial > Soil > Wetlands > Permafrost | place: Sweden: Abisko...
ACGTGGCGGATGCGCCCAATGGCGCGCAAACGGAGAGCGCCCGTACGGCGCGTTGACTCATACTCGGATACTTTCTATACTTTTCGTGGTTTTCCCGCTGGTTGTGCGGGGGGAGAGGACGCGCGACATGACTCGGAAGCTTCTCGGCGCTGTACTCGGCCTGGTGTTCGCGTTGAGCAACTTGGCGGAAGAGGTCGCGGCTCCGGCCAAGGCGGCGCCTGAGGCGGCCAAGGGACCGACGTTCTCCGATCCGGAGAAGCTGGAGAAGGCCGACGAGTCGATCTCCCGGATGAAGACGTTCCTCAAGCAGGTGCTGGGACGGCTGGAGGACGCGCGCAACGAGCGCGACGTGGTGAAGCTCAACTGCATCAACGAGAAGCTGACGCAGATGAAGGGGCTCTTGAAGGTCTCGGAGCAGGCCGACATCTCCCTCCAGGAGGCGGTGGCCAAGCACGATGAGGGGACCGAGGCCGAGTTCTCCAAGATCGCCATCGCGAAGGTGAAGGTCGATCAGCTCCGCACCGAAGCCGAGGAGTGCATCGGCCAGCTGGCCTTCATCGTGGACGAGCGGACCACCGTCGAGGTCGAGCAGCCCAAGGACGTGACGAATCGAGACGTGACCCGCCGCGAGCCACCGCCTCCACCGGTGGTGCGTCCTCCGGCGGCGAGCAAGTTCGAGTGAGTCGCAGGCTGCGTCGAGCGGCCGGTGACGGAGGAGGGAAGGCCGGTTCCTTCCCTACGGGCGCAGTCCAGCCCCTCAGAGTGGGTGATGGAGGGTCAACGTGCAGCGGAGCTCATCCGTGAAAACCATCTTGGTGGCCGTGGCCCTTGGGCTGAGCCTCTCCGCCTCGGCGCAGGAGATCGAGAACCGCGGCGGGGGTGACAACGGGTTCAAGGTCGGCGCTGGTCGGCTGCACCCGTTCGTCGAGGTGGAGGGGCGCTACGACTCCAACGTCCTCTATTTCGCAGGCGGCAAGATCGGCGACATGATCCTGCACGTCCGGCCGGGCTTTTCCCTTCAGGTGCCCGGATCCCTGATGAACGTGGACCTCGACGCCCTGGTCGACTGGAACAAGTATCTGGGCGTGAACGACGCCGGCACGGCCTTCTCGAAGCTCTACCTGAACGCCAACCTCGGCGTGACGGTCCGTCCGAACGGCAAGTACAGCCTGGAGCTCAAGGACCAGTTCCGCCGCAGCGATCAGACCCCGAGCCTCTCGCTCGGCACGGCGGTCATCTCGGACCTGAACGACCTCAAGCTGACCGTCCCCATGCAGCCCGGCGGAGGCGCGCTCCTCCTGTCGGTGGGCGGCGAGTGGCAGATGGAGAGCTTCGAGTCGTTCGAGTCCTCATGGAGCTGTGGGACGAGCGCGTGCAGCGCTTTCAGCTACAACCAGCTCACCGGCTCGGGCGAGGCGCGCTGGCTCTTCCTGCCGCGCACCGCGGTGGTCTTCAACGTCGATTACTTCGCGCGCATGCCGAAGGACACCGGGGTCGCGCTCAAGGTCTCGGGGTTGCACAGCACCATCGGCCTCACCGGCCTGATCTCCCCGCACGTTGCCGCGACCGCCAAGGTTGGCTACGGGGACACCTTCGGCTCTGCCGGGCCCAGCTACCGGACCTGGCTCGCCAACGCAGAGGTCGAGTACATCGCCAGCGAGACGGCCTCGGTGCGGCTCGGCTACCTGCACACCTACGCAGCGGACGCGGGCGGTCTTCAGGTTTCGCTCTACGGGATCAGCCGGGTTTACACCGACGGTCATATTCTCGTGGCGGGCCAGGTGACGCTCAAGGCCGAGGCGGAGTGGGACCGGATCAGCTACGCGCTCGGCGTACTCGACGGGGCCTCCTCCGACATCCTGAAGATTTCGCCCAGCGCCGAGGTGGAGCTGGTGCGGTGGGCCCGGCTGGCGGCAGGCTACGCGCTCAGCTACCGGACGGCGGGTGACCTGCTCGCGGCGGTCCCGGCCTTCAATTTCACCAAGCATGAGACCTGGCTCCGCCTGACCCTGGTCTACTAGTTGCGCTCCACCACCGGAGGAGGGGCTGGCCCTCTTCCCCGGTGCTCGCCAGGCCGGAACGCGGCTGGGTTGGGAACGCCAGCCTGTCCGTTGACGTTCAAGGCGACCATCCGGTAGGGATCAATGAACTTCGTCCTGGAGCCTGCTCCGTGTCGATCCATCTCCGCACGCTGATCCTGATCCTCGCAGCAATCGCCATGGCCTGCGGTGGCGCGAGGAGCTCCTCGATGGCCCTCGCGTCGCCCGCTGCACAGGTGACCGCCGCCTCCGCGCTCGGCGCCGGAGACGTGTTCGAGGCCCGCGTCTACGGAGAGCCTGAGCTCTCCGGCATGTACCGGGTCGGGCCGCAGGGGGACATCGTCTTCCCTCTCTGCCGCAACGTGGTGGTCGGTGGCCTGAGCGCCAACGAGGCGGCCGAGCGGCTCCGGGACTGCCTGTCCAAGGGTTTCCTGCGCGACCCGCAGGTCTCGGTGCTCATCCGCGAGTACAACTCGAAGAAGATCTTCGTCTTCGGGGAGGTGCAGAAGCCCGGCACCTTTCCGTACGAGGACGGCATGAGCGTGGTCCAGGCGGTCACGATCGCGGGCGGCTTCACCAAGCAGGCGGCGCAGAACAACATCTCGGTGACCCGGATCATCGACGGCCAGGAGCGGAAGATCGGCGTGGCGGTGCAGGACATCGCGCTGGGCAAGGCGCCCAACTTCTCGCTCACGCCAGGTGACATCGTGTTCGTGCCCGAGTCGCTCTTTTGAGTCAGGCCGGGCAGGGGTCGATCGCGGCGGTCTCGCGGGAGGTGGTCGGCTGCCGGGCCTGTCCCAGGCTAGTGGAATGGCGCGAGCAGGTGGCGCGGGAGAAGCGGCGCGCATACCGGGACCAGGAGTACTGGGGCAAGCCGGTGCCTGGCTTCGGGGACGCACGCGCCTGGCTGCTGGTGGTGGGGCTCGCGCCCGGCGCGCACGGCGCCAACCGGACCGGTCGGATGTTCACCGGCGACGGGTCGGGTGACTTTCTCTATCCAGCGCTCCACCGGGCCGGGATCGCGGCGCAGGCCGAGTCGGTGGCGCGGGACGACGGCCAGGCGCTCGAGGGCGCCTTCATCACCGCGGCCTGTCGGTGCGTGCCGCCCGACAACCGGCCCACGCCAGAAGAGCTCGCTCTATGCGCGCCGTTCCTGGATCGGGAATTGGAAGCGCTGGAAGAGGTCCGGGTGGTGCTGGCGCTGGGGGCGATCGCGTGGGAGGCGGTGCTGGCGCACGTGGCGCGCAAGCAGGGAGCCCCGATCCGTCCCAAGCCCAGGTTCGCGCACGGCGCGGAGCTGGCGCTGCCGGGCGGGAGGACGCTCCTCGGCAGCTACCACGTCTCCCGCCAGAACACGCAGACCGGCCGGCTCACGCCGGAGATGTTCGACGCGGTGCTGGCGCGGGCTGCGGAGCTGAAGCGCGGGCGGTGAAGCGCCCGAATGCACTGACGGACCGGGGTTTGGCTCCGCGCCGAAGTGCGCAAGATCCTCCTGCTGCTCCCGCGTCCGTCCGTCTCCCGGTATCCTTGTCTTCCCTTCCGTCGACTCGAACGCGCAGCCATCTTGTCGAGCGGCTGCCAACCTCCAGCGCAGGAAGCGTGGAGGCCCTGTTCGGGGGGGCGCTTTGTCTATCTGTGACAAATGCTCTCGGTTGTGATTAGTTCGCTGTCTGTCGAAAGAGTCGGGAGGGGTCATGAAGCGAGCCTGGGTCGTTTCGAATGGCTTTGAGGAGCTCGAGTTGCGCCCCTGGTATGCTGTCGACTCCCATCATCATGCAGCTGCCTTTGACGCGGAGCGACTGCGGCGCTGGTTGTCGAGCGAATCCGTCGGCCTCTTCGCGCTCGCTGGCATCTGCCGTGAGTTGGGTCTCTCGGCGGGCGGGGGGCTCTTCGCGACGGAGTCGTTGATCGACGCGGTCGGGCAGGCGCTCGAGAACGGAACGATCGTCGCTCTGCGGACTGGGCGGCGAGTGGTGAGCGGCGGCGGCGGTTCCGGTCCGGCGCAAGTCCCGGTCCAGCCAGGGGCTGGCGGATCGACCGAACAGGAGCTCCACTGGGTCGCCATCCAACTCGTCGATGACGAGGGGCTGGCCAGGGCAGGCGCTCTCTACGAGGTGACCCTCCCGGACGGAAAGACCGTCACCGGCACGCTCGACTCGATGGGGTGTGCTCGCGTGGACGAGGTTCCCCCGGGCACGTGCAAGGTGAACTTCCCGGACTACGACGCAGCGTATTGGAGCTGAGCGCATCCGGGAAGCGGCCGAGATCCAGGGAGGAGATCACGCCAATGGCGGTGCAGCTCAAGGGCAAGGTGGCGCGGACTGCGGCAGGGCTCGAGCATGGTAATCACGTGCGCCTATCGTCCATCAAGGTTCGTTCGCTCCACCTCAAGAATGCAGACGACAGCGCCGTCTCCGGCTGCTGGTATCCCCCCGAATACCCAGCGGCGGCCGGCGGAGACGACTGCTTCTGCTTCGTGCCGGAGAAAGAGACGATCCGGATCTGCTACGAACTGGACAACGGCTCGGGCGCCATCGCTCGGGCGAAGCTCGAGCTCTTCTGCCGGTTTCGCGATCAGCCGCTCTGGTCGCTCGATCTCGCCAAGTGCGGCCCCGACTGGCTGGCCGATGGGAAGCACGAGATCGAGTGGGACGGTCGGTTGCCCGAGGCGCCAGCGAACCCGGTGCCCGGTGAGGCGATGGATGGCGGGTTCAAGCACAAGCTGACCGCGCTCCCGGCGAAGCCGATCGACAAGGTCTTCCCGGACGGGTATGTGACCCTGGAGTACACCCCGTACAAGCTGAAGTTGACCATTGGACGGGACGGCCAGTGCGGCGAGCCGGGCTTCGCCTGGACCCATTTCCATCTGCTGCTTCACGATGAGACGAAGCTCGAGCTGGGGCCCAAGGAGGCGATCCCGAGCGCTGGCAAGAGGCCGGAGGTGCTCGCATTCGAGAAGGAGATCCTGGATCGAATGGCCGCGGAGGGAGGATTGCCCGCCGCAGCCGACCCCCCGCGGCGGATTCGCTTGGTGAGCAATCTCTTCAAGATCGCCCCGGCTGAGATGGACGACGAAACCGGATTCAAGGAGTACCAGACACTCTGGCAAGACGGGCCTCAACTCCCCATCGTCGCCGTCGTTCACCTGCGCGATTCGAAAGGGCAACCGGTCAAGCTCGAGGATGGTCCGGGCGCCAAGGCGCTCGGACTCACGCAGCTCCTCTGGGACTGGAAGGACGTCGATGAGGACGTGGCCGCCAACCAGTCGCAGCCGAAACCGAAGACCTTCATCGAGCAGGCAATCGACTACTACGAGGACAACGCGCTTCCCCACAATGAGAAGGCCGGAAAGGTGGTGACGTCGAAGGGGGACAACTGCCACGTCGATCGAGGGGGGAAGCGCGGCCCGGACGCCCGGTGGGTCTTCCCGAGCCAGGCAGGCTACGCGGGAAAGGACCCGCTGGACGCGGGGAAGTTTCCCTTCCAGGTCGAGGCTGCCAAGGAGAGGGTCTGGGCTAGCTATGGCCGCGGCTGGACCACAGGGAAGCTGCAGGGGCGCGCTGGCATTCTCTTTCAGCCGTCTCGGATGGCGGGCGACACGTACAAGCTCAGGGCCTATGTGGCCCTCGATAGAAAGCTGGAGCACAACGCCGCGGCCGGGAAAGACGAGGAGACGGTGATCGTCGATGTCTCGACCGATCCGCCTCGGGCCGCCGGAAACAAGACTGAGCCCGCGCTGACCGCAACGCCGAATCTGGTGAAGGAGACCGGCACCTTCGAGGTCTGGCGTGAGATTCACGTGTCACGCTACGTCCGAAAGATCGCGGCGATCCCGGCGTTCCTTCCAGCGCACCTGGCGGACATTCAGGCGCCCTACGCCGAAGCCAATGTGCAACTCGAGAACACGATGCAGGCCAACGACCAGTACTTGGTCGCTGACCACCGGCGCTCAGACGGATCGACGCCGGACTACAACGCTCTCTGCCGCAACGCGATCGCCGGGGATGCCTTTCTCGCGCTGGCGATAGACCCGGCGGCGAATCATGCGGCCTCCGGAGCGACGTTCGAGGTGCTTACCTACGCTGCCTTCGCGGCGGCGGTGCTGGCACATCATCACGGCAACAACGCGCAGGCGGCCGCGTTCATGGCGGCGAACGGGGCCAACGATGCGGCCGAGTACTCCAACACGTTGACACAACTCCTCAGCGGCCTGGCCACTCCAGTCATCGAAGGGCTCTCGATCCTCTCAGGGCACAAGAACGGAGCCGCAGCCGAGGCGCGTGATGGCGTCACCATCCTGCACTTCGACTATCTCCACAGCGCGGTGACGGCTGCCATGGTGGTCCGTGGCGCGAGGGTCCGGCTGCTCAATGGCCAAGCCGTCGATCTCCCCGACGCCAACCGGAACAGGTGCGGATTCGTCTTCTGGAACGCCCAGGTCGATACTTTCGTGCACGAGGTCGGCCACCATCTCTTCCTGCCGCACGCGCCATTTCCCGCCGCGAAGCCGCCGGCCGGCTCCCAGGATGAGCGCCATGACGAACTCGATGAGTACTGCATGATGTCCTACAACCGGCCACGGGTGAGCTTCTGCGGGCTCTGCCAGCTTCGCCTGCGCGGTTGGGACGCGGGACCCAACAACGCCCTCGGATCGAAGCTGAAGAAGACCGGGGCGGACAACAAGAAGCCCTGACCGGAAGGGCCGAGCGCGAGAAGAGATGAAGACCGTCCTGCGGAGCCTCTGGGGAATTCTGGCCGCGGCCGTCCTCCTGACGGCAAGGGGCAGCCACGCGGCGTCGCCGTCGCAAGTCGCAAAGGGAGATCGAGGGATGACGCACATCGAGCTGGCGGCACAACAGGATGCCTATACTCCCGGTGAGGCCGTCCGTGTCCGAATGCGGATCGTCAACGATGGCCCAGACCCGGTGGAGCTCCCGCACCCCAACCGGGCGACCAGCGAGCAGCCGGTCTACACGCTCACCGGACCGGCCTTCCCGTCGGGCAAGCGCTTCAGCATGGAGTCATCGTCGCGCGATGAAGGTTACCCCCTCGATGCGACGCCCAAGGTCACGATCAGGATCGACGCTCGCTCGACTTGGGAGGAGGTGATCGATCTCGCCGAGATCGTCTCCATTCCAGTGGCAGGGGACTATCGCTTGTCCTGCAGGTACGAGACTGCGGCGGGAGCCCTCCAGAGCACGGACGCCACCTTCCGTGTCGTCCCATTCCTTCCGGCCGAGGTGATGGTGGGCATGGGAGCCCTTCGGTTCGGGATCGGGGCGGGCTTCGGCCTCTTCGCGTTGCCGGTCGGGTCCAAGCGTTTTATTTTCTCGCTCAAGTTCGACGAGGAGCGGCCGGATCTGGGCGAGGCGAGCGTCGCCATTCGCAGGCGGCTCGAGGTCGCCAAGGAGGCCCAGGACTTCACGGTGGCGGACAAGAACTTCCCGTACCGTGCCGAGGAGGCCGACTGGATCGTCTGGAGGGAGGGGCGCAAGCTGCAGGCGCTCTCGACCTACCTCGCTGCACCGGTTGGCTTCGACCTGGGCCAGGAGGTCGCCCGGCTGGTGAAGCCTGCGCTCAAGACCCAGGGCGGACCATTGGAGATCTTGGCGCTCTCCAAGGATGAAGCCGAACTGCTCCTTGCGTCCATCGACCACAGCCAGTTTGGGGAGGCAAAAGGGTTTTCCGTCAGATGGAAGCAAAAGTTGCCGGCACCGCCGGTCCACGTCCTGGCCGCGCTCGCCTCGGACCATCACCAGAGCCGGCGTCACCTGGTCTTGGTCACGCGCACGGACGACGGGATCGAGATCCACCATACGTCCTATCGAATGGGAGAAGCCCCTTCTGCCTGGCAGACCACGCCGGTGAAAGGGGTGCGCGCGGCCCAGGCCTTCGTCCCATCACTAAGGGTGGATCCCGCCACCGGACACGCCTTCTGCTCGCTCCTGGTGGTGGGCCCCGCTCAGGCCCCTGCCTCGTTCATCGACATCGAGTGGGACGAGCGCTCCCAGCTCGTGCGAAAGCCCGCGGTCAGTGCGCTCCACGCCTTCCCCGAGCACATCAAGTCTGCGCGGGTCCTCGTCTCCACGCGCGACGGAGGTCTCATGAGCCGGCAGACCGTGCTGGTCGACGTGAGCGGCCGGTCGTACGGGGTGAACCACTCTGGCGAGGTCAAGCCCCTGAACTCTCAGGGGACCCCGACGGATCCCATCATCCTGCTGCCGGGCAAGGCAGGTGAGTACGTTCTGGTCACGGATTCAAACAGGGGGCTCCGCGCAGAGCGGGTCCGCTGAGGAGCGAGAGGTGCCATGTCGAAGGTACACACGATCGCTGAAGGGGACTGCTGCTCCAGCCTGGCAGCCGCCAACGGTTTCGGCGACTACAAGGGAATCTATGACGACGGGGCAAACGCCGCGCTCAAGGCATCGCGCCCCAACCCCAACATGATGGTCGTCGGAGAGTCGATCACCATCCCGGACCGAGGCAAGAAGGACGCGCCGGCCAAGACCAACGCCACGGCCAAGTTCAAGCTGAAGGCGCATGGAGTGAAGCTGCACATCCGTCTGCGCGACAACGCGGACGGTGCCCTGCAGGCCAGGGCCTGGCGGCTGACCGTGGGGCCAGACAAGTTCGAGGGGCATGGCGCGACGATCAAGCAGGCGATCAACCCTGTGGCGACCGCGGCGACTCTCGAGATCGATCTCGACCCGAAGGCTGCTCCTCCGGCACCAGCGCCTGCTCCCGCCCCGGCGGGCGGGCCGCCGCCCTATCCGCCCGCGATCGCGGCTATCGACTACAAGGACAAAGAGGAGGCCGCGTATCTCGGAGCGGACGAGCGGACCGTGAGGTGGACGCTCGTCGTCGGAGGGCTCCCATCCTTCAACGTCGTCGCCGGAGTGCAACAACGGCTGGAGAACCTTGGGTTCGACCCCTTCGGTGAGCCGGGCAAGGAAGACGATTCCAAGACCAAGGCGGCCGTGATCGCCTATCAGAGGAAGTACAAGCTCCCGGAGACCGGGAAGGCGTTGGACATACAGGACGACATCCGGGACAGGCACGACAAGACGGACTGACCGGCGGCCCGGCGCGCACGCCATCGTCGGGATCGGTCGGGCGGTTCGCGCCTAAGTCCTCCGACTCGGTGCTGGCGGAGAACTCCGCCGGCGTGCGGACGTCGAGGAGGAGCGCGCCCTCCTTCACCAGCCGGCGCGCGTCCTCGCCGCTCGTCTTCCCGGCGCGCTGGAACAGGACGAAGGCCAGCACCGCCGCGGCCACGACGATCCCGAGCTTGGTCATCGCGTCCCTCAACGGCTCCGGGTGCCGCTCTGCCCGCCGCGCGAGTCCGCGCCACCACCCGAGCTCCCTCCCACCTGCGCTCCAGCTTCATCACAGCGACACCGCTCCGCGGGTGGGACATTGCCAAGCACCTGCTCGACGTGCTGGCCGCAACCGGCGTACGTGGGCTTACCGCACTTGGAACACTCGACTCGACGGCACATCGGAACCTCCCTCATGGGTAGTCCGGCCCGCATCTTCGGCCGGAACGCTTGAACCGTTTCATTTAGTTGGAGCCAGTCCGGGGACAAGGGGTTCAGCCTCGTCGAGCTCGGAAACCGGATCAAGCGGCGGCGGACGACCTGCGCGGTCGGGAGGGGACCTGGGCGCCCCTCCCGACCACCAGCGGTCAGCCGAGGTCCACCGGCATGTAGATGCGCTGGCCGCCGCGCTGCACCAGGACCGCCACCTGCTTCCCGGAGCGCGCCAGGAGCCCCCGGAGCTGTTCCACGCTCTGGACCGGCCTCCCGTTGAGCGCCAGCACCACGTCGCCGGGCTGGATGCCGGCCCGGGCCGCGGGACCGGCGGCGTTCTCCACCAGCAGCCCGCCCTGGACGCCACCCTGCTGCCGCTCGTCCGGTGTGAGCGGCCGGACCGCCAGCCCGAGCTTGCCCTGATCGGCGCTCCCCGCGCTGGACGCGGTCTTCTGGCCGGGCGAGTCACCCACAGTGACCGTCAGGTCGCGCGCCTTGCCGTCCCGCCAGATCTGCAGGCTGGCCCGCGCGCCCGGCGCCACCTCCGAGACCAGGGGCGGCAGGTCGGAGGAGTGCTTCACCTCCCGTCCGTCGAACTTCAGGATCACGTCCCCGGACTCCACGCCCGCCTTGGCCGCCGGGCTCTCCGGCGCCACCCCGCTCACCAGCGCGCCCTGGGGCTTCTCGAGCCCAAAGGAGGACGCCAGCGCCGGGGTCACGTCCTGGATGGTGACCCCCACGAAGCCGCGCGTCACCTTGCCATGGGTCAGGAGCTGGTTCTCGATCCGCGTCGCGACCTCGATCGGGATGGCGAACGAGAGCCCCTGGGATCCGCCGGAGGTGGTGTAGATCTGCGAGTTGATTCCGATGACCTGGCCGCGCGCGTCGAACAGCGGTCCGCCGGAGTTGCCGGGGTTCACGGCCACGTCGGTCTGCAGGAAAGGCACGTACCCCTCGTTGGGCAGCGAGCGGGCCTTGGCCGAGATGATGCCCGCGCTGGCGCTGTTCTCCAGCCCAAAAGGCGATCCGATGGCCAACACCCACTCGCCCACCTGGACGCCCTTGGAGTCGCCCAGCCGGACCACCGGCAGGTCCTTGGCCTCGATCTTCAGGACCGCGATGTCGGTCGGCTTGTCCACGCCCACCACCCTGGCCTTGAACTCGCGGCCGTCGGTCAGCTTTACCTGCACGTCGGTGGCGCTGTCGACCACGTGGGCGTTGGTCAGGATCACGCCGTCGGGCTGCACGATGAACCCGGACCCGAGCCCGCGTACCACCTGCTCGCCGCGCGGCGCGGACGGCGCCTGGAACCGGTGGAAGAACTGGTAGAACGGGTCGTTGGGATCGAGCTGGCCGAACGGCGAGGCCTCCGCGTTGGCCTGGACCTTCTCGGTGATCCGGACGTTGACCACCGCCGGTCCGTTCTCCCGCACGATGGCGGCGAAGTCGGGCGGCGAGAGGCGCGGCGGCGCTGGCTGCTCCTTCACGGGCTGGGGCTGCGCCGGCTGGGGTGAATCGCTGGCCATGGCCCGCGAAGGGCCGACGGTCGCGCCGCGCGAGATGAAACCGACCCCGGCGGCGGCGGCGATCGCCAGGGCCATGCCGGCCTTCCTGATGTGCGCGAATGTCATGTTCGAGCTCCCTTTTCTGGCGGGACGGGGCACAGCCCCGAACCCGATGCTCGAACCCTAGACACCCGACCTTAAGGCGATCTTAAGACCAGCGGGCAGCGGGCGGCCTCACCGCGGCTCGGGCGGGACCGGCCCAGGGGAGGGCGGCCAAGGGGCCAGCCGGGTGGCCAGCACGGCGCTGCCCGGGAGCTCCACGCGGATCGACAGCCCGCCCATGGCGGAGTCACCCAGCGTCACTCGGCCGCCGTGCCGCTCCGCGATCGCCTTGACGATGGCCAACCCCAGGCCGCTCCCCGACTCGCCGGTGCCGGACCGTCGGTAGAAGCGATCGAAGACCCGGGGGCGATCCGCGGCCGGGATGCCCGGTCCGGAGTCGGTCACCTCCAGGAAGGAGGCGCCGTTCCGAACGCCGGCGGCCACGTCCACCCGCCCGCCCTGGGGCGTGTAGCGGATGGCGTTGTCCACCAGGTTGGCCAGCAGCGTGCGGAGCGCCCCAGGATGACCCTGGATCTGCCCGTCCTCGCCGGACGCGGTGGCACCCAGGTCGATCCCCTTGGCCTCCGCCAGCCGGGCGTGATCCGCGATCACCTGTCCCACCAGCTCGGACAGGACCACCGGCTGCTCCGGGAGGTCCACTTCCGCGCCCGGCTCCTCGCGCGCCAGCGTGAGGAGCTGGTGGACCACGTGGGCGGCCCGCTCCAACCCGACCTGGAGGTCGGCCAGGGCCGCGGTTCGGTCGGCCTCGTCATGCGCCCGGGACGCGAGCTGCGCTTGGAGCTTGAGGGCGGCGAGCGGCGTGCGGAGCTCATGCGCCGCGTCGGCGACGAAGGCGCGCTGGGCGGCCAGCGCGGCCGAGAGGCGCGTCATGAGGGCGTTGAGCGACAGGACCAGGGGCCGCACCTCCTCGGGCACCTCCTCCTCCGGGAGGGATTGGAGCGCCGACGGCGATCGTCCCGCCACCTGGCGCGCCAGCCGGTCGATCGGGCTGAGCACCCGACCGACGATGGTCCAGACCAGGATCGCGAGCACCGGCAGCAGGAGGAGCAGCGGGATCAGGGTCCGGGCCGCGGCCGCGAACGCCAGGCGGCTGCGCATGCTCTCCGGCTGGGAGACCTGGAGGACCTGGCCGCCCAGCGACACTGCGTAGTTGGTCCAGGTGCCCGTCTCCGTGGTCACCGTGGCGAGGCCCGGGTGGTCGGGGAGCTCGGGCAGGTCCTGGGCTGGAGTGGAGGCGTAGATCCGGGTGCCGGTCCGGTCCCAGATCTGGACCACCAGCTCCCGTTCGCCCGCGCCGCCCAGCGAGGAGATCCGCCCCAGCCCCAGCGCCTGGTCGCGGAGGGAGAGCGCCACCAGCCGGAGCTGGTAGTCGAGGACCGAGTCGATCTCGCGGCGGGCGATCCGATAGGTGGCCGCCACCTCGGCCAGCGTGACCACCGCCACCGCGGCCAGCAGCGTCAGGAGGAGGGCGCGCCGGAGCGATCTCACGAGTCCCTCGGGATCACGTAGCCCACGCCGCGCAGGGTCTTGATCCAGCGCGGCCCGAGCTTTCTCCTGAGAGCGTGCACATGGACCTCCACCGCGTTGCTCTCCACCTCCTCGCCCCAGCCGTAGAGCCGCTCCTCGATGCGGGCGCGGGAGAGGGGGCGGCCGGGGTGTTCCAGGAGGAGCTGGAGCAGCGCGAACTCACGCGCGGAGAGGGCCACTGGCGCTCCATCCAGGGTGACCTCGTGGGAGGCGGGGTCGAGGCGCAGCTCGCCCAGCTCCAGGACCGACTCGGCCCGACCGCTGCTGCGGCGCAGGAGGGCGCGCACCCGCGCGGCCAGCTCGTCCAGATCGAACGGCTTGGTCAGGTAGTCGTCCGCGCCGGCGTCCAGGCCGGCCACCCGGTCCGCCACCGTGTCGCGCGCCGTGAGGATGAGCACGGGGACCGGCAGGT
>Ga0302321_100003712_pt1 | contig 13129 bp, 12 predicted proteins | sample Fen_T0_1_FD_202505 | JGI IMG/M metagenome (GOLD analysis project Ga0302321, IMG submission 202505) | Peat permafrost microbial communities from Stordalen Mire near Abisko, Sweden - Fen_T0_1 | ecosystem: Environmental > Terrestrial > Soil > Wetlands > Permafrost | place: Sweden: Abisko...
ACAGTCCTGGGCCAAACCCAGTTAATAAGGCGACGAAAATGATAACCGGGAAGAACAATAAGAAAGGCGGCAGCCCAGGCCCAAACCACGCAGTCATCTTCAAACGGAGGCCGAAGGCCAGTATCATAACGATGGCTGCCAAACCATAGCGCCAGGACGCTGATTGTAGCCGGGGATGGGCAAGTAATACCGCAATTGCAAGCACAGCGAACAGCAAGGCTGTATGCAGGGCCATGGAAGACATAAATGAAATTTTGTACAGAGCCCCGGGATGATAGAGATATCCAAGCAAGGCCAGTGAAGCTATAGCAAGTACGAATAGAGCGGCGCATTTGATAATTCGCTGATTGATAGTGTTCTGACTGTTTCCCAAAAGCAAAACAAAGCCAAGCAGGCTAAAGTTTAACGCTGTCATCAACGACATCCGTCCTGGTGAATGGGTGCGCCAATCTGGCTCACCGCGAATCAACAGCTCATCGATGCCATAATCATGGTTAAAAACATGCTCACATAGAGTCAATAACCCAATGAGGAAAGTAAGACCAGCGCAAATCACACCTATTGAAGCACAAATATCCTTTCTTTGAATAAACTCAGACGGGGCAACATAAAGCAATATCGACAGCCCGGAAAATAAGAAGCCAAGCGCGGTATTCACCTTCATGGTGTTGGCTCCGGGCATTACACTCTTCAGTACAGCGACATCGAAAATCCATCCGAATAACACCAAAACGCTAACGACAATTGTTGTCGAGCCAACTGCATGCACTATAAATGGGTAGGATCTCAGTAATCTGCTTTTTGCTGTATTAGTAGAAGCGGGTGACATTCGTTAATCTAGATTATCTGATTAAATTTATAATAGTGCCATAATTGTACATGTTATTTTTTATTTCCAATTTCAGATTTTGACGTTCACAGAGTGATAAGTTGGACACTGAAAGCAATAACAACTTGAAGCTGATCTGCACACAAACTGATCTTGTCTAGATTTTATGGAGACTCTACTAAGCGACTTTTTAGTCGTCAAATATCTCTGAAAAGAGTTAATCCAATTTCGATTAAAGCCATTATTGAGTAGTGTTTGCCAAGAATCAAGGCAATATTGAAATGCAAACATCCCCTTTATCGTCTGCTTAGGTAGGATTTCGATGCTCGTAAGGTGTAGGGCAATGGTCTACACTTGGCCGAAAATTCCATTTCGATTTGTAAGCCCTTTCATGATTCTGAATGTCTCCTTTGTAAGACACCATTGTGGACACTGACGGCAAAGATAAAATCAAATGGAACACCAAGGAAATCAAAGTCTCTGCCACGGTTTGGCTTAACCTAGCCATACCAAAATCAATGGGTTCAGAATCTATAGATTATTTTTTAGCAATCACATTCCAAGCCGCGATCCATACCTGTGCTTGATAGGCATCGGCGTTCTTGTCGAGCGTACCTGTCAAGACCATTCGTAGCGTGTTGTTGATGATGCCAAAAAAATAGGCGTGGGCTAACCAAGGATCAATGTTGCGTATCTCCCCGGCTTTGATGCCCGACTGAATGATTTTTTGAATTTTTACGTAAGCGGGGCTTTCCAGCATCGGCTTCTCTTCAGGCAAAAACTCATCTAGTTTTAAGATCAGCAGAAAGCGCATAACATCGGGCGCATCGTCGGTGAGTTTGAACAGCAAGTCGACAATACCCCGTAACTGTTCTGCGGTTTTTTGGTTCTTGCGCCGGATATCGTCGATTGAAATATTCAAACTATCGAGGATATTGGCATATAACTGGGTTGCTATAGCTTGCTTGTTTTTGAAGTGATGATAAACCGCGCTGGTATTTTTTACGCCCGAGGCTTCAGCAATTTCAGTGAGTGAAGTGTTAAAAAAGCCTTTTTCAGCAAACAGTTTCAATGCTGCCAGCAATATTTCATCTTGTGTTTCGGCTTTATCCTGAGTTTCAGCTTGCGCTTGGATTTCTTCTATTTCTATTTCTTGTTCCATTTTTTTCTTTCGCAGCGTGTCAATGTGCTGTTGGTAAGTGCAAAAAATCCACAAAGATCGCGTTTCGATCTTGGGATACTAAACCTTACTACCCGCCATGGATTTCAGGGCAGCATTCAAATAATTCACCATCGACCACAAAGTCAATGCGGCTGCGATATAAAGCAACACATAACCGATGGTATTAATAGGAATGCCCAACAAATCTTCGCGGTAAAGTAACAGGCCGATTGCCAGCATTTGCGCGGCGGTTTTCCATTTTCCTAAATCTGAAACTTTTACTTTTGCGCGTTGCCCGATTTCGGCCATCCATTCCCTAAGCGATGCAATGGTAATTTCCCTGCCGATGATAATAGCGGCGGGTACAGCCAGATAAGGATTCGCTTGCTGCTGCACGATTAAAACCAGCACGAAAGCGACCATCACTTTATCGGCGACGGGATCAAGAAACGCGCCGAAAGGTGTTTCCAGTTGCATTTTTCTGGCGAGATAACCATCCAGCCAGTCGCTAACGCCAGCCAGGAAAAAGATAAAGGTACACGCAACGTTGGAATAGACCCAAGGCAAGTAAAAGACGACTGCCAGCAAAGGAATTAACGCAATCCTTAATAAGGTGAGGCAGTTCGGTATGTTATATTCAATGGTCATCGTGGTGATGAAAGTTGTCGTAAATTCGTTGCGCCAATTGTTTGCTTATGCCATCTACGCTACAAAGCGCATCTACCCCAGCCTGTTCTACGCCTTGCAGGCCACCAAATTGCTTTAATAACAGTTGCCTACGCTTAGCGCCCAGACCTGCAATGCCTTCCAATACCGACTGTTTGGCGACCTTGCCGCGCCGCTGCCCTGTAATGGCGAAGCGGTGCGCTTCATCACGAATATGTTGAATAAGCAACAAACCGCTTGCGCCTGGAGTGACATCGACTGGTTGTTCCTGCTCAACCAGGATCAATTTCTCCATACCCGGCTTCCTGTCCGGCCCCTTGGAAACGCCGACTATCATAACATCATTTATCGCTAATTCGGCTAATGCCTTTTGTGCCCGCGTACCTGTCCTTTGCCGCCATCAATGAAAAGAATGTCCGGCGCTTCATGCTCACCTTGCTTCAAGCGTTTGTAGCGCCTGGAAACTGCCTGATAGATAGCTGCGTAATCGTCTCCGCCTGTAATGCCTTCGAAATTGACTTCCATATTGAATTATTAAACCGGATTTTATAGAGCGGTGCTCAATTATCTCTTTACTACCAGTATTGGGGTGTAACGATGGGGACTTTGTACAAAGACATCTTGATAGGACTGCTGTTCGTCACTGGCATATGGGGCTTTATTTCCGGCGAATTCATAATTTCAACCGTGTGTTGTACCAAGCAGCACCTAGATTTAACCTGCCGCATTTAAGTTAGATATAGGTATTTATACGTATAGCATTTATTTAAGAAGGCAGAAGATAATAACTCCAAAGGTCTTCTGGCACTGTTACAGCGCACGTCTGGCCACATTGATTTTAATTTTAGCGGCTCGGCTCTTCACCAGGAAAAATAATGCAACTTTTTTTTCGAGCATGTTGAACCTTTATTTAAGTTTCAGGAATTCACCTGCGTAAGGTGATGCGAGCAACGATCCGGCTCGGGAAAAATGACTTCAGCACATAGTTCCGAAAATTGGAACCTTGCGAGATATTAATGAAAACGAGATTACAGGAGATAGTCCCATGAATATGTCTAACCCTAATAGTGTTGCCGGTATCTATACCGAACGAAGAGTTGCTGAACGAAGGATTACTGAACGAAGACGTGATGATTTCTTGGGGCACACGTCTGCCCGAACCGATAGGCTACGGGATGTCTCGAGCGATGTTTTTTCGAGTCACAGTCCCGACAAACTATCCGTCAAACATTCCAAGGCTACCATCATATTACATTGGGGCACGGCACTTGCCATCGTCGTAAGTGTTGGTGTCATGTTTATTCGTGAGTATATAGAAGCAAAGACATATCGAATCGGGCTGCTTGAGGTACACCGCCAGTTGGGCATGCTAGTGCTGGTCGGTGTGGCGATGCGGCTGGTCGTGAGGTATCGGGGCGGGCTGGCTAAGCCCGTTGAACCAATGCCCATCCTCACCCGTTTGTGCGCGGGCTTATGTCATCTGACTCTTTATGCGCTTCTTGTTGGCCTGACCTTGTTGGGATTGGCCGGTACCAATGCACACAACGTCGAACTCAATCTCTTCGGAATCGGTCACCTGCCGCCCTTGGTATCAGATGATCCCGATTTAGCCGATGAACTAACCGACTACCACATATGGGGATCCTGGGTCTTGTTGGGAGCTTTGGTGTTACATATTGGTGCGGCCTTGATTCACCACTTTATACTTAAGGATAAAGTGTTATATGCCATGCTGCCAGGACATCGGGTACGCACCCAAGAACCCACTATAAAAATAGTTGAAAAAAATAAATCATAACCTTCACTTTCAATAAAGTGTCCACGATATTTAGTAAAAATTTTCAAGGGGAAATTTTGTGAACATTGCCAAATCGTTTATTTCTGCCGTTTTGATTTTCTCAGCTTATGTATGTCCAGTTGCTGCTTTCGATGTTCCAGCTTCCGACGAAGAAGCAGCAAAAACCCTGGCTCAAGACAGTAAATGCTTCAAGTGCCATGCCGTTGAGAAGAAAAAGGACGGGGCAGCTTACCGCGATATCGCCGCCAAGTATGCGGAAAAATACAAGGGCAAACCGTATGCCGAAGCCGAGGCCAGGGGTATTGAACACATCACCTCCGGGGAGATGGTCAAGTTCGATGATGACCATGAAGAAAAACACAAAAAAGTGAAATCTGACGATCAGGAAGAAATCAAGAATTTAATAGCCTGGATACTATCGCGGCCAGGTGGCACTTACAAGCCGGAGTGAGATAGCTCGCATCCAAGGCAAGCGTTAAAAATGGATCGTATAAATGGCCGATAACAAAAATTAGGGGAAATTATGAAATTGTTACCTTTACAACGATATTTACTGCTGGCTTTGCTGTTGTTATGTACTGGCTTGGCGAACGCCTTAGAAAATGCGGATGCCAAACCATTACCCGCCAAACCAGCAACTACCCAAGATAAACCTGATCTCGCCCAAGGGAAACCCGATCAATCGCTTGAACGCGACAAGGTATGTACCCGCTGCCATGATGAAACGGACAAGCCGAAAGTGCTGCCGATTTATCAGACGCCCCACGGTGTCCGGGCCGACGCAAGGACTCCGTCGTGTCAATCTTGCCACGGTGACAGCGATGCCCATGTCAAGAATCCAGGAGGCGGGTCGACGCGGCCGAAGACCGAAATTATCTTCCACGGCCCCGATAAATCTTCAGCGGAAAAGCTGAACGGCACCTGCATGTCCTGTCATCAGGCTGGACTTCGCGTGCATTGGAATAGCAGTCAGCATGAAACCAATGGTGTCGTCTGCTCTTCCTGCCATACCTCCCATACGCCTAGGGACAAGGTATTGGATAAGACCACCACCTCCCAGTCCGAAGTCTGCTACACCTGCCATAAAACGCAACGGGCTGAAGCACGGCTTTTCTCCAAGCACCCGATGATATTCGCCAAGATGGCATGTTCCTCATGCCACAATCCGCATGGCTCGAACGGGCCTAAAATGCTGGTCAAAAACTCGGTGAACGAGACCTGCTACACCTGTCATGCCGAAAAGCGTGGCCCGTTCCTCTGGGAACATCAACCGGTGATCGAAGATTGCAGCAACTGCCACACGCCACATGGGTCGAACAACCCCCCTCTGTTGAAGGCTCGGACGCCTTGGCTGTGCCAGGAATGCCACAGCGGTGACCACTCAGCACAGATCAACAGCGGAGCTAACCTGCAAAACGGCGATGTGACCACGATCAACGGACTCGCTCCGCTGGCCAATGCCCCTGGTCGGCCTCAATTTGCCGGGCGCAACTGTATGAACTGTCACGTGATGGTACATGGGTCGAATCACCCTGCCGGATCGATATTCACACGTTAATCACTTAGAGGAGTAACCTCATGAATGCTAAAAAATTAGTGCTTGCCACTCGGTCTCCAGCGAAAGCTGCATGCAGGGTGATCCTGATGATGGGAATGATGCCTTGTGCCTTTGCGGCCGAGGAAGATCCCGAGGTGAAGGAGCAAACCCGTCCAACCAGCAAGATCGAAGCCGGTGTGTTGTATAACAGCGACGATTCTGCCAAGGCGGGTGAATACAACGGCCTGAATAAAGAGGGCCCGTATGGGATCGGCAGTATCGACTTAAGCGGCGGTAGCAACTACGACAGCGACAGCACCCGCCGATGGCGTGTCAAAGGCACCAACCTGGGTCTGCAAAACCGGAATTTCATCGGCGAGTATGGATGGCAGGGCAAGCTGAAGCTCAATATCGAATACGACGAGTTGCAACGCAATCGTTCAGACTCTTTTCAAACCCCCTATCAAGGAGAAGGCACCAATAACCTGACCTTGCCTGACTCATGGTTAGTGCCTTTGGTGCCACGCATTTCTGGTACGGCCGCCAATGCCCGGGGATTGTCTCCCGATGTGACAGATTCAAGCATTTTGGCGCCGACGCTGGCTAATCCCAACAATTTATTGGCACCGACGGCAGCTCAGTTGGCTGCGGCAAAAACCATTCAGAATGCCGACCTGCCGCTGTTCCACAACGTCAATCTCTACACCAACCGGAAGACATACGACGGCGGATTCAGCTATTTCATCACCCCTGAGTGGGAATTTACGGCTAAAGTCACGCACATGGATCGCAACGGCTATAAGCCCATGGGGTTTGAAAGCAAGGCCGTCACCGGGGACAGGGTGAGCATACTGCCCGACCTGATCGACCAGACCACCGACCAGTATAACGCCAGCTTCAACTATACCGGCGAAAAAGCTTTCATGCAGCTTGGCTATTACGGGTCGATCTTTAGCAACAACACTAACAGCATGCGCTGGCAGGACTGGGGGCCTTCGTCTACAATAGCTAATATCGGCATTTCGTCGCTGTCCCCCCGCTTCGATACCATGAGCACCGCCCCGGACAACCAGTTTCACCAGTTCAACATGAACAGTGGTTATAATTTCTCGCCGACAACCAAGCTGGTCATGGGCGGCTCCTACGCACAGTCCACTCAAAACGATACCTTTCTTAATAGCGCCCCGATTGTGACCAATGCAACTACAGGCGCAAATTATAATCCGACTCCGCTGGTGCCAGTAACTTCGCTGAATGGCTTGATCGAGACTTCGACGTTCAACCTGAAGTTTACCCACAAACCCACCAAGGATCTGGGCTTGGCTTTCGGCTACAAATACGACAATCGCGACAATCAAACCCCGGTCAACAACTATGCCTTTTACGCATCGGACGAACCGCCTACTGGCAGCGCGAATGCTGCTTTTGTTAACGCTCTCAGAGTCGGGCCGCTGGGCAGCAATATCAATATCAACGCCAACACGCCTTACAGCAAAATGTCCAACCAGATCACCCTGAATGGCAATTATCATCTGGCAAAAGACCACTGGCTCAATGCGGGTTACGAATGGGAAAAACTCGACCGCGGTTGCACAGGTTCCTGGTACAACTGCGTCAACGCCCCGACCTCGAACGAACACACGGGGAAGGCCCAGTGGCGTGCGAACTGGACTGATAGCATCAATACCCGAATCGACTACGCATTTTCCAAACGCTCGGTGGACTATGATGAAAATTCATGGTTATCCATGGTACCAATGGCCAACGTCCCTCCCACTGGTGCACCGAATTTACCAAATGGTCAACCAGCGACCGCATACAACACCATGCTTTACTATGGCTTGACCGGGTATGGCCCAGCCCTAGGTTATAATCCACAGCCGCTTGCGGGCAGCGCTTTAGCGTACTTTTTTGCGGGCAACAATGCATTGTCGACAGCGACCTATGGCAATCGCGACCGGATCAGCGAACTGCTGGGCATGAGGCGTTTCAACATGGCGAACCGCGACCGTAACAAGTTACGGACAGCCGCGAACTGGCAAGCGACCCAAAAGCTGTCCTTCCAGGGCGGCTTCGATTTCACTAACGACGATTATATCGACTCGACCTATGGACTGCAGAAATCCAGGGAGTGGGATATCAATTTAGATGCCTCGTATGCCTTGAGCGACACGTTCAGCGCAAACCTTTTCTACAGCCATCAGAACCAACTTTCCAGCACTGCGGGTAATTCCTATAACGCCAACACCAATGCGACATCTGTTAATGGCGCCACTGCCCTTTCAGGCAGTAGCGGCTGCAACAACTTTACGACAGTAGGACAAAGAAACCTTAATTATAAAATAGATCCGTGTTTAAACTGGCTTTCGGACATGCAAAACGACGTTGATGTATTGGGGCTTTCATTGGCTAAGAGAGGCTTAATGGGGGGCAAGCTCTCGCTAGAGGGGAATTTCGTGTTCAGCTGGGCAAAAACTAACGTCGATGTCACCGGCGGAAACTACGCCAATAATCCCCGTCTTGCGGCGGCGCGTAACCCGGCAACCAGCACTGCGGCCTACTTTATCCCCGCCGCAAACTTACCATCGGTTACCACCGACACTTTCGATTTGCGGTTTACCGCCCAATATGCGTTCACTAAAGCGTCATCTATCAGGGCAATGTATTCCTACATGCGTATGGATTCCAGTGATTACGCCTATGAGGGTATGCAGCCTGGCGCGTTAGTCGCGGTTTTGCCGACTTACGAGTCAGCACCGATTTATTCCGTGCATGCCATTGGCTTGTCGTACAACTACAGCTTCCAGTAGTAGGCCCTCTCCTGCTGGAGGGAATGACAGCGAGCGCCCTTGGCAATGAAGTGTGATCTTTAGTCCCTTCTCCCTTGAGGGAGAAGGTTAGGATGAGGGGGGTTTAGACAGTCAATTCTAAGCTCCTCACCCAGCCCTCTCGGCAACTGCTCCTGCGTTGCCCTACTACCTACATCCCTGTAGGCATCCAGCGGGAGAGGAGACTTTTTTTACGATATTGGTACTGTCCAGGCGCATTCAATGGTCATCTTGATGATGAAAGTTGTCGTAAATTCGTTGTGCCAATTGTTTGCTTATGCCAGCTACACTGCAAAGTGCATCTACCCCAGCCTGTTCTATGCCTTGCAGGCCACCAAATTGCTTTAATAACAGTTGCCTACGCTTAACGCCCAGCCCTGCAATGCCTTCCAATACCGACTGTTTGGCGACCTTGCCGCGCCGCTGCCTGTGTCCAGTTATGGCAAAACGGTGCGCTTCATCACGAATATGTTGAATAAGCAACAAGCCGCTTGCGCCTGGAGTGACATCGACTGGTTGTTCTTGCTCAACCAGGATTAATTTTTCCATGCCCGGCTTTCTATCCGGCCCCTTGGAAACGCCGACTATCATAACGTCATTTATGGCTAATTCTGCCAATGCCTTTTGCGCCTCGCGTACTTGCCCTTTACCGCCATCGATGAAAAGAATGTCCGGCGCTTCATGTTCACCTTGCTTCAGCCGTTTGTAGCGCCTGGAAACAGCCTGATAGATGGCGGCATAATCATCCCCGCCTGTAATGCCTTCGATATTGAAGCGGCGATATGCAGACTTTAACGGCCCGTCCCGGTCAAATACGACACAGGACGCTACGGTCTGATCACCTTGGGTATGGCTTATATCAAAGCATTCCAGGCGTTTGGGTGTCTCTTGACAGCCTAACTCTTCCTGGAGGCTGAGAAACCTGCTATAAAGCCCTTGTTTATCGGCTAATTTGCTCAACAACGAATTTTCCGCGTTCGTCAACGCCATTTGCAGCCATTTGGAACGTTCAGACCTTACATTGCAAGAAATGGCTACGGAATGTTTGGCTAGCCCAGCCAATACGTCTGTTAACAACGCGGATTCTTCGGGTTCATGACTGACAATCAGCTCATGAGGGACAGGTTTATCCAGATAATATTGGGAAATAAATGCTTGAATAACTGCGCTAGGCTCATAAGCTTCCGTCATTTTGGGGAAGAACACTTTATTACCCAAATGTTGCCCGTTGCGGATGAAAAACACTTGAATACAGGCGACATTCGCCTTAGTGACACAGGCAATAATATCGACATCGCCGCGCTCGCCATGGACAAAATTCTTTTCTAACACGGAGCGTAATTTACCGATTTTATCTCGATATCCTGCCGCCTGTTCGTAGTTAAGTAAAGCCGCTGCCTGTTCCATTTTTGTAATCAATTCCTCGATTAACAAACTGCCTTTGCCTTCCAGAAACATCACCGTACTCGCTACATCTTGGGCATAATCGGGTTTGTCGATATAGCCTACGCACGGCGCAGTACAGCGTTCTATCTGGTATTGCAAACAAGGCCGGGTACGGTTACTGTAAACGGTATCATCGCATTGCCTGACCGGAAATATTTTCTGCAACAACTTTAGGCTTTCTTTCACTGCACCCGCACTGGGATACGGGCCAAAATACTGGCCCCGTTTATTCTTTGCGCCGCGATGAAAAGTGATTTGGGGGAAATCCTGGTTACTGGAGAGATAAATATAAGGGAAGGATTTGTCGTCCCGCAAACAAATGTTGTAACGGGGCTTATGCCGTTTGATGAGCTGACATTCCAGCAATAAAGCCTCGCCTTCCGTGTGTGTTACCGTTACCTCGATACCCGCAATCTTGGCAACCATCGTTTGCTGCTTAGGGGATGCGGTTTGCTTATTAAAATAGCTGGACACGCGGTTTTTGAGGTTTTTTGCCTTGCCAATATAAAGAATCTCGCCTTGGTCATTGAGCATTTTGTAAATGCCCGGACGCTTGGTCAGCGATTTTATGAACGCTTTACTGTCAAATTTAAGTTCTTTTTCAATCAATTTGTTACAACTAAAAAATATTACAGATAAATTCTGAACCAACTACAAATTATTGTGCTTTTTCAGCCATCGAAATCAATGCGCTAACTGTATTCCAATTTCTGGCTGTTATCGGCACATCAAGTGCTTTTTCGGCATCTGCCGCGAGCTTTGAACGTCCAATTCCATCAGACGCATAAAGGTAAAACACATTGTTACTCAGCATGAATTCCTCTGACTTGACCTTTATAGACATGAGTTGCTCAATGTTTGGCTCATGGGATTGGGATTCCAGGAAGAAAAAATGCAACGCTTTGCCATTGTCTGTGGCAAATGGGTTATTTGCTATGGCATTTTGTAATTCCCCTAAACTCAGGAGCAACACTTTGGGCTCGAAACCCTTCTTGTCCAATATCAGCTTACCAATTTCGCCAGCACTCTTCTCGCTGACTTTGTCCTTGCACTGAAAAACTACATTACCACTCTGAATATATGTCTGGATGTTTTCATAATTCATTGTACCGAGGATTGCGACGAGATCCTTCATCGACAATATGTGTTTACCACCGACATTGATACCTCGAAATAGCGCAATGTATGTGTTCATTCAATCATCAGAAACACTTAAAAACCCGTTATCCTTAAGCCTGAGTAGGTTAAGCCCGTGACATAAATTTTCCGGTCTCGGTATTTACCTTAACCGACTCATCCATCTCCAAATACTCCGGGACCTGAATTTCAATACCCGTGGTCAACCGCGCCGTTTTCGTCCTTGCACTGGCAGTCGCGCCTTTAATTGCGGGTGTTGTGTCTACGATAGCCATGACAACCGAACTGGGCAGCTCAATACCAATCACCTCATCATCCACCAACAAAGCAACGATCCCTTCCAATCCTTCGGTCAAATACCCGATCTGGCCTTCCAAATCTTCGCTGGATAAAGTGTATTGGCTGTAATCTTCAACATTCATGAACACATAATTATCGCCATCAATATAGGAAAACTGCGCCTTGGCACGGGCATAATCGGCTTCCTTGAAGAAATCATCGCCTTTTAAGGATTCGTCCAGTTTTTGCCCAGTTTTCAGATTATTGAACCGCACCTTATACAAGGTAGACGCGCCCCTTGATGAAGGATTCCTGACTTCAATCTGTTTGACCACATGAGGCACACCATTCACCTCAACCACCATGCCTTTTTTTAACTCACTTGCTTTTGCCACGCACAACTCCGAATCTGTTTGTCATTCATCAATAAATTAGTAGGATAGTCTAACGTAGATTCAAGCATTTTTCTCCCTTAAAACCTCACCCACATACGTTCATTTCATTCAGTGTAAGTAAAAGCTGCCAAATCTCCGTGCCAATCGCAGCTTTCAATAGCCTGCAAAAAACTTCGGATATAGGTATTTATGCTAATAGCATTTAGTTTGGCAAACCCAGATAATGACCCCAAGAAATATGATTTGTTTGTACCATTAACTTTTTTGTTGAATACACCCAAGAACGAACACCTTAATTAATGGAATTATTTAGGAAACAACCCATGAATACTGAAAGAAGAACATTTTCAACTGACTTTATCGTCCAAGAAGAACGGAGAGCTTATTCAGCGGACTTTAAAGCCCAGGTTGCTCTAGCAGCCATAAAAGGTGAAAAATCCCATGCCGAATTAGCAATGGAATTTTCCGTTCATCCGAATCTGGTGGGCTTATGGAAGCAGCAATTGCTGAACAATTTAAACCGGGTATTTGATAATGACAGTGATAATTTTGAAAGCGTAACTAAATTTGCTGACAACCGTCATGCCCAAATTGGCCAGTTAATGGCAGAAAACGATTTTTTGACTAAGGTGTTGGGGCGTTAATTCAATATTCGTCGGGGCGGGTTATATCCATAATCCGTAACTAACACATCTATTTGTGTAAAATTCAGAACTTTTCGGGCGGGGCGAATGCTCCGTCCGGCAGAGGTAGCGCATCCTCGGTTAAATGCCGCTAAACGCAATGATTGGCACTTTTTCAATCGCGATCACTACACATCACTGCGTTCAGCACGGTTGGGGTTCGTACCTCACCCCAACCTACATTTTCAAGCCTAAGTGTCGCATTTTCTCCAAGGCAAAATCTTCTAATTCCTTTAATAAGCTCTCGTTACCGGAATTTTCATCACTCAATCGGGACAAGTGACCAAAATATCCATCAAGCGTGATTCCTCCACCTTGCTGGTGGCCAGTTATTCGATTGGCACAGAAGTCCCGCCATTTGGAAGTTTC
>Ga0302321_100003714_pt1 | contig 13128 bp, 7 predicted proteins | sample Fen_T0_1_FD_202505 | JGI IMG/M metagenome (GOLD analysis project Ga0302321, IMG submission 202505) | Peat permafrost microbial communities from Stordalen Mire near Abisko, Sweden - Fen_T0_1 | ecosystem: Environmental > Terrestrial > Soil > Wetlands > Permafrost | place: Sweden: Abisko...
TTTGCTGATTTGGGAGGGGATTTGGATGGATACCTCGACATAAAGATCGCCTCGTTTATCCGCACCTGCGGGCAGCCCTTTGCCTCTGAAGCGCAGTTTTTGGCCCTGCCTGAAACCGGCAGGTACTTTGACAGAAAGGGTGCCTTCGAACGTCCGCACGGGAACTGTTGCCCCTAAAACCGCCTCCCACGGTGCTAGCTCCAAATGGCCGATCAAGTCGGAACCGCTAACTTGCCAATCAGGATGCTGGGCATAGCGTACCCGCAAATAGATGTCGCCGGCCCGGCCGCCATTTGCTCCCTCGCCGCCCTTGCCTGACACGCGGATGGTCTGACCGGCTTGGACTCCTTTCGGAATTCGGACCTGATACGTTTCCGTCTCTTCCTGACCTGTGCGGGCATTGGTTCGCCGCACGGAAATGGCGCGCATGGCACCATTGAGCACTTCATCAAGCGTGATGAGAATGTCGCCTTGAATATCGCGGCCGCGCAGCGCTGCCTCTGGTTCTTGGCGGTTGTTAGCAAATCCCTGGGCGCCGAACGGCGATGCTCCGCGAGGTTGGCCCGCGCGGCCGCCAAAGAACTGTTCGAAGAAATCGCTGAATCCCGTGCCCTCGAACTCGAATTCGTCTTCTCCGCTCTGCGGTCCACGTCCGGCGGATCTGCCTCCGGCGCGACCCGGCTGTGGCCGGGACTCCGAGCCTGCTTTCCAATCGGCACCCAGCTCATCAAATTTCTTGCGACTCTCTGGATTGCTCAAGACCTCATTGGCCTCGTTGATTTCCTTAAACTTTTCCTCTGCCGATTTTTTGTCTTTGGCGACATCGGGGTGATACTTGCGCGCGAGTGCGCGGAAGGCCTTTTTGATTTCATCCTCCGTCGCCTTGGGTGTTACCCCAAGCACGCGGTAATAGTCTTTATATTCAACGGCCATCGCCACCTTGCTTGGAAACCGTCAAGTCGTTGACCACCACTTTGGCGGGGCGAACCACTTTATCGCCACGCCGGTAACCGCGCTGAAGAACCGTGAGCACGGTGTGGTCTGGTTGAGCCGGATTATGGCCTTGCGAAAGCGCTTCGTGTTGGTGTGGGTCGAACGGTTTGCCAACGATTTCATCACTCTCGACCCCATGCTGGCGGAGTAATTGTTGCAGCTGCTTCAACGTCATCTCAACACCTAGATGAAACGGTGAAGAGTCACGCGAGGCACCAGACGCCAAAGCCCGCTCCAAGTTATCAATGACGGGTAACAGCTCGACGATGAATGATTCTTTTTGAGCAGCCGCTCTGGTTTCGGCTTCCTGCCGGCTACGTCGCTTAAAGTTTTCGAAGTCTGCGGCCAACCGCAGATGCAAATCCTTTTGTTTGGCGAGATCTTGGAGGAGCGTTTCTGATTCGGTGGCTGCGGTCTCGACAGCGTCATTGGCTTCCGTTTTGGCCGCTGGCTGTGTGTTCAATTCGTTTTTCATAGACGTATGTTATTTCGGTTCATGGTTTTTCTTCCCGGAGCCGCTCTTTTTACCACCACCGGAGAGTTTGTTCACGGTTGACCACGCTTGCGCTTCGGCACTTTTTACGCTGACACCTTTTTTCTCGCAGCCGGCTTCGATGTGCGCGGCCTGCCGTTTTTGTTTGTCCGTGTAGCTAGATTTGTCGCCTTGAGGCATCGTGTTAATCTGAGCATGCGCTCTTTGCTTTGCTCGGGCTATGGGGTGTCTTCCTACCTGACGGTAGACCAATCAGCTAAGTGCAAAGCGCTCGGATTCTGCCGTACAATTTAGAACAGAGTAATAGTTGTGTGGTGGTGGAACACCCCATTGTGAGATTGGCGATGCCCCCTCAAAGTGTGGTGTGACGACCGATTCCCAAAAGAAAACGCAGACCGATGACTTCATTACTGACCTTGAAGCATGAAATCTGCACCGACTTCCGTCCTGACGATCAACGGTGGTTCGTCGAGCATCAAGTTCGCGCTCTACAAAGTGGGCGAAACGCTGACGCGGGGATTTAGCGGAAAGATTGATCGTATCGGACTCAGCGATACGAGTCTGACTCTCAACGACTCGACCGGGGGGAAGCAGCTCCGTCACAGCATCGCAGCATCCAATCACAAGTCGGCCGCGAATGCGCTGATTGACTGGCTCGCGAAGCAGGAGGGATTTAACTCTGTCCAGGCTGTTGGGCACCGCGTGGTCCACGGGATGAAACATCTCCAACCGGAAATTGTCACCCAAGAGCTGCTGGACGAGCTGCGTTGGATCAGGCCCTACGACCCGGATCATCTGCCTCGCGAGATCGAGCTGATCGAAGCGTTCCGCCAGCGTCATCCGCAGTTGCCCCAGGTGGCCTGTTTTGACACGGCGTTTCACCAGGCCATGCCGCGCGTGGCCAAGCTCCTGCCGATTCCTCGGCGCTTCGATGCCAAGGGCGTGCAACGCTACGGATTTCACGGTCTGTCCTACGCGTATTTGATGGAAGAGCTTGTGCGCCTCGGCGATCCAGCGGCATCGCACGGTCGGGTGATTCTGGCGCACTTGGGAAATGGAGCCAGTCTGGCCGCAGTGCGTGACGGAAAGAGCATCGACACGAGCATGGGTTTCACGCCGACGGCTGGGTTGGTGATGAGCACACGTTCGGGTGATCTCGATCCCGGTCTCGCGCCTTATCTGGAGCGAACCGAACATCTCACCACGCAGCAATTTTATAAAATGGTTAATCACGAATCCGGGCTGCTGGGGATTTCCGAGACCAGTTCTGACATGCGTGATCTGCTCGCGCAGGAAACGGATGATGTAAGGGCAGCGGAGGCCGTGGCGCTATTTTGCTACCAGGCGAAGAAGTGGATCGGCTCGTTTGCCGCTGTGCTTGGCGGTTTGGATGGGTTAGTTTTTGCGGGAGGCATTGGGGAAAACTGTCCAACGATCCGGGCCCGCATTTGCGAAGGACTAGGTTTTCTTGGAATCGATCTGCACGAGGGAAGAAACGCAGAGACAGCAGCGGTGATTTCGCCGGACGCTGGTCGCGTCAAGGTGCGTGTTATCCGCACCGACGAGGAACTCATGATAGCGCGATCGGTGGGCCGCATCCTAGGGAAAGACAATGCGAACATAGGGGCTGAGCGTTGAACCCGAACACGCGACCTAATCGATTTCGAATTCTTGAAACTCACGCCCACTCATGACTCAATCTAACACGCCAGATGCAAATGCGGCTGCGGCAACAACGCTGACGCGCACAAAGAAATTGCTGCTGTCATTCAAAAAGAAATTGATCGCGGCGGGCATCGCTGTGGTTGCTGTTGTCATCGCGATTTTCGTTTGGATCGCCTTGAAACCATCGGGGCCAGGCGCAGGCTTCGCGAGTGGCAATGGCCGGATTGAAGCAACCGAGATCGACGTCGCGACCAAACTTGGCGGCCGGGTGCGCGACATCATGGTCAACGAGGGTGATTTCGTAGAGGTTGGCCAACCATTAGCGCAGATGCAGGTCGACGTGCTCGACGCGCAGCGCGACGAAGCGAAGGCTCAGTCTCAACAAGCGGTCAATGCGGTCGCCGCCGCCGAGGCCCAAGTCGTCGCCCGCCAAAGTGAGACGGCTGCCGCGCAGGCCATGGTAGGACAACGCGAGAGCGAACTGGATACCGCGCAGCGGCATCTGGTGCGAACCGAGACACTCGCTCAACAGGGCGTTCTGGCCGTCCAGGAACTTGATGATGAGCGAGCCCGGGTGCACGGTGCGGAAGCGGTACTAACTGGCGCTAAGGCCCAGGTTGAGGCAGCCCAAGCCGGGATTAAAGCCGCACAAGCTCAGGTCGTCGGCACAGGCTCCAGTGTGGCCGCGGCCGAGGCGACCATCGCCCGCGTTGAGGCTGACATCCAAGATAGTTTGCTCAAATCACCGCGTGCCGGCCGCGTGCAATACCGCATCGCACAACCCGGCGAGGTTCTTGGTGCTGGTGGTAAGGTTCTTAATTTGGTCGATCTTGGCGATGTTTACATGACCTTTTTTTTACCTGAAACTGTGGTTGGAAAAATCGCACTTGGCAGCGAGGTCCACATCGTGCTCGACGCGGCGCTCCAGTATGTAATTCCGGCGAAAGTCTCCTACGTCGCCAGCACGGCGCAATTCACACCGAAGACCGTGGAAACGGCGAGTGAACGGCAAAAGTTGATGTTCCGCGTCAAGGCGCAGATTGACCGCGCGCTGCTCGAAAAATACCTGAAACTGGTTAAAACCGGTGTGCCTGGCGTGGCGTGGATCAAACTCGACGGGCAGGCGAAGTGGCCGGCGAACCTAGAGATCAAGTTGCCGGAATGATAACGGAAAAATCCAGTCCCGCGCCCGTCGCTAAGCTGGTCGGCGTCAGTTTGCGCTACGGCAAAACCGTCGCACTGGACGGCATCACTCTGGACATTCCATCTGGGCGCATGATCGGCCTGCTCGGACCAGATGGGGTGGGCAAGTCCAGCCTGCTGTCCTTGCTCGCCGGTGCCCGCGCGGTGCAGCAGGGCAGTGTGTATTCAATGGGTGGCGACATGGCCAGCGTCCGCCATCGCGAGAACGTTTGCCCGCATATCGCCTACATGCCCCAGGGCTTGGGCAAGAATCTCTATCCAACATTGTCCGTTGAGGAAAATCTGCAGTTTTTCGGTCGCTTATTCGGCCACGACGCAGCTGAACGCCGCCGACGTATCGACTCACTAACTCGCAGTACCAATCTAACCCCGTTCCTCACGCGACCGGCTGGCAAGTTGTCCGGTGGCATGAAGCAGAAACTGGGGCTGTGCTGTGCGCTGATTCACGACCCGGACTTGTTGATCCTCGACGAGCCCACCACTGGCGTGGATCCACTGGCCCGCGCCCAATTCTGGGATCTCATTAAACATATCCGCGACGAGCGCCCGGGTATGAGTGTGATCGTGGCCACCGCCTACATGGACGAGGCGCAGCGCTTTGAATGGTTGGTGGCTATGGATGCCGGCCATGTGCTGGCGACCGGTACGCCGGCCGAACTACTAAACAAAACCAAATGTGAGTCGATGGATGCTGCGTTCATTGCTTTGTTGCCAGAGGAGAAACGTCGCGGACACCACGATGTGACGATTCCGCCGCTCGTCGCAGGGGAGGGGGCTGAGATCGCCATCGAAGCGAACGATCTTACTATGCGGTTTGGTGATTTCGTGGCGGTCGACCACGTAAGTTTCCGGATTCGTCGCGGCGAGATCTTTGGTTTCATCGGCTCCAACGGGTGCGGTAAATCAACCACCATGAAAATGCTGACAGGCCTGCTCCAAGCCAGCGAGGGACGAGCGTCACTGCTCGGGCATGAGGTCGATCCCAAAGACATCGCCACTCGTCGCCGCGTGGGTTACATGTCGCAGGCGTTCTCGTTGTATTCTGAGCTTTCGGTGAGGCAAAATCTAGTGTTGCACGCCCGCCTGTTCCAGGTGCCGGAAGCAGATATCGTAGCGAGGGTGGACGAGATGGTTCGGCGTTTCGGCCTCGGCGGCATGCCCGACGCGCTGCCCGAGAATCTTCCGCTCGGCATCCGTCAGCGCTTGTCGCTCGCCGTCGCGATGGTGCACAAACCGGAATTATTGATTTTGGATGAGCCAACCTCAGGCGTGGACCCGATCGCGCGCGACAGCCTCTGGCAATTGATGATCGACCTCGCGCGCAACGACAAAGTAACGATCTTCATCTCCACCCACTTCATGAACGAGGCCGGGCGCTGCGACCGCATCTCACTCATGAATGCTGGCAAGGTATTGGTCACCGACGTGCCGGCCGAGCTGATACGACAGCGCGGTACCGCCACGCTGGAAGAGGCCTTCATTAGCTATTTGAAAGACGCTGCTTCGGTCGATGCGGCGGTGCCGGTTGAAGCGGCTAAAGAGCTGCCGGCCAAACAAGCTGAAAGATCCAAGAAACGCCAACTGTTTAGCTTTGGTCGTGCGTGGAGTTACAGTCTGCGCGAGACATTGGAACTCAAACGTGACCCGGTGCGCGCTACCATGGCGTTGTTAGGCACGGCGATCCTGATGTTCGTCTTCGGCTATGGCATCAACATGGATGTGGAAAACCTGAAGTATGCCGTCCTTGATCGCGATCAAACGGGATTGAGCCGGAACTACGCGCTCAACCTTTCCGGCTCGCGCTACTTTATCGAACAACCGCCCATCGCCAACTACGGCGATCTCGATCAGCGCATGCGTGCGGGCGAACTCTCGTTGGCGATAGAGATTCCGTCAGGCTTTGCCCGCGATATAGAACGTGGCACCGCAGTGCAGATCGGCGCTTGGGTGGATGGGGCAATGCCTGTGCGCGCCGAGACCGTTGAGGGTTACGTACTCGGCATGCATCAGGGCTGGCTCTTGGACATGGCAATGCGACGGCTCGGCCAGAACGCTTCATCGGGCCCGGCTAAAATCGAGACGCGCTTTCGCTACAACCCCGATGTCAGAAGTCTGCCGGCGATGGTGCCGGCGATCATCCCGATGCTCCTTCTGATGATCCCGGCGATGCTGACTGCGCTGTCGGTGGTGCGTGAGAAAGAGCTGGGCTCGATCATCAATCTCTACGTCACACCGGTCACGCGCAGCGAATTTCTGCTCGGCAAACAGCTGCCTTATATTGTGCTCGCGCTGTTTAACTTCGGGTTGATGACGCTGCTCTCGATCACGGTTTTCGCCGTGCCGGTCAAAGGCAGTTTCCTAACTTTGGCTGCTGCTGCGCTGCTCTTTGTGGTTTTTTCAACTGGTTTCGGTTTGTTCGCCTCTACCTTCACACGCAGCCAAATCGCGGCAATGTTCGTGACGATTATCGGCACCATCATCCCAGCCGTTCAATTCGCCGGGATGCTTAACCCAGTTTCTTCGCTCGAAGGTTTTGGGGCGGTCATTGGGCGCGTGTATCCAGCTTCCCACTTCCTGACTATTTGTCGCGGTGTGTTCAGCAAGGCATTGGGCTTTTCCAGCCTGCATGCCTCGTTCTGGCCACTCCTGCTCGCGGTGCCGGTGATCCTTGGCCTGTCCATTGTCTTGCTGAAAAAACAGGCGACCTGATCATGTCAAATGCAACCAACATCTATCACCTAGGCATCAAGGAACTATGGAGCCTGGCGCGCGAGCCGGTGATGCTCGTGTTGATTGCTTACACATTCACGGTGGCGATCTACGTTGCGGCGACGGCGATGCCGGAGACGTTGCACAAGGCGCCGATTGCCATCGTGGACGAAGACGGTTCGCCACTGTCCGCCCGCGTGGCCATGGCTTTTTATCCACCGCACTTCAAGGCTCCGGTGATGATTCCATTGACCGGCATTGATCCGGGTATGGATGCCGGCGATTATACCTTTGCCCTGGATATACCGCCGGATTTTCAGCGCGACGTGCTGGCCGGTCGGTCGCCGGTGATCCAGCTCAACGTGGATGCCACCCGGATGAGCCAGGCCTTTACCGGCAGCAGTTACATCCAACAGATGGTTCTGGGCGAGGTGAACGAGTTCGTCCAGAGATACCGTGGCAGTGCCGCGCCGCGAGTGGACCTGGCCCTGCGCGCGCGCTTTAATCCAAATCTGGAACAATCCTGGTTCGGCGGGTTGATGGAGATCATTAACAACGTCACAATGCTCTCAATCATCCTGACCGGCGCAGCCCTGATCCGTGAGCGGGAGCACGGTACCCTTGAGCACTTGTTAGTGATGCCGGTCACGCCGTTCGAGATCATGCTGGCAAAAGTTTGGTCCATGGGCTTGGTTGTGCTGCTGGCTGCAGCCGTCGCTCTGGTGCTCGTCGTGGAGGGCCTGTTGCGCGTCCCGATCGAGGGCTCAATCGCGCTATTCCTGGCTGGCGCCGCGCTGCACCTCTTCGCCACCACATCACTGGGCATCTTCATGGCTACGCTGGCACGTTCGATGCCGCAGTTCGGGATGCTCGCTGTGCTGATTCTCCTGCCGCTGCAACTGCTTTCGGGTAACGCCACTCCACGCGAAAGCATGACGCAGTTCATTCAGATCGTGATGCAGGCCGCGCCGACAACGCACTTCGTCTCGCTTAGCCAGGCCGTCCTATTCCGTGGTGCCGGGCTCAGTGTGGTTTGGCCGCAGTTCCTTGCCCTGGCTGGGATCGGCGCGGCGCTCTTTGCCTTCTCGCTTAACCGCTTTCGGCGAACCATCAGCCAGATGGTATGAATGCTCACTTATGAATATCTCCGAACTAATCAAAAAAATTGGCTTCGCCGATCCAACCACGCTTCTGGGCGCCATCCTGTTTGCGGTTATCTTCACGCTCTTGGCCTGGCTCGTGGGTTATATCTTACGAGCGACGGTCGAGCGAGTGCTGGCGCGCGACAAGCATGACCACTTCGACCGGATGGCCGTCAAGTTCCTCGCGAAATTGCTCCGATATTGCGTCTATTGTTTCGCCTTTGTCGCTTACGCACACTTCGTCCCATCGTTGTCCAGTTTGGGTACGGCATCGCTGACCAGCATTAGTGTTATCACCGTGATCGTCGGTCTCGCGGCGCAAAACACACTCGGCAATCTCGTCGCTGGAATTTCGCTTTTGCTCTATCGACCTTTCAAGCTTGGAGACCGGTTGCAAGTGATTGCACCTACCGGACTGGAAACGGGATTCGTTGAGAACCTGACACTTGGTTATACACTGCTGAGGACAGATGATAATCGGCGCGTGGTCGTCCCCAACAGTCTCATGGCCAGCCAGACGTCCATCAACCTGACTGGCAACGACCCGCGGGTAGTTTGTTCAGTAGCGATAGGCATTAGTTTCGATTCGGATATCGATAAAGCGCGTGGCATTCTCCTTGAGCTCGCGAGCAAACATCCAAAAGCAGGGCAGGTTTGCGCCTGTCCGGTGACACAGTTGGGCGCTTCCGGCGTCGTGCTTACACTTGACCTGTGGTGCGCTGACGCGTTGACCGCGATCACGCTCAGATGCGATTTGCTCGAGCAAGCCGTGAAACGGTTTGCTCTCGAAGGAATCGGATTTCCGCTTCCGCAGACTAGGATGGTCTTGCAAGACGAGCGTCATTTTACCCGTGAGGAAAATAAGGCCAGGCCCGAAAAGCAGCACGAGAACACATGAACCGATTTTCGACAAAGTGCGCACTGGTCCTGCGCCAATCAAAGTTGCGCGGAGCGCGCAAGGTCGCGGTGGGCATCGTGGGCGGCGTTGTCGTGCTCGTGGGCGTTGCCATGCTCGTGCTGCCTGGTCCCGCCATTTTGGTCATTCCGCTCGGATTCGCTATTTTGGCGACCGAGTTTGGTTGGGCGAAGCGCTGGGTCCAGCAGGTGCGGACTGTGCTGACAAAGCGGAAAACTCGGTCGCCCCAGCCTGCGCCAACAGTTGCGGAGCAGTGGCATCGGTTGGATTCTGACGATGTGCTGACTCGGGTTGGCTCAAACAAAGACGGACTGTCGACGGTAGAAGCGGCCAAACGACTCGCGGCGGATGGCCCGAACGAATTAAAACAAGGTAAGCGCTTCAGCCCGCTGCACATTTTTCTCAGTCAGTTCAAGAGCCTCATCATTTGGATACTCATTGTTGCGGGCGTGGTTTCCGCCGTTCTCGGCGAAGGGCTGGATGCCATCGCTATTTTCGCAATCGTCGTGCTCAACGCAGCCATCGGTTTTCATCAGGAGTTCAACGCGGAGAAATCCATCGCGGCGCTTAAAAAGCTGACCGCACCGAACGCCAGGGTATGCCGTGACGGACAAAGTATTTTAGTTCCGGCCGTTGGTGTTGTCGCTGGTGACATTCTTGCTTTGGAGGCTGGCGATCTGATCGCCGCCGATGCCCGGCTTTTGGAAACCGCCTCACTCACCTGCAGCGAATCCGCGCTGACGGGTGAATCCGAGGTCGTAGCGAAGCAACCGGCAACCCTGGTCGCCGACGCGATACCGCTCGGTGATCGGGAGAACATGGTGTTCATGGGCACGAGCGTGGCTGCAGGCACCGGACAAGCCGTCGTCGTCGCTACGGCGATGACGACCGAACTAGGCCGCATCGCTAGTCTGATTAGTGAAGCGGGCGGTGAAGAAGGAACTCCGCTCCAGCGCAGACTCGATTCGGTTGGGCGTATTCTCGTCTGGGCGTCACTTGGCATCGTGGCACTGCTGTTTGGGCTCGGGTTGTTGCGCGGGACCAAGCCCATGGAATTATTCCTCACGTCGATCAGCCTCGCCGTAGCTGCGGTGCCAGAAGGTTTACCCGCGGTGGTCACGGTCGCGCTTTCACTCGGTGCGCTGCGCATGGCTCGCCGCCGAGCGCTGGTGCGAAAACTGTCCGCAGTCGAAACCCTCGGCTCGACGACGGTCATTTGCACCGACAAAACCGGAACGCTTACCGTGGGCGAGATGACGGCGCGCGTTCTCTACGTCGCAGGGCTGCGCTACGAAGTTACGGGCGAAGGTTATGGCCCGGCCGGCGAAGTGCGCTTTGAAGGCAAAAAAGCGGAGGCCCGGCACATTGCTCCATTACGCGAACTCGCAACCGTTCTCCTCGGCTGCAATCACTCCAGCCTTGTCGAAAAAGATGGGACGTGGAAAACGGTTGGCGATCCCACGGAAGGCGCCTTGCTGGCTGCTGGTAAAAAAACCGGTTATAATCGCCAAAGCCTCGAACAAGAACTGCCAAAGCAGCGCGAATTTCCTTTCGACTCGGATCGCAAGTGGAGCTCGGTTGTTCGCCGAAGCGGCGACGGAAAGCTTCGCGCGTTTATCAACGGTGCGCCCGGCCCGCTGTTGGAGCGTTGCACTCAGGTTTACACGGGGGAGGGGATTCACGCCCTGACGGCGCTAGATCGTGAGCATATCCTGGCCCAAACATCCTCAATGGCCCAGCAAGGTCTGCGCGTTCTTGGTTCCGCCAATCGCGAGCTGAAGGACGTTTCGCCTGACGGTCTCACGGCCGATACCGTCGAGCGCGAGCTGGTGTTTATCGGTTTAACGGGGATGTATGATCCACCCCGGCCCGAGGCCAAGGCCGCCATCGCTACTTGTCGCACCGCTGGCATTCGAGTGGTCATGATAACCGGTGACCATCCGGAAACCGCGATGGCCATTGCGCGTGAAATTGGAGTTGCCGAACCGGACGATTGGACCATTACCGGAGTTGAACTGGATAAGCTGACCGACGAAGAACTCCGCTTGCGCGCACCGAAGGTCGCCGTTTACGCCCGCGTCACCGCCGAACACAAGCTGCGCATTGTGCGCGCGCTGAAGGCCAACGATGCCGTCGTGGCCATGACTGGCGATGGCGTGAATGACGCCCCGGCGATCAAGGGCGCTGACATCGGCATCGCCATGGGAAAATCCGGCACCGAGGTCACCAAGCAGGCCGCGGACATGATCATCACCGACGACAATTTCGCCACGATTGTCGCAGCGGTGGAGGAGGGTCGTGGGATTTTCGACAACATCCGCAAGACGCTGCAATATCTGCTGGCTGGTGGCACCGGGGAGCTGCTGCTGATGGCAATCTGTGTGATCATCGGCTTGCCGACCCCGCTTTTGCCGATCCACCTGCTATGGATAAATCTTGTCACCGATGGTTTGCCCGCGCTCTGCCTCGCGACCGATCCCATCGATACTGACGTGATGAGGCGCAGCCCACGTCGCCGTTCGGAGAGTCTCACGGACCGCCGTTTCCTGCGCACGATGGCGTTCACGGGCTTGCTCACGGGCCTCGTCGCCTTCGCCGTCTATTTCCATGGGTCGCAGAACGGAACTCTGGCACAGGCGCGCTCCCAAGCTTTCGCGGTTCTCGTCTTTGCCGAATTGCTCCGCGCGTTTGGGGCGCGCAGTGAGACCAAACCGGTTTGGCGCATCGCTCATTTTTCAAATCTCAATCTGCTGGGTGTCGTCGGCCTCTCGATTGGTATTCAGTTTTGGAGCCAGCATAACGCGACCCTGGGGCGCTTCCTGAAGACGTCCTCTTTGTCATTTACCGATGGCTTTGTGCTGCTCGCCATGGGCGCGATTCCGCTGCTGGTTTTGGAACTCGCGAAAGTTATCCGGCTCGCGCGAGCAAAAAAGTCGACGCCGGTCCCGTGAACGTGGGGCTGCGGCCCCAGCCAAGCCCGTCACGATCATATACGGGTAACACCTCCTATCACTTTTCGAGCACAGGCGTATCGTCGCCCTCACGACAATGCGGGGAGAGTTCTGTTTCCTAACCATATGGAACCGGTATTCTCTCTGTTTTCAACCGCTTTCCTTCCTCTACTATGACTGCCAAAATCAAAGCTTACGCCTCGTTCGGAAAAGGTCAGCCACTCAAACCACATGAATACGACGCCGGTCCAATGCGGCCCGAGCAGATCGAGATCAAAGTCAGCCATTGCGGTATCTGCCATTCCGATCTGTCGATGCTCGACAACGATTGGGGTTTTTCCTCCTACCCGTTAGTTGCTGGTCACGAAGTTGTCGGCACCGTCACGGCTGTCGGACCATCGGCGAAACGCGTGAAGGTGGGCGACTGCGTCGGACTCGGCTGGGTTTCCGGTAGCTGCATGTCTTGCCCACAATGTCTTTCTGGCGACCATAACCTGTGCACATCGGCCGAATCTACCATTGTCGGACGCCATGGTGGTTTTGCGGACCGCGTACGTTGCAACTGGGAATGGGCGACACAGCTGCCAGCCGGCATCGACCCTATCAGTGCGGGGCCTCTATTTTGCGGCGGCATCACCGTTTTCAATCCCATCGTACAGTTCGGTGTGCGTGCCACCGACCGGGTGGGTGTGGTCGGGATTGGTGGTCTCGGCCATCTCGCACTCCAGTTTTTGAACAAGTGGGGCTGTGAAGTCGTGGCGTTCACTTCCAATGAATCCAAGCGCGACGAAGCCTTAAGGCTCGGTGCCCACCAAACCGTCAGCTCTAAAGACACTGAACAGCTAAAAAAACTCACAGGCTCGCTCGATTTCATTTTAGTCACCGCGAACGTCACGCTGCCGTGGGATCTTTTCATCGGAGCTTTGGCGCCCAAAGGGCGGTTGCATTTCGTCGGTGCAGTACTGGAACCGGTCCCCGTTGCGGCGTTCACCCTCATCGGCGGCCAAAAATCAGTCTCGGGTTCCCCGACTGGCAGCCCGTCAACGATCACACGCA
>Ga0302321_100003715_pt1 | contig 13127 bp, 8 predicted proteins | sample Fen_T0_1_FD_202505 | JGI IMG/M metagenome (GOLD analysis project Ga0302321, IMG submission 202505) | Peat permafrost microbial communities from Stordalen Mire near Abisko, Sweden - Fen_T0_1 | ecosystem: Environmental > Terrestrial > Soil > Wetlands > Permafrost | place: Sweden: Abisko...
GGCGATCTCGGCGTCGAGCTTGCCGCGGGCCTCGTCGAGCGATTTGGCCATCTGCTCCACGGCGTCGAGGAGCTGGTTCGCCTGGGCAACCGCCTCCTGACCTGCGCGGACGGCATGGGCCGCCGCGTTGAGATCCGGCGTGGCGGCGGCAAGGGCGGCCTTGCCCTTGTCTACCTGCTGCTCGGCGAAATGTCCGCGCTTGTCGGCTTCTTCCGGGTTCCCCTTCACGGATGCCCAGGCGGACGGCGCGTAAGCGCCCAGCGTCTTGATCGCCGCCTGGATCGCCGGGAGACGGCCCTGCAGATCCTCGATGGTCTTGGGCAGCGCGGCCAGGGCCTGGGGCGCGCTCTTCTGAAGATCGCGCAGCGACTGGAGCCGTTTGGCCTGGGCATCCACCCCGGCGTTGGCCGCCTGGCAGTGCGTGATGATCTCGCCGTACATGCGTTCGCGCGTGGGCGGATCCTCCGGCGTGGAGTCGTCCAGCTGCTGCTTGAGTTCGAACGCCTTCTTGAGTTCGGCTTGAGCGGCCGTGATGGCATCGGCGAAGGGCGCCGTGTCGCTGTCATCGAACTCGGCCTGAGCGAAGCCCAGCTCCTGCTGTGCGTTACGCATGGCGTCGTCCGTGTCGACGAGCAGCTTGTTGGCTTGGCGCGCCAGGTCGCCGGTGTGCTTGTCGCGCTCCTCCGCGCTGAGGTGGCCGAGGCGCCGATTTCGCAGCCAGACGCCGACGACCGCGATACCGATGAGGATGAGGAGGATCGCGACGACGCCCCACATCAGCCCCACAAGCCCCGAGTCGAGCGAGTTGGAGCCCGAGCCGGAGCCCGACGCGGGTGGCGCCGTATCTGCTCCCGCTGGGACAGGTGTTGCCTGAGGCTTCGAGCCGCCGGCCATCGTGTCCCGTAGCGAATGGGCGAAGTTCACGATGCCACCGGGGTAATCGCCCGCCTTGAACCGGCTGTCGAGCGCCGCGCTCAGCACGCGGTTCAGCGCGGAGGCCGAGAGACCTGTTATGCCGTCCTCGGACCAGCCGTAGCGATGGTCGTTGACCGCGACGAGGAGCAGCAGGTCGTTCCCGCCCAGACCGTTGGAGGCATAGGTCGCGTCGGCCGCATTCTGGGCCGTATCGCCGCCGGTGGTCGGGATCATCGCCACCCAGAGCTGGACGCCCTCCTTGGCCAGCAGGTCGTCAAGGGCGGCCTGCACGTCCGCCTTGCCCGAATCCAGAACGCCCGTCTGATCGGTGATCTGGCCGGTCAGTTTGACCGTGGATTGGCCCGACGCGGACGCCGACATCAGCGGCAGCAGCAGCAGGAAGCACGCGAGCGCGATGGGCCGAACGAGCGATGCGAGCCTGGCGGTATTCCTCATGTGCACATCCTAGCGACGCTCGGAGGCCGTATCGCATCGGCAGTGCGCCGCCGATGCGTGATTCCCACGGCCGGCGGCGCCGCGGGTGGTTCGCGCACACCCGAATGACCGCGCCGGCGGAGCAAAGGTTCGTTCTTTCGACCCGGCGTGATACGATCCCGAGCGCGCCGACATAGCTCAGCGGTAGAGCAGCTGTTTCGTAAACAGCAGGTCCTCGGTTCAAATCCGAGTGTCGGCTCCACTCCCCCAAGCGTGCTCAGGCTGACGATGCCCTGCGGGGCCGGCCGCATCGCTCGAAGACGGCTGACTTGCCTGTGGGTACTCCGTGCCCGATCGGACCCGAGGCGTTCCCGGCCATCCCGACGACTGGCCTTTGACCTAAGCTTCTGACGGTTTGCGCTAGCGGACGAGGGTGGGAACGAGCAGATGAGGGTCCTTCACGGCGTTTATCGGCGCGTATTCCTGCTCACCGCTTTGGTCTGCATCGGGGTCTACCTGGCTGCTCCGTCGGTTGGCATACACAGCCAGCGCGTCGTCCTTCCGGCGTGCATCGCCTTGGGGGCGGTAGTCCTTGGTGCGGAGATACCGGTGTTGTTGCGCGCCAGAAGACTCACGTCGAGGGCTATGCGGCTCTCCGCGGCCGGGCGGATGGACGAAGCGATCGCTGCCTACGACGAGTTCGTTGAGCGCTTCTGCAACGACCGAGACCTGCAGTCAGCGGTGGCCTGGGCTCTGTACAGCAAGGGCTATGACCTCGATCGACTGGACCGATCAGAAGAGGCGCTGGCGGCTTTCAGCGAACTCATCACCCGGTTCGGCGACCAGAAGGAGCCGGCGCTGCAGGCGAGAGTGGCGCAGGCGCTCTATGCCAAAGGCGGCAGCCTGAAGAAGCTCGGGCGCGACGAGGAGCAGGTATCCACCTACCGGGAACTGATAGACCGGTTCGGCTCGAGTTGGGAATCGTCCACCCGAGACGCGATCGCGCGGGCGCTCGCCAGCGAGGGTCTGTCTCTGGCGCGGCGGGGTCGATTCGAAGACGCGATCGCAACCGCCGACGAGGTCGTACGGCGATTCGGCGATGCGCCGCGACTACGGCTTCGCGTTCAGGTCGCCGAAGCACTCAGGAACAAGGGCTGGTGGCTGTGCGAACTCGAGCGTTGGGATGAGGCGCTGGCAGCCTTCGATGACATCCTTTCGAGGTTCGGACGGGCCAAGGAATCGGATTTCCGCGTGGTCGTTGCCAGGGCTTTGTGGAACAAGGCATGGACGCTGAGCAAGTTGGGTCGAGAGGACGGCACCGCGGCTGTCTGCGACGAGATCATTGCTCGTTTCGGCGACGACAACGATGCCGAGATCAGATCATCCGTAGCCTCCGCATTGGCGGGCAAGGCGTTGCTGGCGAATGGCCCTGATGGCAACGCCGACGATTCCGAGTCGAACTACAAGCGTGCAATCGAAGCGGACCCGCAGGATGCCGCGGTTCTTGGGGGTTACGCGACGTTCCTGAACAACGTCCGCCACGACCCGGACGCCGCGGAGACGTACTTCAAGCGGGCGATAGAGGTTGATCCCACTCACGCCTATAACCTGGGCGCCTACGCGTTCCTCCTGGCCGACTTCCTAGACGCTCCGGACCGAGCAGCGAGTTTCTACAAGAGGGCTATAGAAGCCGACCCGACGAACGCCGACAACCTCGGCAACTACGCCGTCTTTCTGAATGACCAGGAAGACCCTGAAGGCGCCGAGCGTTACTACCGACAGGCGATCGAGGCCGACCCGAAAGGCGTCAATAACCTGGGCAACTTCGCGCGCTTCCTGGCCTACGCACGCCACGATAACGAAGCGGCTCAGACGTACTTCGAACGGGCGATAGAGGCAGACCCGGACAACGCTCACAACCTGGGCGCCTACGCGAGCTTCCTGGCCCACGCTTGCCACGATGCAGACCGGGCAGAGCCTTACTACATACGCGAGGTCGCCGCAGAACCGGATACCTCGTGGCACCTGAACAACTACGCGTTGTTCCTCCACCACGACCGTCACGATTTCGACCGGGCCGAGGACTACCACAGGCGCGCCGTCAGGGCCGACCCTGGGTACGCGTTCGCACTCGGCACCTACGCGGATTTCCAGAACCTGGCCCGCCGCGATGTAGAAGCAGCTGCGGAGTGCTACCAGCGCGCGATCGAGGCAGACCCGTCCGACGCCGACTTTGTTGGCAACCTCGCCGGCCTGCAGCTGGCGAACGGCAAGGTCGAAGAGGGTCTGGCGCTCGTTGCCCGTGCCAAGGATCTAGGACCTGGGCCGGGACTTCGGCTGGAACTGGCCTTCTATGACTACGCCCATGATCCGGATCCCCCGCATCGGCAGGCAGGCCTCACCAGCGTCAAGCAACTACTGCGCGATGGTGTTCGCTCGCCTGATTGGCCGCTCGATCGGAACGCAGACGAAGCGAAACGCACCGGTCATCCAGAACCGGAGTTTCTCGCGATGTTGGCCGGCGTCATCAGTGGCACCGCCGAAATCACCGCCCTGGACAAGTTCGACGCATGGACCAACGCCTGACCGGGTGACTCCCGAACCGGTGCTAGCCCCTTACAGGACCGCCGAGTTCGATTGCTTCCTGCTCTCCCACGCGGCCGAACCTTTAGCCATTGGCCCGGGTCTCACCTCTGAGCGACGCTATAGTCCGCACGAGAGGCGGACGGAGGAGAGGGCGAATGAGGGTGCTGAGGCAGGCGAAAGACCTCGGAGCCGAACGAACGCTGGCACTCGCGGCGACCATCGCCGACGATTTCGGTCGGGCGGGGTGGACGTTGTCGGACTACAGCTGGCTGGTGATGGCGCCCGAGGAGGACTCGGTCATGGAGCTGGCGTTCGAGTCTGTGAGCGCGGACGCGGTCGCGCCGCCGGAAAGGGCGGGATCGGGCCAGGCGCTCGAGTCTCCGGGTCAGGCGGCGTTCCTCCTGACCGTAGTCGCACCGTGCGTCCTGCTGGCCGCACTTGTCCTGCTCGCGCTGCTGGGGCGGCGGTAGCCATGTCGGAGCACCGGACCACCGAATACGCCGCGGGATCCGAGTACAACGCTGGCATCGTCGTTGAGCCTATCAATGCTCGCCTGCGGGAGGCCGGCTGGCGCGTGGTCTCATCGGTCTGGTCGGATAGGGTGCCGGGCTACTGGGAGGAGGCGGCCAAAGGCCGAATCTGGGCGCACGCGTCCTCGGGCGGCGCGCTCACGGTCACTTACGAGCACGACCCGGACCTGCCCGTCCTGCCGTCGTTGCGGGCGGCGATCGAGGCTGCCGCGATCTCCCGGCCGGACGTCGAGGAGGCGGTGCGCCAACTCGCCCAAGTGGCGCTGCACACTCATCTCCCGATCGGCCAGGAGGACAGCTTCATGGACGCTCTGTCGCCCCGCCAGACGTTCATGGGCGAGTATCTCGCCCGCCGTCTGGAGCTCAGCCCCGAGCTCACCGAGGCGTACCGGGCGCTTCCGGCGCTTCTCCGACTGGAGATGGAACGGACGGACGCGGATGCCTTCCTCGAGGTCTTCGCGACCCAGGACGTCAGCTCTGCCGTACCTCGAGCAACGCCTTGATGGCCGCCTGGAACGAGCCCGAGTAGCTTTCCCAGAAGAACGTCTGCTTACCTGCCGGGGTATCCGCGGGCACGTTGTACACCATCGCCAGACGGACGCTCGTGCGCGGGGCGATCTTCCATCCCATGGCCGCGCAGTTCAGCACGTAGACGAAGCCGCCGGCCCCGTCGTGGTCGAGCGCGCCCGGGAGCGACTGGGAGTAGCCCGGGCACGGGTCCAGCGAGGCCACCGTGTCGCCGGTGTTGGTGAGCACGATCGAGTAGGTCATCGTCTGACCCGCAACCGCGAAGTCAGGAAGGTCGATTTCGGTCGCTTCCACCTGTGCCGGTGTTGTGGTTTCGGTCGAGGCGACGGCAGGGGCATAGGGCTGGAACGGGAAGACGGTCATCGTGCTCGCGGCCGCGCCATCTGGTATGCACGCTCCGGTGATCGCCTGGGCAGTATCCACCGGCGCCCCCATGGCGCCGGACCAGATCTGGATCGTCACGCTGGCCGGCTTGGTGAAGTCCGGCGCGCAGATGGATCCGAAGCCGACCTCCACCACGGCCTGCTCGCCCGGTGCCAGAGTGACCGATCCGGCGGCTATGTCGGCAGGTTGAAAGGGCAGCGCCAGTTCGTGCCCACCCTGCTCGACGGCCACATATGGGGCACCGACCAGGTAGCAGGCAACCGAGCCGGCGTTCGTCAACAGGATCTGGATTTCGTTGCCGGCGGATCGGCCCCACGGCTGCGCAACCGCAGAGAACTTGAGGTTTCGTGCCGCGCACTGTTCAACCTGCGGCCGCGCCGGGGTGCCCGGGGACGGCTTCGCCGCGGGTGTGGGCGTGGCATCCGTCCAGGCGATCACCGGCAGGTTGGGCGTCGGCCGGTCCGGCGCCGAGGACGGAGGCGAGCTTGTCTGCGTCGATGCGGCGATCGTGGATCCGGGACTGCGGCCGCTGGATCCCGACGACTGGCCCACAACGTACTTCGATGCACCCGCGGCGGTGATCATCAGCCCAACGGCGATTGTCAGAGCCACACCGACTCTCAGGTGGCTTGTGCCCGAAAGCCTCACCCGATACTCGGATCCGTCGGCCCCACGCGTGTGGTCCCGTCCGGCGCCCTCATCCCTCATCGCCTTGCTTCCCTCCGTACGGACCTACCAAGACGAATCCCGGCCGACGTATGGGGCGGTGGGAGCGGCTGTAGGATAGAGACGCCGAGTCGCGCGCGTCCGCCTGGCGAAACGCGGCCGCCGGCCGGGGTCATGGAGGGAGGTCCGGCGTGAGCTACAGCCTTGTCGAACAGATCGGCAAGGGTGGCATGGGCGTTGTCTGGAAGGCGCGCGACGACGAAACCGGCCAGATAGTCGCCTTGAAGCTGCTCCGCGACGGGCACTCCGACGATCCCGAGTACCGCAGGCGTTTCGAGCATGAGCTCGCGATCGCCTCTCGCATAACGTCGCCCCACGTAGTCAAGGTCCTGGGCTACGGGGAGCGCGAGGGTCAACCGTACATCGCCTTCGAGCTGGTTGAAGGCACGTCCCTCCGTCAGATGATCGCCGATTACGGGCCGTCCACGTGGCCCGCTGCCCGGACGATCCTGCTGCAACTTGCCGAGGGCCTGGCGGACGCTCACGCCGCGGGCGTCATCCATCGCGACGTGAAGCCGTCCAACATCCTCATCGATGGCGCGGGCACGGCGAAGCTCGCCGACTTCGGCATCTCGCGGGCCGCCGACCTGACGCGGATGACGCGAGCAAGCGGCCTGATGGGGACGCCGGCGTACCTTGCGCCCGAGGGACCGTTGGATGCGCGCTCCGACCTGTACAGCCTCGGTGTCGTCGCATACGAGATGCTCACCGGCTCGATCCCCTTCGACGGCGACACATACCACGCGGTGCTGGTGGGCCATCTCAGCCAGGAGCCGGATCTCTCCAAACTGCCCGCCGATGCCCGTCCGCTCGTCGGTTGGCTGCTTGCCAAGGCGCCGTCCGCCCGAGCCCAGACGGCACGGCAGCTTGTGCGGGTCCTCACCGGCACCGAGGCAATTCCGGCCGTGGTGTCTCCGGAGCCGAACGGGGCGAGCACGACGAAGAGTCCGGGCAACGACTTCACAACGCTCATCGCCCCGCCTGTCGGTGCCGCCGTCACGGCGACCCCCGCCGGATCGCGCCCCGAGGGCCGCAAGCTCCTGCCGATCGCGGCCGCGGTTGGCGCAGCGATCGTGCTTGCCGCCGGTGCCCTCCTGGTTGCGTCCGGGGGTCTCGGCGGAAGGCAGGCCGCGAGCGCCGGCCCATCGGTCGTGGCGGCGGCCTCGAACCGCCCTACGGCAACGCCCCTGCCCACTCCTACGCCCAGTGCCACGCCGACTCCCGCCTATACCTACAAGATCCCCACGGGGTCGTGGATCGGCCTGGGAAGCGTGCCGGGCACCGTGTGGGGTGACGGTCTTGCGGAGCTGGCCGACGGCCACATCGAGGTGTTCGGGGCAGTAGAGGGTCCGAAACGCGCCGGCCTGACAACCACCTGGCTGATCGACTCCAACACGGGAGCCATAACGTCGGGCCAGCCGATGGCCGCCCCGGCCGAACTGCCCACGGTCCTGCGGACCCACGACGGAATGGTTTTCGCGCTCGGTGGCTGGGCCGGCAACGAGCCGATCAAGACCGCTCAAGCGCTGGACACCAGGACCGGGGTCTGGACCGCGCTGCCGGACATGACGATGCCTCGATCGCTTGCGAGCGCGGTGGAGCTCCCAGACGGCCGGATCATGGTCATCGGCGGCTGGGCGTCGTTCACCTCGAACGTCTGGGAAGCCGGCGACACCGTCGAGATCTACGACCGGACCACGCGGAAATGGTCGGGGACGGGAAGCCTGTCCGCCGGGCGCGCCCTGGCGACGGCCACGATGTTGCCCGACGGCCGGGTCCTGGTGACCGGCGGTTCGACCCGGTGGTCTCTGACCAACGCCTCGGCCTCGGGCCAGACCGTACTCGCCACCGCCGAGGTCTACTCGGGCGCGACCTGGAAGGCCGCGGGCTCGATGTCGGCGCCACGATCCGGTCACTCGGCCGCCCTTCTGCCGAACGGCCACGTGATCGTTGCGGGTGGTTGGGCGGACGGATTGAGTCTCGGTACAGCCGGGGTGCAGGATTTCGATCCGAAGACGGGGGCGTGGACGCCATTCGCGTCGCTGCCTTCGGCCCGAGCCCAGGGCCGCCTTGTCACGCTCAAGGACGGCCGGCTGATGCTGATCGCCGGAGTCGATGCCGATACGAACGTGACGGCCGAGGTGGACATCTACGACCCTTCCCTGGGAGGGTGGAAAGCCGTGAACCCGTTGCCGCAGGCCGTCTACTGGCCAGCCGCGACGGTGACGGCTGATGGCCGCGTCGTGGTTGCCGGAGGCGCGACGGACAAGGCCGTGCTCGGCGGCGTGGAGATCTGGGCCCCGCCATCCACATAGCCCCCGAGGGCGCCGCAGGATCCCCCCACGGACCCGCAACGCCCTCCCCCCTCGGGTTCCTCCCGCGTTGCGGCCCCCTCATCTTCCGCAACGCACTCGCAGAGTAGGGGCTCCACCGCACGCCGAGAATGCCGGCCGGCCAACAATTGACTAACGCGGATCCGGGTAGCCGCCCACCAGGGCGGTGGCGTTGTCCCCGCCGCCGGCCTCAACTGCCGCGTCCACGAGCGCTTGTGCGCTGTGAGCGATCGGCATCCTCGCAGAGATGCGGCCGATCGCCCGGTCGTCGATCATGCCGTGCACGCCGTCCGTGCACAGGACGAGCCTCTGGCCGGCGGGCAGCGGCATCGGCCCGAAGACATCCACGTCCAGGTCCGGCTCCGACCCGACACCGCGTGTCAGGATGTTCCGATCGGGAGCGCTGCGCGCCTCTTCCGCAGATATGCGGCCGGCCGCCACCCGTTCGGCGACAAGGCTGTGATCATCGGTAACTGGATGGGCCTGACCATTCGAAACTACGTACGCCCGTGAGTCGCCCACATTGGCCACGATGACCGAGCCGTCCACGTCGGAGGCCAGGGCCGCAACCATCGTCGTTGCGGCGGCCCCATTCCCGGTAATCTCGTAGACCCTCTCGTTGGCAATGCCGAACGCCTGCGTAAGCGCGGTGGCCGGGTCGGTCCAGCCCGTGCGCGTCACGTGGTCGATGACGGCCTCGACCGCGAGCTGGCTGGCTTTCTCGCCGTCCGGTCCGCCGCCCACACCGTCGGCAACCACCCAGATCGAATAGTCGAGCCCGTTTCGGACCACGCGCCCGACCCCCACGAAATCCTCGTTGTTCTTCCGCACCCGGCCGACATCGGTGGCCATGGACACGGCCATGGCCGGATGGTGCTCCGGATCCATCGTTGTCGGCCTCACTTTCCGGACTCTCCCGTTCTGCGGGATCTTGCTCCGGCGACGGTTGCGGGGACAATGCTACCCGTCTGACATCGGGTTAACGACCAGAGGCATACTAACTTCGCCGAAAGTGCCTTGAAGGATTGTCGATGGCGGACTCGGGAAACGTCAGCTGGGGGATCGAGTGGCACAGCGGGGGCGAGCTTCACCGTGTTGCTCTCGATGGGAAACTGCGCCTCGGGCGATCTGCGCATGCCGACATCGTCATCGAGGATCCTTACGTTTCGCGAGAGCATTGCACGCTTGAAGCCGAGGATGGCGGCGTTCGTGTAGACGCCAGCAAGAGCACCAACCGGATCCGGGTGGACGGCCAGGAAATGGAGAATGTGTTCTTCGCAAAGGCGGCCTCGTTTGTGGTGGGCGGGACCACGGTCACGTTGAGGACTATCTCGGCCGCGGACGAGACGACGCTCTATATGACTCGTTCCGCACCCGCTCTCACACTCCGCCGCTCCACCCGAGAACTCCTCGCGCCCAACGGCTCGGTCATCGTGCAGCTTTCGGCGTACGAGGCGGCGGCGCTGGGCGCCATCGCCTCCAAGTATCCGGACGCGGCCGACCACGACACGATTGCCCGCGCGACCTGGGGAGAGCCGGACTATCCGCGATACCTGATCCACCGCTTGATGCAGAGGCTGCGGGACCGGCTCGGCGACTCGGCCGATCTCGTGGAGAACGTCCGCGGCGCCGGATATCGGTTGCGGAGCCCGCTGGATCTGCGCTAGGACGCGGTCCGGGGTGGTCGCGGAGTAACCGCCAGAAGTGCGAGCGCGGCGACTGCGAGAACCATGATGATCGGCCAGGCGGCAACGACCCCAACCATGTCCGCCAAGAGGCCGAGTATCGACGGCGCGAGGAGCACGGACAGCCCGGCAGCCAACGTTGCCCTGGCCGAAGCCTCCAGGGGCGCGCGGGGAGCCACGGCAAGCGCCACAGCAATGCCGATCGGGTAGAGACCGGACGTACCGAGACCGCACAGGAAGAGGCCCAGTCCGGAGACCGCGGCAACCGTGGATAGCCAGACCATAGCCACTCCAACCAGAACGATGCTGAGCCCGACGGACATGAGGAGCAGCGGGCTGCGCTGCGCGCCAAGGCCTCGCCAGATGGCCGCGCGGCCCAGGAACATTCCCGCGACAAAGAGACTCGCGAGCAGGGTCGCGTCTCCGCTGGAGACGCCGGTGGCACGGCCCACGATCGTCGATCCCCAGAACACAACCGAGAACTCGATGGCTACGCTCAATGACAGCAGCAGCCAGACGAACCAGTAGGCCCTCGGCAGGCTCTGGCGAGGTATCCGCGCAAGTGACCGCGTGAACTTCTCGCGCGGACGAAGGACCGCGAGCACGGCGAAGGCGGCGATTGGGAGAAGCAGGGCCAGACGCCAGGCGTGAAGCCCGGACGCCGCAAGACCCATGACGACCGGGGCCGCCGCGGCCGCGATCATGGACACCGCGTTTGCCTGGCCCATCAACATCCGGCTGTCTCCACGGGCGACTCGAGCCAGCTGCACCACGACCTGAACCCCCAGGGTCCCGCCTCCCAGGCCGAAGATGAGTGTCCCTGCCAGCGATACCGCGAACGCAGGCGCACCTATCACCAGCAGGATGCCCGCCGCTATCTCGCCGACGGCCACGTCCTGCAGCAGGCTGGGGCCGATCCGGCGGCCCACCCAGTCCGCGCTCACTCCGGCAGTGAGAATGCCGATCGCCATCGCCGACGCGTAGAGCCCCGACTGAAAGTCGGTGAGACGCAGGTCGGTCCGCAGGTACGGAGTCGCGTATCCGATGCCGTACATGACGTATGCCCACACGGAGAGGTGCAGGCTGGCGTTCCACGCCGCACGAGTATTGCCGGCAGGGATCTCCGGCGCAGTCCCGGCCGTCGGAGCTTCGATCAAACGCTTCCTAACCTTCTATGTCGATCACGGCAGCCAGCCTGAGATCGCCCACGCTGCGCCCGATTCTGACTTCGTAGCGGCCCGACTCGACCGCCCACCCACCCGAGGTCTCGTCCCAGTAGCGGAGAGCCTGCGGATCTATCGGAATGGCGACCGTTGTCTCCATGCCCGCGTCGGCCTCGACCGCGTTCCAGCCGGCGAGCCACAGGAGCGGTCGCTCGATCGAGCTATCGGGTCTCGCGAGGTACAGCTGAACGATCTCGCGGCCGCGGCGCGTCCCGGCATTGCGCAGCGTCGCTCGTACCGTGGGCGATTCGGCGCCAACCACGACGTCCGCGTCGAGATAGGTCCACTTCGTGTAGCCAAGCCCGTGCCCGAACGGGAACGCCGGCTCCACTTCAGTGTTCAGCCACGCGCGGTAGCCGATGTTCAGCCCCTCGGGGTATCGAAGGATGCCGTCGACCGGCTTCGTGTCGATCACCGGCGCGTCCTCGGTTGCGACCGGCCAGGTCGTCGGCATGCGTCCTCCGGGTTCCACCAGACCCAGAAGGACGTCGGCGAGTGCGTTGCCTCCCTCCTGGCCCGGGAACCAGTTGAGCAACACGGCGGCGACGTCGTCCCGCCACGGCATCAGTACAGGCGATCCGGCCGAGATGACGACGACGATCCGTGGGTTCACGCCGGCCACCCGCCGGACGAGTTCGTCCTGATCGGGCTGCAGCGACAGCGTTGTGCGGTCGTATCCTTCGGACTCGTCGAGCGCGGTCGTGCCGATGCACAGGACCACGACGTCGGCCGCGGCGGCGAGTCGCTCGGCCTCGGCGAACGCGGCCGCCCGATCCACGACGGGTTTCTCGATCGACAAATCCAGGAACGCGGCATTGTGGTCGTACGACTTCCGCAGGCGAACCACGAGTTCCACGGGATGGCCGGCCGTCATCTCGAGTTCGGGACCCTGGAAGGGCGCGTCACCCCAGATCGCGTCGATGTCCTCGGTGTCCACCGGTGCGCCGCCCTGGTAGGCGAGCTGCCCGTCCAGCCACACGGCAACGTTGCCGCGAGCGCCCAGCGCCAGGCGATGCCGCCCGGTCTCCTGTGACGTCACCGAGGCCGAGAACTCGAGGATCGGGCGGCCCACCAGCCGCTCCTCCCCATTCCAGTTGAGCTGGCCGTCTACCCGCGCCATGCGGCCGACTTCGTGGCAGGCGGCAGTCGCGACCGGCGCATCCGCCGGACCGTCTTCGGCAAGGACACGCACAAGGATGCCGGGCTTTCCGGCATCGGCACCAGCCTGGGCCGGCAGCCGGACCTCCGAGCTCGCGAGCTCGCGAAACCCGGCCCGGTATCTGTCCATGGTGCGGCTCAAGATCTCCACGCCGGCCGGGAGGGCCGCCCGCAGGCCCTCGAGCGGGGTGATCCCGTACTCCGCCCGCACGTTGGAGCTGCCGCCACCCTGGCTCGGTGGAACGTTGGCGTTGGGTCCGATCACGGCCACGCGGCGCAGCTTGCCCGGGTCCAGAGGCAGGATGCCGTCGTTGCGGAGCAGCACGGTCCCGGCTACCGCCGCCCGCCGGACGAGGGTACTCACTTCGGACTGTGGCGGACGGACCGCGATGGGCGTCGCCGGCGGAACTCCCTCGAGGGCTCCCACACGCGCGCCCAGGCGGAGGATTCGCCTGACCTTGGCGTCGATCGCCGACTCCGGAACGCGACCGTCGCGAACCGCCGCGAGCAGGGCATCGCCCCAGGTTCCGTACGGTCCGGGCATCTGGAGATCCAGGGCGGCGCGTCCGGCCTCAACCGTGGAGTGCGTCGCGAACCAGTCGCTCATGACGAATCCGTCGAAGC
>Ga0302321_100003716_pt1 | contig 13126 bp, 9 predicted proteins | sample Fen_T0_1_FD_202505 | JGI IMG/M metagenome (GOLD analysis project Ga0302321, IMG submission 202505) | Peat permafrost microbial communities from Stordalen Mire near Abisko, Sweden - Fen_T0_1 | ecosystem: Environmental > Terrestrial > Soil > Wetlands > Permafrost | place: Sweden: Abisko...
TTTGACGCCCCGATTTAAATTTGGAAACGGGTCTCCGCAGAAAGCCCCCGCTTCAAACCCGGACCCTTTGCCTGGCCCTGATCAACAAGAGATTCTCCCCGAAACATTTGCCCCGTCAAAAAAACAATCCTCCGAATTTATTGGAAGCGGTATTGAAATTATCTTTTTTACACTTGGTTTAACGGCATTTACATCCTTGATCCTGGGCATTATTTCGCTTACCCGCCCGCTTATGGTGAGCGAACCAGACGATGTTAATTATCAACATATCGGAATATTTTCTTATTCAGCTTCCGCCCCCGCAGGAATTTATGACTCAAACACAGTGCAAAGAGGCGAACCGATCTTCCCCAAAGTGACCTGTGCAATGCGGGTTGACTTCCACTACTCATTATTTGGCGATGACCTGAAAAATGTCACTGGGACATACGATATAACCGCGCAGATCCTCGACCTGCAAAGCGGATGGCAGCGCACAGTCATGCTCAAGCCCGAAACCCCTTTCGAGGGCACCTCATTTGATGTCAACACCAACGTGGATTTATGTCATATCGTGACACTGGTTGATGGCATGGAACAGCAAATAGAATATTTCCCCAGCCAATATACGTTATCAATCATGCCACACTTAACCCTATCTGGAAAGATCGCAGGACGTGATCTGCAGGATGTCTATGAGCCGCGGTTGATCTTCAAATATGACCATACTAATTTTTCAATTCTTCAATCGGAAACACGGATTGACCCGTTCAATCAATCACAGCCAAGGTCTATAAAAAAGATCAGCCAACGCGCCGGCACAATATCCATGTTCGGGTTACAGCCGCAAGTGAAGACCCTGCGTTTGATTGGGATCATCGGTTTGGTTTTATCCCTGACCGCGATGTGGATGATCGAGCAATATACCCAATCTCGCATCAGCAAGAGTCCGCAGGTAATTGCCCAAATGAAATACAACGTCATGGTCATTGATATTCAAAACACAGGAGTAGCCAAAGCCTCTCAGATCGTTAATGTCAATTCGATGGACGATCTCGCAAAATTGGCTGAACGGTTCAATGCCGTGATCCTGCACGAAACCCGCATAGACGGACATATTTACATCGTCCACGCAGAGGGTACAACGTATCGGTTTTCATCGGGCAAAATATGATTCAACCAACTGAAGAGATATTAAAATGATCAAAAGATTTAATCATCAAACCGCTCTTTGGTTCCTTGCAATTCTAATTTTCATCAGTACAATGACTGCCGTCGCAGCAGCGAACACAGTCCCTGTGACACGGCTGGATGAGAACGCGGCTGCCATGAGTGCAAATGCCATCAAGCCCGCTGCATGCTCAGCTTTAAATCTAACAGCTATTGTGATTTGTCCTGGAGGCGGAACCTGTAACGGAACCGGTGCGAGTGAGTTGATACTAGGCACTTCTGCTGCCGAGACAATTCGAGGGCGCGGTGGTAATGACTGCATTCTAGGAGGTGACGGTAATGACAGTCTCGTGGGCAACAACGGCGGTGATGTCTGCATTGGTGGTCCCGGCACAGACACCTTCACCACCTGCGAGACACAAATCCAATAATTCAAAAACTTCCGAAGCGAGTGCTTCGGAAGTTTTTATTTGTAGACCAGTTAGTTCACGCTCATGAAGCCAAACATCTTCCACATCCCCTTCATCATCGCATGTCCAAAATCTGGCTGCAAAAACTGATTTGGGCATGACCCCGGAACAACTTGGATCCCATTCGCTTTGCACATTTCCACCGCAGACTGAGAAACGCTGGTCATGCCTTGCGCAAGCCCCGGCTTGGTTCCCATCATGCAGTGCATCCACACATGCTTGATCCCCAGATCAACACACTGTTGAACCATCTGCTCGGTCACCTTGGGGTTGGTCAGCATGAAGACCGCATCGGGCTTTTCGGGAATGGACTTCAAGTCTGCATAACAAGGCGTTCCCTCATAAGAGGAAATACGCGGATTGACCGCATACACCTGATAGCCCGCATCCCTGAACTTTTTATAGGTTGCGTTACAGCCTGTCTCGCGCTTGTCCGATACGCCAACGACGGCGATCTTTTTCTGCGCCAGAAACCCCTGCACAAGTTCATCAATTTTTGCCATGAGAGTTCTCCTTAATCTACAAGTTTCTTGGATTTTTCATTTCCTTGAACATATACGTTCCCGCCGCGCATTCGTTGCGCGTTCTGTAAACCGCTTTTCGGGCATACCAATAACCCCATATCTGATTATACAAAACATGATATTCAAAACATAGATGACGAAAATTACTTTTTGAATCACGAGCTGGGAGTTAATTGAAATGGTATCATTACTAAAGCGGATTTTCACGTTTTCATTTTTCTAACAAAACTCTTACCACTGTATTAACGCGAGCGATTTAAAATTTATCCAAAAGAATTTCATTTTTCAGGAGGCAACCATGGCTGACACAAACGCTCCATCTCAACAATTTTCGTTCAAGGCAGAGACAAAACAACTGCTTAATATTCTGGCGCATTCCCTGTATAAAGACCGCGAAGTATTCCTGCGGGAACTGCTCTCGAATGCTTCCGACGCGCTCAACCGTCTGCGCTTCGAGATGGTGACCAATCGCAACATACTTGACTCGAATGTGGATTTGAAAATTAACATCACAGCCGATAAGGAATCGCGCATGCTGACTATTCAAGATACGGGCATCGGCATGACACGCGACGAGATGATCGAGAATCTCGGCACGATCGCGCAATCAGGCGCGCGCAAATTTTTGGATGCGACCAAAGATCAAAAGCTTGATTTCTCACAGGTCATTGGTCAGTTTGGCGTGGGATTCTATTCCGTGTTTATGGCGGCGGAATGGGTGCGAGTCACATCGCATTCATTTGATCCAGAAGCCGAAGCGGTGAGCTGGTATGCCACGGGTGATGACAACTATCAGATCGAAAAATCAGATATGAGCGAGCGCGGCACGAAGGTCGAGATCAAACTCAAAGAGGATGCCATCGAATTCGCCGAGGAATATCGTCTCAAGAATATCATCCACAAGCATTCAGATTACATCGGCTTCCCCATTTACATCGGCGAGGGCAAGGATGCGGTCAACAAGCAGACATCGCTTTGGCGCACGTCAAAACAGGAAGTGACCGACGAACAATACAAGGAATTTTATCGCCAGACCACTTTGGATTTTGAAGATGCGCTGATGCATGTGCATACCTCCACTGATGCGCCCGTGCAGTTGTATGCGCTGTTGTACATCCCCAGCAAATTGGAGCGCGGCGTTTTTGCCCTGCGAAAAGATGACGGGCTGAAATTATATTCGCGCAATATTTTGATTGACGACTACAACAAGGATTTATTGCCCGACTATTTGCGCTTCGTGCAAGGCGTGGTCGACTCGGAAGACCTGCCGCTTAACGTCTCCCGTGAAACTGTTCAGTCGAGTGGGCTGATGCCAAAACTGAAAAAGGTACTGACAAACCAGGTTATCAAGGAATTGGAGAACCTTGCCAAAAATGACGTGGAGAAATACCACGCGTTCTGGCAAGAGTTTGGCGTTTACCTAAAACAAGGCATTGCCGCCACTCCAGCGGATGCTGAAAGCATCAATCCACTTTTGCGCTTCAAGACAAATTTGAATCCTGAAACATGGTCGTCGTTGGATGAGTATGTTTCGCGCATGAAGGAAGGACAAAAGGAAATTTTCTACATCATTGGTGATGACCCGAAATCCGTTTTGCGCAGTCCGCATCTGGATTACTTCCATTCGCAAGGCACTGAAGTTCTATTGCTGACCGACCCTATGGATTCGTTCATGCTGATGGGTTTACACAAGTACAAGGATTTTGAATTAAAAAATGTAGCGCAGGCTGAAATAGACACGACTCAAAAGCCAAAAGACCAACCCGAAGCAGAAAAAATTCCCGATGCAGATTTCAACTCACTCGTCGAACGCTTCAAGCAAGTCCTCGGAGACAATATCACCGATGTGCGCGCAAGTAACCGTCTTTATGAATCTGTTGCGCGCCTAGCTGATGCAGATGCCAACGCCAACCCTGAATTACAGCGTGTTTATAAATATCTCGGCAAGGAATACGAAATCCCAAAGAAAGTTTTGGAACTCAACCCCGCGCATAATATTCTGAAGAACCTGCTCAAGTTAGAATCTGGTTCAGAACTGCAAAACATCATCATCGAACAGATCTACGACAGCGCCCTGCTGGTGGAAGGATTACATCCCGACCCATCGAGCATTGCGGCGCGTGTGCAACAAATTATGGAGGCGGCGCTCACAAAAAAAGCCGTATAGGAAATCAAAGAGGCGTTCATTTTCAAAAAAGACCGCCTCTTTTTTATTTGCGTATTTTCAAGTAATTAGTCTCAACTTATTAATCAATGAACATCGCATCCCCAAAGGAGTAAAAGCGATAGCCTTCATGAATGGCAAAGTTATAGGTTTCGAGAGTTTTCTCCCGACCTGCAAATGCACTAACAAGCATAATCAGCGTGGACTTGGGCAGATGGAAATTTGTGATCATTGCATCCACAATTTGGAATTGATAGCCGGGGAGGATAAAGATATTTGTTGGTCCGATAAAAGCGGTAATTGGTGATTGGTGATTGGCGGTTTGTGTTGCGGCGGATTCCAAGGTGCGGACTGAAGTGGTACCAACGGCAATCACTCGACCACCAAGTTGTTTTGTTTCGTTGATCAAGTCCGCTGTTTCTTGCGGGAGTTCGCACCACTCGGTATGGATTTTGTGTTCTTCAGGATTCTCTTCTGTGACAGGCGCGAAGGTGTCCAAGCCGACATGCAGGGTGACATAGGCAAGCTTGACGCCTTTTTCTTTTAGCTCATCCAGCAATTGCGGAGTGAAATGCAAACCTGCTGTAGGCGCAGCGGCGGAGCCAACATCACGCGAGTAGACAGTTTGATAGCGCTCGGGGTCATTTAGTTTTTCGTGAATATAAGGTGGAAGAGGGATATTGCCCACATTGGAAAAATAGAGTTCGATAGGTTCGGAAAATTTGATCAACCGTTCAGAGCCATCGAGGATTTCAATTATCTCAGCCTGGACTGCAAAGTCTCCCGACTTTTCAGATTGCCGACGACTGGAGTCGTCGGACTCCACGATTACTTTTTTTCCAACACGCAGACCTTTACCGCCCACAAGGGCTTCCCATGTCAACTCATCACGACGGCGCAGGAGAAGTAACTCCACGCGACCGCCTGTCTCTTTTTTTGCGAAGATTCTCGCAGGGATGACCCGAGTCCTGTTGAGGATGAGCAAATCGTTTGGACGCAGAATCAGGCTGAGGTCACGAAAGATGCGATGCTCTACATCCCCCGAATCGCGATGCAAGACAAGCAGTCGGGAGGAATCGCGCGGCTCGGCAGGTATCTGTCCAATGGATGATTCGGGGAGGTGATAGTCGAAGTCGGAGGTTTTCAATTGCGTTCGCTTTTATTTGTTCAAGAATCGGGAGACGATATTCAGGAGGATAGTGAGAATAACCGAGACCAAAATCGAACTGGTGACTGGAAAATAAAACGAGCCATTCTGCCCTTCAACGCGAATATCTCCTGGCAAGCGTCCAAGCGGAATGCCAAATTTCGCGGCGAGAAACATTCCCCCACCGATGAGGAATAATCCAATTCCAGCGAGCATTAGGTAACGGGCAAAGGTTTCCATAAAAAAGGTTAAAAGTTGAAGGTCAAAGGTCAGGGCTTTCGACTTTTGACCTTTGACTGGTCTTGACTAAAGTAATCTCTGCTGTCCCTGTTCTGTATAGGTGTATCCCAAATGATCATACGCGGATTTGGTGGCGACACGACCTTGTGGAGTGCGGTCAAGGAAGCCGAGTTGCAGGAGATACGGCTCGACTACATCCATGATGGTGTCTTGTTCTTCGCTAATGGATGCGGCGATGGTGTTCAAGCCGACAGGTCCGCCGTTGTATTTTTCGATGATTGTCTTTAGTACGCGGCGATCCACGTCGTCGAGACCGAGGGGGTCAACTTGCAATAAGTCCAATGCTTCTTTGGCAACATTTTTTGTGATGATTCCATCCGCGCGGACTTGGGCAAAATCGCGCACACGGCGTAACAAACGCAATGCAACGCGCGGAGTCCCACGGGCGCGGCGTGCCATTTCTGTGATGCCTTCTTGTTCGGCTTCCACTTTTAACATGCGTGCGGCACGTGTGACAATTGCCTGCATTGCGTTGAGATCATAATAATCCAAACGATAGACCGCGCCGAAGCGCGCACGTAATGGAGCAGTTACAAGAGCCAGACGCGTTGTGGCTCCAACAATGGTGAAGCGCGGCAGTTTCAAGCGGATGGAGCGGGCAGATGGTCCCTTGCCGATGACGATATCCAGCGCAAAATCTTCCATGGCAGGATAAAGCACTTCTTCAACTGCCCTGCCCAGACGGTGGACTTCGTCAATGAATAACACATCCCCAGCCCGCAGGTTGGTGAGGATGGCGGCAAGGTCGCCCGCGCGCTCGATGACAGGTCCGGCCGTCACTTTGACGTTGACTTCCATCTCATTGGCAAGCACATGCGCGAGAGTTGTCTTCCCCAAGCCGGGAGGTCCGTAAAAGAGGACATGATCCAGTGCTTCACCGCGTTTGCGCGCTGCCGCAATGAGAATGGATAAATTCTCCTTAACCTGATCCTGCCCGATCAAGTCATTTAGTTTTTCAGGACGAAGCGCATTATCCACGCGATCATCGGGCTTGGATTCGGGGTCGAGAGGGCGGGAGGATTTTGTCATGGATGGAATTATAACAATAAACCGCCTACCGGTTTTTAGTTAAGTGGGAGGAGATTTTGAATCAAACAGGGATGACACAAAATTTGGTCATCCCTGTAAAAAGATTTGCTCTTCGGCAGTCTGGCGATCATGATCACGAAAAAATAATTTTGTGATTGTAGACCCATAACTTTGCGCCATCAGGTTCCCCTGATTTTGCCTTTCGGAAGTCGGTCAGTCCTGACCACGCTTGTCGCGTTAGTTTTAGACGCCTGACTTTGCGTCACCGTCTTTTGGCGGCTTTGCTTTTATCGGCAGTCTGGCGGTCTTGACTCAGTTCAGCTTTAGACCCATGACTTTGCGTCGCCGGGTTTTCCCGGTTTTGCTCTTTCTCGGAGCAATTTAATTATTGCACAAAAAAATCTTTTTTCAATCACTCAGATGTTCTATTTAACATCCTGGAACGTCGCTTCCATGGTCATGCCCCATTTCAAGCGCGGGTCAAGATCTTTGACAGCGATTTGCACCGTGTAAAGAATATCACCGCCTTGCTGGGTATACGCCTGGCTGATTTCTGTGACCGTGCCTTTGAGGGTTAGGTCGGGCAGGGCATCTGGCACAAGTGACACAGCCTGACCTGGGCTTAGCTTCACCACCTCAAGTTCGGTTAGATCTGTCGTTTTTACAATCCACTGACTGAAATCGGCAATGCTGACAGCGCGCGTCTCAGCGGTGACCTGTTCACCCACCTTCACATTGACATCCGCCACAACACCCGCAAACGGCGCGGTGATCACATAATTGGAAAGCGTATCCTTTGCGGCATCCAGGTTGGCTTTGGCAAGCGCAAGCTGATCGGCATTGGGTCCATCGAGGCTGATCTCATATTGATGTTTGGCTTCAGCTTCGGCGGCAAGGGCAGCGTCATAGGCAGCGCGTACATCGTCGCGTTTGCGGGTTTCTTCTTCAAGGTCACGCACAGCCTGGTTCAGATTTTCCTGCGCCTGGTCGAGATTATCTTTGGCAGTTTTGCGGTTGGAGTTATCTTTATCGAGGTCTTTATATTTATCAAAGTCCTCCTGCTTGTCTTTCAAATCCTTCTGGCGGTCTGCGACAGTGGCTTTACGGTCATCGATGGTGTTTTCGATATTATCTACATTTAGATCGTCCCATTTCTTTTCAGCCTTGCCGCGCACAATTTGCGCATCCATATAAGCCTCCCAGAATTTGGCGCGGTCGCCACTTTCGTTGCGGAGGAGTGTGTCGTAGGCATTCTGGGCGGTGACGACTTGCGCCTCAGCCACACCCGCATTTGAGAGGCGGACAAGGACATCTCCCGCTTTGACAGAGTCTCCCTCATTTACAGGCACTTCTTCCACAACACCGCGCGCCTGAAAAGACAGGTTCGCGCCATGGATGGGTTCAAGGCGACCTTCCGCCACCACTTCATTGGATGAAACAGACGCCGTAGGCACAGGGGTTGTCACGGGTTGATTTCCACAGGCAGCAAGCGCAAGTGAAAAGATGGTCAGTAAAGTAATTATGGTTAATAGTCGTTTTTTCATTTTATACCTTCTTATTATGATCCTCGTCATTGCGAGGAGGGCACTTGCTCTTTCCGACGAAGCAATCTCCTTATGGTGTTGGGGATTGCTTCGGGCAAGAACAAAGGCGCCCTCGCAATGACATAGGCTACTCGTACGCTAAAACTTCGCGAATGGTCAAGCGCGCCGCATTGCGGGCGGGCAAAATGGAGCCAAGCACGGAAAGCAGGAGAACCAATCCGAGCCAGATGGCATAGCCTAAAAATGTGAACACCACTTTAATGGGTGTTTGAAATACAGCCGTGCTGACAATATCTGAAAGCACGTACGTAAATGGAATGGACAGGATGATCGCCAGCACAAAGGAGATGAAACCGATCACCAAACCTTCGGCAATGACGGTCCGCATGACAGCGCGGTCATCCGCACCAATGGCGCGCATAATGCCGATCTCGCGTGTGCGTTCGAGAACGTTCATGCCCATTGTGCCTGTCAGTCCCATGGCACCCACGATGGCTGTCAGTATCGCCATGATGAGCAGAAAAACCACCAGCGTATCCAGACTCTCCGAAGCAGTATCAAGCGAGGCTAAGCCTGATTCGGATTTTCGCACTTTGAATCCCTGGTCGCGGAAAAAATGATCCAGCTTTTCAGCCATCATATCCTGATAGGCGCGGTCATGCTGCGCGGTGACAATGCGAAAAGAAAAGGAGCGGTTGGCAAGATCGGAAATTTGCGAAATATATTCATAGGGCGCGTACGCAAGAATTCCCTCACGGCCGACAAACTTAAATATGCCGACAACCTCCCATGATTCATTGCGACCCTTGACCTTGAGTGGTAAATGGTCGCCTGGTTTCAAGTCGGGATAATATTCGAGCACGGCTTCGCTGATCGCCAGCTTGCGGACATCATCCTTGCGAATCCAGCGACCCTTAGCCATAATGGGATTGATCAATTGACTCTCGGCAGGCGGGGCGAGCATGTTGACATTCTCTGCCACCAAACCATCGGGGAACAACAACTCAGTGCTGAGGGACTGCCAACCTTCCACACGCTTCGCGCCATCCACTTGCAAAGCGAATTGTTCCACTTCATTCAAACGATAGGCTTTATCAAAATCAAGCGTCACATCCGCGCGGAAGTAACTGCCGATTGCGTCGATGTAATCATGCAGGGTCACGCGCACGTTGAACACCGCAATAAAGATCGCGCCACCCATTGTTAAAGTAAAAAGGGTCAACATCAAACGACCGCGGCGGCGGAATGTGTTTCGCAGGGAAATAATAAATGGGCGCGGGAAATGAATACCGCGTGAAGCAAAAATGCGCGTGGCGCGGATCATCATGTAGTCAAACCACGGTACACGCTCCTCCTCAGCTTTGTGCGGTTTATTTTCATCTCCAGCAAGGTCACCGCTGAGTGCGCGCAGCACGGTAATGCGCGAGCCGCCAATGACAGGCGCAAGTCCCGCAATAAGCGGAACCAGTAGCCCCACTGCGACTTGAAGCATCAATGCCATCGGCACAATTCGATAACCCAATAAATTAAATCGGAGCTTGTTTGCGATGAAGAGCGACAACCCATACGCCCCTTGTCCGCCCAGCGGAACTGCGATCAATAATGCCAGCACGCCAAATGCCATGATGAGCGTGAGATACATCGTAAAAACCTGCCTGCTTCTTCCGCCCACCAATTTGATCACACCGATATGCCGCAGGTGCTGGCTTAACAACGCGCTCAATGTATTTGCGATCAATGAACTCGAAAGAAAAACGATCAGAATTCCCAGTGCCATCAAAATACCGAGAATGGCATTCACCGTATCAGCCAGCGGATGTTTATGCGTTTCAGAAAAACGGGTGCGTGAAACCTTTGTCCCGTTCTTCTCCAACTTGTCCTTCACGTCTGTGCCTGTCTCGCGGATGTAAAAAATATCATCCTGTCCTTTTGCTACGGTCACATAGGCACGGTTAAAAAGTTCGGGCTGGCGCAAAGTCGGAAGCGTCTTCATCACGATATATGCAAAAGGCGGCGCAAGAAAATCACCCGCACCTGTGCTAACATCCTGTACAATGCCAACGATTTTCAACTCTTTGAGTGTGCCATCGGATAATTCAAAGATAAGATTTTCGCCGACTGCGACATTTAATTTCTTAAGCGCATCCTTCTCCAGCAGGACTTCATCCTTGTCCGCTTCCACCGCACCCGAAACTGGTACCAACAAGTTGACATGGTTCTTGCTGAAGCTATCCAGCGCCACCGCGTCCAGCGACACCCATTGATCACTGCCCTGCGCATGCACGCGGAAGTTAACCACGCGCCGCCCTTCCGCTTCTCCCACGCCATGAGCATTGCGAATAGATGTCAGTACATCATCATTGAAATTAGCCGTGCGGAGTTCAATGTTTGCAGGGTTATTTGCCGCGTAGGAAACACTCATGTCATTGGAAATGATCTGGTACGCGCCAGAGATCACTCCAATGGAAAATACGCCCACGGCGATGGAGAAAACCACCAGCAGTGTGCGCGCTTTGTTATCCCATAGATCATGTAAAACTTTACGCCATCTTGGTCGCATACTATTCTTTTGCCCTCATCCCCAGCCCTTCCCCCTGAGGGGGAAGGGAGTCGAGAGTCCCCTCTCCCTTTGGGAGAGGGCTAGGGTGAGGGCATTCTCCTACTTCAACAACTGGCTGACTTCACCGCCAGAATATGGCTTCAAGGTTACATCCTTTACGCCGTCACGCAGGAATTTTGTGACACGTTCAGGATTGATGGCAGAAGTGAGGACAACTGTCTTCGAGGCGAGTCCTGCCTTTGAAAGCGCAGACAGCACATCGGTCAAGGAAAGGGTCGCGATGTTTTCATCCACAAGAATAAGATCTGCGACGGGGAGTTTCTTCAAGTCGGTGGATTGGGTCAGTTTGACTTTTGTGTCTTTGAGCAGCTTCGCAAACAGTTTTGCCCAGTCATCGTTGTCGTCAATCAATAAAATATTCTTGACACTGCCTGTTTCAATGGCTTCATCATTCCCATGTCCGCGAGGCATGAACATGGCAACCGTTGTGCCTTTGCCTGCTTCGCTGACGAGGATAATGTGTCCCTGCGATTGCGAAATCACATGCAAAGTTGCGGGCAAGCCGAGACCGTGATGTTCAACGCCTCGAGTGGTAAAGAAAGGTGACCATGCCTTGTGCATGACATCCTCGCCCATCCCCATGCCGTCATCTTCGATGTCAATTTCAAGGACACCGCGTTCTTCGGTGGGATGGACATTGACCTTGACAGACTTGGCGCCTGCCTCAGCGGCATTTTGTAAAATATTGCCAAGCGCACGTGTGAGTTGTGTGCTATCCGCAATGACATACGCAGCGGCAGGATCAATATTTACTTTCAGCGCATCTTCGGGGAAATTACGTTGATGAGCAGCGGTCTGCAATATATCTGCAAACAGCACTGGGCGCGGCTTTTGTTCGCGCACCGCGCCGATCAACTGCTCCTTGACCTGTGTGATTTGCGCCGCGCTTTCGGCGATCATATCCAGGTCTTCCTTGAGAGACTCAAGATCAACTTTGCCCTCGGCAATTTCTTCGCGCAAGCGGGTAATGGTTAATGAAATGGGCAGGGTCTTGTTGCCAATCCAATGGATGGCTTCGGTGGAGGCAGTGGTCAACGCCTCAAAAACCTTGTTGCGCAGGATTTCACTGTTCGCTTCTTGAAGTTCCTCGATCAGATGCGCGTTATTAATAGCAACCGCAAGATGCTCTGCCATGGTCAGCAAAGTGGTGATGTCATCTTCGCTGAAGGCGCGCTCTTCCGAGCTTTGAATGGTCACCGCGCCCAATGCCTTGCCGCCATAGATCAGGGGCAAAGCCATTTCGGAGCGGGTATGCGGCAAATGCGGATTCTTGAAATGCACTCGCTCTTCGCCGACGTCCAACGCAATACGCGCTTCGCTCATGGCGATGCACGCGCCGATCATTGAGTCTGTGCCGATCTTGAGTTTGTGACCATCAGCAACCATCGCCTTACCAGCCTTGCCATAGCCAGCGCGAAGGACTGCGTACTCGCCAGCCTCGTCCACAAGGAATACACCCGCATAGTAAAGTCCGTAGGCTTCGCAAATGATGTTAACAGTGTGCGGAAGCAATTCCTCGATATTGAGGATGGAGGTGACTTCCTTTCCCACGCGGTTGGCGGCTTTCAGCAAACGCGAGCGGCGTTCTGCCTGACGATGGAGGTTGGAATTTTGAATGGCAATTGCCAGTTGATCTGCCATCGTTTGCAACGCAGCGATGTCTTCATCGTGGAACGCGGCTTCTTCGGTGGATTGGACTGTCAACGCGCCTATGGCTTCCTCGCCCACAACAAGCGGAAGCGCCATCTCAGAGCGGGTCTTCGGGAGGTGGGGATTCTCAAAGAAAACCGCCTCAGCCCCAACGTCAAGCGCGATGCGCCCCTGACGATTTGCAATGGACGCGCCGATCATTGAGTTCCCACCGATGGCGAGCTTATGCCCCGCGTGGATCATGTCCCTGCCTGCTTCGCCACGCCCAGCTTTCAAGACTGCATATTGCTTCAAGTCGTCAAGCAAAAACACGCCCGCATAATAAAAGCCAAATTCATCACAGATAATATCCACTGTGCGTTGAAGAAGTTCATACGGATCGAGAATGGTGGTGATGTTCTTGGCGGCGCGCGCGGAAGCTTTTAATAATGTAGCATGTCGTTGAATATCGTTTGTCATGGTTACCTCTTTTTATATGGTAGGTCGGATTGGCAATCCGACTTACGCGTTTAATATCTTTTGAATCAAC
>Ga0302321_100003719_pt1 | contig 13124 bp, 10 predicted proteins | sample Fen_T0_1_FD_202505 | JGI IMG/M metagenome (GOLD analysis project Ga0302321, IMG submission 202505) | Peat permafrost microbial communities from Stordalen Mire near Abisko, Sweden - Fen_T0_1 | ecosystem: Environmental > Terrestrial > Soil > Wetlands > Permafrost | place: Sweden: Abisko...
GGGGCTGTTGTTGCAGCAAAGAATCGCAATTGCAAGTTATCAATGCGCGACGTTCTCGCGACGATAACAACGCGGTGAATTTGGAATGACGCGTTTCATTTCGATTTCATCGGCCGCAGGCAAGTCACGCGACGCACCGAAACCAAATTGCGCAGATTGAATCTCGTTGCTTCGAACGGTGCAGAAAATGCGTACTCGTCAAACCCACGCGTGCGGGCGTTCTGCACGGCGGCGTACGTCGACACGAGGGCGAAGCCGGATCGTCTCGAGGCGGACACACGAACCGCAAGGAACGTTGCGCAGCAGCGCTCAACGCAGCGCAGCCCCGACGTGCACGCGACGCTGTAACAAAAGAATGGATAACCCCCGGGCGGGTGAATGAACCCCTGCGCTGAGGCTCGCGGGGAAGCCGGAAAAATTGCAGGACACGGCGGGCCCGGTGCGCGCTTTCCCGGGGAAATTCCTATTGTTTCGGGCAATCCAGGTGCAGAAAATGCGCGCCACGCCGGTGGCCCGACGGCCCGGCGCTTGAGTGCTTGCGCGAGGGGCGAAGTGCTTCTATTTAGCGCGCGAAACTCCGAGGAATCGGTGCCACCGAACTGTCGGTGAGCGAGAAAGGTTTGCGACCATGGCTATCAAGATTGGTATCAACGGATTCGGGCGTATTGGCCGTTTGGCATTCCGCGTTGCGGCAGCTCGCAATGACGTCGAAGTCGTCGGCATCAACGACCCCTTCATTGACCCCGCGTACATGGCATACATGCTGAAGTACGACTCCACGCACGGCCGCTTCAACGGCACCGTGGATGTCAAAGACGGCAAGCTCGTCGTCAATGGCAAGGCGATTCGCGTCACGGCCGAGAAAGATCCGGCAGCTCTAGCGTGGGGCGCAGTCGGCGGCGACTACGTCATTGAGTCAACCGGTGTGTTCCTCACGGACGAGAAAGCACGCCTCCACATCAAAGCCGGCGCCAAGAAGGTCGTGCTCAGCGCGCCCTCCAAGGACGCAACCCCCATGTTCGTCATGGGCGTCAACCACACCACGTACGCGGGCCAAGACATCGTCTCGAACGCGTCTTGCACCACGAACTGCCTCGCCCCGGTTGCTAAGATTGTTAACGACAACTTTGGCATTCTCGAAGGCTTGATGACGACGATCCACGCCGTCACCGCGACGCAGAAGACCGTTGACAGCCCCAGCGCCAAAGACTGGCGCGGCGGTCGCGGCGCTGGCCAGAACATCATCCCCTCCTCGACGGGTGCGGCCAAGGCCGTAGGCGTCGTGATTCCCGAGCTCAAAGGCAAGCTCACCGGCATGGCGTTCCGCGTTCCGACGCCGAACGTTTCGGTGGTTGACCTCACCGTTCGCCTCGCCAAAGAAGCCACGTACGACCAAATCAAGGCCGCCCTCAAGGCTGCCTCGGAAGGCGCACTCAAGGGCATTCTCGGCTACACCGAAGACGACGTTGTTTCGACAGATTTCCTCACGGATCCCCGCACGTCGATTTTCGATGCGAAAGCGGGCATTCAGCTGAGCCCGACGTTCGTGAAGCTGGTTAGCTGGTACGACAATGAGTGGGGCTACTCGAATAAGCTCGTGGACCTGTTGGTCCATATTGCGAAGTAATTGACGCGGCGAGTGCCGCTGTCGCTCCTCCCTGAATCGGGCCCAGTCGAAAGGTTGGGCCCGATGTTGTTTTTGCGACGCTGAGGAGTGGTTGAAGAACCATATGTAGTGACGACGCGGGAACGGGGACAGGCTTGTGACCTCTTGTGTTCTGTGGGTCCTCATAGGAGCGACAACGTCTTTCCGTCGAACCACATTACGACGACATTTCCGCAAGTATCGTTTGCGCGGCTCGCATCTGAATACGCTACGAATACCTCCGAATCCGAGTTGCCCCAAAGCGAAAGGAACTGGGTCTTTCCGTCGCAAGGATGCTGAGCGATGAGCGTAGCGACTCCGGATCTCCACACGCCGAATGTGTCTCCCGTTATGAAATACACAGCTCCATTAGCGCCCCAGAGCTGTTGGATCGCGCTGCAGTTACCGGTGCCGCTCCACGCCGTCGCCCAGCCGTTGCCGTTGTTGTGAAGGAGCTGTCCGTTGCTGTTCCCGACCCACAGATCATTAGCTCCGAAGCCCCATGCAGCTGCATAGTTAGAAGAGGGTAGGCCCAATTGCCTCGTGGGCAGGCTTGGATCAGCATTCGGATAAACATACACGAGGCCACCGGAAGCCACGACGAGCACAACATCATGAGCGGCCCAGAGTGCCCTCGTCCCGACGGTATTGCTGTTGCCAGATGCCAAGGGATCACCGAACTGAGTCCATGTCACGCCGTCGCAATGGAGGATGCGGTCGTTTGAGGTGGCGTAGGCTGATGTGGAGCCAACCACGTACACAAACCAGGCCTCTTGTGCTGCGCTGCATGTTTCAACACTATCCCTGATGAACTGAATTCCACACGGCTTTGCGCCAGATTGCACCAAAGCGCCATCCTGAAAACCGGTTAGTCTCCGGATGCCGGTAGCCTCGAGCGCTTCGCCAAAGATTGAAACCCAACCACCACCATCATTGAAGTAAATGTCATCCTGCTGTTCGAGTACTTGGAGAAAGACACCTCGACTATCGCTATAGAGGTTTGCCGCAACACCACTCTGCGGATCCTGGCGTTGGGTCGTACAGAACGGCGTTCGACTATTCCTCCAAATGGGTGGCCCTGCATCCGTGCCCGTAGCTGCCGTCGTCGTTCCGCCACTGCTGCCAATCCCGCCCGTTGCAGACACGCCACCGCTGTCTGCCAGCTGAGTTGTAGCGCTCGCACTCGCACCACCTCTTGAAACAGCGGAGTTTCCCAAACCTCCGGTGGAAATCCGCAACTCAGACTGATCGAACGCCGATCGGCTGCCACAGCCTGACACCGCAGACGCTGCAAGAATTGTAAGGCCAAGGCACGTCAACCGGCTTGCGTGTGACAACCCTAGAATTGGTGAAAAACGGCACCGTCGTACCATACGAGAAAACTTCCTCCGCATTTGTACCCCGCAAAAGAAGAATCATCGACGGCCAGGAATACCTGCTGACTTGAAAGCCCCCACAATCCCCGTATATGCAGATTGGCCGTACTCGGAATGAGCATCTCGGCGGTCATGCTGCTAATACGACCAAATTCGGAAGGCGTAGTAAAGTAGAGCACTCCATCTGCGGCTCCCCACAAGCCAGTAATCACGTTACTACAACCCGTAGTCACCGTCTGCCACTGGCTCCCATCATAGTGTAAGAGCTGGCCAGCGCCATTTCCCACCCAAAAGTCATTCGAAGCAAACCCCCAAAGAGTGGAATAGTTCCCGGCGGGCACGTTCGGCAGAGGCACGAACGGGCTACCACTACCCTTCTGCTGATACATCGCTTGGTTCGGCCCCGCTACCACCACGTTCGTTGCATCAGCCCAAACGCCCGCACCGACGAACGGCAGTGTAGCGATCGTGCTCCACGTTCCATCCAGATACTCCACTACGAGAGTCTTCCCATTTGGGTCTGCTTCATAGGTGTTCACAGTAAAGTAGGCATGACTTGGACTAACTCCAAACGCGCCAGCGACGGCGTCAGCGCTACCGTTACCCAAATCCGTCTGGCTTTTCAGCGCGCCACTATCGAAGAACGAAACCGAACTATCAGCATTCGCCCCCGGGGCGCCAAGCCTCAGAAGGATTAGGGGGCCATTGGGGAAGCCCGCGAGACTAGGCGCTACACCCAGTGTGGCACTATACTGCCAACTCCACCCGATGCCATCATTGAACTGCAGACCCCAGCCTTCCGTACCGGTGCAGTTGATGACATCAACCGCGGCGGTGCACCGGGTAGTCAAGGAAGCAAAAATTCCCCGTGAGTCAGCCCAGACTCCGCGTCCAGATTCAGCACCCTGATGGGTATCACAATAACTCGTAGTGCTCTGCAACCAACCATTGGATCCTAGCGAGATTGCCGGTTGCCACGCGGGTGCCGTCGGTCGCGTATCGGGCGGAATCAGGGACACTGAAGAGCCTCCCGTCGCGCTACTGCCACCCGATGATCGACCTCCCAGTGATGCAGCACTCCCGCCGGTTGTTGTGGCAGCGAGCCCGCCCGTTGCCGAAGAGGCTGTGTTGGTTGCCGTATCGGAGCTGCTCCCGCAGGCCTGTGACACGAACATCGCGGACAGCGTGACCAATACAAGAGATAGCGATGTTCCTGCAAAGGTCATAATGTGTTTGCTCCGTCCGCTCGGGGCCACTGAGTTAAGCGGAATTCAGTATGCCGGCCGAATCCCAGAAACGCAAGGCGCTGCGTACCGTCGCGAGTCCCACTCCGTTCATGCCACCAACGAGGTCCGCAATACAGCCACCGCACACGGCAGGTTTTTGAGTACCGTTTCTGCCTCCACCCGCACCACCCGATACCCAAGCCGCGCGAGCTTGCGGTCCTTGCGCGCATCTGCCGCTTCACGCTCGCGATGCGCCCCACCATCAACTTCAACCACAAGCTTCACCGCTGGCGCGAGGAAGTCAACGATGAACTCACCGATACGCACTTGCCGCCTGAAGTGCACCCCGAGTTGCCCACCGCGAAGCACCTCCCAAAGTTTCGCTTCCGATTCCGTTGGCTGGTGCAGCATGGTGTGAGCGCGCTCTTCGAGGAGCGCTTGGCGTTTGAGTTGTTGACGTTGCTTCCACATGTCTTTCTCCTGTGCCCAGCAAAGCCGCCGGGCCTCGCCCCAATTCGCGCAGGATCCGTGTCACATGCGAGCCGTCGCCCACGATGCGTGACGGCGTGTGGCGCGGAGCGTGCGCGGTCGGCGGGGCCCGGCGGCTTTGCTGGGACTGGGACGAATGCCAGCAACCTGAACGCCGAATGCTCCCGAAGTTGCAGCAACAGTGACGGACAAGCTCTATCGAATTATGACGGCCGGCGGAATAGGCGGTTGCTGTTGCTCCTCCTGGTGGCGGTTAGCTTGGCTGCGAAGGAACCATCGGACTCAGCCTTGACATTTCCCAAGCCCCCGTGCTTGCTTGCTGTTGCGACTTGAAATGCAGTCTCTCGTCTCGCTCCCCACGACGCGCGTGAAGCGTCTAAATGGATCGCGAATTGCTGCCGCTATCGGGACGCGCGACCGCGTTGCAGGGCCAAGGGTGCTGGCGAGACTAGTTTTGTTCTCAGTCTTGTTGTCGAGCTGCCTTGAACCATCTGCGCACAGGGCCCCTAAATCGGACCCACCAAAACAACCTCTCGACTTTTCGAGTCTCGGCTGCGCGTCAGGCCATCGAGTGTGCATCGCCTATCGCTATGAGCTAGACCCCGATTTCGTGCCCGACGAGCTCGAACTGACGTGGAATGACGGACGTGACCCCATCCGCTTCACCGGAAACTTAAAGCAAGACACACTACTTTATGCTGGCGATATCGTCGATCGGGCAAGAACAATCACGATTCGACTACTGTTGCACAATACCGGCAGGCTCCCCGGTTACAAATTCGAAATCAAAACCACACCTCCCGTAACCGAGGAAGGTCCAAACTACACGACGCTTGTCGTATACCACAAGCGTTCGAATCCTCTCGAGTCATCCGTGCACGTTCGGTACATGGACGATATTCGGTAGCCAGATCACCCGAGCGAACGGGAACACTCCCGAGTCCCCTCGTCTAACCGACAAGTTTCCAGCGGAATCCCGCCAGCGATGGCATTTGCGCAAGGCATGCGGTAACATGAACGAATCATGCAGCATCTCGAGCGAATCACTCACGACCCTGCAGTCATGGGAGGCAAGCCTTGCATTAGGGGCATGCGCGTTACGGTGGGGACGATCATGGGTCTGCTCGTTTCTGGCCAATCTTCGGAGCAGATTCTGGCCTCATATCCGTATCTTGAGCCCGACGATGTTCGAGCGGCGTTGGCTTACGCCGCGTGGAGAACTCAAGAGACAGAACTGCCGCTGCCGTGAAGATCCTTTTGGACATGAACCTGTCCCGAGCGTCGGACAAGCACGACTGACTTGCATCCTTTAGACAGCTCACCAAAACTGAAGTATCAATCGACGCACCGCCACTCGATCGGACCCGAAAGCTCTCGAATCCGCCCGATTGCACCACCTCCTTCCCGCCACACGCAGGGCGCCGAAGGCGACCGAGCATGGATTTGGAGGAGGTCGGCGGCGCGCAGCGGCGACGGGTGGAGGCAACAACAGGCTAGCCAAGGCCGGGCATCAGAGTTATGCTTACTTCAGTGCGCCGCAGCGAAGTAACACAACTGCTATCGAGCCACCGAGATGAGTTGGATCGCCTCGGAGTGACTTCATTGCTTGTATTTGGATCGGTCGCTCGGGATGAGGCTGGACCAGATAGCGACGTGGACCTCATCGCCGAGTTCAATCACTCAGTAGGGTATCTTGAACTGTCCCGTGTGCAACGCGAGCTTGAGAAGCTTCTCGGGTGTCGTGTCGATCTCGCAACTCCGGGAATGATTCGCAAAGAATTCCGAGAACGCATTTTTGCAGAGGCCGTACGTGCCGCCTAGAGACTGGCGCGTGCGTGCAAACGACATCGTGGAAGCTGCCAAGCGCGCGCAGTCATATGCGGCAGGTCTCACATTTGAGCAGTTCAAGTCTGACTCACGGAATGTGGATGCGACGAGCTACGCGATATTGGTTATCGGCGAAGCTGCCAATTCGTTTTCAGAAAGCATTGTGCGCGGCGCTCCTGAAATTCCCTGGGCCGATATTCGGGGCATGCGCAACCGAATCGCTCACGAATATTTCGGCGTTGATTTGGAAGTCCTTTGGTACACAGTGATTGAGGATTTGCCCGGGCTGCAGCAGGCTTTTCAAGCTTTGCTCGATCGCAACGACTTACCGTAAATGGACAGGTTGAAGTTTTCAACCCGAGCAAACGTGAAAGCTCTCGGGCCAACACAACTCAACCACCTCCTTCCCGCCACACGCAGGGCGCCGGAAGCGACCGAGTATGGCGTTGGAGGAGGTCGGCGGCGCGCAGCGCCGTCGGCTGGAGGCACCAAGTTCATTCAGTTGGCCCATTTCCCACTTGCGCGCGGCCCTTATGCGAACACATGGGTGTTGCATGGTTGCGGTACACAGGCCCCACAGGTATCTTCTTGGTCACGAAGCGCGACATCTCACGGCACCGGGACGCGAACCGGGGAGGCCCGCTGGGTAGTTGAGCCGTCACCGAGTTCACCGTCAACGTTGTAGCCCCAAGCATAAAGCTCGCCGTTAGTCTTGATGGCAAACGAGTGCCAGCCTCCCGCGGCAACCGAGGCAAAGCCCGAGCCGATACGTTTCGGGGAGGCGCGATCGAAAGTTGATCCATCGCCGAGCTGGCCTTCGCTGTTGCCCCCCCAAGCGTAAATATCCCCGTTGGTCTTGATGGCAAGCGAGTGCGTCAATCCCGCTGCGACGGCTACAAAGCCATGACCGATTAATACAGGTGCCCTCCGATCGGTTGTCGATCCATCGCCGAGCTGGCCTTGCTTGTTGAAGCCCCAAGCATAAAGCTCGCCGTTGGTCTTGATGGCAAACGAGTGCCAGCCTCCCGCGGCAACCGAGGCAAAGCCCGAACCGACAAGCACGGGTGAAATGTGATTGGTGGTTGTTGAGCCGTCACCAAGCTGACCCGAGTGATTGTCACCCCAAGCGTAGATATCCCCGTTGGTCTTGATGGCAAGCGAGTGCCACTCTCCCGCGGCAATCGAGGCATAGCCCGTGCCGACAAGTTGCGGGGGCGTGCGACAAATCGCTTCTCTACCGTTGTTGAGGTTCACCGATCCGTCGCCCCAGGCATACAGCTCGCCGTTCGTCTTAATGGCGAAGGAGTGGGTTCCGCATGCGGCAGCCGCGACAAAGCCCATGCCGAGGAGTGCCGGTGCCGACTCGACTACCGGTAGGCTGACGCCCAGCTGGCCATATTCGTTCAGGCCCCAGGCGTACAATTCGCCGTTGGTCTTGATCGCAAACGAAAGCGTACCGTTCGCTGTAACGGATGAAAACCCCAAGTTGACAAGCACCGGGTGGTCGCGTTCATTCTGACCCCAAGCATAAAGCTTATAGTCGCTTGTCAGGCCAAGCGAATGCCTCGTTCCCGCTGCTACTTGCTGCCACTTTGCCGCGCAATCCACGACAACCGAATCGACGTTTGCCTGCGCAACCCTGCCTGTGCCGTTGACAACCGTGCAGGTTTGCCCAGCTGTTTGGGTTTTTACCGTCACGGAAAAGGAGCTTCCACTCGGGACATCGCTCGCAAACGCAAACCGCGTCGCGCCCGGCGCCACCGCAAGATCTTGGGCGCCATTCAAGGCAAGCACCAGGCCGCTGCCGCGCAGCCCCGAGACCGCGCCGCCGATCGTGTAAGCTGCGGTCGGGCGCGGTGAAGCAGCCTGCGACGGTTGGCGCTGACACGCGCAAGCTCCGACCAAGAGCATGGTGGCAAACATTCGGGCGCGGCTGACCATGAGTTGACACCTATCTTCTCTGATTGACGGACCGGGCCGAGTTGATTCTCGAATTACAACGCCGCGGGCAGCAGACGAGCCGATGGTGGCCGGCTCTAGAAACCCTAAGAATTCCTGATGCAAGGTTAGCAGTCGCCTCACGGTGATCCGCCTATATCTATATAGTAACGGTGCAATATGAGCATGTTAGATATCCGTTCTAAGTATACTCTGAAAATACTTGAGGCGACTTGCCAGACTTGGCACACAAGGGGCAGCCTCAGGCCATGGCCAAGGGCGTTGCGCCTCGCCCAGCCCGGCAAGGCGAGCGGGTCAAGAGCGGCGCCCCGTTGGAGTTTGGTTCAGTTGTCGATATGAAATGTGCGTCTGAGGCGCGCTCGGTTAGCCGCAGTTCGAATCATCGGGCACTTTGCAAGTACCGGTGACCCTGTTGGCTCGCGCTCAACGTCGAGTCCACTCGAAGTGGCGACTAGGCGGATATCCGGGGCATGCGCAACCGAATCGCTCACGGATATTTTGGCGTCGCTTTGGAAGTCCTTTGGTACACAGTGATTTAGGATTTGCCCCGGTTACAAAAGGCTTTTTTTGCTTTGCTCGATCGCAACGACTTACCGTAAATAGACACGTTGAAGTTTCAACCCTAGCAAACGCGAAAGCTCTCTGGCCAACGCGACTGCACCACCTCCTTCCATGCACGCGCAGGGCGCCGCAGGCGACCGAGCATGCATTTGGAGGAGGTCGGCGCCGCGCAGCGGCGACGGGTGGAGGCAACAAAGGAGCCCGACGTTCGTGAAGCTCGTGTCGTGGTACGACAATGAGTGGGGCTACTCGAATAAGCTCGTGGACCTGTTGGTCCACATCGCGAAGTAATTCGTAAACGCGGCGAGTGCCGCTGTCGCTCCTCCCTGAATCGGGCTCAGTCGAAAGGTTGGGCCCGATTTTGTTTTGTTGGTTGTATTGACGGCGCGCGTTGTCCGGGTGCAATCGAAGAGGGCGGCGTAGCCGGCGCGTCGACTGGCGCTTAGTAGGTGGCCGTTGACGATGGTCAACGCTTGATGCCGCTCAAATTCGGTTGTGTTGTACGTGGTCTGGGCGGGACAGGGCCCAGGCGCAGATTTCAATGATTCCGCAAAAGTGGCAGTTCCACGATTTGGGGGCGCACCGCATCACGGGATTTTCGTTGGGAAGAATCAAAGGACAGTGATGTATACCGGTACCATGACACGATTTTCGATTCTCACAGTTTCTCTATTCACGTGCGGGTTTGCTCTTACGCTACCCGCCATGGCCGAAATCAAACCCGTTGGTGCTCCCATGGTCCCCAAGGGTACGCTTTCGCAAAGCAAACGAACCGCGTTCGACCCGGCAAGAGACGGATTTCGCTTCGCCAATCGGTTTCAAAATGTTGTGAATTTGCCAGGTGGCACGAACATTCGTACCGGCGGGCTGTGCGGGGGCATGGCCTATTCAGCGCTCGACTACTTCTTGGCCAAGAGCAAAGTCCCGCAACAGGACTTCTTACCGGCGGAGGGTACGCCTTTACAGCAGTACCTCTATGCGCGCCAATTTACGTCGTTGCAAAGCAACCTCGATAAGTGGGCAGAAGTGTCATTGAACCCCGGAGGAGCTCGTGACAGCGAGTTCTTCAATTGGGGGCTACAAGGGACCAAGGGCGGACGCATCGAAGAGCTTCGCTCGTTCATCGATCGCGGCATGCCGGTACCGCTCGGGCTCAAGAGCAATAGCGGGGGCGATCATCAAGTACTCGCGATTGGCTACGACATGGGTGGCTACAAGGGAGATCTCGGAGCGAACGCCGCGAACTTCAAGATCTTCGTGTACGACTCCAATCACCCGGGCCGCACGATGACGCTCATCCCCGACATGGCCAACAAGGTTTACAAATATCCGCCCAGCGACAACGACGGTGACAACCAAAATTGGCGAACGTATTTCGTGGACAAGAACTATCACGCACAGGTGCCACCCAATATCCCGAACTCCGTCTATCCGAACGATGGCCTCGTGCACGAGCTGGTTCTCGCGTTTGCCACTGGCGGCGACGACATGCGCGGAGGAAACGACAACCTCGACGTCAAAGTCAATGCCTTCGACGGGACTCAGCAGAATTATCCGTCCGTGAATCTCGGCAAACGTTGGATGAGCAATTACACACAATACGCACAAATCGTTCTTTCGCGCCCGCTTGCGTTAAGCCAAATTAAGAATCTAGTACTTTCGGACACGTTCACCGGCGGGATAAGTGGCGATAATTGGGACATGGCAAGCCTCGATGTGCGTGTAATCGGTGGCGGGCTCGATCGAACCGTGAAAAAAGTCGGGGTTCATCGCTTTACGGGCAGCGACAAGCAACTCGTCGTTCCGATCAACGATGCCCCACCGAGTCTACCCGGGCAGGTAAGCAGGCTCGTGTTCGAATTCCGCACCGGCGGCGACGATCTACGGGGTGGCAACGACAATCTGAACATCCAGACCGCATTCAAGGATGGTCAAACCCAAAACGATGACAACGTGAACCACGCTGCCAAGTGGGACAACAACACAACTCACACGGTCACGATTACCTTAAATAGGCCTGTTACGCCGGATCAACTCAAATCGATCACGCTCTTTACCACCTTTAGCGGAGGCATGGGTGGCGACAATTGGAATATGGACTGGGTCAAAATTACCGCGCAAGGGGGCAAGGAATTGAACAAGCAAATTGCCCAAGGCCCAGCCAAACGCTTCACGGGAAGTGACAAACAACTGACGATTCCTGTGTCTGCTAAATGATCCCGAGAGTGTTTCTACACTGAGGACTCAGCGTGCAGGGGCAAAGTCAGAGTGGCGTGGATTGGGTGGCAAGTGGTGAGGGTTGGGGGGTGGCGTGGTGGGCAATCTCATTTCCACGACACACTTCCCCCCTGCCCCACCACTCACCACTTTAACCCTGCCTCTGCACTCTGCACGCTGACACGGGGACCACCACACACGGCCGTGGTCCCAGGTCCTCGGCTTGCCCCTCCTCGTCGTTCTTGAGTCTACCAGCATCTCGCGTTAATGGCTGTTCGTCTATAGACTTCTAAGTGCCCTGACACCCTACTTCCGTTCCCTCGGATTCGACGTCGCCAGCCAGTCAATGGCAGATGCGGCCGAGTGTACCCCTCGGAGCCGCTCAAAGCTCACTGGGGCCTCCCACATTACGAACACAACGCAGCCCTCGTGGCTCGTCACACTGTGCCTCGAGCCCGGGGTATTAACAACCAGCGTGCCTGCCGGGTATTCACCATGCTCGTCGGATTGCGAACCAGATAGTACCATGATGTGCTCGTACCCGGGATGCGCATGGAGCGGCAACGCGGCTCCAGGGGCATAGCGCAATAGCGCAGAGGATGATCCTGTGAGACCATCCCCATGTAACCGGAATATCTCAATACCTGGGTGAAATGGTGACCAAGGGATCTCCCCAGTCAGAATCTGGTTCAGCTCCAACCGGCGCCCGAGGGGTTGCAACCTCTGTTCTTCGTGCATCCGAAACTGTATCTCATCAGAGGCTATTCCGCAGCTGCCTGCAAGGCTTCGTGAATGGGTTCAGCTTCCCCCATAGCCGGCGAACGGGATGCGAGCTTTGCGCACGATACTAGCAAGACACCGACGGCCAGGTAGCTCATCGCAACAACTGGGCTCTGAGCGAATCCGATCGCTTCACCGTGCATGAAACCGAAAAACGATAGAATCGCGCCCGCTATCGCGAAACCACCGGCTTTGATGAAATTGCGGTCGATTACACACACAGCGATGGCTCCCAATATGAGACCCGCGAGAATCGAGCCGCCCCCGAGAACAGACAGCCCACCGTAGAGAATTCCGGTCTGTCCCAGTTTGTCCATGCCAACGGTGGCGGCATTTGTGCCCGCAGCCCCCAACGCGTTGTCGATCTGGAGTTTGCCCCAAGCAGCCAAGTGCGGCACCAACGCCAAAATGATGGCGGGGGCGTGCTTCTTCGGGGTCTCTTGAAACGCTTGAGCCCCAATCAACATGCCGATGTACAGCAGAATCGGAGAGATTGCAACAACGGGCACCAACGACACCATCAACGATATGACGCCGAACCACGACAGGATGATAACCGTAACACCAGTTGCCGCCGAGTAGCCGATGCGCCCGCCCATCGCCTTCCAACCCGGGTGCCCAATGTAAACCGCGTTGATGAACGGATTACCCATAATGCAACCGATCAAGCTCACGATACCATCCGCGGTTAGTACACGTGTCGTTGGAAAACTGTCGCCCGCTACGGCTGCGCTCTCGACGTTGTCCATGGCTTCTACCAAGTCGTAGATACCGAACGGGATGGCTGTGACTAAGATGACTCCTAGAAATTTGAATCCACTAAAGACTCGACCTAATGCTGGCACAGGTAAGGAGAAGCCAAAGTTTGCGACCGCATCCGTTAGGCCTTTTAAGCTCATCCCACCGTAATTCAACCCGGATGCCGCAGCACCCCAGGCAATTGCGCTGCCGAGCGCAATCGCTACGAGACCTGCAGGAATGCCCTTGAAGTAGCGCACACCACCAAACCAACTGGCCAAGATGACAGCAAAGCAAACGAAGCCG
>Ga0302321_100003721_pt1 | contig 13122 bp, 13 predicted proteins | sample Fen_T0_1_FD_202505 | JGI IMG/M metagenome (GOLD analysis project Ga0302321, IMG submission 202505) | Peat permafrost microbial communities from Stordalen Mire near Abisko, Sweden - Fen_T0_1 | ecosystem: Environmental > Terrestrial > Soil > Wetlands > Permafrost | place: Sweden: Abisko...
CGGAACGCCCGGCGGCATCTGCACGGTAGAGAGAAGCGCATCGAGTCCTGCAAGTGGCGAGCTGTCGAGGGGAACCCCGATCACCGGCAAGGTGACGTGTGCGGCGAGGACGCCGGCCAAATGCGCGGCTCCGCCTGCCCCGGCGATGATCACCTTGAAGCCCTGCCGCTCCGCGGCGCGCGCGAAGCGCAGCGTGTCCTCGGGGGTGCGATGCGCGGACAGTACGCGGACGTCATAGCTGATGCCGTAGTCGTCAAGCACCTGGGCGCAGCGCGCCATTTTGGCGAGGTCGCTGTCGCTACCCATCAGGATGGCGACGCGCGGGCGAGGCCGTTTGCGCACCATGCTAGCGCTCCGTCTTCGCTGCGTGCAGACGCACCACCGCCTTGTGGCCGATGTCTGTGCGGTACTGCATGCCCTCAAAGGACAGGGCTCGGACGGCTTCGTAGGCGCGCTGAATCGCGCTCTCGTGGTTGGGGCCAAGCCCAGTGACGCCGAGGACGCGTCCACCCACCGTAACCACTGCGCCGTCGCGAAGGGCGGTGGCGGCGTGGAACACGACCGCGTCAGGCTGCCCCGTGAGCGTTTCGAGACCGTGGATGGTCTTGCCTGTTTCCACCGCGTCCGGATAGCCCTTGCTGGCCATGACGACGCAGACCGCCGGCTCTTTGGCCCACTCGATCTTCGTCTCGCGCAGTTGCCCGCGGGCGACGTCGAGCAGCAGAGGCACGATGTCGGATTTCATGCGAGCGAGTATCGCCTGTGTCTCAGGGTCTCCAAAGCGTGCATTGAACTCGAGCACTTTGGGACCCTGGGCAGTCAGCATGATCCCAGCGTAGAGCACACCCCGGAACGTGCGTCCTTCAGCCGCCATGCCCGCGACCGTTGGTACGATTACTTCCTGCATGATCCGTTTGTGGCCGTCGAGAGAGAGATTCGTCGCGGGCGAGACCGCACCCATGCCACCGGTGTTCGGGCCCTGGTCGTTGTCGTAGGCGCGCTTGTGGTCTTGGGCCGAGACCATCGGGACCACGTGCGAGCCGTCGGAGAAGACGAGGAAGGAAACTTCTTCCCCCTCCAAGCACTCCTCGAGAATGACCTTGTCGCCCGCTGAGCCGAAGCGCCGTTCCGCCATCATCGCGTCGACGCCCGCGCGGGCCGCGGCCGCGTCGGCGGCGATGACCGTCCCCTTGCCGGCCGCCAGGCCGTCGGCCTTGACGACGACCGGAAAACCCAGACGACCCGAGGCGATGACCTCGTGTGCCTCGGCCTGAGACCCGCACACCGCGAAGCGCGGGGACGGGATGTGATGCCGATCCATGAACTCGCGCGCGAACGCCTTTGAACCCTCAAGCTCGGCCGCTGCGCGCGTCGGACAGAAGATCGTCAGCCCGCGGCGCTGGAACTCGTCCGCGATACCCAGCACCATCGGTAGCTCTGGACCCACGACAGTGAGATCCGCCTTGACGGTCTCGGCGAAGTCGGCGATCTCGACGATGCTGGTCGTGTCGATCGGAACGCAGTCGGCGATCTGTGCCATGCCGGCGTTCCCGGGAACGCAGTAGATCTCCTTGACGAGCGGGCTCTGACGGACTTTCCAGACCAGGGCGTGTTCACGCCCACCGTTGCCGACGATCAGGATCTTCATCAAGGTACCTACCGCGCTCACAGGCTGCCACGGGCCTGCGGCGCGTGTCAACCCGCGGCAGACGAGGCGGCCGTCATGGACAGAGTGTGCGCAAGTAGTCGCGGAACGGCGCGCCCAGATCGGGTCGTTTCAAGGCGAACTCGACCGTGGCCTTGAGGAAGCCGAGCTTGTTTCCGGCATCGTGCCGTACGCCCGCAAAGCGGTAGCCGACGATCGGTCGCTGCTCTAGCAGCCGGCGCAACGCGTTTGTGAGCTGAATCTCTCCGCGCGCGTCGCGTGGCGTTTGCTCGAGGATGGGGAAGATGTCCGGTGTCAGGATGTAGCGACCGATGATGGCGAGGTCGCTCGGCGCCTGGTCGATGCTGGGTTTTTCGACCAGGTCGCTGACGCGGTAGACACGGTCGTCTTCCTGAAGCGGTTCTCCTGCGATGACGCCATAGGATGAGACCTCGGCGCGTGGCACGCGGTGCACCGCCACGACCGGCGCGTGCTCGCGCTCGAAGACGTCGAGCATCTGTCGCATGCACGGTATGTCGTTGTCGATGATGTCGTCGCCGAGCATGACGGCGAACGGCTCATCACCCACGAGGTCCTTGGCCATGAGTACGGCGTGACCCAGGCCCAGCTGCTCGCCCTGTCGCACGTACGAAACGGTGATCATGCGCGAGACGCCGCGGACCAGCTCGAGCAGGTCCTCCTTGCCACGCTCGGCCAGCCAATGCTCCAGCTCGTAGGAGACGTCGAAATGGTCTTCGATGGCGTTCTTGCCGCGTCCGGTGACGATGATGATCTTCGTTAGGCCCGAGGCCACGGCCTCTTCCACCACATACTGGATGATCGGTTTGTCGACCAGCGGCAGCATCTCCTTGGGCTGTGCCTTGGTTGCGGGAAGAAAGCGCGTGCCGAGGCCTGCGGCAGGAAAGACGGCCTTGCGAACGGCGCGTGTGGCGTGCTGCTCCATGGCGTTCCGATCGTACCATGACGGCTCGCTGCGGCCGCGCTATGCTATCCTCGCGCGCCGGGGGAGACAGACGTGCTCGATCTGAAGTTCGTCGTCGAGAATCGCGACCTCGTGCTGGAGCTGCTCGGGCGGCGAGGCCTGGGCCCTGACGCGCTGCGCGTCTCTGGTGCTGACCCATGGGACCTCGACGTCACGCGGCGCTCCGCCATTCGCGAGGTCGAGGGGTTGCGGAATCGCCAGAGAGTCCGAGGGATTGAGATCGCGCGTCTCGCGCGCGACGGCGTCGACGCGACGGATCTCAAGTTGGAGATGAAAGCCGTCTCGGCGAGCATTGGCGAGCTCGAAGAGAAGCTGCAAACGGCCGAGGCGGCGATCAAGCGAGTGCTCGAGCAACTCCCCAATCTGCCGGACGCCAGTGTACCGGTGGGGCCGGACGCCAGCGCGAACGTCGAGGTGCGACGCTTCGGTACGCCGCCGACCTTCACGTTTACGCCGCGCCCACACTGGGAGGTGGGCAGCGCGCTAGGCATCCTGGACTTCGAACGCGCCGCCAAGATCTCTGGCGCGCGCTTCGTCGTTCAGTGGGGCCAAGGCGCGCGGCTCGAGCGTGCCCTGATCCAGTTCATGCTGGACCTGCACACGCGCCGCCGTGGCTACCGTGAAGTGCTGCCGCCCTACCTGGTTACGCGCAGCACGCTGGAAGGCACGGGCCAACTCCCCAAGTTCGAGGAAGATCTCTTCCGCACGCAGGCCGGTGAGCGCGAGCTGTTCCTGATACCGACGGCCGAAGTCCCGTTGACCAACCTGCATCGCGACGAGATCCTGGCTGCTGAGCAGCTGCCTTTGAAGTACGTGGCCTTCAGCCCGTGTTTCCGGTCAGAGGCAGGATCGTACGGAAAAGACGTCCGCGGGCTGATTCGCCAGCATCAGTTCCACAAGGTCGAGCTGGTAAAGATCGCGGCGCCCGAAACGTCAATGGTTGAGCTGGACTCGATGGTCCTGGATGCAGAAGAGGTGCTGAAGCAGCTGGGGCTTCCCTATCGAGTGGTTCTGCTTTCGACTGGGGACATGGGGTTCGCAGCTGCCAAGACCTACGACATTGAGGTCTGGCTACCAAGCCAGACCTCGTTCCGCGAGATTTCCTCCTGTTCGAACTGCACTGATTTTCAGGCCCGTCGCGCAGGGATTCGCTATCGACCTGCGGCCGGGGCCAAGCCGCGTCTCGTGCACACCCTCAACGGCAGCGGCCTCGCCGTGGGGCGCACGCTCATCGCCGTGCTCGAGAACTACCAGCAGGCAGATGGCAACGTGGTCGTGCCGGAGGCGCTGCGCCCCTACATGGACGGACAGGAACTGCTGCGGCCAGAGCGCGAGGCGGCAGCGCGACAAGCCACGACCAGCTGACGCCGCGCTAGAATAGGATCCGTGACAGGACGACGCGGGCAACGGCGTGAGCGCATTCTCTTCGTCTGCACGGGCAACGTTGATCGCAGTCGCACAGCTGAGGAGCTGTACGACGCCGATCCGCGTTATGAGGTGCGTTCTGCCGGGACCGCGCCCTTTGCGGTGACGCCGATGACGCGCGAGCTACTGCTCTGGGCTGACCGTGTCTTCGTGATGTGCGAACGGGGTGACGGCCACGGATCTCTTATCAAGATGCGCTTTCCCGACGTGAAGCGGCCGATCATCGACCTAGACATCGAGGACCGCTGGCCGCGTGGCCACCCAGAGCTTGTGAAGAGGATCCTGAAGCGGACGGCCCGGCATCTGGGCGCGCCGCGCAACGAGAAGGACTTGGAGGGCTAGCCTAACGGTAAGGCAGGAGCCTTGAAAGCTCCCGGGCGCAAGCCTTTGGGGGTTCGAATCCCTCGCCCTCCGCCACTCAGTCCACGCATCCGATGACGTCGAATAGGGCCGAGCTCGTGTGTGATACTCTCTGCAGGGCCGCGACCACTCGAAACGCCGCGGAGAGGTGCTGGAGCGGCTGAACAGGGCAGATTGCTAATCTGTTGTAGGGGGTAAACCTCTACCGGGGGTTCGAATCCCCCCCTCTCCGCCAGTAATTCGAACGAGTTTCGTACGCTGGCCAGTGCCGCGCTCAGGACCACCCTGCCGCGCCGTGGTCGAGTGCAGGTCGGATTGGGCACGATACGACGCATACAATGACTCATCGAACCCTGGTTTGTCGTCGAGAATGTTGACGAGTAGCCATCTCTGCGTCTAATCTGGTTGCCGGGGGTGACGATGAAGCGCCGCACGGACCTGATCGACCATTTCACGGACCTCGTGCTCGGTGCCGGCGATCCCCACCGCCTGGCGGAGCGAACGCTCGATGTGATCATGTCGCTGACGAATGGCCGCAGCGGAGCGGTTTTCGCTCGCGAAGGAGATGGGCTCCATCTGTTTGCGTCTCGTTCCATCGATCAGCACGTGCTCAATGCCTCACAAGCCGTGTGGTCTCGTCACGCTGATGCGCTTCAGCGAGGTGAGACGTTCTACGTCTCTGACTGGGCGACCGACCGAAGAGTGCCGGCTCCCAGTGGCCGTGGGGGGCCCGCGAGTTTCGCGGTGGTGCCGACGTTCGAAGGGGACGAGTTGATCGCGCTGCTCTACGTCGACAGCCTTGATCCGCATTTCTGTGAGGAGCACGACCTGGCGCGCCTGCAGAAGTTCTCGCGCATTATCGCCAAGGCGGTGCGTGAGTCCTCGACCGAAGGCGTGCCGGTATCGCCGACCAACGTCTGGGAGACCTATCTCGAGCGCACGCCTGTGGAGGACATGGAGCGTGAGAAGCTGCTGCTGCTGCTCAACCGCAACGAGTGGAACATCGCGCGCGTGGCACGCCTGATGGGTGTCACGCGTCGCACCGTGTATCTGCGTCTGCAGCGCTACAACATCCCACGCGAACGCGTGCCCAAGAGCCGGCCGCGCGGCGCCAGCCCTCACGCGAGTGAAGAACCGAGCGCCTCATGAGTTCCGATTTAGCGCTCAAACTGCCGCTCGAGATCGAGGACATCAAAGCCATACTGCCGCACCGCTACCCATTCTTGTTGGTCGATCGCGTCCTCGAGTTCGAAACCGACAAGCGCATCGTGGGGATCAAGAACGTGTCGGCCAACGAGCGCTACTTCATCGCCGGACCTGGTGGCGTGCCGATCCTGCCGGCGACGATTCTTACCGAGGCGATGGCCCAGATCGGTGCTGTGCTCGTCCTGGCCAAGCCTGAGAATCGTTCGCGGCTGATCTACTTCATGGGCATCGATCGCGTGCGCTACCGCAAGCCTGTGCTTGCCGGCGACTGCGTCGAGCTGGAGGGCAGCGTTGTGCGTCTGCGCAACAAGATGGGCACGCTCCAGGGGCTGGCGCGCGTCGGCGGCAAGATCGTCGGCGAAGGTCGCATGACGTTTGCCCTGGGTGATAAGCCCGCATCCTAGGCGCGTCGGGCCCACGGACTTGGCGTCATCACCTCCGGAGCGACCGCGCGCGCCAAATCGAACCGCGGCGAGTGCGCAGACAGGGATGGTCTCTCTCGCCCGCGCCCTCTCCAAGCTGGGCTACTGCTCCCGCAAAGAGGCCCAGCGTTTGATCGCCGCCGGTCGTGTCTGCGTCGACGGCGAGCGTGAGTGTTCGCCGCAGCGGCGCATCCTCTTGGAGCGCGCGCTCATCTCCGTTGACGGCATCCGCGTGCGAGAGCCACAGCGACGTCTAGTCATCGCTCTGCACAAGCCCACGGGCTACGTCACCACGCGCACGGATCCGGCCGGTCGGCTGACGATCTACGCCCTGCTGGCGGACCTGGGACAGTGGGTCTTCCCGGCCGGACGACTCGATCGCGATTCCTCGGGCCTGCTGATCCTGACCAACGACCATCGCCTGGGCCACGCGCTGACCGACCCGGATCATCACGTGCCGAAGACCTATCATGCGCGTATAGCTGGCATCCTCGCCGACGAGTCGCTGGCCCTCTTGCGTGCAGGTATCCCGTTGCCTGACGGAGTGACGACGCGTCCCGCGCAGGTGCGGCTGCTGGGCGCCAACCGCGACGGCACGTCGTGGATCGAGATCACGCTCACCGAAGGGCGGAATCGGCAAGTGCGGCGAATGTGCACAGCCGTGGGTCACGACGTGCTGCAACTGGTCCGAGTGCGCATCGCCAAGCTCGACCTGGGTGACCTGCCGAGCGGCAGTTGGCGCCGTCTGCCGCCGGACGAGATCGAGCTCTTAGCCGGAGCTCGCGTGCGGTCGCGAGCGAGCTCCGGGCGTCGTAGAATCGTAGCAAGGTGATGAATGTCTGCTAAGGAGCTCGAAGACCGGGCCCACGTGCTTCGCACGCCGGAGGACGTCCAGACCTTCCTCAGGCAGCACAGCGTCTGTGCGATCTTCAAGGCAGGCTCGTGCCACCTCACGACCAGCGCACTGGATACGCTCGCGCGCCCTCTCGGCAAGCACCCGACCCTTCCCGTAGGACTGATACGAGTGGTCGAGTGCCGCGCGGCGAGTGAGCACGCGGCGGAGCTGACCGGCGTGCGGCACGCGTCCCCGCAGATCCTACTGATCCGGGATGGTCGTGTCGTGCACGCGCGGGACAACTGGGAGATCTCCGCTGACGCGCTGCGTAGCGCGCTGGAGGAGCACTTCGCCCCGGATGATCAGCGCGCGCCCGGATAGATCCCGAGCAGCGCCGCCTCGGCTTCCTGCGTGAAACGGAACGGCGGCGTCGGCGCGACAGGCTGGGGCGCAGCGTACCCACCCTGGAATCCCATGATCGGCGAGAGATTGACGAGCGGGATCGTGTCGCCATTCTGGTTGATGGTGCGAATCCACTCGTTGGCGACAAGCGCGTAGCCGATATCGGTGAGATGGATCCCGTCGTAGCTGTACAGGCCCCCGGTCAAGAAAGTGCTGTCGAGCTGCGTCCCGCCTACGACGAGGCCGCCCGAGACCCACGTCTCAAAGAGCGCGTGCAGATCGACGACCGGGATGCCCGCGTCCTTGCAGGCCTTGTCTATGGCGCGATTGTAGGCCTCGACGTGCGCACGGATCACATCCACCTCGTTGCTGTCGAGGATCACCTCGTCGGGCAACGCCTTGCCGCTTCCACCGGCTGCGACCGGGATTCCGTCGCCGTTCGCGAAGTAAGTCGACGCCCTCAGCGTCACCAGGGCGCTCGGCGCCAAGGCCGTGCCGCCCGGGCCGACGAGCGGGATGTGCTGGCCGTCCTGGAGCTTGGGTTCGCCGGTCGTCTGGTCCACCACGTAGGGCTTCAAGGTCGTGGCAAATGGCGTCTTGGTGAAGTCAGGTATGTTGGCCACGATGATCGTGGCGGAAGTGGAGCTCGCCAGCGACTTGATATCTTGCGTGAAGGTGCTCTCGAACTGATCCGTTGGCGTGAGTGTGGTGCCGTCCACCGCTCGTCCTCCGACCACAGCGGACAAGACATCGCTGTTTCCAATCCAGAGCGTCACGAGACTCGGCCGCAGGCGGACGCACTGGGTGAATGCGGTGCCCAGATCACGCAGGATGAGGCCATGGAAGCTGTTGGCGGTTCCTGTAGATGTGGCCAGATCGGCGAGTTTCGCGGTGGGAACGCCCAGGTTGTTATACGGCCCGGTCAGGTTGCCATTCAACGGCGTGCCAGGTGTCGTTGCGCTGGGAGCGATGTAGATCGGCCCTTGGTAGAAGCGCAGCAGCTGCAGCTCCGGATCAATCCCGGGCGGCGACACCAGCGGCTGCTGGAAGTCAGTTATCGCAGCCTGTCGTGCGATCTGAGCCGGGAACGAGTAGGCCTGGTGCGTCACAACCAAGGCGGCAGAGACCATGCCGGCTGTGAGCGAGTCACCAAGGGCGACGTACACGCGGGTGGCGGAGCTGCCGTTTGTCGGCGTGGGTGTCGGCGTGGACGTGGCTGTGGCAGTGCTCGTGCTGCCACAAGCGCCGCTCACGAGTGCCGCGGCGACGACCAGGCAGAGTCGCGGCCAGAGCGTGCCCGGGGCCCGGCTAGAAGACACGGGAAAGCGCCAGGCCCAGGAACGGTGCAGTGCTCTTGTAGGTCCCATCGAAACCCTCCAGATTGGTGCCCTCGGTCGAGCGCTCCTGAAGGAGTCGCACGCCCGAGGCGAGGTCGACGCGCCACGTGGCGCTCGTGAAGGTGGCGCCGACAGCCAGCGTGTGCCGAGTCGCGTCGAAGAAGGCCGGCGAGAGCGATTGGACGGGCGCAGGAGTGGGTTCGTAGGAGTATCCGAGGCGCACAATCGCTGCATGGTTGAGCCGGCGTTCTATGCCCACGCGAAACTGACTGGTGTCTTGGTAGTTGGTCAAGCTGGGCGAGCTGGGCGAACTGATCGTGAGACTGGTCGCGAGCGCTGGCGCGTCCGCGAACTCGATCCCAAGCGAACCGAACGAAGACCACCGCTCCAGCGAGACTTCCGCGGCCAGAACCCAGTTGTTCCATGAGTACGCGATGCCGCCCGTGAACCTGTCGGGGAGGACGACGTCTTGCGAGAAGGCCACGCTCCCCGGTGGGTAGCTCGCCGCCAACGCGTTGTCGAGCTGGCTCGAGCCGGTCGGAATGCGCTGAACGGACGCGCTGCCGGTCAGGCTGAACGGAGCGGTGTGGCGATAGGCGAGTCCCACGGCGAACGACTCGCTCAAGCGGGCCAACGCACCGAGTCGGTATCCAAGCGCGACGCTCGAGTCGCTCTTGAGGTTGAGCGTGGCGCCGTCGACGCGATGCATCGTGAATGGATTGATCGCCGGTAGATTGCGCTGCATGTCGAGCGTCACGATGTTGGCGTCCAGGCCGCCACCGATCGCCAGGCGATCGGCTAGCTTCCACGCAACCGAAGGACTGACCGAGTAGCACCGCAGAGCCGCATCCTGCGCAATGAAGCGACCGCTAAATGCCGCGGGTGTGGCCCATGCAGTATGGAGGTCGAAAGGCGCATCCACTCCCAAGCCGATGACGACATGCGCCGACAGAGGCTGCGCATAGCCAAAGGCCGGGAGGATGCGGGGCGCGCGCGTCTCCGATTCCGTTGTGCCGTCGCCAGGATAGGGACTGGTCCCTGTGAAGTCCGTCATTGAAACACGGCCCATGCCTCCGAAAGACAACTCGGCTCGGTCCAGGAAGGCCAGCCCCGCGACGTTCTTCAACTGGGACGCGGCGCCCAGCGGATGCGCGACCGATGCACCGCCCAGGCCAGCGCTCGCAACATCTGAGTCTGGGACCGCGAAACCACCTGCCTCGGTTCGCCGCTCAGCGGCCAGCAGCGCGAGACAGACAAGCGCAGCCACAACGCAACATCGCGAATGGTCCGCCATCATGGACCTCCAGTAATTGTGGTACACCGGCACGATACGTCCAGGGATGGTACTCGCTGTCAGAACGCACTGTCAATGATTGGTTGGCGGGGTCTAGCGAGCGCCGGAGAGATGCGGTGCCCTCTAGCGGCGGCGCATGTGAAAGGAGGCTATCCTTCTGGCAAGAAGACTCTGGTCTCGACGCCGCTTCCGGCCATGGGCGCGAAGCGCAGAAAGCCGCCCAGCCCGCGGATCATGCGGTACGCCTCACCCAGCGGCCCAGAGTCGCCGCCCTGCAGCACGCGCTGCTGATCAGAGGCGTTCGGTCCGCCGTTGTTCGCGATCGCGACCATGACAAAGTCGCGCCGCACGTCGCCCGTGCTGCTCTTGAGGAGCACGGGCTTCTTTTCGCAACGCACGACCGCTCCGCCCGGGGAAGCGACGCGCGCGAGACCCGTGAGCAACGAGACCACGATGCGCTCGATCTCGGCCGCCGGACCGCGAGGGACGGGCGTGCCCGGTGTGACGCGCAGCTCGATCGTCAGCCCTCGAGGCTGCAGAAAAGGCTGGGCTGCGGTTATTGCCGAGCGCAGAAGCAAGTCTACACCGCGCACCGCAGGTGGGGCTGCTGCGCGCACAGGCGCGGCGACGGGCGCGGCCACCGCTGCTTCGCGTGGCTTTGCCTCGGCGACACGCTGGCCGAGACCCAGGACGATGCCGCGCAGGCGCAGGGCCTCGTCCTGGACAGCCTTGGCAGCGCCAGCACGCTTGTCCGGCGCTGCGTCGCGATAGGCGAGCAGAAAATCCGACTGGGAGAGAATCCGCGCCAGGCCTTCGTGGATCTCGCGGATCAAATCACCGAGCGATTCGGCCAGCTCAACGTTCGAGCGGATAGCGCGGTGGAGCAGGTCTTCGGCAACGAGACCACTGTCTCCGGAAGGCTGGCCAGCGATCGCGGTGGGCTCGGGGGCTTGCGACATCACGATTCGCGGCGGGCTTACCGCGCGCAGGGTTGCGTCGCCGCTTGGCGTCGCGCTGGCTTCTTCTTTCCGACGGTTCTCAAACGCCGCAGCCACGAGTTGCGGGACCTGCGCAGGGTCGAGGCCCTTCTCCTTGAGCCCGTACTTTGTGGCGATGGCCGTCAGGGTCTCCCCGACGATGGCCACGAACGTCTCCATCACACCTTCAGGCTTCGTAGCGATCGCCGCAAAGCACGGACGCTGCCAGGGGTTGAGCACCTTGTTGAGCTCAGAAACGCTCATAACATCGGGCAAGTCCTGCTTGTTGTACTGGATGACGAGAGGTATCTTCTCCGGCACCAGGCGATTGGCCAGAAGATTGACCTTCATGTTCTCAAACGCCGAGGTGTTCTCCTTGATGGACGCGCGCCGCGCATCCGCGACAAACACCACCGCGTCCGCGCCAGCCAGCACCACACGCCGTGTCGCGTTGTATTGGACCTGGCCGGGGACCGTATAGAGCTGGAGCTTGAAGTCGTAGCCCGAGACCGATCCGAGGCTGACCGGCAGCAGGTCGAAGAACAGAGTTCGATCCTGCGCCGTGTTGAGCGAGATCAGACGGTTCTTCCCGGTCGGATCCGTGACGCAATGGATCTGTTCAAGGTTGGTGGTCTTGCCCGACTGCGCGGGACCGTAGTAGACCACCTTCGCCTTGATGGTCCGTTCGCTAAAGTTGAACTGGACCATATTCGCGATAACCCACGATGGCGAACGGCTGCGCCTGTTTCGTCGCGGACACTATACCACGGCCATTCCGTTCGGTGGCGGCCCTACCCGCCCTCTCGCGGGAAGCACAAACGCCTGAAGCAGCATCTGCGGCACACCGGCGGTCGGTCCACGCGGGGGAAATCCTCTTCGACCGCGACGTTGGCCGCCGGGTCGCGCAGTAGGCCCTGCATTTCCAGCACGCTCTTGCCGATAAAGGCCCGCGCCCGATCGAGACCAGGCCCGCTCACTGTCTCGCTCACCGTTCGCGGCGCGGCGAGGTAGACCAGCTGCGTCTCGATCTCGTCGGGCCGCTTCACCCACCCGCGTTGGGCAGCAAACAGAGCGTAGCCGGCGACCTGCACCGCGCCGAAGCGACTCTCGGATCGGCCGGTCTTCCAGTCGACGATCACAGCCCGCCCGTCTGGACGGCGGAAGGCCAGGTCCATGCGCAAGAAGACCTCCGCGTCGTCCACATGAAATGAAGCGAGATCCTCGAGGCTCAGCCAGTGCTCGCGGCCAACCGCGAGCGCATCCGCCAGCGTGGCGCTAGCGAAGAAGTGGCGCAGCGAGCGCCGAACCGTGCCGACAGCGATCTTCTTGTCCTCTTGTTCGACAGGCACATCGTATTCGTGCTCGAACAGTCGAAAGCGCCGCGAGCCGGCCTCGCTCTCGCGCCACTCGGAAGCCATCTGCCCGTGCACGGCCTGGCGGACGATGGCCTCCTGTACTTCGGGAGACGGAAGCGCATCGTGGGTCTTCAGAATACTTTCGATCGTTTCGTGGACCACGCTGCCCGCCCACAGTGGAAGGGCTGACAGACTCTTCAGCCGCTTGATCTCCGGATCCTGGCTGGCAGCGTAGTAGGAGTAGTAATAGCGGCGCTTGCACGCGGCAAAGGTGGAATGCCGCGAGACCGACCAAGTGAACGGAGCGACCACGCCGCAACACTAGCACGAGTCTCCGAGCGCGGCCCGTGCGACACCGCGCCCGCTTGGTCACGGGCACGCATGCTTGCCCGGCTGAACTGTGAGTAAGATAGCGGGGTGCGAAACCCTCGCCTCGCCCCGGCCGTTGCCCTGGCCGCTTGCGCGTTCGGGCCGGCCGTCCCGGCCGCCCAACCCGTCGGCGGCCTGTATTTCGAGCAGCAGGTGGTAACGTCCGTCGATCAACGACCTGCGGGGTCACTGGTCAGCGCCCGGGTGTGGTGGCAAGGGCAACGCCTGCGCCTGGAGCAGCAGATCGTTGGGGGCGGCGCCTCGGTCCTGATCGTGCGGCTGGATCAAGGGCGCGCCTTTCGACTGGATCCAGATCGGCACGTCGTGCGCGAGATCGACCTCGCGGCCGAACGCGCTCGAGCGCAGCTTGAGCTCGGCGCCGCAGGTAGCCGGCTCGCCGGGCGGCCCCGAGTTGTGCGGCTCCGGCGCGCGCGACAAATCGCCGGGCACGCCTGCCAAGGTTATCGGCTACGCACCGATGCCGGCGCGATC
>Ga0302321_100003726_pt1 | contig 13118 bp, 6 predicted proteins | sample Fen_T0_1_FD_202505 | JGI IMG/M metagenome (GOLD analysis project Ga0302321, IMG submission 202505) | Peat permafrost microbial communities from Stordalen Mire near Abisko, Sweden - Fen_T0_1 | ecosystem: Environmental > Terrestrial > Soil > Wetlands > Permafrost | place: Sweden: Abisko...
AAGTAAATGTCAGGTAACCATTGGCTATTGACCTGTACTCAAGAATATCCCTTGTTGCATATTCAACATCAAGCAGGGGGTTATAGTAGGTTGTTGTTGGAGTATTATACAAATTCCCATCGAGATCCCTTGGAGGGGTTACCGGCGACAAAGCTACAAGTTGCATAGGTGTTGAGAAAGCATTGTCTGCTGAAACCTGGTCAATTTTTGTCCGGTTTAAACTTAAAGCGAATCCAAGATCAATAAATTTGTTAACTTTATTATCTATATTCAACCGGGCTGAGATCTTTTCAATACCATTTGATACAAGAATACCTTCACTATTATTATAAGCAAGGCTGGTAAAGTATTTCAGTTTATCATTACCGCCCTGAGCAGACATATCAGCCGAGAATATTTTTCCTTTCTGGAAGGCAAGATCCTGCCAGTTAGTATTGACTTTTGATCCAAGATAGTTTCCACTTGCATCAAGATTAGCTGCCCATCCCGAATATCTTTTAAGCCTTGTCTCAACATGGTTCTGCCAGTAAGTGCTTGTTCCGAGCGGATCGCCATTTGCAATGTCTTCCTGAACATCTCCGTTTACAGCCGATGCCCTGAAATAACTTATATACTGATCGGTATTCATAAAATCCCTTTTGTGTGAGGCTTCATTAAAACCTGATTGTATTGTAAAGTTTAGTTTCGTGGCACCACTGATCCCCTTTTTAGTTGTAATTATGACCACACCATTTGCTCCCCTCGACCCATAAATTGCTGATGAAGCTGCATCTTTTAGTATATCAATTGACTCAACATCATTGAAGTTTATTGAAGTTAAAGGATTAATAACAGCACCCGAAAAGTTTAAAGGTTCTGTAGTAAGAGGGATTCCATCCACAACAAAAAGAGGCTGGTTAGTTGCTGAAATAGATGATGATCCTCGAATCCTCATGTTTGTTGTACCTGTCGATTTCCCGTTCACCGATTCGATAAATACACCTGCTGTTTTTCCCTGAAGTGCCTGCTCAACAGTTGGTACAGGAATATTTTTGAGTATACCTCCGTCCACTTTGGAAATACTCCCTGTGACTTTCGATTTAATCTGTGTACCGTATCCGACAACAACCACTTCATTTACTCCAACCAGATCAAATTCGAGAGCTACATCATAAACGCCTGAAGCGCCAACAACGACCTCTTTGGTCTTCATACCTACATAACGAAATTCAATCGTAGCACCCTGCGAAGCGCTTATCTGATATTTCCCGTTTATATCAGTGACCACTCCGGTTGAGGTTCCTTTAATCAGTACTGTAGCTCCGATAATAGGAAGTTTATCTTCCGAACCCGAAACAGTACCTGTGATAGTTTTTTGCTGTGCTGCTGCAGGCAGCAAAAAACCACAGAATACAAAAATTAACAATAGAAGTTTTCTCATAATTCTTAGTTTAGGTTATAATAATTGTTCAAATGGAATCAACGAATCCCTTTTAATGTTTATAACGCAGGTAAACGTCATAAAACAAATTTATAATCTTTTATTACAAATCTATAGTTTTTATTCAAAATCACTGAAATATTCTTTTAATTTAAAACCAAACCATCAAAATAATTTAATTACACCTGTTTTTAGTTACAAATTAACAAAATGCACTTCTGACTTTACATGTGTTAATAAATATCAAACGGATTTTTCCCCGTTAAGGGAATGGCCCACGTGATCTTAATTCTATTTTACGTATTTTTGTTAACTCTTCTAATCGAATATTTTAATCCCACTTATGGCAGGATTTGCACATTTACACGTTCATACTCAATACTCTATACTCGACGGGGCTTCTAATATCCCGTTGCTGATAGACAAGGTTAAATCACTGGGAATGGAAGCCATTGCCATCACCGATCATGGAAACATGTTTGGTGTTAAAGAATTCCATAACAGCGCAACAAAAAAAGGGATAAAACCTATAATCGGATGTGAGATATATGTGGCAAAAAGATCGATAGAAGATGTATCGGGGAAAGAGGACCGTTCAGGCGATCATCTGATTCTCCTGGCTAAAAACCTTACCGGCTATAAGAATCTTATCAAACTGGTTTCAATTGCCTGGATAAAAGGTTTTTACTATAAACCGCGTATCGATAAAAAACTATTGATCAAGTATAAGGAGGGACTTATAGCGTCTTCTGCATGCCTGGCCGGAGAGGTTCAGGATGAAATTCTCAATGGGACAATGTCGGGTGCGGAGGCTGCTCTCAAGAGTTATCTTGACATTTTTGGTGAAGATTTCTACCTTGAGATTCAGAGACATGAGACTTATGATCCCGATGCGGACCGGTCTGCATTTCCACTTCAGCAAAAAGTTATTGAAGCCTTTAAAAAGCTTTCTGTCAAATATAATGTACGCCTCATAGCAACAAACGATATCCACTTTATTAATGCGGAGGATGCTGAAGCTCACGACAGACTGATTTGTATTAATACCGCCAAAGACATAGATGATCCGAACAGACTGAGATATTCAAAGCAGGAATATCTTAAGGATGAAGAGACTATGCGTACAATCTTCAGCGATGTTCCTGAAGCAATAGATAATGTAGCCGGTCTGGTTGCCAAAATTGAAAAATACAAGCTCGATCACGATCCCATTATGCCGGAATTTGATCTGCCTGAAGGTTATACTGATAAGGACCAGTATCTCAGGTTCCTTACCTACAAAGGTGCCGAAGACAGATGGGGGTCACTGACAAAGGAACAGACCGACCGGTTGGATTTTGAATTGGAAATGGTTGCCAAAATGGGTTTCCCCGGATACTTTCTTATTGTCCAGGACTTTCTGCGCGCTGCAAGAGAAATGGGAGTCTCGGTTGGGCCCGGAAGAGGATCAGCTGCTGGATCAGCGGTAGCATATTGTCTGAGAATCACAGATATAGATCCGATAAAATATGGTCTTCTTTTCGAACGATTTCTAAACCTCGACCGTATTTCAATGCCTGATATTGATATTGATTTTGATGAAGACGGAAGAGAAGCAGTATTGAAATATGTTGTTAATAAATACGGACACGATAAAGTTGCTCACATAATCACTTTTGGGTCGATGGCCGCAAAAATGGCAATACGTGATGTTGCTCGTGTACAAAAATTACCTCTGCCTGATGCTGACAGGCTTGCAAAGCTTATTCCTGAACGACCCGGGATAACGCTGAAAGCAGCTTATGCCGAAGTACCGGAACTTGCGCGTGAAAGAGAATCTTCCAATAAACTTATTGCTCAAACACTGAAATATGCCGAGGTCCTTGAAGGTTCAGTCAGACAGACAGGAGTTCATGCATGCGGTATAATTATCGGTAAAGACTCTCTTGACAATTATATTCCTCTGTGCACAGCAAAAGATACTGATCTTTATGCAACACAATATGACGGAAGCCATGTTGAGTCAGTCGGTCTTCTTAAAATGGATTTTCTGGGTCTGAAGACTCTCTCCATCATCAAAGATGCTGTTGATAACATAAAACTATCAAAAGGTATAGAGATCAACATTGATACACTGCCTCTTGATGACAAAAAAACTTTTGAGCTTTTCAGCAACGGAGAGACGACAGGAATATTCCAATTCGAATCAACCGGAATGAAAAGATACCTGAGAGATCTGGAACCGAACCGGCTTGAGGATCTTATTGCCATGAATGCTCTTTACCGTCCCGGACCGATGGAGTATATCCCAAAATTTATCCGCAGGAAGCATGGTACTGAAAAGATCGATTATCCGATCCCTGTAATGGAAAAATATCTCGACGACACATATGGAATTACTGTTTACCAGGAACAGGTGATGTTATTGTCGCAGGAGCTGGCAGGGTTTACGAAGGGGGAAGCCGATTCCCTTAGAAAAGCCATGGGAAAAAAGAAACGCTCCATTATGGACGAAATGAAGCTGAAGTTCCAGGAAGGATGTTCAAAGAAGGGCTATAATGAAGAAATTGTAAATAAAATATGGTCCGACTGGGAAGCATTTGCCCAATACGCTTTTAATAAATCACATTCAACCTGTTATGCCCTCATTGCTTATCAGACAGGTTATCTTAAAGCTAATCATCCGGCAGAGTATATGGCTGCAGTACTCAGCCGTAACATAAGTGATATCAAAAAGATCACAACTTTTATGGACGAGACCCGCAGAATGGGGATGGAAGTGCTTGGACCCGATGCAAATGAGAGTAACGTTAAATTCACGGTAAATAAAGACGGAAACATAAGATTCGGACTTGGGGCAATCAAAGGAGTCGGCGAAAGTGCTGTATTACAGCTTATTGATGAAAGAGAAAAAAATGGCCTTTATAAGGATATATATGATCTTGTTGAAAGAGTAAACCTTAACTCACTTAATAAGAAAAACCTTGAAGCTATGGCAGTTGCCGGCGCACTTGATTGCTTTTCTAAAATAACAAGAGCACAATATTTTTCTCTCGACACCAAAGGATCAAGCTTTATTGAAAGTATAATAAGATATGGGAATAATTCCAAGAGCGTAAAAACCTCGAGTCAGCAATCTCTCTTTGGCGAAACCGGCGGATTTGATATGATAAAACCCGAACCGGCACCCTGCCCCGATTGGCCCAAACTCGAAAAACTTAACCGAGAAAAAGAGGTTATCGGTATCTATCTGTCCTCGCATCCGCTTGATGATTTCAAACTTGAGATAAATACTTTTACGACAGCAACACTTGCCGACCTTCAGAACCTCCGCGAATATCTTGATCGTGATGTTGTGGTAGCAGGAATGGTGACCGACATAAAAACCGGCATTGGTAAAAATGGCAAACCTTACGGGTCATTTACATTGCAGGATTATTCCGATTCCTTCCGGTTCATGTTGTTTGACAAGGATTACATTGACAACAGCAAGTTCTTTATTGCCGGCTATTATCTGCTGGTTAAAGGCAGGGTACAGAAACGAAAGTACAAAGAAGAAGAAATTGAATACAGGATCAAAACAATTAATCTGTTATCGAGCGTCAAGGATGAACTTATTAAAACTGTAACTCTGAAAATTGATCCGGAAAATATCGATAATGAAATGATTAATAATCTGAAAAAGCTGATAAATGAACACAAAGGTGAAACTGAGCTTAAATTCCTATTTCTCGATCCTGATGATAAAATTTCTCTGCCCATGTTTTCCAGAACATTCAGGATAAGGTTAAATAACGAATTACTAACCTACCTTGAAGACCATCCAGGAATAGAATTTAAAGTAAATTAGCTATCTTTGCAACAGATATTTATTACTATTTAAAATATAAAATATTATGGCAATTGAGGTAAATGATGTGAACTTCGATGATGTGGTTATTAAGTCCGACAAACCAGTATTGGTGGATTTTTGGGCTGAATGGTGCGGACCCTGCAGGATGGTTGCTCCGATCATGGAAGAAATTTCTCATGAATACGAAGGAAAAGCCCTCGTGGTAAAATGTGACGTAGACAGCAGCCCTGCTGTAGCTGCAAAGTATAGTATCAGGAATATACCTACTATACTCTTTTTCAAGGATGGGAAAATTGCCGATAAACAGGTAGGAGCAGTTCCTAAAAGTAACTTCGTGGTAAAACTGAATGCTCTTATTTAAGAAATAAAATAATGAATTTGGCCGTTCAGATAAACTGTAACGGCCTTTTTAATAACCTTATATGACAATTTGTGTATTTGCCTCATCGAGCAGTCGTATCGACAATGAATATGCAATCGCTGCTGCAAATCTTGGAATGCTGCTTGCCCGGGCTAAAATCGAGGTTGTTTATGGTGGTGGCGGAATAGGATTGATGGGCAAACTCGCTGATGCTGTTCTTGAAAACGGAGGAAGAATAACCGGCGTTATCCCCTCATTCATGAAAGATGAAGGATGGGATCATCGTGGGGTAAGCGAGATGATTATCACTTCTGATATGGGAGAAAGAAAAAAACAGATGTTTACACTGGCAGACGCTGTTGTCGCCTTGCCCGGAGGGGTCGGTACACTTGAAGAACTAACTGAAGCCATGACATTGAAGCAGTTAGGTCTATATCAGGGTCCGATCATAATCCTGAATACAATGAATTTTTATAAATCATTTATTGAATTTCTCGAACACATGGTATCCGGTCACTTTCTCAGGTATGAACATAAAGGTATGTGGGAAATTGCCGGCACAGTAGAAGAAGTTATCGCTCTCCTCGGTAAAAAGGAAGACTGGCACAACGATCCGCGAAGTATTGCAAGGATTTAATTTTCAGGTATTTTCGTGCCAATAAATAGAATATCATCCACCTGATCCAGATTACCTTTCCAATCCAATATTTCTTTTTCAAGCTTCTCTTTTTGCGCATTTACAGGAAGCTGCCATATCTCTGAGAGAAGTTTTTTAATATTTCCCGATTTATATTTTTTAATAGCCGGAGATCCAAACTGATCTGCATAACCATCGGAACACATGTATATCATATCTCCTGGCTGAATATCAACAGGTTGATTAGTAAAGCTTTTCCTCTCATCCATGGTTGTCATTCCAATAGGGAATCTGTCACCTCTATAGACAAATACTTCTCCTTTTCTGACAACATACAGTGGATTATATGCTCCGGCGAATTCGAGTGTAAAATTCTTCTTGTTGAAAGCTATCAGAGCCAGATCCATTCCGTCGTTAATTGCTTTTTCATGGCGTTGCATAAGAGCTTTCATAACTTCAACATTGAGCTGGTCCACAATGGCAGAAGGACGTGTAAGCCCGTATTCCCTTACAACTTTATTCAAAGAGTTATGACCGATAATTGACATAAAAGCACCCGGAACACCGTGCCCAGTGCAGTCAACCACTGCTATGAACTGCCAGTCACCATTATCATACATCCAGTAAAAGTCACCACTTACAATATCCTTTGGCATAAACAGAACGAAAGTTTCCTCGAATGTGTCCTCCCTGGGGAGCATTGCCCTTTGTATACGCTCTGCATATCTTATACTTGCTGTTATATCCTTATTTTTCTCTTCTATCTCCTTGCTTTTCAGAACTACTTCGGCAGTTCTTTCTTTTACTTTTTCCTCAAGAACTATCTTTTCTCTTATCAGGTTTTGTTCCCTTATTTTAATATATGTTACTACGATAACAACAATTAGTGCGAATGATGCGAGAATAAACCACCAGGTAAGATAAAATGGTGGTTTTATCATAAAATGATATGTTATGGGTTTACTGTTCCAGATACCCTGGCTATTACTTGCTATCACATTGAAAGTGTATTTTCCGGGAGGCAAAGCTGAATAGATTGCAGTGGTCTGGTCAGTAATGGGGCGCCAGTCCTCGTCAGCTCCTTCCAGCTTCACTTTATATTTTACAACATCGGGGTTGGTAAGGCAAATACTGTAATAGTCGAACAAAACAGATTTTTCATTATAATTTAACTTCATGCCCGGTGTCATTTCACGTGTTTCATAGTTCACCCTCATATTCATGAGATGTGTAAGCGGCTCAAGACTCCGGGTTGCAGTTTCCATCGGGCGGAGATGCATAGCACCATTAGCAGTCCCAAACCACAAGTCTCCTGTGGGGCTTTTATATACTGCGTTGGGTTTAGCTTCAATGCCAGAAAATCCGTTTCTCTCAGTATAAGAAAAGATCCGTTTACTGTCGGGGAAATATCTGTTTAGTCCTATGTTTGTACCGATATAGATACTGCCGTCATCACCGGTAGTTAAAAGGTTAATATTATCTGAAAGAAGTCCATTAACCTTGGTTAAAGTGGAAAGTACAGAATCATTCCTGAAGGCAATTAATCCCTGACCTGTACCAATCCATAAGACCTCCTTCCTATCCATTACCATTGTCTTAGGGATTATCCCCGGAAGAACAGAAACAGGTTTAAAATTTTTTTTAGCTGAATTATATCTGATCAGGCCAGGTTTTTGGCCCCGGGGTTCGGTACCAATCCACATATCGCCATTCGGATCGCAATAAAGGGATGTAATACCGAATATTGTTAAACTATCCATGAGTGTGTACCTCTGGAAATTTTGCTGATTAATAGTACCTAAAGCAACGCCCTCAGTAGTACCTATCCATAGATTATTCTGCTTGTCAATCTCCAATGCCTTTACCTGCCCTCCGCTAGGGAGAATTGAGTTGATATATGGCTGAGCTTCAAATTTAGAAGTCTTCATATTGTAAAGCATCACTCCACCATCGTTTGCTCCGATCCATAAATTTCCATCATTGTCCTTCCTGAAAAACCTGATGTCTACATAAAGTGAGTTATTTGTCTTATTATAAAACAAGGGTTTTTTATCTGAACCCGGATAATAGCGTGAAATACCTGCATTTGTCCCGAACCATAAAGCCCCTGTAGTATCCTGGTATATAGCATTTACATTCGGATCGGGAAGTATATCCTTTTCGTTGATTGTTTCAAATGCATCACCTTTAAATATAGTAAGCCCATTACTTTGATCAGCAATCAGGATATTGCCCTCAACATCTTCAATAATTTTGTATATTTTCGAAGCTTTGAGTCCATTTTCCGTATTAAACTTACGGAAATTTTCTCCGTCAAAAACGACTATCCCTCCTCCCCAGGTTCCAATCCAGATCCGGCCCCTGCTATCTTCAGTGATACAGCTAACCGCGTTACTTGAAACACCCATCCTGATTAAATCATAATAAACCATCCTGCTTTCAGATGTGACATACTTATAAATTCCCCCGTTATAAGTGCCAAACCATTTGTTCCCGTTTTTATCTTCAAGTAAAGATGTGGTAATGAAATATGTAGTCATATGAGGCATACGATAGCCTTCAAATTTATTCTCCTCTACGTTATATCGTTTTAGACCTGCATCAGTAATACATATAAATGACCCCCCCTTAATCATAGTTGAACCAAAAACCTGATCACTCAGACCCTCCTTTCCTCTGAATTGCTTTGCCTTAATATGCTTTATGTCCTTTATTGGGTAATCAGCCTGAATTGCTCCGTCAGTGTAAGAGGTAAACCATATTTTATCTTTGATCTGTACAATACTTGTTATATCGCCTGTGATTTTTAATGAGTCGAAGGCTATCTGTTGAAATATCTGACCGTTATAACGGGAAATTCCGCCTCCATTCATATGACCAAACCAGAGATATCCTAAAGAATCCTCACTTATAGATTTTACTCCACCTGAAGCAAGATTGTCGCGCGATGTGAAGTTTTCAAACTTCTTCCCGTCAAAACGTGACAAACCATTTGCAGTACCAAGCCAGATGTAATCTTTTGAATCCTGAAGAAGCGTATAAACTTTCTGCTCACTTAGCCCCTGCTTATTGCTGTAATTATCAAAAAAATACTTCTGTGCTTTAAGCGGTAAAATTGTGGCAGTTAAAACAAGCACAAACCAGACAAAAAACTTTGCCTGGCACTTGATGACGCTTATGGATGACATATGAAATCCTATTTTGTGATAAAGAAGAATGTCCCGTTCATGTAATCCAGTCCCTGTATATTACCAAACTTGGGTTTCTGTCCTTTATCTGTCGTAACAGCAGCAGTCACTAATTTAACAATCGTTTCAATAGGTATACAGGCATTCTTGTTATTCATCAAAGCATTAGCAAATGTTGCCGTGAATTTTGAATTATCAACTGCGAGTTCATATCCTGCTGATGAGAATACCTGCGCAGACTTTCCGCCTGTGGCCTGAACATTATCACAAGTCGGGGCCTCGCCGGCAGATCGCATTGCAGAATAAAATCCAGGACCCGATTCACATGCATCGGAGACAACCAAAGTATGCACAACAACATCACTATATCCCTGTAACCCGGCTTTTAATGAATTGATATTAAAATAGGTAAACTCATCATCCCTCTTCGCATCTACCGGGATCCAGTAACCGACATCGTTAATGAATTTGCCATGACCGGCATACCAGACTAATAACGATTTAACCTGATTTTTCTTTACCTGGTCGCGGAGCTCGATGTTAAAGAATTTCTCCATCTCGGCTTTGGTCATGTCTTTCTTATGAATATAGTTATGTATATCATAATTAGCGAGTGCTCTCTGAACGGTACTAATATCTTTTATTGGTCCGTCAAGACTGGCGAATGTTTCATAACTTGAATTCTCGATGAATACTACCCAGGTCCTTCCCATCGGATTTTTAGCAGAGATACCGGCTCCTTCCCTGTTAAGTATAAATTCCGTTTCCTTCCTGTTACCATAAATATCTTCAGCAACTACTATAAACTTATTTAAATTCGAAACATCTAAAGTCGCTGTAAATGCAGGATTCAATTCATTCGGATTATAACTTGCTGTAAAATTGCCTACGGTAATAGATTTTATAGGACTCTCATCTGAAATTTTGCCCTGAATAGCAATGTTTGGCGTAGTAGATTCAAGGAAAACCTGTCCTTCTTCAGATGTGTATGGTGCTATAATAAATATTTTTGGAGGGTTAATTTCAGTGCGTTTTATAGCATAATTAAGTACCTTTTCATTATCATAATCATCAACAGCAGAAAAAGTAATCTTATCAATTCCATTAACATTAATATTTGCAAGAAAATCATTTTCCCCGTTCTTTTCTACCAGGATAACACTCTCACTATTAATTTTAAATGACTTTATTTTACTTTTATCTTTAAGAGAACCTGATATGAGAAGTGTCGTTTTATCTCCTTTGATTTCTACCGTATCTTTTATTGGTGCAGGACTGACAATTGCTATTTCAGGAGGATCTGTCTCCCTGTTTAAGTCATAAAGTCTCTTCTGCGAAAGGTCAAGCATTTCGCGTGCTTTTGAATCGTACTTCGAGAGAAATGTTATCTTGTTATAATCGGCTCTTGCTTTATCATAATCCATAATTTCTTCATAAGATGAGGCCCGTGAATAATAAACGTCGGGATCTTCTGCCTTTAGTGCTGTATTAAGCGAGATAGTCTTTGAAAAATCATTGATTGCATTAGCATGCTGATTGAATTTCTGGTAGCATTTACCTCTTTCATAATAAAATGCCGGGTTTGCCGGATCAATAAGGATTGTTTTGGAAATATCATTTATGGCACTCGGATAATCAAGCATTTGCCTGAATACCTTGCTTCTCTGAAGATATGCTGCTGTATTCCGGTCGTTATTTTTAATGACTTCATTGCACTGTTCCATAGCTTCTTTAGGATTAGTGGAAGTAAGCAGATCAGCAAGCTCAATTCTTGGTTCAGCCAGTTTTTTGTCTTTCGAAATCGATTTCCTTAATTCTTTTTCCCCAAGGACATCATTGTTGAGCCTTCTGTATACAATGCCTCTCCAATAGTAATCCATTGGAGTATCTTTAATTATTATTGCAGTATCTGAAGCCTGAAGCGCCTGGTCGTACCTCTTTAGATTTGTCAGAGTAATAACCTTTTCAGGATAAACCTTTGTATTTCGCTTATCAAGTTTAGCAGCGCGGTTAAGAAACTTCAGAGCATCGTCATACTTGCCCAGCTTGTTACAAACTGCACCAAGGCTGATCATTGCATCAACATTTTTCGGCGCAAAAACCAACGACTTTTCAAAATCTGCTTTAGCTTCAGTGTATTTAGAAAGCTTTTCATAAGCCTGTCCCCTGGCAAAGTAGTAGTCAGGATTTGAAGGTTCGAGGTTAATGGCGCTTGTAAACTGAACGACAGCGTCATCATATTTCAGATTATCAACAAACTCTGTCCCTGCTTTGTAAGACTTCCTGGCACTTTGTCCAAAAACGCTTACTGCCACCAGGATCATGGTTGCAATAAAAAATACTCGCTTCTTCATATTGTTTAGACTAAGTTTAGTTTCTCTAACGATATCTCAAAAATAGAAATATTTCTTCTAATTATCAATCTGCATGTGTTCTAACTTCCATTCTTTAAATATATTTCAAGGGAACTCCCGCTAAAAAATGTCTTTGAAGAGAGTATCCCGTTTATTAAAGGAGCTTTGACACCATTCCTAAAATAATCCTCACCACTGAAAATTCTTGCTTCATCCCATAAACCAGTCGAAATAAAATGATTAAATACTTCAGCTCCTCCTTCAATAAAGAGCGATTGAATACCACAAGAATATAGATACCTTGATATCTGGACAGATGAAGGCTCACTTTCCTCAAGAATTACCTTCATTCCGTTCCTGATTTCTGCATCAGAATTATGTGTAAAAACAACAACTCTGCTATCTGTATCATTAAAAGATGATGCTTTCCTTACAAATCCTGAACTGCTAAGAATTAATTTCAATGGATCGTTACCTTTCCATTCCCTTACATTAAGCCTTGGTTCATCTGCTCTTAGTGTTCCTGCTCCAACGAGTATAGCCTGTTCGGAGGCTCTCCATTTATGAACAAGAACTCTTTCAGGCTTGCCGGTTATCCAGGTTGGCTCTGGTTTATGATCGTCAGATCTTATGATATCCAGGTAACCATCAGCACTTTGTGCCCATTTCAAAGTTATATAGGGTCTTTTTTTTTCATGAAAAGTAAAAAACCTTCTGTTCAGTCTTCTGCATTCTGCCTCAACAACCCCGGTTTTAACCTCACATCCGGCATCAAGTAGCTTTTTTGCCCCTCTCCCTGATACTTTCTCACTTGTGTCGGTCGTTCCGATCACTATCCTGCGGATTCCATTTGAAATAATATAATCTGAACATGGAGGCGTCTTTCCAAAATGAGAGCATGGCTCCAGGTTGACATACAGCTTAGATGACTTAAGCTTAGTTTTATCAGAAACAGAGTTAATTGCATTTACCTCCGCATGGGACTCTCCGGATCTCAAATGATACCCTTCTCCTATTATTTTACCTTCATAAACGATTACTGAACCCACCATCGGATTAGGAAAAGTAAATCCTTCGGCCTTTATAGCCAGTTCGATGCATCTACGCATGAATTTAATATCTTCTGTCTCCGTCATTTCAGTGAAAATACTAAATTTGACTTATGGGTGTCAAGATACAAACAATAAAAGATATCAGATTTTATCTGGCAAAGGAACTTAAGGGCATTTACAGGGAAACGGAAATAAGAGTCCTTGCCGATATCCTTATTAAGACTGTTACTGGACTGACAAAGTTGCATCAGCTTTATGATTCAGGATCACCTGT
>Ga0302321_100003728_pt1 | contig 13115 bp, 12 predicted proteins | sample Fen_T0_1_FD_202505 | JGI IMG/M metagenome (GOLD analysis project Ga0302321, IMG submission 202505) | Peat permafrost microbial communities from Stordalen Mire near Abisko, Sweden - Fen_T0_1 | ecosystem: Environmental > Terrestrial > Soil > Wetlands > Permafrost | place: Sweden: Abisko...
GCGAGCGCCGCTGGTGGTGGTGGTGTTCGTCGCCTTTGCGATGGGCGTGGCCATCGGGCTTCTGACCGGAGCGCTGCGAGCTGCGCGCCTTTCCCGGCAGGTCAGCAAGCTTCGGCGCGAACATCACGCGGAACGGACGTCGAATGCCGACGCGCCGCGCGGCGCCGCGCCGGGAACCTCACCTGCGTCGGGTCCCGGCTATGAGCGCGTCGACCGTTCGCATGACGGCCTCTAGTTTTCGCCAAGACTGACCCGTCGCATGGATTTCGAGCTGTGGTGGCTGCTGCCGATTCCGGCGATCTTCTTCGGCTTAGGCTGGATCGCCGCGCGCATCGACATCAAGCACCTGCTGCGCGAGTCCCGCGCGCTGCCGTTGTCGTATTTCCGCGGCTTGAATTTCCTGCTGAACGAGCAGCCGGACAAGGCAATCGAGTCCTTCATCGAGGTCGTCAAGGTCGATCCGCAGACCGTCGACCTGCATTTCGCGCTGGGATCGCTCTTTCGCAGGCAGGGCGAGATCGAGCGCGCCATCCGGATGCACCAGAATCTCCTCGACCGGGTGGATCTCCCCGCCGAGAAGCGGACGATGGCCACGTATGAACTGGCCCAGGACTTCCATCGCGCGGGGCTCCTCGATCGCGCCGAGGAGCTGTTCACCAAGCTCGACGGCACGGCATTCGAGCATTCGGCGCTGTCCCACCTCATCTCGATCTACGAGACGGAAAAGGACTGGACCAAGGCGATCACCGCGATGCAGCGGATGGAAGCGCTGGCCAAGCAGCCCTATTTCAAGGAAATTGCACAATATCACTGCGAACTCGCGCAGGCTGCGCTGCTCAAGTCCGACGACGCCACGGTCAAGTCCGAGCTCGACACGGCATTCGCGACGTATCGCGGCTGCACGCGCGCGACATTGCTGCAGGGCGACCTGGAAGCACAACAGGGAAACGCCGCCGGCGCGCTGGCCACGTGGCAGAAGATCGAGTCGCAGAACCCAGCATTCCTGGCGCTGGCGGCCGACCGCTTCGCCGATGTCTATCGCCGGCAGGGCGAGGTCGCGCAGGGCATCCGCGTGCTGCGCAACTACCAGGCCCAATATCCGTCGCTCGACTTGCTGAACGCGCTGTTCACGCTGGTGCTGGAACAGGACGGACCCGATGCCGCTGCGTCGCTCATCAAAGACGAGTTGGCGCGCAATCCGACGTTGCTGGGACTGGACCGGCTGCTCGAGGCGCAGTTGCTCGGCGCGAGCCTGGAGCGGCGCCACGAACTCGAGCTGGTCAAGGGGCTGGTCGGCCAGCACATCAAGCGCCTGGGCATGTACAAGTGCGACCACTGTGGCTTCCGCGCCAAGCAATACTATTGGCGCTGCCCGGGTTGTCTCAAGTGGGAAACCTACTCGCCGCGGCGCACCGAAACCCCTGATGGTTATGCCTGAGCCAGCCGCAACACCAAAAACATCATGATGAACGATTCGAATCCAAAGGTCATCGTCCCGCTCGACTTCGACAATCCGATGCACGCGCTGGCATTGGCGGACAAGTTGGACCCGCGTGCCTGCGCGTTGAAGGTCGGCAAGGAGCTGTTCGTCGTGGCGGGCCCCGAGCCCGTGCGCTGGATGGTCGAGCGCGGCTTCAGGGTCTTCCTCGACCTCAAGTTCCACGATATTCCGAACACGGTGGCGCAGGCCTGCGCGGCGGCGACGCGGCTCGGCGTGTGGATGCTTGACGTCCACGCCGCGGGCGGCCGCGCGATGCTGACCGCGGCGCGCGCGAGCGTCGACCGCACGGCGGCCGAGCGGGGCGGCAAGGCGCCGCTGCTCATCGCGGTGACAGTGCTGACCAGTTTGGGCGACGCGGACCTGCGCGAACAGGGACTGACGGACGGCACCGCGGTGCAGGCCGTCAAGCTGGCGCGCATGACCGCCGACTGCGGACTGGATGGCGCCGTCTGTTCCGCTGTCGAGGCGCCGGCGTTGCGTACGGCGCTCGGAGCCGGGTTCACGCTGGTGACGCCCGGCATTCGCCTTGCGAATTCCGCGCCGGACGACCAGACGCGGATCATCACGCCGGAAGCCGCCATCGCCAACGGCGCCGACTTTCTCGTGATCGGACGCCCGATAACCCGAGCCGCCGATCCCGTCGCGGTGCTCGCCGCGATCAACGCATCGATCGGAGTCCGCGCTTGAAGATCACGATGATCGGAACGGGCTACGTCGGCCTCGTCACGGGCACCTGCTTAGCCGAGGTCGGCAACGATGTGATGTGCCTCGACGTCGATGCGCGCAAGATCGACATCCTGAACAAGGGCGGCGTGCCCATCCACGAGCCCGGCCTCGAGGCGATGGTCCGCCGCAACGCCGCCGCCGGGCGGCTGCAGTTCACGACCGACGTCGATCGTGCCGTGGCGCATGGCGTGATGCAGTTCATCGCCGTTGGCACGCCGCCCGACGAAGACGGCAGCGCAGACATGCAGTACGTGATCCAGGCGGCCCGCAACATCGGCTCGCGCATGACCGACGCCAAGGTGATCGTCGACAAGTCGACCGTTCCCGTGGGCACTGCCGACCGCGTGCGCGCGGCCGTCGCGGAGGAACTGGCGCGCCGCGGCGTGGCCATTCCGTTCGCGGTGGCGTCGAACCCGGAATTCCTGAAGGAAGGCGCGGCCGTCGACGACTTCATGAAGCCTGACCGCATCGTGATCGGCGCCGACGACGAGCGTGCGATCGCCGCGCTGCGCACCGTCTACGCGCCCTTCATGCGCAACCACGAGCGCCTGCTGGTGATGGACGTCCGCTCGGCGGAGCTCACCAAGTATGCCGCCAATGCAATGCTCGCGACGCGCATCTCGTTCATGAACGAAGTCGCGAACCTGGCCGACCTGCTTGGCGCCGACATCGAGATGGTGCGCCAGGGCATCGGCTCGGACCCGCGCATCGGCTATCACTTTCTCTACCCGGGCGCAGGCTACGGCGGCAGCTGCTTTCCCAAGGACGTCAGGGCCCTTCAATTCACCGCCACGCAACTCGGCCGGCCGCTGCACATCATCAAGGCGGTGGAGGCAGTGAACGACGCGCAAAAACAGGTGCTAGTGGAAAAGATCGTCGGACGGTTCGGCGAGGACCTTTCAGGTCGCCGGTTCGCGCTGTGGGGATTGGCGTTTAAGCCCAACACCGACGACATGCGCGAGGCGCCGTCGCGCACGATCATCGACGCGCTGCTTCGCCGCCGCGCAGTGGTGGTCGCGTACGACCCGGTCGCGATGGATGAAGCGCGGCGCGTATTCGGCCCGCTCGCCGGATTGTCCTATGCGTCGTCGCCATTGACCGCCTGCGACGGCGCCGATGCGCTCATTGTCGTCACCGAGTGGAAGGAGTTCCGCGGCGCGGACTTCGACGTGATCAAGGCGCTGCTCAAGTCGCCGCTCATCTTCGACGGCCGCAACCTGTACGACCCCGCGCAGGTCAAGGCCGCCGGTTTCGAATATTCCGCCATCGGCAGGCGCTAGATGCCCGCGACCGCCCTGACCGCCGCCCGCTTTTCCACCTACCGCGACGGCGCGTCGCGCGCCCGGCTACTCGTCGTTGGCGACGTGATGCTCGACCGCTACTGGTTCGGCGACGTCGAGCGCATCTCGCCCGAGGCCCCGGTCCCCGTGGTCAAGGTCGCTCGCACCGAGGAGCGGCCCGGCGGCGCCGCCAACGTCGCGCGCAATGCGGCCGCGCTGGGGGCGACCGCGACGCTGCTGTCGGTGATCGGCGACGACGAGCCCGGGGCGACGTTGGAGCGCCTGCTGGTCGAGGAACGGGTGCACGTGTCGTTCCACCGCGAAGCGTCGCTCGCAACCACCGTCAAGCTGCGTGTGATCGGCCGCCAGCAGCAGCTGCTGCGCATCGACTTCGAGACCGCGCCCTCGCACGAGATACTTGCCACCAAGCTCGCCGACTACGAACGCCAGCTGTCCGATGCCGACCTCGTGATCCTCTCGGATTACGGCAAGGGCGGGCTTGCGCACATCGCGACGATGATCGAGCGCGCGCGCGCGGCCGGCAAGGCCGTCCTCGTGGATCCGAAGGGCGAGGATTACGCGCGCTATCGCGGCGCCACGATCCTGACGCCCAACCGGTCCGAATTCCGCCACGTGGTCGGCCGCTGGAGCGACGAGGCCGAAATGACCGCGAAGGCGCAGGCGCTGCGCCAGGAACTCGGTCTCACGGCACTGCTGGTCACGCGGGCGGAGGAGGGGATGAGCCTTTATTCGGACTCGGGCGCGCTCAGCATCCCCGCGCGGTCGCGGGAAGTGTTCGACGTCTCGGGCGCCGGCGACACGGTGATCGCGACGCTCGGCGTGCTGATGGCGGCGGGCGCGTCGTTGCCGGATGCCGTTGGTGTCGCCAACGAGGCGGCGGGCGTGGTCGTCGGCAAGTTCGGCACGGCGGTGGTGCATCCGAACGAATTGAGCTGAAGTGGCGAAAGCCAAGACCGTTTACATCTGCACCGAATGCGGCGGTTCCTCGCCCAAGTGGCAGGGCCAGTGCCCGCAATGCGCTGCCTGGAACACGCTCGTCGAAACCGTGGCCACGCCCTCGGCGGTGCGCTTCGCGACCGTCTCCGGGACGCGCTCGGCTATCGTCTCGTTGTCGTCGATCGAAACGCGGAACACGCCGCGCATTCCGACCGGGCTCGAGGAGTTTGACCGGGTCCTGGGCGGTGGCCTGGTCCCGGGTGGCGTAGTGCTGATCGGCGGCGACCCCGGAATCGGCAAGTCGACGCTGCTGCTGCAGGCTGGCGCTGCGCTAGGCGCGGCCCATCGCACGCTGTACATCACTGGCGAAGAATCGGTCGAACAGGTCGCGTTGCGTGCGCAGCGGCTGGGTCTCGTCAACGCGCAGGTCGAGTTGCTCGCTGAAGTGCAGCTGGAGGCCATCGTGGGCGCGATCACGGCATCGTCTCCCGAGGTCGTCGTCATCGACTCGATCCAGACCGTCTACACCGAGACGCTGCAGTCCGCCCCCGGCAGCGTGGCGCAGGTCCGCGAATGCGCGGCGCAGCTGACGCGCCTCGCGAAGCAGCGTGGCGTGGTCGTGATCTTTGTCGGCCACGTGACAAAGGAGGGCGCGATCGCCGGCCCCCGTGTGCTGGAGCACATCGTCGACGCGGTCCTCTATTTCGAGGGCGATCCGCATTCGAGCTTCCGGCTGGTGCGGGCGATCAAGAACCGATTCGGCGCGGCCAACGAGCTGGGGGTTTTCGCCATGACCGAACGCGGGTTGAAGGGCGTGGCCAACCCTTCGGCGCTCTTTCTGTCGCAACATTCGGCGGCGGTTCCGGGTTCGGTCATCGTCGCCACGCTCGAGGGCTCGCGGCCGCTCTTGGTGGAGATCCAGGCGCTGGTCGACCCGGTCCAGGGCGGCATGCCCCGGCGCCTGGCGGTCGGCCTCGAGGCACCAAGACTTGCGCTGCTGCTTGCTGTCCTGCACCGCCATGGCGGCGTCGACGCGGGCGGCTGCGACGTGTTTGTGAATGCGGTCGGCGGTGTGCGAATCCAGGAACCGGCCGTCGATCTCGCCGTACTGCTTGCTATCAATTCATCACTTAAAAACAAGCCATTACCAGCTAAAGCTCTAGTGTTTGGCGAAGTCGGCCTGGCGGGGGAAATCCGCCCGGTCCAGCGCGGCCAGGAGCGCATCCGCGAAGCCGCCAAGCTGGGGTTCAAGACGGTCCTGATCCCCGCGGCAAACAAGCCCAAGCAAGGAATCGATGGCATCAGAATACTGACCGTCGACCGCGTCGACGAGGCGCTGGCACTCCTGAGGGACGAATAATGAAGACGAGCGCAACGAACCAACGCGAGTCTGCTTCGACGCTGATCGATGCGAGGATCCGGGAACTGGACGACTGGAGGGGCAAGACGCTCGCCCATGTCCGCGCCCTTATCAGGCAGGCCGACCCAGACGTTGTCGAGGAATGGAAATGGAACGTCCCGGTCTGGTCCCACGTTGGAATCATTTGCACCGGCGAAACCTACAAGACCGCCGTGAAGCTGACCTTCGCCAAGGGCGCGTCGGTCGAGGATCCTTCGGGACTCTTCAATTCCAGCCTCGACGGCAACGTCAGGCGCGCGATCGACATCCATGAAGGCGACGAAATCGACGAAGACGCCTTCAGGACGCTGATACGCGCAGCGGCAGCGGTGAATGGGTCCGCGGGCCGTTAGCCGCCCGCGAACGGCCATCCGAAATGTCGCATAATTGTTATTATGTCAAATTACATGTATCGGCATTTGCGTAGTCTCAGACGCATTTTGCAGAGCTGCCGCGTTGCGCGATAAGGTCCGCCCTATCCACCGAATAGGAGCATGCATGTCCAGAACCCTTCAATCCGCGGCGCTGTGCATTGCGGCGTTTACCGTCATCATCATCACGGATCCTGCCCATGCAGTGAACGAGGCGCCTTTCAAGGTGCCCGATGAAATCGACATACCCAGTGGACCGGAGGGAGCCGCAATCAACTTGGGCAAGACGCTGATCACCGACACGAAGAAGCGGCTCCCGAACAATGTCGGCAACGGACTCAACTGTTCCAACTGCCATCTGGGCGCGGGAACGGTGGCCATGGCCGGGCCCTTTGTCGGACTGCAGGGAGTCTTCCCGGAATACCGCAACCGCGGCGGAAACATCGATTCGCTGCAGGAGCGGATCAATGACTGCTTCGTGCGGTCGATGAACGGCAAGGCGCTGACCTGGGATTCCACGGAGATGAACGCGATCCTGATGTACATCCATTGGCTGTCGACCGGCGTGCCGGTGGGCACTCCGGTTGCCGGGCGCGGCATGGGCAAGGTGGACACGGCGCTGATGCCCAATGCCGTGCACGGCAAGCAGGTTTACGCGGAGAAATGCGCCGCCTGCCATGGCGCCACCGGAGCCGGCACCCCGAACCCGGCCGGAGGCTACGTATTCCCGCCCGCCTGGGGCAACGCGTCCTTCAATGTCGGCGCCGGCATGGCGCGCACCTACACCGCGGCAGGTTTCATCAAGCACAACATGCCGCTGGGCCAAGGCGGCTCGCTGAGCGACCAGGATGCCGTGGACGTGGCGGAATTCATGACCCACCAGCCGCGCCCTGCCTTCGCTGCGGCCAAAGGCGATTACGCGAAGGGCAACAAGCCCAAGGACGCGCGCAACTGAGGCGTCGACCGACCCGGCCCGCCAGGCGTTTGCCGCAGCCCGGCAGTAACTCGTTACAAGTCGCCGTCCACGCGGGACCTTCCCGCGCCGTTGTTGGCTTCAGCTGGCATGGTGCCGGTCACCGACCATGGAGACAACAATGAAAACCACCGCCACCCTGGCCCTCATCATCGCAGGTAGCTTTGCCCTGCCCGTCCTCGCGCAGACCACCGCCTCCGAAATCCAGCGCAACACCAACCAGCAACAGCGCATCGAGCAGGGCCTGCAGTCCGGCGCGCTTTCCACCAAAGAGGCGGGCAAGCTCGAGCGGGAGCAGACGCAGGTCGACCGCATGGAGAAGAACGCGCTCAAGGATGGCACGCTGACCTCGGCGGAATCGGCGCGCATCCAGTCGGCGCAGAACAAGACCAGCAAGAGCATCGCCGCGCAGAAGCACGACGCGCAGCTGGGCAATCCCGCGTCGAAGTCGTCGCAGCGGATGCAGGCCGACGTGCAGCGCAACGCCAACCAGCAGGCCCGCGTCGAGCAAGGCGTCAAATCCGGGAAGCTTTCCAACCAGCAAGTGGCGTCGCTCGAACGCGGTCAGGCGCACGTGAATCGCGCGGAAGCCAACGCCGCCGCCAACGGCCGCGTGGGCGCGGTCGAGCAGGCAAGTGTTCAGGGCAAGGAGAACGTGCAGAGCGCACGCGTCCACAACAAGAAGACCAACGCGACGACGCAGCCCTAGGCAGCGGCGCCCGCCTTCGCCGCTGCGCTCAATTGCGCGGCGCGAAAGCGATCAGTACATTGCCGGCCTGGCCGCCGTACAGACCGTAGCCGGAGCCGACGAAGATCATGCCGCCGGCTATCGTCGGACCCGCGGCATCGAGTGAACCGCCGTTGGCTCGGATGCCGTTGACGCTCGGGAAGGTCCGGGCGGTGTCGAAGTCCCAGACGACGTCGCCATTCGAGGTGGCGTAAGCGCGAATGTGGCCGTCGACGGAGCCGGAGAGGACAAAGTCCGGCGCAGCGGTCACCGCCGCCGATTGCGCCGGGCTGCAGTTCCTGCGTACTCCGCACGCTTTTGCCGGCGGCGCGCTCCACACTGTCTCGCCGGTGTCTAGGCGCAGCGCGTACAGGCCGCCGCCCTTGCCCGGATCCGGCGTAAGTGGTTGTCCCGCCACGGGACTCACGAAGGCGATGTCCGAGACTGCTGCGAAAACGCTCTTGCCGTCGGTTGCCGTGCCCCACTGCACACCACCCAGCAATCCGCCGGCGCCGACGCGCGTGCTCCAGACGATGCGGCCGTCGTCGTCCGGATCCAGCGCCCAGATCATTCCCGACTTCTGGCCAATCGTCAGCAGACGCTTTCCATTGGCGAGGGTCACGAGATTGGGCGACGTGCCGAGGTCGTAATCCGGGCCGTGCGGCTCCGGGCAGTTGGCCCTTTCCGCCGACAGGCACGCCGCGTTGCCCATGTCGCCCTTCAGCAGCTGTCGCGTCCAGGCCACCTTGCCGGTGTCGAGCTCGACCGCCAGGACCGCATCGCTGGTGTCCGTCGCCGGCGCCGAATGGTTGTCGCCGGTGCCCACATAGAGCATGCGCCGTTTGGCGTCGATCGTCGGCGTCGCCCAAATCGACACGCCGGACGGTCCCCACAATTGCGTTCCGATCGCGTTCTTCGCCAACGGCTTGGCATCGGGAATGGTGAACGTGATCCACAGCGTCCTGCCGGTCGCGGCATCGAGCGCCACGATCGCGCCCCGCCCCTTGCAACACTCGAATTTGGGGTCCGTGGCCGAACTGTCGTCGCCGCCCGAAATTGGTACGTAGAGCCGCCCCTCGAACAGCGCCGGCGCGCCGGTGATTCCCGTCCGCGGCTCGTCGTCGGGCGTAACCCGCCAGTTGAGCTTGCCGGTGGCCGCATCGACCGAGTACACGTTGCCGCGCCGGTCGCCGAAGAGAGCCACGTCTGCGTTGCCGACGCGGGCGACGGTGATGGCCGTGCGCACGCCAGTGCTCGCGGTGAAATCCCAGTACCAGCAGCCAGACTTTGCGTCGATCGAATAGACGTGACCGTTCTGGCTGCCGACGAATACGCGCCCGCCCGCGACGGTGGGCTGGCCGAATGCCGCGACCGCACCGGGGAAGCCGAACGCCCATTTCACTTCGAGGCGGCGGAAGTCCGCCGCCGCGATTCCCGGTGCCGGCTGGTAGCGCCAGTTCTCAGCATTGGCGCCCCATCCGTTGTAGGCAGGTCCCTGCAACGAAAACGCGGGAGCCGTGCCGGTGCAACGCCCCGCCATCGCCACCTCGTCCGACAGCTTCTTGCCGGTCAGATATTCCGCGATGGCTACGCGCTGCAAAGGTGTAAGGGCGGTGCCCGGTCCCTGCATGATGCCGTTGGTCAGCGCGTTGACGACGAAGCTCGGCGACATGGCCCGCAGCGATGCCTGGCCTGGTGCGCGGGTCGCCGGATTGTCGTGACACATCGCGCAATGCTGCTGAAAGATGGCTGCCTGCGGGTCGGCCGGTGCCTGCGCCAGCCCTGACGTCGGCCAAACCCACACGAGGATGACGATCGCCGCGCCGCCAACGCGCCAGGAAATCGTCATGCGTTGAGTTGCCAGAGATGCCGAAGGCAATAGGCGGCGATGGCGTCGAGAACGGCGTCGTCCTCGCCCGCGGCAACCGCCAAGCGGATGTGGCACTCCGGATGGCGCGCGGCGACGCGTTGCAGCAGGTTCGGGACGTCTTCGCGCAGGTGGCCGCCCTGCCCCAGGAATACCGGCACCAGCGCAATTTCGCGGCAGCCGGCCGCGCTCAATTCGGCGACCGCCGCGTCTAGTTCGGGCGTCATGAATTCGAGGTAGGCCAGGACGACGCGGGTATCCGGCGCCGCAAGCGCGACGCGATCGCGCAGCCGGAGGAAGGGCTCGGCCCAGCGCGCATCGCGGGCGCCATGAGCGAACAGGACGAGTCCGGCGGGCATCGACCGATTATACGTTTGGGGGTCGCGGACGCGCGGGCGCCGAACTGCCGGCGGAAGATCGCTCCTCCCTTATATGAACCATGGCGATAAAGGCATAGCGAGATATTCCTTCAGCTTATTAGCTCCATCCCCTACCCTCCCCGTCTTCACTTGTCGGCCTTCCCTGCATGTATCGCTACGATGCCTTTGACCAGCGCTTGGTGAACGAGCGTGTTGCCCAGTTCCGCGACCAGACCCGGCGATACCTGGCCGGGGAACTGACCGAGGACGAATTCCGCCCGCTGCGCCTGCAGAACGGGCTCTACATCCAGAAGTTCGCGCCGATGCTGCGCGTGGCGATTCCCTATGGCCTGCTGTCGTCGCGGCAACTGCGCATGCTGGCGCACATCGGTCGCAAGTACGACAAGGGCTACGGGCACTTCACCACGCGCCAGAACATTCAGTTCAACTGGCCGCAGCTCGCGGAAGTGCCGGATATCCTGGCCGACCTGGCGAGCGTGGAAATGCACGCGATCCAGACGTCGGGAAACTGCGTGCGCAACATCACCAGCGATCACTTTGCCGGCGCGGCCGGCGACGAGATCGTCGATCCACGGCCGTACAACGAGCTGATCCGCCAGTGGTCGACGTTTCATCCTGAGTTCGCGTATCTGCCGCGCAAGTTCAAGATCGCGATCACGGGCGCCACGACCGACCGCGCGGCCCTACTCGTCCACGACATCGGCTTGCAGGCGTTGCGCAACTCGGATGGCGACGTAGGTTTTCGCGTCATCGTCGGCGGTGGACTGGGCCGCACGCCGATCATCGGCCACGTGATCCGCGAATTCCTGCCGCGCTCGGAAATCCTCAATTACCTCGACGCGATCCTGCGCGTGTACAACCGCTTCGGCCGCCGCGACAACATGTACAAGGCGCGCATCAAGATCCTGGTGAAGGAGCAGAAACCGGTAGTGTTCGCGCAGCACGTCGAAGCCGAATGGGAACGGCTGAAAGGCGGCCCGGCCACGGTTCCGGACGAGGAAGTCGCCCGGCTTGCCGCGCATTTCACGCCACCGCTTTACGAGAAACTGGCCGGCGATGACATCGGATTTAGGTCCGCCGTCGCCGACAATCGCGCGTTTTCTAACTGGGTGAAGCGTAACGTATTCGCGCACAAGAAGCCCGGCTATGCGATCGTCACGCTGTCGCTCAAGAAGACCGGCGTGCCGCCGGGCGACGCCACGTCGGACCAGATGGACACGGTCGCGGACCTGTCCGACGCGTACAGCTTCGGCGAACTCACGGTGTCGCACGAGCAGAACCTGATCTTCACGGACGTCCGCCAATCGCAGCTGCTGGCACTGTGGAGCGAACTGAAGGACTTGGGGCTGGCGACGCCGAACATCGGCCTCCTGACCGACATCGTGTGCTGTCCGGGTGGCGACTTCTGCTCGCTGGCCAATGCCAAATCGATCCCGATCGCCGAGGCCATCCAGCGCCGCTTCGACGATCTCGATTACCTGCACGACCTGGGCGACATCGATCTCAACATTTCCGGCTGCATGAATGCCTGCGGCCACCATCACGTCGGCCACATCGGCATCCTGGGCGTCGACAAGAACGGATCGGAGTGGTACCAGGTGACGATCGGCGGAACGCAGGGCGAGCGCGCGGCCATCGGCAAGGTGATCGGCCCGTCGTTCGCCGCGCACGAGATGCCTGACGTCGTGGCGCGCCTGCTCGATGTCTACGTCGACCATCGGCATGCGGACGAGCGCTTCGTGGACACCGTGCGCCGTCTCGGCATCGATCCCTTCAAGGAGCGCGTCTATGCCGCAGCTCATTAAATCCGGCGCGGTGACAGAGGACCGTTGGACGCTGTTGCGCGAGCCCGCCGCCGCGTTGCCGTCGTCGCCGGTGATCGTGCCTCTCGCAACGTGGCTCGGAGCGCGCGCCGAACTCGCCTCCCGCGCCGACGTCGGCGTCTGGCTGGCGCCCACCGACGACCCGGCGCTGCTGGCTGCCGACATCGCCGCGCTGCCGGTCATCGCCGTCGACTTCCCGCGCTTTGCCGACGGCCGCGGCTACTCGATCGCGAGACTGCTGCGCGACCGCCACGAATATAAGGGAGAATTGCGCGCGGTCGGCGACATTGCGCGCGATCAGTTGTATTTCCTGCACCAGGTGGGCTTCGACGCATTCGTGTTGCGCGAAGGCAAAGATGCGCAGGACGCGCTGGCGTCACTGCGCGACTTCACTGACGGCTATCAGGCGACGGCGCGCCGTACGCCGTGGTTCCGCCGCTCCGGCGTCGCGGCGCCTGTTGCGGTTACCGAATCATGACCGGCACCGTCTACCTCGTGGGTGCCGGCCCGGGAGCGCCCGATCTGCTGACGCTTCGCGCCGCGCGACTATTGGCCGATGCCGATATCGTCTTCCACGACGCGCTGGTGCATCCGGGCACCGTCGCGCTCGCCGTCGGCGCCGAGAAAGTCGCCGTGGGCAAGCGCTGCGGTCGGCACTCGACCGCGCAGCGGTTCATCAACAAGCGGCTGGTCGATGCAGCGCGCAAGCACGCCGTCGTCGTGCGCTTGAAAGGCGGCGATCCGATGCTGTTCGGCCGCGCGCAGGAAGAAATCGTGGCACTCGAAGCCGAAGGCATCCGGTGCGAGGTCGTCCCCGGCATTACCGCTGCATTGGCGGCGGCGGCCGAGCTGAAGACGTCGCTGACACAGCGCGGCATCGCGCGCAGCGTGACGTTCGCCACACCTCGCATCGGTGAAGGCGAACGCTCGAGCAGCTGGGCCGACGCCATAGTCGCGTCAGACGCCGGCGCCATCTACATGGGCGTCGGCGATGCGCCTGCGATTGCGGTCACGCTGCTCGCTGCGGGCAAACCCCGGTCACTGCCCGTCGCGGTCGTCGAGAACGCGTCGTTGCCCGATCAGCGAATTCACTTCATGACGCTGGCGGCCC
>Ga0302321_100003730_pt1 | contig 13109 bp, 12 predicted proteins | sample Fen_T0_1_FD_202505 | JGI IMG/M metagenome (GOLD analysis project Ga0302321, IMG submission 202505) | Peat permafrost microbial communities from Stordalen Mire near Abisko, Sweden - Fen_T0_1 | ecosystem: Environmental > Terrestrial > Soil > Wetlands > Permafrost | place: Sweden: Abisko...
CTGCCGGCGGATCTCGTGCGCGATGCCGTCCCGCACATAGGAAATCGAATTGAGATTCTTCAATTCCACCTTGGTGCCCAGCCGCGTCTCGCCCACCGGCCGAATCGAAATATTTGCATCGCACCGCAGCTGGCCCTTTTCCATGTCGCAGTCCGAGATTCCGCCTTGGATGATGATCGTCTTGAGCGCGGTGAGAAAGGCAAACGCCTCGTCGGCGCCGTGCATCGCGGGCTCGGAAACGATTTCCATCAGCGGCGTGCCGGCGCGATTGTAGTCCACCAGCGATTCGCCCGCTCCGTGGTTAAGTTTGCCGACATCCTCCTCGAGGTGAATACGGGTCAGCGCGATGGGCTTGTGTTCTCCCATGACGTTGCGCGCTGCTCCTGGGAGTTCGATCTCGACGCTGCCGCCGACGCAGATCGGCTGGTCGTATTGGGAGATTTGGTAATTCTTGGGTGAGTCGGGATAAAAATAGTTTTTCCGGTCCCACTTGCAGACCGGTGCGATCGTGCACCCGAGCATGAGGCCCGTCTTGATGATCTGGTCGAGCGCCGCCTTGTTCAGCACCGGCAGCGCGCCGGGCAGGGCGAGCACAACCGGGTCCGTCAGCGTGTTCTCCGGCTGCCCGTAACCGGCAGCCACGCGGGTAAACATTTTTGACGCGGTCCGGAGCTGGACGTGGACCTCAAGGCCGATGACGGCTTCGTAGTTCATGGGGAAGTAGTGCGCCGCGGGTAGCAGGTAGCGAGGAATCCGCCCAAGGTGTGCAAGTACCGCAAGGGCCCGAACCTCGGGTGGATCCGTCCGGTCCTGCAATCTGATCGCGGCTCGCTGCTCGCTACCCTGATCATAACTTGGGATGTTGCCTGTGCCAGTCGTGAGCCTGTTCGTACTGCTGTGCGATCGCCAGAAGATCGGTTTCCTTGAAGGGCTGGCCAATGATCTGCAGGCCGATCGGCAACTGGCCGGCCGCAAAGCCACACGGGATGGAGATGCCGGGCAATCCGGCCAGGTTTACGCCAATGGTGTAGATGTCGCTCAAGTACATCGACAGAGGGTCCGCGGCTTTTTCGCCGAGCTTGAACGCGGCGGTCGGAGTGGTCGGGGAGAGCAAGGCATCGCACTCCTTGAAAACCCGCGCAAACTCATCGCGGATCAGGCTGCGAACCTTTTGCGCCCGCAGGTAATACGCATCGTAGTAGCCGCTGCTCAGCACATAGGTGCCGAGAATGATCCGGCGTTTGACTTCCTCGCCAAAGCCCTCGGCGCGCGACTTGAAATAAAGGTCGATGGCATTGGTTGCCTCCTTGGACCGGTGGCCGTAGCGAACTCCGTCGTAGCGGGCGAGATTGGAGGAACACTCGGCGGTGGCGATGATGTAGTAGGCGGCGACGGCGTACTCGGAAGTGAACGGCATTGAGACTTCGCGGATCTCGCAGCCGCTCCGGCGATAAAACTCGATCGCCTGCCGGACCGCCGCGCCAATTTCCGGATCAAGTCCGGCGCCAAAGAATTCCTTGGGCACACCAAGGCGCCAGGGGACGCGGGGCTGTTTCAACGCCGCCTGGAAGTCCGGCACCGGAATCGCCAACGAGGTCGAGTCGCGCGGGTCGTGGCCGGCGATCGTACCAAGGACCAAGGCGGCATCCTCCACGGTATGCGCAAAGGTCCCGATCTGATCGAGCGAAGAGGCGAAAGCCGCGAGGCCGTAGCGCGAGACCAGACCATAGGTCGGTTTCAGGCCTACGATACCGCAAAAGGCCGCCGGTTGCCGGATCGATCCTCCCGTATCGGAGCCCAGCGCAACCGGTGCCTCACCCGCGGCGACGGCCGCGGCCGATCCGCCGGAGCTCCCACCGGGGACGCGCGTCAGGTCCCACGGATTTGCGGTTGGGCCGAAGGCGGAATTCTCGGTCGAGGAACCCATGGCAAATTCATCCATGTTCAGCCGACCCCACGGGATGGCGCCAGCCGCCTTGAGTTTCACCGTGGCGGTGGCGTCATACGGCGACAGGTAGTTTGCGAGCATCTTGCTCGAGCAGGTCAACGGCTGCCCGTCCACGGCAATCACGTCCTTTAGCCCCACGGGGATTCCGTCAAGCGGACCCTTGGACTGGCCGACCGCCCGGCGGGCATCCGACGCCCGGGCCATTTCCAGCGCCCCGGGCACGTCGCGCGAGTTGAAGGCCTTGACGCGACCGTCGACCGCCTCAGCCCGAGCCGCAAACGCCTGGAACAGTTCAACAGAGGAAATCTTCCCGGCCGCGAGCAGATCCGACAGTTTGGTTACCGGAAGGTAGATCAAATCGGTGCTCATGGGGCTACTCGATCACTTTCGGCATTACGATGAGGTGATCGCGTTGGGCGGGTGCGTTCTGCAGGGCCTTTTCGACCGGCAGTCCCGCGGCTGGGCTATCCTCGGCCCAAACGTTAAAAACCGGGGAAGCGTGCGCCATCGGCTCGACCCCGGTCACGTCCACCTGCTTGAGCTTTTCCACGTAATGTAAGATCTCCGCCAATTGTTGGGCGAATTTGCTCTTTTCCGCCTCGGTGAGGGCGAGTCGCGCCAAGTTGGCGACGTACTCGATATTCATTTCAGGAGCAGGGTTCATCGGCGTTAAATTATCACCACAAAACAGGCGGTGGAAACGCCGGTTGGCAACCGGCAAAATTGTGCCAATGCGGTTGGGGCAATGCGAGTAGGTGAAAATGGATTCGTCTTGGCGCAGGAACTGCGTTTTCGTGCCGATAATTCGAATCACCTCTTCCACTAGTGTCTCTATTTAAGCGGATTCTGGCCCTTAAAAATCCCACGCCTCCGGCCGACCCGGGGGAAAAACGCAAGATCACCCGATTTGCGGTGGGAGCGGCATTCCCGTTCAAGGCCTTGCTGACCCTGCCCGCTCGAGACGATGAGGGCAATATGATCACGGGGAAAAACCGCTCCCGCGCGTGGGCCGGCAAGCTCGCCAATCTTTCCGAGACCGGAGCGTTGGTTCACCTGCATTCGTCGGCGATCGCGGGCCGCGGCGACCCTTGCACCTTTAGCCTGAGCCACGGCGACTATTCCCTGGAATTTCCCGGCTCCGTTGCCCATTTCCGGACCCAACAACACTACGCGTCGTGCGGCTTCACCTTCCAGAGCGACGACGCGGACGTGCAGAAATCCTACCGACAACTTCTGGAGCCCGTGGCCATTGGATCGACCCTAAAGTCGGTTGAACCTCGGTCGATCAGCCAAGATACGGCGGGATTGATCAAGAGCCAGTATCAGGGCCACGCCGGTGCCCTCCTTACCATTTGGCGGCCGGACCGCTCGCCCGCAATCTACAGTTTCGATTTTCGCATGAACGCTTATGGTGTTCGTTGGAGTGAGGGAATGACCGAAGTGGAACCCTACGGTCTATCAAAGTTGAATCTGGCCGGGGTAAAAACCAAATCCCCCTTCGTTCACTTGATCGAAAGCGAACTCGACGATGTGAGGTGGCTCTTCTGCCTAGCCGTGCCGAACCTGCCGAAAGCAGTGCCGCAAGACGTGCGGGAGTTTCTTTCCACGTTAGTTGCCCTGAGCGCATGAAAATTCTTTTAATTAGTATTAAAGGCGCCCCTACGCACGGTCGGATCACGCAGTTAGCTTGAATCGCCCTGGTTTTTAACTCAAAGCTCACTCGTGCTGCTATTTAAGAGTATCCTAGACACGCCCGCGGAGAACCTGAGCAAGGACGACAAGCGTCGCGCGCCCCGTTTTTCAATTAGCGACAGCTTCCCATTTCGATGCAAACTGACCCTGTTCCAGCACAACGGGGTCAAACTTCCCGATGGCAAGGGCAAGGAGTGGAGCGTGAATCTGGCCAACCTGTCCACCACCGGCGCCAGCGTTCAACTCAGCCTCGCTGCCGTCGCGTTTCAACGTGAACCGTGCCGCTTGAAACTAAGCCGAGGGGACTACCTGCTGGAAATTCCGGCGAATATCGCCCATTTCCGTTGTTGTTCGCAATACAGCCTCTGCGGCATTGTCTTTAATTTCCCGGATGAGGAACTGAAGCACGATTACCTGCAGTTGCTCGAACCAATTGTCATTGGAAATTCGCTCGCTCCGGCCGCTGCCGTGCAGGACATGCCTGGGCGACACAAAGAACAATTTGGCAGCAATCCGGCCGCCCAGCTGACACTGTGGCGCGACGATCCCGCGGGCCAGATCGTCGGGTTCAACCTGCGGATGCACCAGTACATGATCCGCTGGACGGATGGCGCCGCGGAACTTGAGGTCACCGGACTGGGCGAACCCGACCAGACGGGCGCTACGCCGCCCGTGGCGCTGACCGAAACGCAGCATGAGGAAGTTCGCTGGCTGTTTTGCCTAGCCATACCGAATTTACCCAAGACCGTGCCAGTCGACGTGCGCAATTTCTTCACCGCGCTCGTGGGATGAGCGCGGTGCGTCAACGGTCCGAAAGAAGCGACAATCAGGCCCTGACCGCCATCGATCCGTCGCTCACGATTTGCTGCAGCAGTTGATTGAAAGCCAAGTTGACCTCGTCGTCCGTCAGGGTCCGGTCGGTCGAACGGAACGCCAAGGAGAATGCCAGGCTCTTTTTTCCTTCCGGCAAACCTGGTCCCCGGTAGACGTCAAACAGGTTGACCGACTCGAGCGAAAAACCCGGCCCCGTCACCGAACGCGCCACTTGCGCAAGGATTGTCCTGACTTCCTCGGCATGCCGGTTTACGTCGACCACGAGGGCGACATCGCGCAAGGCGGCGGGAAACAGGCTGAACGGCTGGTATCGCGCATGTTTGGAAGTTGCGACAAGGCGAGACGGCAGCACCGCCAGCATTCCGGCCCAAACCTTGCCCTCCACGCCGAGGCTACGCACCATCGCGAGATTCAGGAGCCCGAACCGCACGGTCCAACCCTCCTTCATTTCTCCCGCCGCGGCCGATTGGCCTTCCTGCCAGCCCCAAAATGCGCCGCGCACGGGGACCAACTCCTCGCGGGCCAGGTCAATGCCGGCCTCCGCGGCGACTATTTCCATGTGGCGTTTCACCGCGTAAAAATCCGGCTCGGGTCGCGGCAGCCAAGCCCGCTCCTTGGGGTTGTGGCAAACGATGAAGGCCACTCCCAAGCACTCCTGCACGGTGCCGTTGAGATCCATGAACACGCGGCCGGTCTCGCACAGTTGGGCGACGGGTACGCCGCGCGATTGATTCAACCTCAGCGATTCCAGCATGCCGAGCACGAGCGTCGGTCGCAGGTGCGATTGGTCGTCCACAAACGGATTCGCGAGGGCAAGCTCCTCGGCGGCCGCCTGCGACACCCACGTCGATATTTCCTTCTGCGAGCGCAGCGTGTAATTGACGACTTCGTGAAAGCGCTGACCGACGAGGTAGTCCGTGACTTTCCGATTGAAGATCACGATCGGATCGTCATCGCCGTCAACCAGGGCCGGCCCGGAACACAAAGCGGCGGGCACGCGCTCGGTGCCATAGACCCTCAGCACTTCTTCCACCAAATCGATCGGCCGATCGAGATCGGAACGATAGCTCGGAACCTTGACGATCCATTCCACCGTCTCTCCTTTGCTCTTTTCGCCCACGATGCGGAGATTGAGCGCCTCAAGCGCCGAGCGGATCTCGTCATCGCCAACCTCAAACCCGAGACGGGCCCGAATGTAATGCGGCGTGACCGCGATCTCACGTTGCCAGGGCCGGTCGCCACCCACGACCATGACCGGACCCGCGACGCTTCCGCCCGCGGTCTCCAAAATCAGGTCGACCGCACGATAGGCGGCCTCGCGGGTGCTGTGCGGATCGACCCCGCGTTCGAAACGATAAGCGGAATCGGAGGTCAGCCCGAGACGCCTTGAAGTCCAGCGGACCGATTGCGGTCGGAAGTAGGCGGCCTCCACCACGATGTCGGTCGTGGTCGGGTCCACCTCGGCGTTCGCCCCACCCATAATGCCCGCCACCACCAAAGGTTGAACTTCGTCGGCAATCACCAGCATGCGGCTGTTCAGCGCTCGCTCCTTGCCGTCGAGAGTCGTAAGTTTTTCGCCGTCGGCCGCGCGTCGCACCACGATCTTGCGTCCGCCGATCTTCCGCGCGTCGAACACGTGCAAGGGCTGGCCGAGTTCGAGCATGACGAAATTTCCCACGTCGACCAGGTTGTTGATCGGACGAAGGCCAACCGCTTTCAGGCGCTCCTGGAGCCAGGCGGGGCTCGGCCCGACTTTCACCCCGGAAATCACGACGGCGGTGTAGAGCGGGCAGTCATCGGAGGCGTCCACGCGCAGGTCGCCCAGCAGCTCGGGCCGCGGTGCGCCAACCGCGGTGCCGTTGAATTTGATCGCCGGAAAACTGACCTCGGCCCGCAAGGCCGCCGCGAGTTCGCGCGCCATGCCCATGTGACTGAGCACGTCGGGTCGGTTGGGCGTTATCTCGAGATCGAAAACAGTATCGCCGTCGGGGAGCGCGGCATTAATCGCGAGTCCCACGGGCGTGGCCGGATCGAGAATCAGCAGCCCCGCGTGATCGCCGGCCAGGCCCAGTTCGTCCGCTGCGCAGAGCATGCCGTCGGACTGCTGACCGCGGATTTTCGACTGCTTGATCTTGAAATCGCCCGGCAAAACCGCCCCCGGAAGAGCCACGGGAACGCGGTTACCCGCATCGCAGTTCGAGGCCCCGCACACGATCGTGCGCACGCCGCCGTGAGCGGGGCCGACGTCGACCGTGCAAACGGAAAGCTTGTCAGCGTTGGGATGCTTTTCCCGAGACTTGATTTCGCCCACCACCACGAGGTCCAGCGGGGGCAAGCCGGTGTTGACCACGCCCTCGACCTCAAAGCCAAGAAACGTGATTGCGCGCTTCAGTTCGTCGACCGAGGCGCTGACCGGCAGGTAGTGCTTGATCCAATTGAGCGAAATTTTCATGACAGAATTTTATGCATTGACCAAAATGAAGGCGACGGAAGCGCAGGAGTGGTCAAGGGCCAATGGCGAGGGGCAGAAGGTTAGGAAAACTGCGTGAGAAACCTCAGGTCGTTTTGATAGAAATAGCGGATGTCATCGATGCCATACATCAGCATCGCCAGGCGTTCGAGGCCCATGCCAAACGCGTAGCCGGTCCAGATTTCAGGATCGTAGCCGACCCCTTCAAAAACCGAAGGATCGACCATGCCGCAGCCGCCGATCTCGATCCACTCCTTGTTCACCTTGGGCAGGTGCTGGGCCGAGAGATCGACTTCGAAACTGGGCTCGGTGTAGCCGAAGTAATGCGGCCGGAATCGGGTCTTGGTGTCCTTGCCCAGCAGGGAGGCAAAGATGTAATCGAGCAAAGCCTTCAGGTCGCGCACCGTGACGTTCTTGTCGACATACAGGCATTCGATCTGGTGAAAGTTGGCGCTGTGGGTCGCGTCGCTGGTGTCGCGGCGGTACACGCGTCCCGGCGACACGATGCGGATCGGTGGCTCACCCTTGAGCATGGTGCGGATTTGGACCGATGACGTATGGGTGCGGAGCAAGTATTTTTCGCCCGGCACCTTTTTCGCGACGTTCCCAAACCGGGCGTTTTCCGGAAAATAAAAGGTATCCTGCGCATCACGCGCGGGGTGATCGGCCGGTGTGTTGAGCGCGTCGAAACAATAGTATTCGGTCTCGACTTCCGGGCCCTCCACGACGGTGAAGCCGGCCTTGCGCAGAATACGGCACATCTCTTCACGCACCAGGGTCAAGGGATGGTAGGTGCCGCGCCCGGCGTCCGGCGACGGCAAGGTCGGGTCAACCGCCGGGCCGAGCTGGGCCGCGATCTCGCCTTCCGCGATCCGGGCCAGGGCGGCGTCGAGTTGCGCCTGCAACTGAGCCTTGGTTTCATTGATGAGCTTGCCCATCGCGGGGCGCTGTTCCTTGGGCACGGTGCCCATTTGCTTCATCAGCGCAGTCAGCTCGCCGTTTGGACCAACGAAGCGCGCTTTAGCCGCTTCAAAGTCCGCACGGGTTTTCAAAGTCACGAGCTCACCAGAGGCTTTGGTGAGGAGGGCGGAGAGGGTGTCTTGCATCGGAGGGAGAAGGTTCTGACTTTCCGGGGAAAACGCCAGGAAGCACAAAACAAAACCGCGTGGCGGGGACTTCGCGGGTTTCTTGGGCTAAAGAAAAAGGACGGGCTCGCTGGGGAGACCCGTCCTTCAAAGAAATGGTCTGACGACCATGAAGCGAGCCTGGAGCGACTCGCGAGTGTTGCGGGCTCAGGCCTTGGCCGCGCTCGCCTTGGCCTTGAGGGCGTCCTGGGCGTTCTTGATGAGGCCGCTGAAGGCGACGGCGTCAGCGATCGCGATCTCGGAGAGCTGGCGGCGGTCGAGCTGGATATTGGCCGCCTTGAGACCCTCAATGAATCGGCTGTAGCTGATCCCGGCTTCGCGACAGGCCGCATTCAAGCGCACGATCCAAAGGCCGCGCATATTGGCCTTCTTTTTCTTGCGGTCGATGTAGGCGTACTGCCAGGCGTGCTGGACCGCCTCCTTGGCGTAGCGGAACAGCTTGGATTTATTGCCGAAATAGCCCTTGGCGTATTTCAGGACTTTCTTGCGGCGCTTGCGGGAAGCGGGAGCGTTAGTTGTACGAGGCATGTTTTATGGTTGGTTTTGGCGCCGGCGGGTCGTCTCGTGAGGATTCACCCGCCTGGCGAAGTTAGGGTATCGCTTCGGCTTAGCGGAGACCGGTCGGGAGGCAGCGGAGCAGAGGAGCGGCATGGCCCGGAGCCACCAGCTTGTCACGGGAGGCACGACGTTTGGATTTCGTGCTTTTCGCGGCGAGCAAGTGACGGAAACCCGGGGTGCGGCGAATCAGCTTACCCGTACCGGATATCTTGAAGCGCTTGGCAACGGACTTTTTGGTCTTTTGCATGAGTAGAGCGGAGAAAAACAGAGCACCGAGCGGCGATTGGCAAGTGTTTTGTCCCACAAAATGGCGATCCGGCCGGTTCCGACGCCGCCATTCCTGCAAACAACTGTCGCGCATGAGAGAATGGACCAGTTCGAACGGCCTTACTGAGGTTTTAGTCCACGGAAAGGCCAATCGCAAGGGCGTCGGTCCGGCGCGGGGGCCGGTTTGGCGCAGTTATCCATGGGCGGTCGTCGGACAACCTTTTCATTTCCGCGTCGCCGGTGTCGGCCGGCGGATCGCGCCAGGATGATCGGGTGACGACCGACCGCTGGTATTAGAGGGATTCATCGCTTCCAGTGCGAATTGATTCACTGTCGGCTGCGAAGGGAACGGGGCCGTATTTTTTCCGTCGACCTCGCGGAGGGAAAATCGATCCGAGTGATCGCCTCGATCCCGACGAATACCGCAAATGGGGTTGACATGGCCCGGGCGATAATAACTTTCCCCCTCTTATTTCTGACGGCTTCCTAGCTCAATGGTAGAGCAGTTGACTCTTAATCAATTGGTTCCCGGTTCGAGTCCGGGGGGAGCCACCAAATTTTTGTTTTTTCCCAGTCACCAGGTATTTTCGCGCGCGCACTGTCACGCCGGCGTAGCTCAACGGTAGAGCACCTGTTTTGTAAACAGGCGGTTGCGGGTTCGAATCCCATCGCCGGCTCCATTTGTCGGCCAAGAAGGGATCGAATCGTCTCAGATGGATCAAAAAATTTGCGCGCGAAGAAACCAATTCACTGCCCGATTGTGTAATGGTAGCACAAACGACTCTGACTCGTTTTGTCTAGGTTCGACTCCTAGTCGGGCAGCCAATCTACTTTGCCGAGGAACGTTCATTAATTTTTGGATGTTTTTTCGTCTGTCACTGAGAATGTGCATTGACAGGGCAAAGCGATTCTCAGCACATTTGTATCCCGTTGATTTCTTCGTTTCTTCCCCCTCGCTCCCCCGCCCTGTTTGGGGCCCCTGTCCACCAATTCATTTGCTGGAGAAATCCAGGCATTGGTCATTCGTGGCTCAACAATTGCTGAACGAGTTGGTCCCTTTCACTGTCCAAGAATAATCTCACGACTAATCCAATCCTCAATTAAAGCACTATGATTATCGAACATATGCCCCTGGCGTTCCTCCTGACAAACACGGATGGCAGTCCCATGACCATGATGGAACTGTTCAAGCATGGCCGCGAGATCATGTGGCCCATCCTCCTCGTCTCTTTCGTGATGATCACGGTCGTGGTTGAGCGCCTGATCTTCATCGTGCGCGAAAATAGCCGCCGCCAGCCCGATGTGGTCAACAAGATGCTCGAGAAGGTCGAGGCCAACGATGTCGACGGCGCGCTCGAGCTCGGCAAGAAGAGCGAGGACTACGTCGCTCGCATCCTGGTCTACGCGATCAGCCACAAGGAGCACTCGCTCGGCAACGCCTTCACCCGCGCCGCCAATCAGGAAATGCAGCGCTTCAGCCACGGGCTCCCGATTCTCGATACCTGCATTACCGCCGCCCCGCTCCTTGGTCTTCTCGGAACGGTCACCGGCATGATGGGCACTTTTGCCGCCTTGAACAGCGGCAGCGGTGATATCGGCGCTTCCACGGGTGCGATCACCGGTGGTGTCGCCGAGGCGCTTATCGCCACGATGTGCGGTATCGCCATCGCGGTCACGGGGCTCCTCCCCTTCAACATTCTCAACGCCCGCGTTGAAACCGCGCGCCACGAAGTTGAAGATGCCTCGAACTCCCTCGAGATCATCATCAACAAATCCGTGAATACGGCCGCCCGCTAAGGCGAACCGTACGTCCAACCTTTAAGTACTTACTGCCATGCACGGTGGAGGAGGCGGAGTAGGCCCAGGAGGCATCAAGAGAGCGCGCATTGAGATTATTCCTCTCATTGACGTCATCTTCTTTCTCCTTGCGACCTTTGTCTTGTTCACCCTCTCACTGAACAAGTCGAACGGGGTGAAGGTCAACTTGCCGGTCGCGGAGAAAGCTGAAGCTCGCGATCCGAACGGCACGGTCACGATCAGCGTGACTTCGCCAGAAGGAGCATTGGCGTGGAACAAGGACCTGGTCACCCTCGACGAATTCCTAATCCGACTTCAGGCGTATCACCGGGACGAGCCCGACGGGCGCATCCTGATCAATGGTGATGCTCAGGCCTTCTTTGCCCAAGCGGTTTATGTTTTCGACGAGGCCCGCAAGGCCGGTTTCACGCGAATCTTCATTGAAACGCGCAGTAAATAAATCACGACCACGCTAATAAACGAGCGGCACGCGCGTCTATTCCGATAACAGCCACACCATGGAAGGCACCAAAATCAAAATTCCGGTCCGCAAAAAAGCGCGCATTGAGATCATTCCGCTGATCGACGTCATTTTCTTCCTACTCGCGACGTTCGTGCTCTTCACCCTATCACTGAATCGCATCCAATCCCTTCCCGTGGACCTGCCGGCGGCCACCCCGCCAACCGGCCAGCCGCCACCGAAGGACGACAGCGTTACCATCCAGGTTTCCGGAGAAGGTGCCATTTTCTGGAACAAGGAACTCATCGACATGACCGAGGTGCCGTCTCGCATCGCCTACTATAAGACCCAGGTCGAGGATCCTCGCATCCTGATCGCCGGTGACGAAAAAGCCCGCTTTGGTCAGACTGTTGCCATCTTGGACGAAGTGCGAAAGGCGGGGATCCAGAAATTCTCCGTGGAAACCCGCACTCGCCCGACGGGCAAGTAATCCGTATCGCCCATGAACAAAGACCTTATCATCGGCCTCGTTTCTTCGATCGCGCTCCATTTCTTGATCCTGAATCCATTTGCCGGCAAGGCTGCGGCCCCGAAGCGAGTTGCCCCGCCAAAAGAGGAAGTCGTCCAATTTGAAATGCCTCCCATCGAGGAGGACAAGCAGGACATCGTGAAGGATCTGGATGACACGCCGGTCGAAAATCAACTCGCCCCGCCGAGTTTGCAGGACCTCCCTTCGATCGTTCCGACCGCCGTCTTTACCCAAACCCTGGCTCCACCCCCTCCCCCAGGTCTGACTCCGTCCAAGGGTGCGATCAATATTCCGGTGATGAAGCCCGGAGCGAATTTTGGCAAAGGCATGGAATTGTTCGATGTCAGCCAGCTTGACCAGAAACCTGTGCTACGCGTCCCAGTTCAACCGACCTATCCGTACGAAATGAGCCGCGCAGGCATCAACGGAAACGTCACGGTTGAATTCATCATCAGCACCAACGGAGACGTGACCCAGGCGCAGGTTATCAAGTCCTCGCACCGAGAATTCGAAGTCCCCGCCGTTCAAGCGGTCTTGAAATGGAAATTCAAACCCGGCCGTCGGGGCGGACGCGCCGTCAACGTCCGCGCCTCCCAGCTCATCGAGTTCAATCTCGACGATAACAAATAATCTCAGACTGGCTCGCCATGTTCAACTTCACCTCCAAGAACCACCGTTCCTTTTGGGCAGCCTGCAGTGCCCTGCTGCTCACGGCCGCCGTCTGGGCTCAAACACCGGTGCGCGATTACTCTCCCTCCGATGCGGCGAGTGAAGTGTTGGGCAAATACCGGATCGCGCTCGACGCCAAGAATTATGACGGAGCCATCGCGATCTTGGATGCACAGATTCCCAAATCGGAGGCGGGAAGCTACGACCTGGCCCTACTCTACCAGATCAAAGCGCAGACGTTGCTGCAGAAAGGCGATTTTCCCAAATCAATCGAACCATTGGAGCGGACCATCGCTCTTTCCGACTCGAAGACCCCCACCTATTTCGAGGAACGCGTCGTGCGCGAATTCCTTTTCATGCTGGCCCAGCTGTACTATCAGGAAGCAGCCGGAACCAAGAATTTGAGCGTCGCCGCCTCTTTTTACGACAAGGCTGACAAGGCAATGGCCCGTTGGCTGAAAATCACGCCCAAACCCACCTCTGACGCGATCCTGGTTTACGCCCAGATTCTGTACAGCTGGGCCTCGCTAAATGCCGATAGTCCCGACCAGGCCCTGATCAAGCGAGCCATGGATCAAGTTGACGCCGGCATGCGATTGGCGACTCATCCGAAGGATACCTATCGCATTCTTAAGCTCATTTGCCTCCAGCAACTCGGCAAGCATTCCGAAGCCGCCGAATACCTCGAACTGATCGTCAAGGAAAAGCCTGACTCCTCCGCCTACTGGCAGCAACTCGCC
>Ga0302321_100003736_pt1 | contig 13104 bp, 10 predicted proteins | sample Fen_T0_1_FD_202505 | JGI IMG/M metagenome (GOLD analysis project Ga0302321, IMG submission 202505) | Peat permafrost microbial communities from Stordalen Mire near Abisko, Sweden - Fen_T0_1 | ecosystem: Environmental > Terrestrial > Soil > Wetlands > Permafrost | place: Sweden: Abisko...
CCGCGGTGACGGAGAACGGCGAGCACGGCGCGACCCCGATCCGGACCATCGCGCCGTCCGCCGGGTCGTGCCAGCGGTCGATCGCGGCCTCGGTCTCGGCCAGGATCCGGTCGTGGTGCTCGACCACGTGGTCGGGCGGCAGGCCCCCGGCGCTGCGCCCGAGGTTCATCGAGCCGCGCGTGGGGTGGAACCGCAGCCCGATGCCGGCCGCCGCGCGGATCTCCGCCTCGAGCAGGTCACCGCTGCCGTGCGGGAAGACGTAGTGGTGGTCCATGGTCGTGGTGCACCCGGTGAGCGCCAGCCAGCCGAGGTTCGCGGCGGCAGCGTCGTGGAGCAGCTCGGGGGTGATCCGGGCCCAGATCGGGTAGAGCGTGGTCAGCCAGCCGAACAGGGTGTCGTCCGTGGCGTACCCGCGGGTGATCCACTGGTAGAGGTGGTGGTGGGTGTTGACCAACCCGGGCGTGACGAGCAGCCCGGCGCCGTCCAGGGTGGGCCACCCGGCCAGGTGCCCGGGTACCGGGCCGCCACCCACGGCGACGATCCGGCCCGCCTGCCACGCGACGTGGCCGCTGCGGTGCTCCGTGCCGGCGTCGTCGACCGTCGCGACGTGGCAGCCGGCGATGACGACGCCGTCGGCCGGGCTGCCGATGGCGGCCGTGCTCATGACCCCTCCTGCGCCGAAGCATGCGCCGGGTCCCCCGCCTGGGGGCCGCCGGCCAGCAGCTCCCGCTCGACGGGCGTGACCCGGCGGGCTCGGGCCGCCAGGCGGGTCGCCCCCAGGTGCGCCGCCAGGTCGGCGGCCCGCCGTCCGAGCACCGCGACGGCGTCGGCGCCGACGTCCTCGAGCAGGGTGAACACCACCTCGCCGTCCGGACGCTGCCCCCACCCGCCCACCACCTGGCCGTCCACCCAGACCGTCGGGGCGACGTTGCCGGTCCGGTCGAACAGGACCGGCGCGTGTCCGCCGAGGTAGAACTCGCGGTGCGACCAGCCCATCGGCGTCGGGTCGAGCGCCGGCAGCAGCGCGACCCAGGGACCGTCCGGCGGCGGTTCGGGGTCGACGTCGTCGGCGGCGACGACGCCCGGCACGCCGTCCAGGTCGACCTCGACAGCACCCAGCCGGTCCAGCACGCGCCGGGTCCGGGTCGCCGTCCAGCCGGTCCACCAGCGCAGGTCGTCGGGCAGCGCCGGGCCGAACGCGGCCAGCCAGCGGCGGGCGAGGTCGTCCTCGGCGGTGGGGACGTCGAGCGCCGGCAGGCCGCCGGGAAGCCAGCGGTCCGCCGGCGTCCATCGGAAGCGGGTGGAGCTCCACGAGCCGAACGGCCGGCCCCGGACCACCCGACCCTGCGCCGCCAGCAGGAGCAGCACCCGGCTGCCCACCCGCGACGTCCCCTCCGTCGAGCTGCCCCGGCCCAGCACCAGCTCGCGGCGCAGCCGCGGGTCGGCCTCCGCCAGCTCCGTGGCGGTCGCCTCGCCGAGGCGGGCCAGCTCGGCGAGCGCCACCGTCTCGACGTCGGCCAGCCACCGCTGGACGTCGTCACCGGTCGCCACGCCGGCGTCGGCGAGCCAGCCCAGCAGCTTGCGCCGCTCGCGGGCCTCGACGTCCTGCGAGCAGGCGGCGAGGACGGCGGGTGCCCGGCCGGTCGGGACGGCGAACACGGTGCGGCGCATCCCCAGCAGCCGCAGCAGGGTCCGGTCGTCGTACAGCGCCCGCTCGACGTCGGCGACCGTCGCGCCCGCCGTCCGCGCCCAGATCGACAGGTACACGGTCGTGGGATCGCTGCCGTGCAGCGCGACCAGGGATTCGGCGACCTCGACGGGCCCGGTCGCCGGCAGCGCCAGCCGGTGCCGGCGTCCCAGCCGGGCACGGCGCTCGGCGACGCCGATGCGCCGGGGCCGCCCGACAAGACCGACCGTGGGTCGCACGACCAGTCCGGCGGCTGGTCCGGCGGCTGGCCCGGCGGCGGAAGTCACACCGTGCATTGTCGCGGGCCCGGTCACCGCTGGGCGCCCGACACGTGACCTGCATCATGCCGGTAACGGACCGGTCACAGTCGGAGCGACTACCTGCCCGCATTGGTCCTGGATTGACCCGGTCCCGGCGTCCGATCCGGGAGGCCGGTGATCGGGTGGGGAACGTGCCTGTAATACGACCGGTCTAGCCTCCCGGGAGCCGGACGCCCGACACCCGCTTCCCGACGGTGGCCGGCCGCGGCGCACTCCGTGCCCCGCGCCTCGTCGCCCACGTCAGGAGCTCCACCCCATGCGCCTTCGCCGCCTCGCGGGCGTCGTCGCCGTCGCGGCCGCCGCCCTGGTTCTCTCGTCCTGCGGCTCGTCGTCGAGCCCCGCCACCTCCTCCGCCGCAGGTTCCGCCTCGGGCTCGGCCGCGGCGGGCGCGCTCAAGGTCGCGTTCGTCTACATCGGCTCCCCGGCGGACGGCGGCTGGACCGCCAAGCACGCCGAGGGCGTCAAGGAGCTGAAGTCGGCGCTCGGCGACAAGGTGGCCGTCACCGAGGTCGAGAACATCAAGGACGACGCGACCAGCAAGCCGACGTTCCAGCGCCTCGCCCGGGAGGGCAACAAGCTGATCTTCGCCACCTCGTTCGGCTACGGCGACCCGATGCTCGAGGCCGCCAAGGAGTTCCCGGACGTGAAGTTCGAGTGGGCGACGGGCTACAAGACCGCCGCCAATCTCGGCACCTACTTCGGTGCGGCCGAGGAGGCCCGGTACCTCACCGGCATGGCGGCGGCGTCGCTGTCCAAGACCGGCAAGCTCGGTTACGTGGCCGCGTTCCCGATCCCCGAGGTGGTACGTGGGCTGGACGCCTTCACCCTCGGCGCGCGGGCGGTCAAGCCGGACGCCACGGTCGAGGTCAGCTGGACGTCGACCTGGTTCGACCCCACCAAGGAGGGCCAGGCCGCGGACGCGCTGCTCGCCAAGGGGATCGACGTCCTGGGCATGCATCAGGACTCGACCGCCGTCGGCCAGGCCGCGGAGAAGAAGGGCGCCCGCTGGGTCGGCTACAACGCCGACGCCTCGGCCGCCGCACCCAAGGCGTGGATCACGGCGCCGACCTGGAACTGGGGCCCGTACTACACCAGGACGGCGCAGGCCGTGATCGACGGGACGTGGAAGGCCGACCAGTACTACGGCAGCATGGCCGACGGCCTGGTGGGCTACGCGCCGCTCGCCTCCGACGTCCCGGCCGACGTCAAGGCCAAGATCGAGAAGGCTGCGGCCGACCTCAAGGGCGGCACGCTCAAGCCGTTCACCGGCCCGATCAAGGACAACACCGGCGCGGAGAAGATCCCCGCCGGGAGCAGCGCCGACCTGACGGCCCTGCTCAGCCTGAACTACGCGGTCGAGGGCGTCGTCGGGACCATCCCGAAGAGCTGACCGCCCGCTATACGCTCCGGCGCGAACCCGCCCCCGCCCGTCGGGTGCGGGGTCGCGCCACGCACGAACGAACCGACCGACCGCCGCACCCCGGGGAGCGCCGCATGGCAGAGGTCCAGCCGCTCATCGCCGCCGAGGGGATCGTCAAGACCTTCCCCGGCGTCGTGGCCAACGACCACGTGGACGTCGAGGTCCTGCCCGGCGAGATCCACGCCCTGCTCGGCGAGAACGGGGCCGGCAAGTCGACGCTCGCCGCCGTCCTGACCGGGCTGTACCGGCCGGACGCCGGGCGGGTCCTGGTGGACGGGCGCGAGGTCACGATCCGCTCCCCGCGGCAGGGACTGGCGCTGGGCATCGGCATGGTGCACCAGCACTTCCGGCTGGTGCCCCGGTTGACGGTGGCCGAGAACGTCCTGCTCGGCGACCCGGACGCCCCGCGCCTGCTGCGCGCCCGGCAGGTCGAGCAGCGCGTCGCGGAGCTCGCCGTCCGCTACGGGCTCGACGTCCACCCCGCCGCCCGCGTCGGCGACCTCACCGTCGGGGAACGGCAGCGGGTCGAGATCGTCAAGACGCTGTACCGCGGCGCCCGGGTCCTGCTGCTCGACGAGCCGACCGCCGTCCTGACCCCGCAGGAGGCGCAGGCGCTGTTCACGACCGTGCGGGCGATGGCGGCCGAGGGCAAGGGCGTGGTGTTCATCAGCCACAAGCTGTCCGAGGTGCAGGCCGTCTCCGACCGGGTCACCGTGATGCGCGACGGGCGCGTGATCGGCCGGGTGCCGACCGCCGGCACCGACCGGCACGAGCTCGCCCGGATGATGGTCGGTCGCGAGGTCGACCTGTCGCCGCGTCGTGCCGCGGCGCCGCCGGGTGATGTCGTCCTCGCGCTGGACGGCGTCAGCGCCGGGGCCGCCGGCGGCCGCGGCCGACTGGAGCAGCTGTCCCTGAGCGTGCGGCGCGGCGAGATCGTGGGCGTCGCGGGGGTGTCCGGCAACGGCCAGCGCGCGCTGGCCGAGGTGGTCGCCGGGCTGCGGACGCCGGACGCCGGGACCGTGCGGATCGCCGGCACCGACACCACCGGTCGCGGCCCGCAGGCGGCCCGGGCCGCCGGGCTCGCGTACGCGCCGGAGGACCGCAACGGCACCGGCCTGGCGCCGTCCCTGTCGGTGGCCGAGAACATGGTGCTGACCCGGACGACGGACCGGCTCGTCCGGATGGGCCGCGCCCGCGCCGCCGCCCGGGCCGCGATCGAGGCCTACCAGATCAAGGCCCCGGGGCCGGACGCCCCGACCCGCAGCCTGTCGGGCGGCAACGTGCAGAAGGTGCTGCTGGCCCGCGAGCTGGCGACCTCGCCCGACGTCCTGGTGGTGTGCTCGCCGACGTGGGGGCTGGACGTCGGCGCCGTGGAGTTCGTGCGCGGTCGGCTGGACCGGCTGCGTGCCGAGGGCGCCGGGGTGCTGCTGATCAGCGAGGACCTCGACGAGGTGCGGGCCCTGTCCGACCGGATCTGCGTCCTGCACTCCGGCCGGATCGTGCTGGAGACGGCCGGGGAGGGCGCGGACGTCGCCCAGCTCGGCCTGGCGATGATGGGAGACCGAGCGTGAAGGGGCTGACCCTGGAACGGCGCGCGGCCGCCGGCGTGCGGGAGGTGCTCGCCGTCCCGGTCCTGTCGGTGCTCGGCGGGCTGCTGCTCGGCGCGATCTTCCTGCGGGCCACCGGGCACGACCCGGTCGCGGTCTACCGCGAGATGGTCACCGGCACGCTGACGACGTCCTACGGCCTGGCGGACACCGTGACGACGTCCATCCCGCTGATCCTGGCAGGGCTGGCGGCGGCCGTGGCGTTCCGGGTGAACCTCTACAACATCGGCGGCGAGGGCCAGATCTACCTGGGCGCCGTCGCCGCGACCGGCGCCACGCTGTGGGTCGGCGACACGGCCCCGGCGGTGGTGCAGCTCCCGGTGCTGCTCGTGGCGGGGGCGGCGGGCGGCGCCGCGTGGATCGCCGTCCCGGCCCTGCTGCGGGCCTGGTTCGGGACGAACGAGACCATCACCACGCTCATGCTCAACCTGGTGGCGCTCTACCTCGTGCAGTACCTGATCCTCGGCAGCCACTCGTTCTGGCGCGACCCGGACTCCCCCACCTTCCCCAAGGGCAAGCCACTGCCCGATGCGGCCCGGCTCGCCACATTCGGCACGACCAGCGTGCACCTCGGGCTGGTCGTGGCACTGGCCGCGGTCGGCGTCGTCGCGTTCGTGCTGCGCAAGCTGCGGCTCGGCCTCGACATGAAGATCATGGGTGACGCCCCGGACGCCGCGCGCTACGCCGGGATCCCGGTGCGCCGCACCATGGTCGTCGTGCTGCTGGCCTCCGGCGCGCTGGCCGGGCTGGCCGGCGCCGTCGAGGTGGGCGGGCGCACCCACCAGCTCGATCCCAACGGCACCGCCGTCGGGTTCGGCTACACCGGGATCATCGTGGCCGCGCTCGCCCGGCTCAGCCCGGTCGGCGTCGTCGTCACCGCGGTGCTGCTGGGGGTGCTGGAGAACTCCAAGAGCGTGCTGCAGACGATGAGCGACCAGGTGCCGCTGGCCATCACCACGATGCTCGAGGGGGCGATCCTGATCTTCGCGATCGGCGGCGAGATTCTCGTCCGGCACCGGATCCGGCGACGGACGGCGCCCGTGACACCCGCCGCCCAGGAGACCGCGGTCGGGGAGACCGCAGCCGTGGAGACCGCCGCCGAGGAGACCGCGCGATGAACCACTCGGTGCTGGTCTCGACCCTGGCGGCCGCCGTGATCGCGGGCACCCCGCTGGTCTGGGCGTCACTGGGGGCCCTGCTCAACGAGCGTGCGGGCGTGCTCAACCTGGGTGTCGAGGGGATGATGCTGCTCGGCGCCTGCACCGCCTTCCTGGCCTCGCACGCCACCGGGAGCGCGGTCGTCGGGCTGCTCGCGGGCGCGCTCGGCGGGGCCGGGCTGGCCACGGTCCACGCCGTCTCGTCGATCACGCTGCGGGCCAACCAGATCGTGTCCGGGCTGGCGCTCACCATCTTCGGCTCGGGGCTCGCCCGGTACCTCGGCAAGCCGGTCGAGGGGACCACGATCACGGGCAAGATCGGCGACCTGCCGGTGCCCGGACTGCGCGCGCTGCCCGTGCTGGGGCCGGTGCTCTTCGACCAGGACGCGCTGGTCTACCTGTCCTGGGTCGCGTGCGCGCTGGCGGCGTTCTACCTCGGCCGCACCCGGCCGGGCCTCAACCTGCGCGCGGTCGGCGACTCCCCCGCCACCGCCGACGCGATGGGCATCCGCGTGGCCGCCACCCGCTACGCGCACACCCTCGCGGGCGGCGCGCTGTGCGGTGTCGGGGGCGCCTACCTCGTGCTGCGGGTCGTCTCCTCGTGGAACCAGGAGGGGACGACGGGCGGCCAGGGCTGGATCGCCCTGGCGCTCGTCGTGTTCGCCGGTTGGCGACCGCTCCTGGTGATCGCCGGCGCGTACCTGTTCGGGCTGGCGCTGCGGGCCAACTTCGCGCTGCAGGGCGAGGGCGTCGCGATCCCCGCCGAACTGCTGTCGATGCTGCCCTACCTGCTGACGATCGTCGTCCTCGTGGTGCTCTCGGTGACCAAACGGGACGGCGGCGCCCCCCAGTCCCTCGGCCGCCCCTTCGTCCGCGACGAACGCTGACGTCCGCCCCGTTGCCCCGGTCCCCGCCCCACCCCCGCCGTGATCATGCACACTTGAGTTGATCATGCACGGTTGAACACGTCCGGGCCCGGTGCTGCCATGTTCAACCGTGCATGATCAACTCAAGTGTGCATGATCAACACAGAGAAGGAGGAGGTCATTTAGGCGGTGGCGTAGCCGTGGTGGCTCAGGCCTAGCCGTACCTCGGCGAGCGCGCGGGCCCGGGTGGGTCCGATGCTGCCGATGGGCAGGCCGGTGCGGTGGGCGACCGCGGCGTAGCTGTCGGCAGCGTCGAGGAACAGCGCGCTGAGGACGGCGCGACGTCGCTCGGTCAGGCCGGCCATGGACAGCGCCAGGGCCGCCCGAAGGTCGGAGGCCAGGACCTCCTCCTCCGGGGTCGGGCGGGGGTCCGGGTCGGGCTGGTGGAACTCCTCGACGGGCGTCTCCCGCTGCCGGCGCCGCAGCGTCGCCAGGCACTCCCGGCGCGTCACGGTGACCAGCCAGGCGGCGAGCCGCTCCGGCTGCTGGACCCGGTCCAGCCGCTCGACGAGGCGGAGCCAGGTGTTCTGGGCGGTGTCGTCGGCGTCGGCGCCGTAGATGCGGTACGAGCGGATCGTCGCCCGGACGAGCCCGTCGAAGCGGTCGACGAGCTCCTCCCAGGCGCCGGCGTCCCCGTCGAGGGACCCGGCGACGAGCGCGGCTGTGGTGAACACGTTCATCCCCTCCCGAGGTGTCGGTGGCTTCACGCTAGGTGTGGCCCCCGCACGGGGGGATCAGGGAAACCCCCCGCCCACGAGCCCGGGACCCCCCAATCCGGGCAGCTCGCAGGTCCGCCCCAGGTCCGGCGGCCGCCGGCGCGGAGTCCAAGAACGACCAGGACCTCTGGCCGTCAGTCCTCGAAGACCGACCAGCAGAGCTCGTTGCGCAGCCGCTGGTCGTCCAGCACGAGTTCGCGGATCGGCGCCGGTAGCTGCTCGCGCTGCCAGCGGCACTCGCGGCGCCCTGCGGCGGCGCCCTCGCCCGCCGGCGCCGCGGCCACCGCGGCCTTGATCGCGTAGGCGGCCGCCCCGAGCTCATGCGCGGCGACGTGGGCGACGACCGCCGCCTGGCCCGCGGCGTAGGCGGCGTGGCGGGCTGCTCCGGTCAGGTCCCGGGCCGCGCCCATGGCGTGACCGCCCGCCGCCCGAGCCTGCATCATCGCCAGGTCGCCCCGCACCCAGGCCCGGGCCGCCTCGACGGCCTGCCGCGGCCGCGGGTCGTCGGGCCGGACCGACTCGAACTCCGCCAGGACGTGCTCCGCGCATGCCGCCGCCCACCGGGCCAGGAGGTGGTGGTCGGCGTCCGTGAGGCTGCCCCCGCGCCGGATCGTCACGAACCGGGGGTCGCGCACCTTCGGGAGGATCAGGGCGTCACGACTCCGGCTCCGGCGTCGCGGCGAGCGCCTCGCGGACGGCGGGCCCGGCCACGGCGTCGAACACCTCCGGGCGGTGGCGACGCAGCCAGGCCGCGTACCCGGCCCCGCCGACCACCACGACGCCGTACAGCGCGGGCAGCGCGTCCAGCGCCCAGGCGTCGCTGTTGGTCAGGAGCCGGAAGTCGGTCGCCACCAGGACGACGGCGGCCGTCAGCCCGAGCCCGCCGAGCAGCGGCGCGACGCCGGTGCTGAACCGCCGGCCCGCCCCGCGTCGGGCGAAGAACGCGACGACCGCGAAGGCGGCCATCGCCTGCAACGCCACGATCCCCAGGGTACCGAATCCGATCATGGTGGAGGCGAGCCCGATGTACGGGTCGAGGCCGGCCAGCGCGAACACCAGCACGACCAGCAGGTTGAACGCCGTCTGCACGGTGCTCGCCCGGTACGGCGACCGGTGCCGCTCGTGCAGCCGCCCGAGCGCGCGGGGCAACAGCCCTTCCCGGCCGAGGGCGAACAGGTACCGGGTGGCCGCGTTGTGCGTGGCCAGGACGGCGGCGACCAGGCTGGTCAGCACCATGACGCCGAGCAGGGCGGTGCCCCAGGACCCGACGTAGCGGGTCATCAGGTCGAAGTAGAGCTGCCCGACGTCGTCCGACGAGCGGTGCGCCAGCGCCTCGATGCCCGCCGTGCCCTCGGCGCCGACCGCCAGCCACGCGGTCAGCGCGTAGAAGACGCCGATGACGGCGACGGCGGTGTAGGTCGCGCGCGGGATGCTGCGGCGCGGGTCGCGGGTCTCCTCGGCGTAGAGGGCGGCCGACTCGAACCCGATGAAGCAGGAGAAGCTGAACAGCACCGCGACGGGCAGGCCGGCCGTCACGACGGTGCCGGGCGCGAACGCGTGCAGCGGGAAAGCGCCCAGCCCCAGGCGCCGCAGGATCCCGACGTCCAGCAGCGCGAGCAGCGCGATCTCGGCCACCATCAGGACGGCGAGCACGCGGGCGCTGAGGTCCACCGTGCGGTACCCCAGCACCCCGACCAGCGCGACGACGCCCAGCGCCGCAGCCCACCACGGCACCCCGGTACCCAGCGCGGTGAAGAAGCCGAACCCGCCGATGATGCCCACCGTCTGCGCGTCGTACGCCACGACGGCGACGAGCGCGGCGATCACGCCGGCGTGCCGCCCCAGCCCGTACGCCACGTAGGTGGAGAAGGCGCCGGTGTTGACGATGCGCCGGGCCATCGCGGCGTAGCCGAGGGCGAAGAGCACCAGGGTCGCTCCGGCCAGCAGGAACGCCCCGGGCACACCAGACCCGTTGGCCCGGGCGAACATCAGGGGCACGGTGCCCACGATGGCGGCCAGCGGCGCCGCGGCGGCGATGACGATGAACACGATCTTCGGCGTCGTCAGCGATCCGCCGCCGCGGCCGGAGCCCTCGGAGCCCATCTCGACCTCCCTGCCGCGGGGAGGCCACATCATGGCAAGAAGTGCCGGCCCGCAACAGAGCCCGGAGCGCTCCCGATCGGGGGCGGGGCCGCGGCGGGGCCGGGGCCGCGGGCCGGGTCAGGCAGCCGTGCGGTTCACCGCGCCGCGGGCCAGCAGGCCGTGCGCCGTCACCAGGTACTGGTCGGTGACGGCCTCCCAGCTGCGGCCGAGCACGGACGCGCGGGCGTTGCGGGCCATCACCGCCAGCGTCCCGGGGTCGTCGGCGAGGCGCCGGACGGCGTCGGTCAGGTCCGCCCCCGATCCCGCCGGGTAGAGCAGGCCGTTGGCGCCGTCGTCCACCAGGTCCAGCAGGCCGCCGGCGGCTGGGGCCACGACGGGGACGCCGCTGGCCAGCGCCTCCTGCGCCGCCTGGCAGAACGTCTCGTGCGGGCCGGTGTGGACGAAGACGTCGAGCGAGGCGACGATCGACGCCAGTCGCTCCCCGCCCTGCAGCCCGAGGAAGTGCGCGCCCGGCAGCCGGCGCTGCAGGTCGCCGCGCACCGGCCCCTCGCCGACGACGACCACCCGGAACCGCGGGTCGGCCGCGAGCCCGGCCAGCAGGTGCACCTGCTTCTCGACGGCGAGCCGGCCGACGTAGCCGACGAGCAGCCGGCCGTCGTCCCCCGCGAGCCCGGCGCGCAGGGTCTGGTCACGGTGACGGGGTGCGAAGCGTTCCAGGTCCACGCCCCGCCGCCACAGGCTGACCCGGGGCACGCCCCGGGCCTGCAGCTCCGCGACGGCCTGGCGGCTGGGCGCCAGCGTCGCCCCCGCCTGGGTGTGGATCCAACGCAGCCATCGCCACACCGCGCGTGACGCCCCGGGCGCGCGGTAGAGCGCGGCGTACGCGGCGAGGTCGGTCTGGTAGACGGCGATGCACGGGACGCCGAGGCGCCCGGCCGCCACCGCGCCCTGGGCGCCGAGCACCGCCGGTGAGGCGAGGTGGATCAGGTCGGGGCGGAAGGCCCGCAGCGTGCCGGTCAGCCACGGCCACGGGAACGGGAACCGGTGGCCCGAGTAGCCGGGAACTGGCGCCGCGGGGACGCCGACGACCTCGGCGCCCGCCCAGCTCGTGACCCCCCCTTCTGGGGCCACGACCAGCACCTGGTGACCTCGGTGTTGCAGCTGCTCGCTCAGTCGCTGCACGGATACGGTAACCCCGTTGACCAGTGGCAGGAAGGACTCGGTGACGATCGCCACGCGCATGACGCCCAGCGTCGATGGCCCACGTGTCGGCGGCGGAACCGCTTCGCCCGCGCCGGATGAACGTGGTCGAAACGCCTCGACCCGGGCGCGCGCCTTAGCCCAGCTGCCGGTTCTCGTTCACGGACCGGCGACCGGCCGTCCGCCCGCGGGCCGTAGACACCTGCCCATGACCTCTCGTCGCACCGTCCTGACCGGTCTGGCGGGCCTGGCCGCCACCGGCACCCTTGTCGGCGCCCCGTCGGCCCTCTCCCCCGCCGCCGCAGCCACGGCCACCGTTCCCGCCCCGGCGGTCGACCCGTCCGCCCGCCCCGGGCAGGGCGGCAGCCGCCGTCCGCTCGTCATCGGGCACCGGGGCGCGTCCGGCTACCGGCCCGAGCACACCCTGGCCTCCTACGAGCTGGCCGCCCGGCTCGGCGCGGACTTCATGGAGCCCGACCTGGTGCCCACCAAGGACGGCATCCTGGTGTGCCGGCACGAGCCCGAGATCGGCGGCACCACCGACGTCGCCGACCACCCCGAGTTCGCCGCCCGGAAGAAGACCGTCTCCCTGGACGGGCAGTCCGTCACCGGCTGGTTCACCGAGGACTTCACGCTCGCCGAACTGAAGACGCTGCGCGCCAAGGAGCGCCTCCCGCAGGTGCGGCAGCGCAACACCCTGTGGGACGGGATGTTCGAGATCCCGACGTTCCAGGAGATGCTGGACCTGCGGGCACGGCTGGTCCGCGAGCTGCGGCGTCCGTTGGGCGTCTACCCCGAGACCAAGCACCCGACGTACTTCCAGAAGGCGGGGCTGCCGCTGGAGCAGCGGCTGCTGGACATCCTGCGGCGCAACGGCCTCAACACCCACGACGCCCCGGTGTTCGTGCAGAGCTTCGAGGTGACCAACCTGCAGCAGCTGCGCGCACTCGGGTTGCGGGCGCCCGCGATCCAGCTGTTGTCGGCGACCGGGTCCCCCTACGACAGCGTCGCCAAGGGATCGGGCCCCAGCTACGCCGACCTCGTCACGCCGGCGGGCCTGGCCGGCGTGGCGAAGTACGCGCAGGGCATCGGCCCCGACAAGGGAATGATCATCCCGCGGGCGGCGGACGAGAGCCTGACGACCCCGACGGCCCTGGTCAAGGACGCCCACACCGCCTCGCTCCTGGTCCATCCCTACACCTTCCGGGCCGAGAACACCTTCCTGCCCAAGGACGACCGGGTGGGCACCGTGGCGACCGACTACGGGCGCGCCGTCGAGGAGCAGCTGACGTTCCTCGCGACCGGGATCGACGGCCTGTTCACCGACCAGGCCGACATCGGCGTCTACGCCCGCGACCGCTTCCTGGCCCGCACGCACAGCTGACGCACGGCCGGCCCCGCACCGGGGACGGTCGGTGACGATGTCGTCAGCGACCGTCCCCGGTGCGGGGCCGACGCGAACCGGTGTCGCGACGGCGACCACGTCCGGCGCGACAACCGGCGGCGCCGCCCGGCCGCGGAACAGAAGATCAACTCACCGAACCGCTCGGCGCCGCGTGCGGCTGGAGCTGAACCGGCAGCCAGGAGGCTCCGTTCCTGCAGGTGATCGGCCGTCCAGCCGAGGTCGGCCGACAACCCCCGTGAGGGAGGCCGACATGTTCCGACCATCCGTGAGGCACACGACCGGGCCCCGGGCAGGGGTGCGGACAGCGGTCGCGGTGACGGCCCTCGTGGTCGCGTCGCTGACCGCTGTTGCGTCGCCCGCCGCGGCGTCGTCCGCGCACCCCGCCCACCGGTTCGCCCGCGACCGGGGCTTCGACCAGGTCGATCTCGTCTCGGACCAGCAGGGCAAGGCCCAACTGCGCGACCCGAACCTGGTGAACGCCTGGGGGATGTCGCAGGGCCCGACCACCCCGCTGTGGGTGTCGGCCAACGGCGGTGACGTGAGCACGGTCTACGCCGGTGGCG
>Ga0302321_100003737_pt1 | contig 13102 bp, 12 predicted proteins | sample Fen_T0_1_FD_202505 | JGI IMG/M metagenome (GOLD analysis project Ga0302321, IMG submission 202505) | Peat permafrost microbial communities from Stordalen Mire near Abisko, Sweden - Fen_T0_1 | ecosystem: Environmental > Terrestrial > Soil > Wetlands > Permafrost | place: Sweden: Abisko...
TATGTGTTTCTATTTGGTCGGGGCGAGAGGATTCGAACCTCCGACCCTCTGCTCCCAAAGCAGATGCGCTACCAGGCTGCGCCACGCCCCGATGGATTCAGTGTACAGGTACTTGGCGCCAACCGCGACGCTTCGGATCGGCCCCATGGGCAACCCTGGTGCAACCCGGGTACGAACCGGGCGCGATCGGGTTACGCCCCACGTCACAATCGTGAGGGGTGCTACTTGCCGATGGCGACGCTGCGCAGGTTCAGACCGGCGCGCTGGAGGTCGAAGATCTTGGAGGCGAGACCCACCATGAGCTGGGTTTCCATCTCCTCGCGACCGCGCTTGGTGGCGCCGGCGGGCGGAATGGCGGCGATATCGGCCGGGGTGCGACTCTTGGACCAGGACAGGTCCATGGCGAAAGACACCTTCTTGTCCTGGCTGGCCAGCTCACCGGCGACGTTGGACATGCGCCCGTCTCCGCCGTAGCCGACCCGCAGCCAGCCCGGGCCTTCGAAGCCGCGACTGCTGTTGCTGATGTTCACGGATTGGAGTCGGCCGGCGGCGCCGTAGGAGAAGTCCATCCGGGTGTGCACGCCCTGCTCATCGTTGCGGAAATCCAGTCGCACCGGCTGCTTGGTGGTCTTGTCCACGGACACTTCGAGCTTGCCGCGCTTCCAGAAACCCAGGCTCTGGGCCAGGCTCTGCTCACGCTTCTTCGCGTCCCAACCCTGGGTGGGGGCACTGAAGAGCAGCCGCTGAACCGTGTGGCCATCCATGGTTTCCTCACCGCCCAGGGTGGCCTGGAAGGTGGGGGCATCGATGTAGACGGCCCTGATGTCGTTCAGGGTCTGGCGGAACCAGGCCATGTAGGTGAGCGGCGCATCGGAAGGCGGCAGATCCACGCGCGTGGTGTAGGCGTTCTGCTCCTTGCTGTAGATGAAGCCCCGGGTGCCCCGGCGCGTGTACAGGATCGTGCCGAAGTCGCCGGCCAGATCGGTCTTGAAGTCGCCATTGGCGAAATAGGTGCCCTTGACGCGCAGGTTGGCCTGGCCGCCCTGGCTGTTGCCCTTGACCTGGCCCTGGCTGAGGTTATCGACCTTCTGGTTGATCAGGGCGCCGCTGAGGGCGATGCCCAAGGTGCCCTGCATCTCCACGGAGGAGACACCCTGGTAGGGCTGACCAAACCACGCGGAATCCACGGCATCCAGGGTTTCCCGCAGGGTCTTGCGAGCGGCTTCAGCCTCCGGGGTCGTCTTCGCGGGGGCTTTGGCCGCCGCCGCTGCGGCCTTGGAGGGCGCCTTGGCTGTGCCTGACTTGGTGCTCTTGGTCGCGGTCTGGGCGGGAAGAAGGCTGGCTACGAGCAGGATGGGCAGAAGGGAAAGGCGCATGGGAAACCTCGACGTCTATCGATGAGGGTGTCTGGGGGGGGACTTTGGTTCCGGACGCTCCTTGGCGAAGCAGGTCCGGCACAGGGCCTTGGTCGGATCATCCGGCACGAAAGGCAGGTATTCCTGAGCCCCGCAGGAAGCACAGGTGATGTGGGTCAGGATTCGGGCCGTGTCATTCCCGCCCTTCCGCTTGTAGACGAAGGAACGCCGGTAACAATCCGGGCACAGGTAGAACTTCTGGCCCGATTCGACCCGAAAATGCATGCCGCACTCCGCGCAGATCTTCTCCCGGGGGGCCTTGGGATCCGGCGGCGCCACGGGGGCCCGCTTGGTCAGCAGGACCGGGGGAGGCTTCGGAGCGGGATCCGGAACCGCATCCCCACGAAGAGGATCGTTCTCTGATTTGGATCCTTTTTTCATTTGTCATGCTTCCAGTGCGGCCAGAGCCGAACGACCAGAGTACCCCATCCGGCGACGGGCTGCGAGTTCGCGGGCCAGAAGTCTGGCATCCTGGGCGCATGTCCCTTCCCCCGGATCTCCTGGAGCCCCTGCGCCGCGGGGAGCACCGGGCCCTGGGCCGAGCCATCTCCTGGATGGAGAACGGCCACCCCGGCGCCCGTGACCTCATGGCGCGGGTCTGGCCACACCTGGGGCGGGCATCGGTGATCGGCATCACGGGTTCCCCAGGCGCCGGCAAGAGCACCCTCACGGACCAGCTGGCCCGCGCCCTGCGAAGCGAAGGACAGCGGGTGGGCATCCTGGCGGTGGACCCGACATCACCCTTCAGTGGCGGGGCCATTCTCGGCGATCGCATCCGCATGCAGCGCATCGCCGCCGATCCAGGCATCTTCATCCGCAGCATGGCCACCCGCGGCGCGCTGGGCGGGCTGGCGCGGGCCACCCAGGACGCCATCGACCTGCTGGATGTGGCGGGTTTCGACACGGTGATCGTCGAGACCGTGGGCGTGGGCCAGGACGAGGTGGATGTGGTGAGCTGCGTCCAGACCTGCTGCGTGGTGCTGGTGCCCGGCATGGGGGATGAAATTCAGGCCATCAAGGCTGGAATCATGGAGGTGGCCGACCTCTTCATCATCAACAAGGCCGACCGCGAAGGCGCCGACCAGGTGGAGCGCGAGATCGAAGCCATGAAGTCCCTCGCCATGACCGAGGGTTGGGATCCCCCGGTGCTGCGCACGGTGGCCCAACAGGGGCTGGGCATCGCCGAGCTCCTGGTTCAGCTGCGAGCCCACGGTCACTGGCTTCGGACCCATGGAGGGCTGGCCAGGAAGGCCCGGGAAAGGGCCCGGTTGCGCTTCGAATCCCTGCTGGCCGAAGCCGCCGTGCGCCGGGCCAAGGCCAAGGCTGGACCCGACCGCCTGGAGGCCGTCATCCAGGGCATCGCGGACCGGATCCTCGATCCCTATTCCGCTGTGGGCGCGATTCTGGACGAAGTTTGAGTCTTTGACCCAGGTCCCGATAGGGCTACATGGCCGCCCGTAGCCTCAACAAAGACCAGGTCGAGGCCATCCGCATGGTCTTCCAGCGGTTATGTGAAGGCGAAGACAGCGTCCAACTGATCTTCGGCAAACTGTGTGGTGACTTCAAAGTGCTGGCCGAGGCACCCGATCGGGTCATCCTGGGCATCTCGGATCTGGAGCGGGGCCAGTGGCGCCTGAAGCCCGGCGCCCGGCTCACCATGAAACTGCTGGACCGCGGCATTCCCTACGAGGCCGTGGTGGATTTCCAGGGCCACGGCAAGCTCCACGGAGTCGAGGCCAGCCACGTCACCATGCCCCGGCTGCTGCGGGCCCTGGATACCCACCGCCTGGCGGAATTCATTCCCGACCGCCCGATTCCGTGCCCCTTCGGAGATCAGCGCAACGATGTGCAGGATGGCCTCGCCATGGCCTTTGGAGAGGATGGCCTGGAATTGGCCCCGCCGGAGGGCACCCGGGTCCTGAGCGACATGCTGCGGCTCAACGCCGCGTCCACCGTGGAATTGCGGGCGGCCCTGGGTGAAAGCCTGGTCCTGCCGGTGAAAGTGGCCTATTTCGGAGAAAAGGTCTGGGGCCTGCGCCTGAGCGATTCGGTGGACCGGCTTTCCGTGGGCCGCTACCGCCAGTGGTTGATGGAAGCCCGGCACCAGCAGGCCAATCGTGATCGGTCTCGGTTCAACCCCGGTGGGCTTGAATCCGCCAAGCTCTCGGGTCGCCGAGAGGCCCCCGCTCCCACCGCGGCCAAGCTCAAGGTGCATGTGGACAAGGATCCCCTGGTGCTGGTGCTGGCCGAAGGAGAGGCGTTTCCCACGCGACTGGCCGAGGCCGTGGGCCGCAAGTTCGGGGTGGCCTCCCTGAACCTTGGGCCGGGGCCCCTGAGGCCCGCGCTTGCCGAGCTTGGCGTCGACGACCAGGGCTGGGGCCGCGTCCGGCTGGTGATGATCCACCACCGTCTGCGTTCCGGCACCGCCGCGGAGCGTTGTCGCCGGCTGGTCCAGGATGAGGCCTGCCCCCTGCCCATCCTGCTGGCGGGCACCGAGGAAGAGGCCGACTTGAAGCGGAACCGGGCGGCGATGGCGGGCGCCGTGGATTATCTGGTCATCGAGCCGTTTCATGTGCTTTCGGTCATTCGTACCCTGGATGAGACCCTGAAGCTGTTCGCCTGAACTTCAGACGACTCCTTGGGCACCCGATGCAGAGGGGTAGTTGTCTTCAACCCCCACGGGAGTCCGGATGTCGCTGTCTCAACGCTTGAGTGTACGGGGCAAACTCTTGCTCATGGTGGCGCCTCCGATGCTCGGATATGCATTTTTCAACATCCACAACACCTTCTCTGATTTTCAATTTCTTCAAACACAGGGCTTGATTCAACGGGGAATCGATCTCAGCCAGCCCCTTTGGCGAAGCTTCCTGTTCAATTTTGGCGCCTCCTTGGCGGTCTGGGTGGTCACCTTCATCGTCGTGTACCGGCTCAGCCTGTGGATCACCCGCCCCCTGAAGGCCCTGGCCGATGGTCTCAAGAAAAGCGATTTGACCCACCAGCTGGAAGTCGAAAACGAGGACGAGATCGGTCAGGCCGCCAAAGCCTTCAACGACTACAACGCCCGCTTGCGGGGCGTCTTCCAGAATCTATCCGGCTCCTCGAGCTCGGTGGCCAGCGGGGCGACCCAGCTGTCCGCCTCCAGTGAGCAGATGGCTGCCACCAGTGCGAGCCTCGCCCAGAATTCCGAGGCTCAGCGTGCGGCCTTCGAGCGGGTGGCTGCCGCCGTCACCGAGCTTTCGGCCTCCATCGACCAGGTGTCCGGCAACATTCGGCGATCCCAGAAGGAATCCGAGGCCGCCGTGGCCGCCGTGAACCAGGGAACGCACGCCGGTGGCGAGAGCTCCCAGGCCATGGACGACATCCGCGCCGCCACCACCCGCATGGTCGCGGCCGTGCGGCTCATCCAGGACATCGCCCGGCAGACCAACCTGTTGTCGCTGAATGCGGCCATCGAGGCGGCCAAGGCCGGGGCCATGGGCAAGGGGTTCGCCGTGGTCGCCGAAGAGGTACGCAAACTGGCTGAGCGCAGCGGCGCCGCGGCTCGGGAAATTGGCGAGCTCATCGAGCGCAGCAACACCTCGGTGGACCGGGGGGCGGAAATGGTCAACGCCACCGTGGCCGCTTTGGGCTCCATCGACACGAACATCCAGGGCCTCGCCGCCATGATCCTGGAGGTGGGTTCCGCCGCGGACGAACAGGCCCGCACCAGCGCGGAAGTGGCCGAGCAGGTGGATGAGAACCTGGATCGCGTGGCCCACAACGCCACCGCCACGAACCAGATGGCCCGCACCGTGAGCGAAGTGGCCCGCACCGCCGCCGAGCTGGCCCGCGTGGCCGAGGACCAGAACCACCTGGTGGGGCAGTTCAGGGTTTAGAAATCAGCCCGTACAGATCTGGCCGCCGGTCCCGGAAGAACCCGAAGGAGGCCCGGTTGCGGCGGATCTCCTCGAGATCGAATTCGGCTTGGATGATGCCGGTGTCCGTGCGGCCCAGCTCAGCCACCTTCTCGCCGCGGTGGTCCGAGATGAAGGAGTGGCCATAGAAGGTCTGGTCGCCTTCGGTGCCGATGCGGTTGGAGGCCACCACGGGCACCACGTTGGACACGGCATGGCCGATCATGGCGCGCTGCCACAGATCCTTCGTGTCGAGGCCGGGGTTCTCAGGCTCGGTACCAATGGCCGTGGGATAGAGCAGGATCTCCGCCCCCAGGAGCATCATGGCCCGAGCGCACTCGGGGTACCACTGATCCCAGCAGATGCCCACGCCGATCTTTCCGAAGCGCGTGTCCCACACCTTGAAACCCGTGTTGCCGGGGCGGAAATAGAACTTCTCTTCGTACCCCGGACCATCGGGAATGTGGCTCTTGCGATAGACGCCCAGCAGCGAACCATCGGCATCCAGCATGGCGAGGCTGTTGTAGAAGGCGTGACCGTCCCGCTCGAAGAACGAGACCGGAATCACCACGCCCAAGTCCTTCGCCAGCTTCTGAAAGCGGGTAATGGTGGGATGGCCTTCCACGGGTTTGGCCCAGTCAAAGAATTCGTCTTTCTCTGTGCGGCAGAAATAGTAACCCTCAAACAGCTCAGAGGGCAGGATCACCTGGGCACCCTCGGCCGCCGCCTCGCGCACCAGCACTTCGACTCGAGCCACATTTTCGTCCAGGCTGCCCGTGAAGGCGCACTGAGTCGCGGCGACGCAGATGGTGCGGGTCGAGTTCACAGGACCTCCGGCTGCTGCTGGGTGATGCAGTGGAAGGCACCACCCCCGCTGAGGATGGCACGGGCGGAGCGGCCCACCACGCGGCGCCCGGGAAAGAGTGGCGTGAGGGCCGTCACGGCGGCCTCGTCAAACGGCGTGCCGTAGGTGGGCACGACCACACTCCGGTTGCCGATGTAGAAGTTCACGAAGCTGGCGGGCATGAGCTCGCCATCCTCGTTCTCCAACACGCCGGGCGATGGGATGCGCAGCACGCGAAGCTGCCGGCCCCGGGCATCGGTCATGGCGGCCAGGTCTGCGGCCAGGCGATCAAGAACGGGCGCGTTCGGATCGCCCGGGTCCCGGGCCTCCATGCAGACCACCACGCCCGGCGCCACGAAACGCGCCAGGGTATCGATGTGGCCGTCCGTGTGATCGTTGATGAGACCTTCGTCCAGCCAAAGCACCTTCTCCGCACCGAGGCCCTCGCGCAGGGCCGACTCGATCTGGGTCTGGTCCATACCCGGGTTGCGATTGGGATTGAGCAGGCACTGGCGGGTGGTGAGCAGGGTGCCTTCGCCATCCCCTTCCACCGACCCGCCCTCGAGAATCCAGCCGTGATCAAGCCGGAGCATTCCGCTCAAAGCCGCCACCCGGTTCGCCACCTGATCGTCGTCGGGGAGCACATACTTGCCGCCCCAGCCGTTGAAGCGGAAGCAGGCCGCGCGCAGCGCGCCACTCATGCTCTTCACGAAAATGGGCGCCGTGTCCCGCAGCCAGATGTCACCCACGGGCACGCGGTGGAAGCGCACTTGTGCAAGGACGGGCGCCAGGGCGCTGCGCGCCTCGGCTTCCGCGGCGTCGTCCTGCACCAGCAGGTCGAGGGCTTCACCGCCCCCTTCGGCGATGGCCAAGCAGAGGGCCGCGAATTCCGCCTGGGCCAGGGCCAGATTCTCCTGCCAAAGGTGCTCATGGCTGGGCCAGGCCAGCCAGCAGGCACTGTGGGGGGCCCACTCGGCGGGTTGGTGAACGACGGGACAGGTCATGTTGGATGGGTTCCAGGCAGGGATAGGCCCCGGCATGGGGCCCATCTTCCAGTTCAGCAAAAGCCGGGCCCTCCGTCGAGGGGAATGGCTGCCGGAACAGGAAGATCCTGACGACCCCCCTGCATACCGCTTAAGATGAGGGTCATCTCCCGGAGTCCCCATGCCGTTTTTCCGTGTTTTGCGGGTCTCTGCCCTTCTTGCCACGGTGCTCCTGGCGGTTCCGTCGCGTCTCCAGGCCCAACGCGCCCCGGCCAAGGTGGAACCCCAGGTCGACCCGCTCCGCGATCACTACACCAAGCGCGAAGTCCTGATTCCCATGCGGGATGGCGTCAAGCTTTTCACGGCCATCTATACCCCCAAGCGTGTCAGCCGCGCTTACCCCATCCTCATGCAGCGCACCCCCTACAGCGTCTGGCCCTACGGCGAAACCTCCTTCCCGGAGCACCTGGGCCCCTCCCCGCGCTTTCAGGACGAAGGCTTCATCTTCGTCTACCAGGATGTGCGGGGCCGGATGATGTCCGAGGGCGAGTTCGTGAACATGCGGCCCCAGCGGGCCGTCAGCGGCGCCGCCGTGGATGAGAGCACGGACACCTTCGACACCATCGACTGGCTGCTGAAGCATGTGGATGGAAACAATGGCCGCGTGGGCCAGTGGGGCATCAGCTATCCCGCCTTCTACACCGCCGTGGGCGCGCTGTCGGGCCATCCCGCCCTCCGGGCCGTGTCGCCGCAGGCGCCCATCGTGGACTGGTTCCAGGGCGATGACTTCCATCGCAACGGCGCCCTCTGGCTGCCCCATGCCTTCAACTTCATGACCTCTTTCGGGCAACCCCGACCCGCGCCCACCAAAGCCTGGCCTTCGACGCTGAACCATGGCACGTCGGACGGCTATGAGTGGTTCCTGCGCCTGGGCCCCACGGGGGCCACGCGACAGTACACCAAGGACATCGCCTTCTGGAACGAGATGCTGGACCACCCGACCTACGACGCCTTCTGGCAGGCCCGCAACCTGCGGCCCCGGCTGAAGGACGTGAAGCCCGCCGTGCTCACCGTGGGTGGCTGGTTCGATGCGGAAAACCTCTACGGCGCCCTCCAGGTGTTCCAGACCGTGGGCCGCCAGAGCCCTGCCACGGACAACCGTCTGGTCATGGGTCCCTGGTTCCACGGTGGCTGGGAACGCAGCCAGGGCGACCATCTGGGCCCCGTGCAATTCGGGGCTGCCACCTCTGAGTGGTTCCAGGCCGAGGTGCTGTTCCCCTTCTTCATGCACCACCTGAAGGATGCGAAAGGCCCAGACCTCGCCCAGGCCACCGTGTTTGAGACCGGTGCCAACCGCTGGCACAAACTGGATGCCTGGCCGCCCAGGCAGGTGAAGGACGCGAAGCTCTACCTCCAGCCCAACGGGAGTCTGTTCTTCACGCCGCCGTCGCCCGAGGGCGGCGCCGACGCCTTCATCTCCGACCCCGCCAAGCCCGTGCCCTTCATCGAGCAGGTGGCCATCGGCATGCCCAAAGAATACATGACCGCGGATCAGCGCTTCGCCGGGCGGCGCACGGACGTGCTCGTCTATCAGACCGATCCCCTGAAGGACGACCTCACCCTCGCCGGTCCGCTGCGCCCCGAGCTCTTCGTGGCCACCACAGGCACCGACGCCGACTGGGTGGTGAAGCTGGTTGACGTCTACCCGGATGACTTCAAGAACCCCGATTTCAAGGCCGGCGGCTCCCCCTGGGACCGCACTCCCAACCCCATGGGCGGCTACCAACAGCTGGTGCGCGGCGAGGTGATGCGCGGCAAGTTCCGCGACAGCCTCGAAACACCCGCACCCTTCACGCCCGGCCAGCCCACCCGCGTGGCCTGGTCCATGAACGACATCTTCCACACCTTCCAGAAGGGCCATCGCGTCATGGTGCAGTTCCAGAGCAGCTGGTTCCCCCTCATGGACCGCAATCCGCAGGTGTTCATGAACATCAACGAAGCCAAACCCGAAGACTACAAGAAGGCCACCCATACCGTGTTTCACGATGCGGCGCGGCCCAGCAACCTGGGCGTGGGCGTCTACTCAGAAAAGTAGAATCAGCCACGCCACCGCCCTTCGAGCCTTGCTCCGAAGTAGAAGAGTGATCCCAGATAGCCCGCCAGGCATGGGATGAGAATCACCGGCGACCAGCGAAAGGTTGCGATGCCCGCCGCGAACATGGCCAGCACCTGGACCCAACCCGACCAGCCTCGGGCACCACTCACGAAACACCAAGGTGTCTGCGGCTGGGGATCGAGGATGCTGGGGCCATGACCGAAGGCCAACAATACGAGGCCTGCGGCCAGGCCTGCACATGGATTCAAGGGCAGCACCAGCATCAGCAACACCAAAAGAAAGGCCGTGTCTTTGGCGAGCAATACCCGCCAACCAGCCATCGGCATCAAGGCGTACCGCGTCAAACCATGCTTTGAATCGAGGGCGAAAAGGCGCTGCGCAGCGCTGCTCAATGTGAGCGCCACCAGCAGGCTCAACCCGAGCACAGCTTCCGGATCAGGCTTGGGCGAGGTGACACGGTAGACCGTGGCCGCGAGGGCCAGCGCCAAACCCGCGTAGGGATCCAGGAGGTGGAACATCTCCCGGAGGTTCTTGACCACGAGGCCACCCAGCGGCCCCGACCCTGTCGGAAGAAGGCGCCACCGGCGGGCCTGGTCGATATCCCGGAGCCAGAGGATGGACATCGCATTGGCGGCGACGGCCACCAGCAGAAGCATCCAGGAAACTCGCAGGTAACGTCTTCCAGCCCAGATCGGCACCCCCAGGATCACCCAAGGCACGGGGCTGAAGAGAAACCCGAGGATTCGAATGCGAATCCGCTCTGAAGTCGTAAAGGGAAACAGGAGCAACCGTTCCTTGGGCAGCCGCCTCAAAGGATCCAGGCTCAGCGGAAAGAAGATCACCAGGCCTGCGAGCATAAGAAGAAACCCCGCGCTGCGGGGAGCCATCGCAAACAACAGCAGGGCGAAGACCAGGAAATGATTCCCGGCCAGCTTGGACATCCGCCCCAGTTCCCGCCAGGCAAGTGCGGCCAGAGGCCCTAGGAGCGCGGTGATCCGAGCCACGGCATCAGTTCCAAGGAACGGCTTTCGACCAACCCGAAATACATCTCCGATAGCGTGGAAGGAAGCTCTTCCCTGCGTGAATTCCAGACGATTTTGCCGCTGCGAATCAGGATGCAATGGGTGGCGAGACGCTCGGCCATGTCGAGCATGTGAGAGGTGAAGAAGACCGTTACACCTCGTTCGGCCAGCCTGTTGAGCAACTCGCGAATGAGCTCGGCCGTCACGGGCTCCACTCCCTCGAAGGGCTCATCCAAGAACAAGACCTCTGGATTGTGAAGCAGGGCCATGGCCAGTGCCGTTTTCTTTCGCATGCCATGGGAGCAGTGATCCGCTTGCGTGAATCGTCCTTCTTCCAACCCCAGAACGCGGAGCAGCTGATCCGTACGCACGCGCGTCTCCACCTGGGAAAGCCCGTAGATGGGGCCGCACAGATGAAGGTGTTCCTCCACGCTCAAATGGTCGAAGAGGCCGAGCCCCTCGGGCAGGACTCCGATCCGCCGTTTCAGATCCATGGAATCCTTCTCGTCATGAACCTGCAACCCTGCCACGGTGATGGTTCCCGACGTGGGGCGAAGCAGGCCGGAAAGCATTTTCAAGGTGGTGGATTTCCCTGCGCCATTGGGCCCCAGAAAGGCACAAACGCTCCCGCGCGGCAGATCAAAGCTGATGGCGTCGACCACGGCCTTTGAACCATAGGCGCGGGTGAGTTCCGAGCAGCCGATCATGCGCCGGGCCTCTTCCATCCCTCCAGCACCCTGAACCGGCTGCCCATCATGCCGGGCAGGGTCAGCTGCAGCAGGTTCTCGGTGCGCGCTTTGCGGTCGGCATCGGGCAGGGCCATCCACGCGGCGCCCCACTGATCCAGCGGCGCGTGGGTACGGATCCACTTGCTGAGTTCAACGTGGGACACGTCGGAAAGCCCCTCGCCTTCGAGCAGGTGTGCCAGGCGCGTAAAATCGACATCCGCTGTCAGATCGGCCTCACCGAGATCCTCGTGCCACTTGCCGTCCACGCTGTGGGCCTTGAAGCGACGCAGGTCGGCGCCCTTGGCCAGTAGCCGGTCGGCGGATTCCCCGTAGTCCACGGCCAGGAACAGGCCTGCCTGTAGAGGCGCGGCCAACTCATTCACAAGGCCGGGCAGCGCCTCGCACCAGATGCTGCCATCCCCCGGCTCCAGTCCGTCGGTCTTCGCGGCGAACCAGGCCCCGGCCTCGCCGGGATCGGCCGCTTGCCATTCGGGGCCCGTGGCCGTCAGCACCTCACGGGTCCAGCGCTCGCCATCCCAGCGCCAGGGCTGGGCGGGCAGGGCGTCGAAGAGTTCGTTGCTGAAGATGGCCCCAGTGAAGGGTTCCAGGGGTTCCGCCTCGGTGGCGAAGCGCGCGCGGTTCGCCGCGAGAAAGGGCGCGAGAGCTTCCTCCGCTGCGCGGCGCGCCGCCGGGTTGTCGTCGCGGTGGACGTAGACCAAGGCTTCGGCGAAAGGGCCCGACACAGCCTTCAACACATCGCGGCCCAGCCACCCGCGACCGGCGCCGGGTTCCAGCGCGGTGAAGGTCACGGGCCGCCCCAATCGCTCCCAGGCCGCCTCCAGCCGCAGGGCCAGGGCCTGTCCCAGCAGGGGCCCCAGGTCCAGGGCCGTGTAGTAGTCCTTGCCCTCGAAACCCCAGGGGCCGGTCGAGCGCCGATAGTAGCCATGTTCCGGGTGGTAGAGGCCCAGGGCCATCACCTCGGCGGCGGGCACAGAACCTTGAGCCAGGCGGGTTTGAAGCAGGTCATTCAGTGACTTCATACCCATTCGCATTCAAAAAGAGATGAAACCGCGAATAACACGAAAGGCTTGCTCTGCAAGCCACGCGAATGGGATGGGCCAAGTTCAGGACTGGTTGGCCAGTCTTGCTTACCGGCCCATGACACCGCCCATTCGCGACCCGCAAAGCGGGTATTCGCGCCTTTTCGCGGTTCCTTCTTTTTATCTCTAAGAATGCAACTTGGTATCACTTCTTCTCCAAGGGCCACTTCTCCAGCAGCACGGGCAGCAGCCACTGGGTGAGCAGCAGGGCCAGCGCCACGCCGCCCAGGCAGGCGAGACCCAGGCCGCGCAGACCGCGGTAGCCACTGAACACCATGCCGCCGAATCCGGCCAGGGTGGTGCCCGCACACACGGCGTTCACGCGGGCCACGCGCTGCGGTGCGTCGGCTTCTCCGCGGGCCCGGTGCAACAGGTTGAAGGCCGTGTCCACGCTCACGCCAAGGGCGATGGGGATGGCCATGAGGGACAGGAAGGTGAGCGGTTCGCCGCCCCAGCCCAGGGCGCCGAAGACCCCGGCCTGGCTGGCCAGCAGGGGCACGAGGGCGTAGACCGCGAAGCGGAGGCTGCGGCCGAAGTAGGCGATGACCGCGAAGATGCCCACCAGCGCCAGCAGCACGGCCTGTTGCACCGCCTCCTTGGCGATGCCCTTTACCACGCGGAAGAGGGGCTGGGTGCCGACGAAGCGACCCCCCGCGGCCTCCACGGTGGGCGTGAGGCGGATGAGAGAGGCCTCGTCCAGCCGCAGGGGCACGGTCAGCGCAGGCGCCAGTGGCGCGGGTTTCCGGTTCCGGTGGAAGCCATCCCAGAGGTTCCAGGGATGGTGATCCTCGGGAGGGGACACCCGGGGCAGCAGCGACTGAAGGGCACCGACGGGCTGGGCGGGATCGGAAGCGGCGGCCGCCAGGGCCGTGAGCGGGCCCTCAAGGCCTGCGGGATCCAGACCTGCCTTGGAGGCGGCTTCCAGCACCTGGCGCCGCCAGGTTTCCGAACCGAGCGCATGGCGCAGCTCGGGGTTGAGGGTCTTCCAGTCCGGCACCGGC
>Ga0302321_100003739_pt1 | contig 13101 bp, 12 predicted proteins | sample Fen_T0_1_FD_202505 | JGI IMG/M metagenome (GOLD analysis project Ga0302321, IMG submission 202505) | Peat permafrost microbial communities from Stordalen Mire near Abisko, Sweden - Fen_T0_1 | ecosystem: Environmental > Terrestrial > Soil > Wetlands > Permafrost | place: Sweden: Abisko...
TTATACCGAACCATACGCCACCCTTTATCTGAAAAACCGTGAACTGGCTGTTGAACCTTTTATAAAAGCTGCTGAATTGGCTAAATCGCTTGGCTTAGAGATTAATGCCGGGCACGATCTAAGTCTTGATAACCTAAAATATTTTGCAGAGAAAATTCCATTCCTGGCTGAAGTCTCCATTGGGCATGCCCTCATTTCCGATGCTTTATATATGGGATTGGAGAAAACCATTCAACTATATTTAGCCCAACTGGCTGTTAAATAGTATATTTTAATGAAGGCAGGCTATTCAGAAATTAATAATGCATAAAACAGTCTAAAGTCGACGATCGACCATGGACTGCGGACTACAACCAATCCCATGAAACTATTCTTTCAAAAACTAGGACAGGGGCAGCCACTTATTATACTTCACGGTTTGTATGGTTGTTCGGACAATTGGATTACGGTTGCCCGGAATTTGGCAGGTCATTTTACAGTTTACCTGGTAGACCAGCGAAATCACGGTAAGTCTCCACATCATCCTGTTCATTCTTATCAATCCATGGTTGACGACCTGGATGAGTTGGTGAAATCTGAAGGGTTGGGAAAGTCTATTTTGATGGGTCATTCCATGGGAGGTAAAACGGCTATGCTTTTTGCAGCCATCCGTCCCGACAAGGTATCAGGATTAATTATTGTTGATATTGGGCCGGGCGGTTATGCGAATATTGATAGGATTTCCCCGATGGTTATTGCTCATTTGAATATCATGAGTTCAATGCTTTCCGTGGATTTTTCGAAGTACACCACCAGAAATGAGATTGAGAATGAACTTGCCAGAACTTTGACAGATGTAAATATCAGGCAGTTTATCATGAAGAGCATTCAGCGTAACGATGATAACTCCTTTTCGTGGAAATTGAATTTGGAGGCATTGTCCAACGCGTTGCCCGAAATCATGGGGTCAATTCATCTTGAAAAGGTAGTTGGAGATATAGGAATTACAGGCTTTCCTGTGTTCTTTATAAAAGGGGAACGTTCTGATTATATTTCTATGGAGCAAGAAGTATTGATTCATAGGTATTTTCCTGGAGCCACTGTTGATGTTATTTCGAATGCCGGCCATTGGGTGCATGCCGACCAGCCTGCTCAATTCTTGGAGAAAATGGATAGCATCCTGAAAATTATTCAATCGCAGTAATCAATCCCTTGCAAAAGGCTATTTTAATTAGTTCTGCAGTATTTTTTGCAGAAAGCTTCATGAGCAGATTTTTACGGTGACTGTCTACCGTAAGTGGACTTACAAATAGTTTATCGGCAATTTCCTGGTTTGTAAAACCATTGGCGATCATTTGCAATACTTCGGTTTCGCGTCGGGTTAGCAAGGGCGAATCGTCATTGTTTTTGGATTGGTTGAGTATTTCACTCACTTCAAAGCTAATGTGCTTTTGGCCTGCAACTACATCCTTGATGGCGCCGATAATTTCTTCTTCCGAAGAGTTTTTTAATACATAACCCAACGCACCGTTTTCCATCATCCGGAGAATATAGCTTCGTTGCCCAAACGAGCTGATGGCAAGTATCTTTAAATTCGGATAATCCGTTTTAATGGTCTTGCAGAGGTCGATGCCATTTACATCAGGAAGGTTAATATCCAACAATATGATGTCGGGTGTGTAGTTTTTCAGGTAGGTTGTACACTCTTTCCCGGTGGAAGCTGTAACGCAAAGTTTGGCCAGGCCGGAATCAAGTAATAGCTTCTTGAGGCCCTCGATCACTACCGGATGATCTTCGACTATTAGAACGTCAATCATAATTGAGATTTTATAGGTCAACCAAAGTTGGTAATATTGCTACGAATCTAATAATTATATCGGTATTCACAATTGTTTATTCAATAAATAAGAAATGGTTGACAGTTCTCCGTTTGGAACCATCAACCATTTTCAGGTTTCTATTGCTTGCTGGTTATTTTACCATCGAACTTTTTAAGAGATTGATTTTGTGAGGAAATGAAAATTTGAGCATCTTCTGGTTTCCAACAGATGCCGATTTTGTTTGCAATACATTAAATTCCATGACGGTTGTGCCTTCGCTTACACCATTTCCGTCGATATAGGCTTCGGCAGCTGTAACTGATCCATAATATGGATTTTTTCCCACCGTTGGTGTTATTAAAACACCATCCATTCTTGCGGTAACAACGTAATGCGTAAGCGCAGTTATATTGCAGCTTTTGAATAATGAGATATTTACTTTGTATTTTCCTTTTTCAACAACAGCGTCGCCTGAATAGGTAATGTTTTCGCTTTTGATACTATCAATATAACAAGCCGGATTCGAGTCTACATCTAATAATCCTCCATTGTTTGATTCCCTGTTGCTCCAGTAAATTTCGGTCAAGTTAGGTTCAAACAGGTGTAAATCCAAATCGTTCTCTTTGTCCCACGAAACGTTAACCTGAAGTTTACCAGTGCCAGCTGTAATCCTGGAAACCTGCACCGTTTCAGATGGGCTGATAAGGCCGTTATTATCAATAATGGAAAGGAGAATGGTGAAACTATTTTCAGAAAAATCTGAGCTGAATAATAGGTAAAGCATGTGGGTTTGGGTGGTGGATTTTAATTCGCTTGAATTTATTGTATAATAGCCATTTTTCCCCTGAACACCTATCAATACTTCTTTTACCGTAGAACTTGTAGTAAAAGATATTGGACTACTGCCGCCTTCTAATACAGAACCATTGCCGTAAATGTCCGTTACAGAAGGGGCATTGCCAGCTGAAGCTGCCGGAAAATTTCCATCTACGTAGGTTGCACCCGGAACGGTAAAATAGTTTTTCTCCAACTGGTTTTCGGTCGTTCCTTTATCTTTTTTACAAGAATAAAATCCAATAAACAAGCTGATTGTAGCGATAATCATGAACATCTTTTTCATCGTGCGTTGTATTTAAGTTACCTACTCATTGGTTTTTCGGTTTCCACCTCTTACTCTTTTATGGATTTTCAGAAAGCTCCTGCATAAATTACTGCTAACCAATAAACCATGAAACATTTATTGCTGCACAATAATGAGTTAAAAGTATCCCTTCGGAAGTAGTTGTATATCCCCGAAAAAGGGGATATTTGAGAAGAGCTCTAAGGAAGTCGTCTAGAAAGTACTTTTTTGCAGCGTAGTCAGGAGACTACGCTGATCGCATTTCTTTGATAATAAAGCAGAAGCGCTGAGCGTAGTCTTCTGACTACGCTCAATTCATGACTTTAGGTAGGTGAAATTCTTAGCTTGATGGCTATGTCAGGAGACTTGGTTGAAGGATGAATTTATTTCAACCCCTTCAGCCTTTCCTCCATGGCTTTGATTTTGGCTTCAGCGTCTGCTTTTTTGTTCATTTCGTTTTGAACTACTTGCGGCGGTGCGCTGGAAACGAACTTTTCGTTGCTGAGCTTTTTCATGACGGTTTCGAGGAAACCTTTGTTGTAGGCCAGTTCTGCTTCAATTTTTTTGATTTCTTCTTCAATATCTATTTTGCCAGAAAGCGGAATGTAGTACTCACTCGATTTTACGTGAAATGAAACAGCTCCTTCCGGTTTTTCAGTCACGGTTTCAACGGCCGAGAGGTTGCTGAGCTTTTTCATTACTTCGGCAAAGGCCAGTATTTTGTTGGTGTCGGTTACAACCTGCATTGCCAGTGTTTCTTTCATCGGCAGGTTTTTTTCCTGGCGAATATTGCGAACAGAGGTTACAATCTCTTTGACCAATTCGAATTGCCCAATCAGTTTTTCATCGAATTTGCCTGCCACGGGTAATGGGGTCACCATAATACTTTCGCCATCCGTACGTTCGGCAAGGTAATGCCATATTTCTTCGGTAATAAATGGGGTAAAGGGGTGAAGCAGTTTTAATAGTTTATCGAAGAATTCGGCAGTGGCTGCATATGTTTTTGCATCGATGGGCTGCTGGTAAGCCGGTTTGATCATTTCGAGGTACCACGACGAAAACTCGTCCCAGAATAGTTTATAAACGAGCATCAGGGCCTCGGAAATCCGGTATTTATCGAACTGATCGTTCAGTTCCACCATGGTTTTGTTCAAGATACTGTCGAACCATTCGATGGCCATCCTCGACGCTTCGGGTTGAGGAATGGAGTGGTCTACCTCCCACGATTTTACCAGGCGGAAGGCATTCCATATTTTGTTTCCAAAGTTACGGCCCTGCTCGGTGAGGCTTTCGTCGAACGGAAGATCGTTGCCGGCAGGAGAGCAAAGCAACATGCCCACGCGCACGCCATCGGCTCCATATTGAATCATCAGGTTGATGGGATCGGGCGAATTGCCCAGTTGCTTGGACATTTTTCGCCCCAACTTGTCGCGAACAATACCGGTGAGGTACACATTCTTAAAAGGTTTATCCTTCCGGTATTCGTACCCGGCAATGATCATGCGCGCTACCCAGAAGAAAAGGATTTCGGGTGCGGTAACAAGATCGTTGGTAGGGTAATAATAGTTGATATCGGCATTTTCGGGTTTGCGGATGCCGTCGAATACGGCAATGGGCCAGAGCCACGAGGAGAACCAGGTGTCTAATACATCTTCGTCCTGTTTGAGGTTGGCGATGGTAAGTGTATTGTCGCCCGTTTTTTTACGGGCAAGCGAGATGGCTTCTTCATCCGAATTGGCTACCACAAAATCGTTGGTTCCATTGATGTAATAAGCCGGAATACGATGTCCCCACCAAAGTTGGCGCGAGATACACCAATCCTTTACGTTTTCCATCCAGTGGCGGTAAGTGTTTTTGAACTTCGCCGGATAAAGCTGAATGGTATCGTTCATCACGTTTTCGAAAGCAGGCTGCGAGAGGTCTTTCATCTTTAAAAACCACTGCATGGACAGTTTAGGCTCGATAACAGCATCGGTACGTTCCGAAAAACCTACCTTGTTTATATAATCTTCCACCTTTTCGAGCTGGCCTTCGGCTTTGAGTTTTTCGACAATTTTGGTGCGAACGGCAAAGCGATCTTCTCCAACAAACAACTGCGCTTTTTCGTTGAGTGTGCCGTTATCGTTGAAGATGTCGATGGTTTCGAGGTTGTATTTCTGGCCTAGTTCGTAGTCATTGATGTCGTGAGCCGGGGTAATCTTGAGCACACCAGTACCAAACTCGCGATCTACATATGGGTCGAATATAACGGGAACTTCGCGGTTGATCAGCGGCACGTACACTTTCTTTCCTTTCAAACGCTGGTATCGTTCGTCCTCGGGATGCACACAAATGGCTGTATCGCCCAAAATGGTTTCCGGACGGGTGGTGGCAATAACCACATACTCGTCGCTACCCACGATGTTGTATCGAATCTGGTAAAGCTTGCTGTTTACTTCTTTGTAATTCACTTCTTCGTCCGAAACGGCAGTGAGCGCTTGCGGATCCCAGTTTACCATGCGTACGCCACGGTAAATGAGGCCTTTTTTATGCAGGTCTACAAAAACGTTGATGACGCTTTCCGAGCGTTCGTCGTCCATGGTAAAGCAGGTGCGCTCCCAGTCGCACGAAGCGCCGAGTTTCTTTAATTGTTCGAGGATGATACCGCCATGTTTATGCGTCCATTCCCAGGCGTGCTTCAGAAATTCGTCGCGCGAAAGATCTGTTTTCTTGATCCCTTCGCTGGCTAATTTTCCAACTACTTTGGCTTCTGTGGCAATGGATGCATGGTCGGTGCCTGGAATCCAGCAGGCATTTTTGCCCTGCATACGGGCGCGGCGAACCAATACATCCTGAATGGTATTGTTAAGCATGTGCCCCATGTGCAGCACGCCGGTAACATTGGGAGGAGGTATAACAATGGTGTACGGTTCGCGCTGGTCGGGTGTGGAATGAAAAAATCCTTTGTCGAGCCAGTATTGATACCATTTATCTTCGGTGAGCTTCGGGTCGTATTTGGAAGGTATTTCCATTGTTATGAATCAGTTTGTTTTATTATGTAAAAATGAAGCCGTAAAAATATAAATTTCTACCCAAAGTTTTACGGATGGTTGGAATATGTGAGAAGGTTTTTGTGAAAGACTTGATAATAATTTAGCTTGTTAATAATCTTTTGACCACAATCCCTATTTTAAAGATAGCTGTCATCATAAAGTTCGAAACTGTTATTGTTCCATTCAACGCAGGTTTTCGTTCATTTTCCGCAGCCATTCAGATATCTGGGGTAATCATTCAGCAATCCAAAATAGTCTTTCAGATACATTTTGAAGCTGTTCAGATGCCCACTGCAGGCATTCAGATAGCCAATGCAGCCATGGAGATGACTAACGCAGCCTCATTTTACTTCACGAACGATTGTTTTTGGGGAATTGGTAAATTTGTTGGGTGTTTTAGGGGAATTTATAGCAGTTACTTAAAAACTTACCCTTGTTAGCTTACTCAAAAAAGCCTGCTGTTAAACAGTTTTTTATTGTAAGCCAGTAACATGTTTGTTTACAGCCATTATTTGAATACTGTGTTGAATAAAAAACCGGAAGATCAAGGTGTTTAACTCTAACTTTTAGTATATTCGGAGGCACAAAACCAATTAAACCCTAAACGTTATGGAAGGGAAACAGGCGATATTGAATTAAATACATTTAGAACCATGAAGTATAATTTTCAACTACTAGACTTTCCTAATTCAAATTTTGTAATAGAAACTTCCATTTGGACTGGGAAATCAAAATTACTTATGGACAATCGTCAGATAGAGCAGTCCAAAGAAAAGGGAAAGCCTTTTCTTATTCCTACGATTAACAATGAATTCATAAAAGCTTTTCCAAAACAGTCATTTCCAGACTTTGTCCCAGTTTTAGAAATAAATGGGACGAAAAATAATATTGTTGAAAAACTTAAATGGTTTCAATATGCATTGGGAGGGCTTCCAATACTATTGTTATTGGTTGGAGGAGCAATTGGAGGAATAATTGGCGCAGTGGGTACAATAATAAATTATAATATTTTCAGACAAGAAGAAACCCCAATTATTAAATACTTAAAGGTAATTAGCATCATAATATTATCTTATATTTTGTATTTCGTAATAGTGTTAATAATTCATAATCTAATGAACTAGTTATAAAAACAACCAATAACATATGCTTAAAAATATTGGGACTGATGGTGCAACAGCAAGGTTTTCGATCACCACAAATTTCATTAACGGTGGATAAGGAAGTGGACACTAAAACCTGGAGGTGGCATATACTGAACGTTTGGTTGCACGTATAAAAAATACAGATCAACAGTTGATGATTTAAATAAAAAGAAACTATCAAATATGAAAAGATTACTCACATTTTTAATTATTAGTCTCTCAGGTTTATTAGCGTATTCACAAGACAATTATAAAGCAGAATCGTTTAAAGCGGCATTATTGCAAACAAAAACGGGGGCTATGGTTGCTTATAATGGTGAAAAGCATTCATTTACAATAGATATAATAGGAGATACAATAAAACCGACAGAACATCCCAATTTTGTTATTGTTGATAATAGGATTTTACAGTCCTCTATTATTCCATTTCAAACCAAACTTGATTTTAAAAACATGAATGAAGATTCTCAAAAAAAGAATCTACTTGGTTATATGAAATACGAACTTGATTATGACAAAGAACAGCTAAATTCAAAGGATTTGAATGAGAAATATGAATTTGTAACATTGAATGATAAGATTTTCCTGTTTTGGGTATTTGATATGCCTAAATCTAACGAGACAGTTGCAAAACAATGTTCACTTGTCGCAATTTGTTTTGACCAGATGCTTGTTGTAAATATGCCAGTTACAAAAGGTAAACAGATCAATAATTTAGGAACATATGATAAAATTAAAGATTATCTTTTTTCTACAGGTAAGACTTTGAAATGCAATAATTTTACACTGGACTTAAATAAACTTTATTATGATTTAAAAAAATAACAACCAAGTTTAACATTAAAAACATGTGATATAAAAAAGGAATCCCGAAGCCTTATAGAAGTAGGAATAAAACAAGTAACGATTATGCATAGGAAAAAATTTAGAACTTCAGTTTTAATTACCTCGATGGTCATTCTATTTAGTTCGTGTAATAAAGATAATGGTGATCCTTCATCGACCAACGGAAAAACAACCGCAGTGTTTAATTCGAGCGTAACTTATGGCGCCTTAACTGACCAGGACGGTAACAAGTATAAAACTGTAACCATTGGCATGCAAACATGGATGGCTGAGAACCTGCGTACTACCAAGTATAACGATAGTACATCTATTCCCAATGTCACAGGTGCCAGTGCATGGTCGACATTAACCACAGGGGCCTATTGCAACTACAACCATACAACCTTTACGGATACAATAGCAACGAATGGCCGTTTATACAACTGGTTTGCAGTAAATTCAGGCAAGCTTGCTCCAAAAGGATGGCACGTGGCTACCGATGCTGAATGGACAACATTAACAACCTATTTGGGAGGTAGGGAGGCAGCCGGAGATAAACTAAAAGAAGTTGGTGCCAGCCATTGGAAAAGATTCGCACCCAGCCGGGGCGGTTCACCTGCAAACGACACAGTGGCAACCAACTCAACTGGGTTTACAGCTCTTCCCAGTGGCGGCCATAACATCGATGGAACATTCAGCTTCATTGGTACCAGCGGTGTCTGGTGGACTGCTACAGAGGAGGATGCCATTTACGCCTATAACCGGGAAATGACAAGCTCTTCTGGTACTGTGTTTTGGGCCGGCTACGATAAAAGGATGGGCTTTTCTGTCCGTTGTGTGAAAGATTAACGTATTGGATAAACGCAACATTACACACTTTTTTAAATAAGAAAAACCAACTCCTAATCATATGAGAAACATTTTTTTACTTGGATTACTAGTTTGCCTGACACTCACGGATTGTGACTCTGGTAGTAAGCGATCGGCGATGATAATGGATTATATGGTTAAAGATTCATTAATGAAGGACTCTATAATGAAAGTTGAAGCTGCTACAGCTACTTTAGCCAATGACATTAACTTAAACACGAAAACCCCTGCCGATAAAAAGTTTGTAAAAACGGCTGATCTAAAATTTAAAGTGGGTAATGTACTTTATGCAACGGAGAAGATTGAGGATATTACGCTGAAATATGGGGGATACCTGACTTATTCAAACCTTCAAAACAAGAATGAGAATTATAATAGCTCGAAAATAAGCAGGGATTCGTTACTCATTGCCAAACAGATTGTTGTTGTAAATGAGATACAGCTTCGGATTCCAAACGAACGACTGGATAGCTTTATAAGGGAATTAAACCCGCTGGTGGTATTCTTTGATTACCGGATTATTAAACTCAATGATGTGACATTGCAATTTGTTGCAAACCAGAAGAAAAGCGACAGGTTGAAAAAGTATGACCAGCGTCAGGCGCAGCATATTGATAAAAGTCCAGGCAAACTTAAAGAGACTTCATTAGCTGAGGACAAATTATTAGATCGTCAAAATCAGGCAGATGATCTTCAGATGCAGTCGTTGTCTATAGAAGATCAAGTGAAATATTGCAATTTGACCATCAACATCTATCAAAAACCAATCATTGTAAAGGAAGTCATCGCCAATTTTGATTACGTATCCGACTTAAAACCGAACTTTTTTATCCGGGCATGGGATTCCATAGTTCAAGGCTGGTGGATTCTATGTGAAGTCTTGGTTTTTTTGATAAAACTATGGGGGATTGCATTATTGATTACATGTCTCATATTTGGGATAAAATATCTTTCAAAACTTTATAAAAGGATAAAATAAAAACGGTGTATAACACAGTTATACATCCTGCTGGTTTGCCTCCGGCGAGCTCCCCTTCGGTTGGCTAAGTGCTCGCTGGCAAGGGCAGTAACGGTGGGTAGTGAATTGATACGAAAATACGTGCCACATATATTGAACGTTATGAGACTCCTTACAAACGATACCAAAATAGTTAGATTATGATTAATATGGTTGGAACACTTAAAATTGCGATTTTGCTTTTTGATAATTTTACTGCACTTGATGTGGTTGGACCTTATGAAGTGTTATCAAAGATACCGAATTCAAAGGTTTATATGGTGGCTGTCAAGCCTGGATTGTATAAGGATGTTAAAGGATTGCAAATGTCGGCTGAATATTCTTTAAAAGACATTGAGAATCCTGATATTTTGATCATTCCCGGCGGGTTTGGTATTGATTCTTTGTTAAATAATCAGGAAATAGTAAGTTGGATTCAAAATGCACATATTTCTAGTAAATGGACTGTTTCAGTATGTTCAGGTGCTTTACTTTTAGGTGCAGCAGGCATATTAAAGGATTGCAAAGTCACTACTCATTGGAATCGTAAAGAACAATTAGCAAAATATGGCCCAACCATAGAAAATGAGCGATATGTGAAAGACGGCAAAATCATTACTTCAGCCGGCGTTTCAGCCGGGATAGATATGTCTTTGTATCTTTTAAGTTTAGTAGTGAATGAAAATTTTGCAAAAGCTGTTCAACTTGGAATGGAATATGATCCGAAACCACCTTTTGATTCAGGCTCACCAGAGAAAGCTCCCAAAGAGATAGTTGACAAAATAAGACAATCAAATAAGACTAATAATAAATAAAAAAAGACAGCGCTTAACAGTGTATGCATCATGCGGGTTTAAGCCTAATTTGTAAGTTCAGGTCTCGCTGGCACGGGCAGCGCGGAGGGTAAGGAAGTGGATACGAAAACCTGGAGGTGGCATATACACAACAATTGGACACAATAAAACACATCGCCTCAACGATAGATATATTATGAAAAAAACGATTATAATAACGGGCGCAACCAGAGGGATTGGTAAAGGATTATTTGACCGTCTTTCTTCCGAATCTTTCAATTTGGCAACGATGTATCATAGTGATGATACATCAGCAGATTTGCTTAGAAATACATGTATTGACAAGAACATAGATTTTATCATTGAAAAAATTAATGTTAAGGATTTTAATCAAGTTCGGCTATTTGTGGATAAAGTGATTAGCAAATATGGACGGATTGATTATTTGATTAATAATGTCGGAACAAGTATTTTCAAGACAATTTATGATACAACACTTGATGAATGGGAGGAATCTCAGGATATTCTTTTAAATGCGCCATTTGTTTTATGTAAATCAGTCCTTCCAATTATGAGACAACAGCAATTTGGGCGCATTGTGAATATTGGTGCATCCACAAAGGATTATATGAAAGGCGTAGCTGGGATTGGTTTATTTGCAATACACAAAGCAGCCTTAACAGTATTAACAAAGACATTGGCACTCGAAGAGATAAAGCATGGGATAACTGTAAATATGGTTGCTCCAGGGAGTACAAAAGATGCAGGGATAATTCCTGAAGAGAATAGGACATCTGTTTCACAAATACCAATAGGCAGGAGAATTGAGATTGATGAAGTTGTGGAAGCGATAATGTATTTTTTGTCCGACAAAGCAGGAAGTACAACAGGCCAATTTATAGGAGTAAATGGAGGTTCAAGTACATGAAATTTGTTGCGCACGAAACCCGCAGGTTACAAATACTTAACGTTTGGTGGCAAGTTCAGAATATGGCACCAAACATAAAACTTACATAGCAAATGAAATTTGTAATAACGATTTTCACAATTTTGACCTCGACTTGTTTGACCTCATTTTCTCAAATGAGATTCATAACCATTGACAATACCAAAATATGGATCAATACGATTGGTTTAGAGAACCGTAAAGATGGTGAACCCGTCATTGTATTTGAGAGTGGAGCTGGTACCCCCATGGATAATTGGGACAGGGTGCTTAAAGGTGTGTCTGATATGGCTCCGCTTATTACGTATGACAGACCAGGTATTGGGCAATCAGGTCCTGAAGGAGAAACGGCTACCATTAAGGGAGTGTCGGATAGGTTGCTTACGATATTGAATTACTTAAAAGTCAAGCCACCTTATATTCTTGTGGGACATTCTCTTGGAGGGGCTTATGTTAGAAGTTTCGCGGTTTATTATCCCGAAATGTTGGCGGGATTAGTCATTATTGACCCGGCAGATTTTACAGAAACAAAAGCGAACAGAAAACTACCTTTTTTAGACATTGGTCTTTCCAAAAAAACAGTTGATTCGTTATTCATTAAATGGGCGAAAGAAGATAGCATACGAAACAGCAATAATCCGAATTACCTCAAAGACATAAAAAGAGATGTTTTAGCCATGATGAGAAATTCTGAATTTAAAGAAATTCAACATTCAAAATTACCCAACATTCCTGTTCATATACTAACAGGAGGTCGCTATGATACGCCACTAAAATATAGAGCAACAGAATTTAACGACTCATTGTTATTCAGGGCAAAAATGAAACATCGGGTAGAGCGTTGGACCGAGGTCATTCAATCAGTGGATAAAGGAATGTTATTTTATAGTGGAGATGCAGGGCATTTTGTTCACTATGACGACCCTGAATTATTGATTTCAAGCGTTAGAATTGTTTTGCAGGATTATGAACAATTAAAAAATAAAATAAAGAAAAAATAACCAGCTACTAACAATGTATATATTTGTGGGTGTGCTTTCGGCAAGCTCTCTTTGGTTAGTTCAGGTCAAATTGCAAGTTCAGCGATCGTCGGAGTTTGCAATGGTCTTCGGAGCTTATTTATCAGGACACGCGGCCTTTGTGGTCAAGTATAAAAAGTTGGTTGTTGACAGTTTTTCGGCTGAAACGATAACGCACAACTTCGGTTTATGGGATTTGAAGAATAACAAACACTCAACCATTAATCAGCAGTAACTAAATAAAATAGTTTTATTCTGAATTGCCAAACGGCACTTGCAGCAATAGTTGGCCATAATTAAAGAAAAATCGCCATGGATGATATATTTCAATTAAATACAGATGTATTTTGGCTATAAGGTTATAAATTTATTATTGCACTTACTTCTCTTTCATCTCATCGTACCAGTTCTTCATTACGAAAAAGGCCTTTTTCTTTTGTCCTTTGTCGGAAACCAGTCCCTTGCGATTGAATTCATCTTGCAGTCCTGGAAGTTGGCGGCGTGGAGACCTGAAATCTTTTAGTATCCAGGGTGTGGTACCAGCCAATCCTGGA
>Ga0302321_100003740_pt1 | contig 13098 bp, 10 predicted proteins | sample Fen_T0_1_FD_202505 | JGI IMG/M metagenome (GOLD analysis project Ga0302321, IMG submission 202505) | Peat permafrost microbial communities from Stordalen Mire near Abisko, Sweden - Fen_T0_1 | ecosystem: Environmental > Terrestrial > Soil > Wetlands > Permafrost | place: Sweden: Abisko...
GGGGGGACTGGCGCTGGTGGGGGCGCCGGCGAAGGCGGCGCACCGACAGGTGGCGGCGCGGCCGGTGGTAGAGGCGGCGGTGCGATGGGCGCACCACGCACGGGCGGCGCTGGTTTCGCGGGTGCCGTGGTGCTGACGAAGGGTGAGGTCTTGAGCCACTGCACGCTGCTCATGTTCTGAAATGTTCCGGTGGCGCGAAAACCCAAAAAGCCGTCGGGCCGCTTGCCCATCTGGGCGGTGAAATCCATGATGGTGCGCAGTTTTTCCGAGCTGCGCAGCAGACTGTCGCTCAGCTTGAAGCGCACGTAGAGATCCACGTGCGACGTGGCGAGGGGCTGGGCCAGGTGGATCTCGCCTTCCACGCTGACCTCGAGATCCTGCGATTTGAGCTGGACGTTCTGCAGTCGCCCCACGCCCTTGTCGATGGCGACCTTGCCGGTGAAATCACCCAGCCGGATCTTGGGCAGCCCAAGGCCTTCGGCCAGCAGGGGATTGCTGGCGATGATGAGCTTGGCCTTTCCGTCACCGACCGCGCAAGCGGTGCATGTCCAAGTCAAGGTGCCCTTGGCCTCGGACGGCCGCTGCTTCGGCAAGCCCAGGTCCAGCCGCAGATCCATTTTCCCGGCCAGCGGCAGATTGATGGCGTTCTTCACCCACGGCAGCTCGGCCAAATCGATCTCTGACGCCCGTGTTTGCACGGCCGTGTCGTTCTTGCCGATCCTGGCATTGACATCGAGGTCGCCGCCGAAGACCGCAGCGGAAACGCTGTACGACTTGGTGCCGAAGACATAGGAGAGCAGCGACATGCTCAAGGTGGCCTTGTCGATCAAAATGCGCGTGGGCTTGCCTGTCCCGCTGGCGGGCGCAACCAGCGTCACTTCCTTGAGCGTCATCCCCATCCCGAGCGACGGGCCCGCGTGCTTGGCCTCCAGATCGTAGCCAAAGGAGGCCACCTGGCCGGCCAAGAAGTCCTTGAACCGCCCATAGGGCAGCGACACATAGAACACGATGGCGAAGATGAAGAGTCCGAACCCAACCATCGAGCCGACTTTGCCCAGTCGGCGCAGCTTCTCACTGGGCATGGCCTAGCCCTTGACCTTTCCTGCTGACGGACCGCCCTTGAGCGGTGGCTTCTTGCTACCGTCCTTGAGCCTTTCGTAGGTGGTCGCGGTCAGATCCACGTCCACGCTGGTACCGTCGCCGCCGAAGCTGCGCCGGATTTGCAAGCGCGTGATGAGCACCAGGCTGCGGCCGGTCTCTACCTTGCTGAGGAAATTGGCCAGCGACTTCAAATCGACCTTGCGCAGCTTCACGTCCAGGCTGTGCTCGATGTAGCGCTTGCCAGCGGCGGCGTCTGGGCGGTCGGCGGTTTCGGGGATCTGGATGCCGGCTTCCTTGGCCGCGGCTTCGAGATCGGCGGCGAGCTGCGGCGGTTCGGTGCCGATGCGCTTCGCTTGCAACTCGGCGAGCGCCTTGGCATCGAGGAATTCCGTGCGGTGCTTGGCGATGGCGTCGATGGCGTCGCGCATGTCCTGGTTGTCCTGGGACAGGGTCTGCATGGAATCGAACACCAGATAGCCGACCAGCAGCACGGCGCACCCCACGAAGGCACTGCCCAGGATGGAAATCAAGCGGCGCTCGCGCGCCGACATGCGATTCCACTCGGCGGCGGCGTAGGCGGCTGGACGCCCAAGCGTAGTTCTGATTTTGGCGAAGGGTCTCATGGGTTCATCATCCTCAAGGGCACTTGGAAGCGATGGCCAGGCTGAATTGTTTGGCGCCGCCCGAGACTTCGGTGATGGGGCCCTTGCTGATTTCCTCGAAGCACTCGACGCCCTTCAGCTTGGCCACGATCTCGTCGACCGCGGCGGCCGAATCAATGGTGCCTTTCATGGTGGTCTTCTTCGCCTTGATGTCGAGATCCTCGATGTCGATCTGAACCTTGTCCGCGGGCGGGATGTGGTCCGAGATGTCGGCGAGAAGATCGAACGCCGTGGCCTTGGGCAAGGACACCATTTCATCGCGGAAGCTGCGCTTGAGTGCCGCGGTCACGTCGGTTGCTTCCATGCGGGCCGCACCGAAAAGATCCTTGGTGGCGGTCTGCAGCTGCGCCTTGAGCACGCGCTGCTCGGCCGACAGCCGCCGCATGGTGATGGTGGCGTGGATGCCCACGCAGGCGATGAGGGATGCGGCCAGCACGATGAGGTGCGAGGCGCGCTGGCGCACGACGGAGAAATTCGCCTTGTACTGGAATTCGCCACGACGGAGATCCAGCTGCCTCTGGCCGCGCGCGGCGCTGTCGGCGATGGCACTGGCGAGCACGAAGCGATCGGCCTCCGGGGCTTCCACTTCCATCTCGATGGGCAGCCCATCTGGCCCCTCCTTGGGCTCGGGTGGCGCCAGCAAGGGCCGCACGGGAATGCCCAGCTCGTCCTCAAGGAATCCCGCCAGACCGGTAAGGCGCGCGCCACCACCGGTGAGCAGGATCTCCTCGACCGGCGCCTTGTCCTTGGTCGCGAAATGGGCCAGGGTCTGGCGCAGGTCGCGCAGCAGCGGCAGCATGGCTTCGCGCACGACGGTATCGACGTTGATCTCCACGTTGGTGGCGGCGGGACGCTGGCTGCTGGCCACGAAGCCGATGCGCGCCTTGCCTTCCTCGGCCTGCTCCCAGGTCCAGGTTCCCTTCGAGGCGCGCATGAGGCCCTTGGTGATGGCCTCGCCCCCGCCCACGAGCGTGCGTGCGAACACGGGCTCGTCGCCCACCACAAAACACAGATTGGTGCGGCGGTGGCCGATATCCGCAATCACCCGGCAGCTTGGCGGACTGTCGTCGATGACGACCGCGGGGGTGTGCGGCCGGTAGAGCAAAGGCGCCACGTAGAGGGAGCGCGCATCCACATTGCACGCCTGCATCGCCTCTAGGAAACTACGAACATCCTCGATGCGGGCTGCCACCACCAGCGCCCGGCACCCCGTGCTGCCCTCGTCCACCTGCCCGCGTGCCGACAGCACTACATGGTCCAGGATCACGTCGTGCAATTCGTGGATGATCTGGCCTTCCATCTCGTAACCCACGACCTGATCGATCTTGCGTGCATCGGCGAAAGGCAGCTCCAGCACGCGCAAGGTAAGCATCTCGCCGGACAGCGCCAGGTAGGCCGTGGTTCCGCTGGGCAGCTTGGAGACGCCCTGGCGCAAGGCCTCGTATTGCCGTTCGGCCAGGGGGCGCGGGTCGGCGGCGACGCGCTCTTCGAAGGTCGAGACGACCCGGGTGTGGCGGAATCCGACGTCGAGGACGGTGAACTTCACCGCCCAAGAGCCAAGGTCGATTCCGGTGATGGTGTGGGCCATGGTGCTTCTATTCCTCCCGCCAATACTGGATGACCCCGGCAGCCTTTTCGCTGGCGGCGTCGCTTGTAACCGGGTTATCGAGACTGCGTGCCGTATCAAGAATGGCCGTGATGCGCTTCTTCACCTTGCCCGACTCGCCGGTGGTCACGACCCGGTACACACGCGGTGGCCCGACGTAGGCCACCTGCGACAGTTGCGCCTCGGTGATGGTGATGCCGGTCAGGTTCTGCATCATCTGGAAGCGCGGATCGTCCTTGGAAAGCGAGCCCGCTGGATTGGAAAGCACGCCAATGATGGTTTTGAGGCTGTCGAAACCGACCGCGGCGCCACGCTCGCACAGTACGCTGGCCAGGGGATAGATGCGATTGTCGTCTAGGATCGACGGATCGGTGGGTGGCTTGGTCGGATCGGGGATCAGCGCCGCGCGCACCAGGCCCACGATGAGCGGCGTGCAGTCGCCTTTGACCGAGGCCAGATTGACTTTGCAATCCACATTGCTGGCGTAGGTGGTCAGGTAGGGTTTGAATGCCTCACTGAAGTCCGCGTTCATGCCACGCACGAGCGCGGTCTCGCCGATGGTGTCGTAGTAATTGTTGTGGGCCAGGTAGGGATCGGCGCGCTGGTCGTAGCGGTAGTCCTCGGGCCCGGCGCTGTTGGCGTCGATGCTGAACATTTGCTCGTCACCGTCGGACCAGTCCATGAGCGCGCGCGCCAGATCGGTGCGATCGACGAAGCGCCCGTCGGCGTCCGGCGTGGAGAAGAGCAGGTCGTAGCGTGGGGACATGGTCAGCGCCGAGAGCAGGCGGAAGACCACAAACTGGCGGGTGCGGGTCGGGGCCGGGCCGGCGCCGCAATTGAGATCGATCTTGCCGTCCTCGTTGGTGATCTCGGCGTCCATCTTGCCCGGCACGGCGGACAGGCCCTTGGCCTGGCTGGTGTCGATGCCCACCATGGTACCCAGCATGGCGACATCGGATTTGTTGCCGCCGAAGAAGCCGAGCAGCATGGGCGCATAGTCGGTGACACGCAGGCTGATGCCCAGATCCTGGCCTTCATTCATCGAGGCAAGCATCTGCTGCGCCTGGGCCATGATGGGCTCGACGAATTTGAGCTGGATCTTGATGAGCATGCGCGACAGCTCCATGGCCGAACGCGCGAGGTAGTGGGCGCGCAGCTCGTCGCGCGCATTGGCGGCCTGGGCGCCATCCACCGTTGTCCCGTACGAGAATTGCGAAATCAGGGCGATAAGCAGCGAAAGCGCGGAGATGGTCACCAGCATGGCCACGCCGCTTTGCCTGTCGCGCCCCCGGCGCGCCCGGAAGCGCCCAAGCAGCGTCGCGCGCAACGAAGCGCGGGTCCGCGTTGGGAGGGTGGGGGTTGGCGTAGGGGTGACCATGGGCAGTCTCAAGATTTTCCGGGCCGGTAGTCTACCTTTTCGAGGGCGTGGAGGCGGGCGATGCTGGTGAAGGTGATGGGCGCGCCGCGCTCGTCGAGCACGGTGAGCGAAATGCGAACCTGCGTGGGCAGGTAGGTCTGCCCGTCGGCCTTGGTGGTGTCCCAATCGTCGCGCCAATCCTTCTGCTTGTAGTCGTAGTAGGCGAACTTCAGGCGCGAGACGTTCGGACACAGCAGGTAGGTTTCGCCTGGAATCAGCTTCACATCCTTGGATTCGAGCCGTCGCGTCTCCCGGCGCATGAGATTGGTGAACCGCGCGTCCTCGGGGTCGGTCAGGGGAAAGTAGCTGACGAGAGCGGTGTCGCCTTCTGCCTGATCGGCGCGAAAGCGCAGGTGGCCAAACCACGAGAAGCGCAGTTCGTCGAAGTCGGTATGTGAAACCCCAGAAAACATGGTGCGGCGTTCTTGCGAGCCAATGGCCTCGGAGGCCGACACGAAGGCCATCTCGATCTCGCGGCTCATGCGCATGAGCGCCACGCGCACGGTGTGCGTGCGATCCTGCGCCGTTTCGATGCGCTTCTTGATCTTCGCGGTCTGGGCAAAGGTTCCCCACAAAAGCGACGTCAGGAAAGCCATGAGGGCGAGCGCCAACATGATCTCGATGAGCGTGAAGCCGTGTTGTGATTGCCGAGGGGAACGCATGGTCACTTCTTGGTCGCCGAGGGTGTAGCAATGGCCGGCTTGTTGCCCGAATTGGTTCCGGTTCCGGAGGCACCCGCCCCCGTCGCACTGAGCTGAACTGCGTTTTCAAGCCGGGATGGATCGGTCAGAAAGGACACCACCTCGAAGGATTGCTCAAGCTTGCCGGCTTCGTTCCATTTCACCCGCACGGTGAGTTTGCGCACGGATTCTTCCAGGCCCAGGCGAATGGGATCCATGAGCGTGGCCATGAAGCCGCCCATGAACCCACTGAGCATTTCCATGGGATTGTTGGACTGGGTGGCCTTGCTGGAAGCCTGTTGCACCTTCTGCGTGGAATCCGCGGGCAGCTCGATACGCTCGACGCTGGTGTACCAGCGGAAGCCAGGGAAGCCTTCCTGCGTGAAGTCGCCGGTGTCCTCGCCGTCCATTTCGGCGAACCCGTATTCGAGGAGGCTTTGCTCCATCATGGAGATGCGCGTGCGCGCGAGGAACGTGGCGGCCGTGGTCATGCGCGCATGGTTGGCGGCGCTCACGTTGGTGGTCACCACGCGCGAAAGCACGACCAGCGACATGGCCAGGATGGCGAGCGACACCAGGACTTCGATCAGAGAGAAGCCGCCAGCGCGCACGCGTTGTTGGCTTTGCGCGGGCCTCATTGCACGACCGCCTTCCCATCATCATCCATCTGGTCGCGGGTGTTGGCCTCAACGAAGGAGTTTTTTACGCTCACGCGGCCGGTGAGCGGATGCACGACCAGGGTATAGAAGGTATCCTTGCCATCCGACAAGTGGATGACGGCGGCCTCGGTCATGCCCATGGGGAAAAAGTAAACGTAGCCCTTGCCCTCGGTCAGGGGTTTCACCAGGCGAGGCGTGTAGATGTCGGACAAAACCACGCCCGATTTCAGCGTGAAGGCTTTGACCGCGGTCTCGCGGAAGCCTTCGAACTTGGCCCGCTTGGGAATGAAGGGCTTGGGCATGTAGCGCGAGGGAATCTGCGAGCCGCCGAAGAACGCCTCTTTCTCGGCCGCCTCGCGCTTGACTTCCTCTTCTTTGGCTATCTTTTCAGCCTCCTTCTTGCGGCTCTCTTCCGTCTCTTTGCCGGCGCCCATGATGAACTGGTCGTCCGACACTTCGGCCCAGTACTTGCCGTTGTCGAAATCCAGCACCAGCCGGTGCACGCGCCCCGTGGTCGAGGCGCGGTCGAAGAGGTAGCGGATGGAGCCCGCCATGCGGGTCGCAGTCGCACGCAAATCGGTCTTGGCAAAGCTGTGCAGCCCCTTCACGGTGACCACCGTGATGAGCGCAACAATGACCAACGCGATCATCATTTCGATGAGCGTGAAGCCACGTGCGGATGGTCTGCGTTGCCTCGCCACGGATTCCTCGGGTTACTGCGGGTTACTGCGGGTTACTGATCGACCGCCTTGATGTCGTCGGGAGTGCCTTCCTGACCATCCGGACCCAGGGAAACCACGTCAATGCCGTCGACATTGACCGTACCTGGGCAGCGCAAGATGAAGTCGTGGTTCCACGGATCCTTCTGCTTCTTCGGCATGTACTTCTGGGCCACGAGATCGTCGACGCTCTTGGGACATTCGTTGTTGTTGTCGGTCATGAACTGCACCGTCTTGGACGCAATCTCATTGACCGCCACCTGAGCAATCTTTTTCTGCGCCTTCTTGAACGACTGAAAGACGCCGACGCCAACCACGGACATGACCAAACCGATAATCGCGAGCACGATCATGATTTCCAGCATGGTCATACCGGCCTCTGCTGCGCGTCCTGCGCTAACGACAGCCCGCTTCCGTTCTATTGCTACTTTCATGGGATCTCCTTTTCCTTGCTGTACGTTCTTATCCAGCCATCTGCCCCATTTCGAGGATGGGCATGAGAATCGAAAACACGATGAAGCCAACCCCGACCGCCATGATGACGATCATGATGGGCGCCAAAATCGACGTGAGTTTCCCCACCTCGGTGGCGACATCTCGTTCGTAAGACGCGGCCACGTTTTCCAGCATTGCTTCGAGCTGGCCCGAGCGTTCACCCACCGCGACCATGTGGCACATCATGGAGGGGAACTCTCCCGACTTCTTCAAGGTGGCCGCGATGGACTCGCCCTCACGGATGGCCACGCGGGCATCTTCGACTACCTTCTCTAGCACTGTGTTGTTGAGCACGCGCTTGACGATTTCCAGCGCCGTCAGCACCGGCACACCCGAGGCCAGCATGGTGGCCAGGGTGCGGGCAAAGCGCGCGACCGCGATGTACCGGATGAGCTTCCCAATCAGGATGATCCGCAATTTCACCCGATCCATGAAGGCGCGTCCCTTGGGCTTTCGGACCCAGCGCCGCCCAAGAAACCAAAGGCCGACAAGCGATGGCAATACCACCCACCAGTAGCCGCCCGCGATGTCGGCGATGATGACAAGCAACTGGGTATTCCAGGGCAACGCCTTGCCCGAGTCGGCGAAAATGCCGGCAATGGGCGGAACCACGACTGTCATCAGGAAGCCGAGAACCAGGCTGCCCACGATGGCCATCAAAATGGGATAGGCCATGGCACCCGAAACCTTGGACTGAAGATCGATCTGTGCGTCCAAGAAATCCGACAGACGTGCAAGCACGGTATCCAGGTTGCCCGCGGTTTCTCCCGAACGGACCATGTTGGTGTATAGCTCGGGAAAAACCTTGGGATGGACGGCCATGGCATCGGCCAGCGAACCACCCTCGTTCACCTTCTGCCTGATGCCAGCCAGGATCAGTTGGAATTTCTTATTGTCCGACTGTTCGGACAGGGCACCCATGGCCTCGGCCAAGGGAATACCCGCGTGCAGCAGCGTAGCCATCTGTCGCGTAAAGATGGCTACGTCTCGTGGCTTGACCCGCTCGAAGAAACCCTTGATATCGACTTCACGACGCAAGCCCTTGGCGCCCGTGCCGCCAGAACCCAGCGCCAGCTTCGACTGCTTGCCGCCCACCACCTCGCGCACTTCGCTGATGAAGACGCCTTCCTTGCGCAAGGTCTGGCGCAACGACTTGGGCCCGTCGGATTCGCGCGTACCGGCGGCCGACTTGCCCGCGGCGTTGAGACCTTTCCAAGCGTAGACCGGCATCGCCCCTACTCGCTGTCTCCGGTGGTGATCATCATGACCTCGGCGGCGCTGGTCATGCCCGCCAGCACCTTCTGCGCCCCATCCTCGCGCAGGGTGCGCATGCCGGCCTCGACGGCGGCGCGCTTGATGGTGCCCGCGTCCGCGTTCTTGATGGCCAGCTGCCGGATGCGGTCGTCGATCATGAGCAATTCGTAGATGGCGGTCCGGCCCTTGAAACCGGCGTTGAGGCAGGCGTTGCAGCCGCCTTCGCGCGCGCGGTAGAGCATGCCGGGCGGGGGCGGATCGCCGGCGCCCTTGAAGAAGATGCGGCGGATGTTGTTGGCGAAGAACGCGGCCGGATCCAGGCCCAGGCTGGCCACATCGACCTCGGTCGGGCGATAGGTTTCGCGGCACTCGCGGCACAGGCGGCGCACCAGGCGCTGGGCCAAAAGCGCCATCAGCGACGACGCCACGAGGAACGGCTGCACGCCGAGATCCACGAGACGGGTGATGGCGCCGGCCGCGTCGTTGGTGTGGATGGTGGAGAGCACCAAGTGACCGGTGAGCGAGGCCTGGATGGCGATTTCCGAGGTGGGCAGATCGCGAATTTCGCCGACCATGATGACGTCGGGATCGTGGCGCAAGAACGAGCGCAACCCGTTGGCGAAGGTCAGGTCGATCTTTTCGTTCACCGCCACCTGTGAAATGCCGTCGAGCTGATACTCGACCGGATCCTCGATGGTCAGGATGTTGAGGTCAGGCGAGTTGATCTTGGCCAGGCACGCGTACAGCGTGGTGGTCTTGCCCGAACCAGTGGGCCCGGTAACCAGCAAGATGCCGTGCGGCCGGCGTATCAAGTCGTTCATGGCCGTCAGGTGATCTTCGCCGAACCCGATGTCGGCCAGGTCGTGGAGCACGGTCTCGCGATCGAGCAGACGGATGGTGATGCGCTCGCCGCCTTTCACAGTGGGCGCGGTGGCGACACGCATGTCGATGTCCTTGCCGGCAATTTTGCGCCGGATGCGGCCGTCCTGGGGCAGACGCTTCTCGGCGATATTGAGGCCGGCCATGATTTTCACGCGCGAGATGATCGAGGGCACGAACTGGCGGGCCGCCCGCCGGGTCTCGTACAGAACGCCGTCGATGCGGTAGCGGACGATGACGTCCTTTTCACCGGGCTCGATGTGAATATCGCTGGCCCGCTCCTTGACGGCGTTGAACATCAGGGCGTTCACCCAGCGAATGATGGGCGCCTCGTCGTTCACGTCGAGGATGTCTACCAACTCTTCGGCCTTGCCCATGTCGTCTTCGTTTTCGCCATCGCCCAGGTTACCCGCGTCCTGCTTGCGGCCGTACACGTGGTTGATGGCCTCGAGCAATTTGCCGGAGGGAAAAAGCACGGGCTGAACTTCGGTGGCTAGCATGCCGCGCACATCGTCGAGCGCGCCCACGTCGAGCGCATCGGCCATGGCCACCAGCACCGCGTCGCCTTCCCGCCGCAGCGGCATCACCCGGTGTTGCTTGGCGAATCCGATGGGCACCTTGGCGGCCAACTCGCTGTCCATGTCGGCGGCGGGAAAGTCGGCCATATATGGGATCCCAAGCTGCACGCCCAGGGCTCGCAGCACGTCTTCCTCGGTGCAGGCGTGGGCCTTCTGCAGAATTTCGCCGAGCAGTCCACCTTCGGTCAGCTGCTGGGCAAGCGCCTGCTCGACCGCCGCGGGCTTGGCAGCGCCGGCCGCGACCAGGATTTCACCAATGCGTTTGCGTGCCACGGCCACCTACTCGTCCGACCTCGGCAAAGCCGACTCGGGGTCTGGCGCTGCCGAGAGCGGCTTGGGGGGAGCATCGTTGGGAATCGGCGCTTTTGCCGAACCCTTGCGTGTGCTTGCGCTGCCTTTTTCCGCCTTGTCCGGATTGTTCTGGATGCTTTCCGGGGGCGGCTCGCGGTTGGGCTCGATGGGCGTGGCTTCGTCCTGCAGGTCGCGGTCGCGGATGTGCTGGAGCTGCAGCTCATCGGCCTCCATCTCGCGGACGCTGCGGTTGATCTCCTCCAGCATGCCGCGCTTGCGATGGGTGTCGATTTCAAGCTGGTCGAGCTTCGAGGTGTCTTCCAGGGAGCTGTAGCGCTCGATGAATTCGCGCCGCTCGCGCAGCTTCTTCTCGGCCACGCGGCGCAGGTCGGAAAGGTCCGAGACCACGTAGGGCGTGATGGCGATGAGGATATTGGACTTCTTCACGGTCTTGGTGGTGTTACGAAAGAAGAAACCAATGACCGGAATGTCGCCCAGAACGGGGATCTTGGTGACGGTCTCGGAAATTCTATCGGCCATCAGGCCGCCGATGACCACCGTCTGCTGATCGCGCGCGACCACCGTGGTCTTGACCGAACGCTTGGAGGTGGCCGGCCCCATGTGGTTGTAGTCCTGCGAGGTAACGTCCGAGATCTCCTGATCCACGTCGATGCGGATGATGTCGTGCTCGTTCACGCTGGGGGTCAGCTTGAGCTTGAGCTCGACGGGCTGGCGCTGTACCGAGGTGAAGGGCATGTAGCCGACGCCGCCGCCGGACGTGGCGCCCATGGCCGCGGTGGTCGTGCCTGGGAAGGGCAGCACCTCGCCGACCGAGATTTCGCCTTCCTGATTGTTCATGATCAGGATGTGGGGATTGGACAGGATGTTGACGTCGTTGTTGGTCTGCAGCAGTTGCAAGAACACGCCGAACGACGGAATGTTGATGGGCAAGCCCTTGAACAGGGTGCTGTTGCCCAGGTCGCCGGTGGTGGGGCCGAACAGCGCGGCGCTAAGACCGCCTAGGTTGTTGACCAGCGCGGTCGGGTTCATGGTTTGGTTGGCATTGAATCCGCCCATCATGAGCGACCCCGGCCCAGCCACCGAGGAGGCACTCGAGCCAGCGTGGTAGGAAACGCCCACGGTGCGGGTCTTGTCGAGCAAGACCTCCATGATGGTGGCGTCGATGAAGATCTGCTTGCGTGGCGAATCGAGCTGCTCGATGACCCTGCGTAAGGACTGGTAGTCCTTGAAGGTGGACATGATGAGCAGCGAGTTGGTGGGGGCATCGAAGGAAATGCGAATGTCGCTTTCAAAGAGCAGGGCCGCCGGATTGGCTTGGCCAGGAGCAGCCGCCGGGGCAGAGGCCGCCGCCCTGCCCGCGCCGCCACGGCGGTTGGTGGCCAGCGAGCCCGAAATCTGCACGCCCGTGATGGCGCTCAAGGTGGCGGCCAACTCGTCGCAGTTGGCATTCGCACAGTAGTAGACGTGGAAACGCCCCTCGCTGCCGCGGCCAGCTTCTTCTAGCGGCACATCCAACCTGTGCACCAGCGCCACCAACCAATCGTGTGCCGGCTTGCTGGCCACCACGATAATGCTGTTGGTGCGCTCGTCCGGGATCAACTTGCTAACGGTCATCTCGGTGAGCAACTCACCCGACGGTCCCGGCGGCTGCTTGGGCTGGGCCGGGGGCGCGCCGCCACCCGGGCGGCGCTGGCCGGTGCCGACGAAATTGACCGGCATGATCTCGGTGATACGCGACACCATATCCTGCACCGCCATGTTCTTCACGCGAATGACCCAGATTTGGTCGCGCGTTCCCGTAGAGACGTCGAATTGCTTGATGATATGGACCATGCGGTCGATGCTTTCCGACTGGTCCGTGATGATGAGAGAGGTCCGGTAGGCGATGATGTCGCCGGTCTCGGTCTTGATACGGTTGAGCACGTTGTTGGTCAGATCGAGCGCATCAAGATAGGTCAAGCGGATCAGCTTGGTGACATAGCGTCGGTCGGTGGGCGTCTTCTGGTTGGGGCCAATAATAGGCAGCGGCGTGAAGCGCGCCTTCGAGTTCTCCACCACGCGCAGGAACTTGCCCGTGGGCTCGACGGTCAGGCCAAGCGAATCCAGGGCCGAGAAGAACAAGCGGTAGGCCTCTTCCGGCGTGATGAGCTGGGGCGAGACAATGGTGATCTTCTTGCCCTGCAGGGGCACCGAAACGATGAATTGCGCGCAGGTGATGCTGGAAATCCACCCGATGAGATCCATGACCTCGGTGTCGGGCTTGAGATTAAGGCGGACAATGCGCTTGCCCGCCGGCAGCTTCTTGCAGGAGTTGAACTCCTTTTCGCCCGGGATTTCCACGACGCCAGCGGCGGGCGCCGCGGGATCAGCGGGCTTGCCGGCGGCCAGCTTGGTCGCGGCGGCCGAGCCAGGCGGCGGCGGCGCCTTGCCTGGCGGTGCGGCTGGAGGAACCGCTGTCTTGGCCGCAGCGATGGCCGGCGGTTCAAGCCGGCCTGGCCGCAAGGAGCCGAGCGGGCCCGCGCGTCTGGCTGCTGGCCGTGCGCCAGGCACCGGCGGCACAGGTGGGGCTGGAGCCTGTGCCAGCGCGAGGGATCCCTCGGCCATCGAGACCACCAGGTAGGAAACCACGGTTGCTGAAAGTAGGCGGTTCATCGGATGTTGTATTCCTTCGTGACTTTCTGACTGTTGCGCTCCATGCCCAGGGAGAGATGGCTGGCGGATTTGAGCTTGGCGTAG
>Ga0302321_100003741_pt1 | contig 13097 bp, 8 predicted proteins | sample Fen_T0_1_FD_202505 | JGI IMG/M metagenome (GOLD analysis project Ga0302321, IMG submission 202505) | Peat permafrost microbial communities from Stordalen Mire near Abisko, Sweden - Fen_T0_1 | ecosystem: Environmental > Terrestrial > Soil > Wetlands > Permafrost | place: Sweden: Abisko...
GGTGGGACGCCGGGCGGCGAGCCGTACCTCGTCATGGACTACGTGCGCGGCGGCTCGCTGGCCGACCGGCTCCAGCGCTCCGGGCCGCTGCCCTGGCCCGAGGTCGCCATGATCGGCATCAAGATCTCCGGCGCGCTGCACAGTGCGCACCTGGCCGGCGTGCTCCACCGCGACATCAAGCCCGAGAACATCCTGGTCTCCGGGTACGGCGAGCCGCAGCTCGCGGACTTCGGCATCGCACAGCGCGCGGGCATCGAGAACCGGACGACGACGGCTGCCGCCATGACGCCGTCCCACACCGCGCCCGAGCAGTTCGCCGGGCACCCGCCGTCCGAGCAGACCGACATCTACTCGCTCGCCTCGACGCTGTTCACCCTGCTCTCGGGCGCCACGCCGTTCCAGGGACGGTCGGACGAGTCGATCTTCGCTCTGATCGCCCGCTCCGCCACCGACCCGGTGCCCGACCTGCGGCCCCGCGGCGTCCCGGACGCCCTCGCCCGCGTCGTCGAGGCCGGTCTCGCCAAGGACCCGGCCGACCGGCCGGCCTCCGCCGTCGACTTCGGGCGGCGGCTCCAGGAGGCGCAGCAGGCGCTGGGAGCGGGCGTGACGCCGTTGCCCGTGGCGCAGGACGACGGGCCGGCCTTCCGGCCCACCGGCTTCGCCACCCTCCCGCCGAGCATCACCCCGGGCGGCGTCACCCCCGGCGGGGTCACGCCCGGCGGGTTCACCCCCGGCGGCTACCCGCCGCCCGGCCACACCCCCGGCGGCTACCCGCCGCCCGGCTACACCCCGCCCGGCATCACTCCCGGTGGCTCCCCGCCGCCCGGCTACCCGCCGCAGCCGACGCCGTCCCCGGACGCGACCCGCGCGCGCTTCCCCGCCGGTCCCGCGCCGCACGGGGTGCCGCAGGGCGTGCCGCCGTACCCGGCCGCCGCCTACGGTCCGCCGGGGCAGCCCGCGCCGCCGCCTCCCGGGAGCCCGGCCGACGGCGGCCCCCCGCCGGACGGCGGCCGCCGCCGGCTGGTGGCCCTGGTGACCGCGGCGGTCGTGCTGGTCGTGATCGCCGTCGGGATCACGGTCGCACTGACCCGGGGCGACGGCACGCCGTCCCCGGCCGACGCCCGGTCGTCGAGCCCGATCACGACCCCCGCGGAGTCCACGCAGGACACGGGCAACGGATCGGACTCGACCGACGCCTCCGGCGGGACGACGCCGGAGACCTCCCCGGACACGTCGACCTCGGCGTCCGACGAGGTGCCCAGCGACGGCGGTACGGACACCTCGAGCCCGCCGTCCACCGGCGGCGCCCTCCAGGACGCGCTGCTGACTCCCGGCGAGGCCCCGCTCGACGCCTGGACCGACGGCAACGGGTCGCTGCTCGGGAGCGTCCACGCGGAGGGCACCGACTTCTTCTGCGGCAGGACGATCAACCTCGCCGGCGACAAGGCCTCCACCACCTTCGTCGACGACAGCCAGACGAAACTGGTCGACGAGCACGTCTACCGGGTCGGGGCGTCCCGGGCGAAGCAGGCGCTGGGCGAGATCCGCAGCTCCGCCCGGTGCGGGTCCTGGACCGACAAGGGCACGAAGATCACTGTCACCCCCGGGTCCGGCGTCACGGCCGGCGACGAGGCGGTCGCCTACGCCGCGAGCGCGGCCAAGGACGGCGTCCCGCTGGAGACGTACCAGGCGTTCGCGCGCCGGGGCGGCGACATCGTCGTCGTCACCCTGGTCGTCGTCGGGGCGAAGGTCTCCACCGCCGAGCGTGACCTGGTCGCCAAGGCCGCCGCGGCCGCCGTGCACAAGCTCGGCGGTTGACCGGTCGCAGGTTGACGCCGGTCCGGCGGGATGACCACACTCACCCCGCACCATCTGCGAACATCGAGGACACCCGCGGGCCCTGGCTCGACCTGCGGGAGGCACTACCCGCCGGCCGGCGGATCGGGAGGAACGGCAGTGAGCGCTCCGGCGGGAGGGTGGGGTGGCCCCGGCGCCGCCGTCGGGGGTGACCTGACCCCGCAACTGCTCGACTCCGACTGGTGGACCGACGAGATGGTCGCCGCCGCTGGCATCCCGGTGGTCGACGTGCCGTTCGTGACGGTGGGCGGCGGCATCGGCTCGTTCGTCCTGGTCGACCTGCTGCGCATCGCCGGCGTCGCCCCGAGCCAGATCCGGGTGCTGACCGGCGCCGACTACCCCTGGCAGCAGTACGAGTACCTGACCCGCTGCTCGCAGATCCCGCTCGCGGAACGGATCCGGAGCGACTCGACGTCGATCCCCGACAACGTCTGGGGCTTCCCGAGCCTCGCCATGCGGGAGATGTGGCGCGACAAGTCGCTCAAGCCGGCGTGGAACGTGCTCACCGAGCCGATCCTCGCCGATTTCTGGACGCCGCGGCTCGGGGCGATCTTCGAGGGGCTCGCCAAGGAGGCGGCCCGGATCGACTGGCAGTCCATGGTCCTCAAGGGCCAGGTCCGGATGGTCCGGCGCCGGCACACCGGCGGCTACTACGTGATCCTCACCCCGCCGGACGGCGCGGCGCTGACCCGGCGGGTCGCCGTCCGGGCCCGCTACGTACACCTGGCCGTGGGGTACCCCGGCGTCAAGTTCCTCGACGACCTGCAGGCCTACCGGGCGCAGTACCAGGACACGTTCCGTGTCGTGGCCGCCTACGAGCCGCACGAGCACGTCTACGACGAACTGCTCGCCCGGCCGGGCACCGTGGTCGTGCGGGGCAGCGGCATCGTGGCGTCCCGGGTGCTGCAACGCCTCATCGACGACCGCGACCGCAAGGGCGCGCGGACGACGATCCTCCACATCTTCCGGACGTACGTGTCGGGCTCCCACGGCGACTCCGTGTTCTCGCGCCGCAAGGGCGCCCACGGCTGGGCCCACCAGGGCTTCAACTACCCCAAGTCGGCCTGGGGCGGGCAACACTGGGACAAGTGCCGCCGGCTCGAGGGCGAGGAGCGGGCCGCGTTCTACCAGCGGATCGGCGGCACGAACACGCCGCGGCGCGCGAGCTGGCGCCGGCAGCTGGCCCGCGGCCGCAAGGAGGGCTGGTACCGGGTCTTCGTCGGGACCGTCCAGCAGGTCTCCCCCGGCCCGGACGGCACCCTCGTGAGCCGCCTCAAGGAGACCGGGAGCGGCACGGTCTACGACGTCCCGGCCAGCTTCATCATCGACTGCACCGGGCTCGAGGCCGACCTGCGCGAGCACCGGCTCATGGCCGACCTGCTCGACCACGGCGGCGCCGGGCGCAACCCGCTCGGCCGCCTCGACGTCGACCGCGAGTTCGGCGTGCGCGGCGCGGAGAGCACGCCGGGCCGGCTGTACGCGACCGGCTCCATGACGCTGGGCGGCTACTTCTGCGGCGTCGACACCTTCCTCGGCCTGCAGCTCGCCGCCGTCGACATCGTCGACGACCTGGCCCGGCAGGGCTTCTGCCGCCGGATCGGCATCGCGCGGTCGGTCTCCCAGTGGTGGCGCCGGATGCGGTGGCGGGCACCGTGACACCCGGCCGGCGGCCGGCCGGGCCGAGCGGCACCTGACGAGCGACGAGATCGGGGAGACACGACGTGGTTCCGACCTTCACCGGGCGGCTGCAGACGCGGCTGTTCTCGATGGTCGTCATCGGCCTGCCCTGGACCCTGCTGATGTGCCTCGCCCTCGCCCCGGCGGCGGGCGGCCTCGGGCCGATTCTGCGGGCCGGGCTGTTCTCGCTCGGCGCGACGCTGGCGGTCGGCCTCGTCCTGTGGGAGCCGCTGTACCACTTCCTCATGCAGTTCCGGTGGGAGAAGGACTGGCCGACGCTGTTCGTCCTGACCGAGTCCGTGCCGGAGGCCGCACTCGTCTGGCTGCTCCTCGACCGGCTGGGCCCGGGGGCTCCCTTCGGCGTCTTCCTGACGCTCTTCTTCTCGACGTGGCTCGTGGTGTTCCTCGTCCTGCACGGGCCGATGCGCGTGGTGTTCCTGCGGTGGCGCTTCCGCGGCGGTCGACTGGGATGAGCGTGACCCGATGAACCTCGCGGACGACGTCCCCGGCTGCACCGACGCCGAGGAGATCGGGGCCGGCGGCTACGGCCGGGTCTACCGGGCGCGACAGCCGGCCTTCGACCGCGTGGTCGCCGTCAAGATCCTGCACGGGCTGCTGGACGACGCGGACACGCTGCGCCGGTTCCAGCGCGAGTGCCAGGCCATCGGCGCGGTGGCCGGACACCCGAACATCGTCGGCGTCCACGACGCCGGGGGGACGCCGTCCGGGCACCCCTACATCGTCATGCCCTACCTGCGGCGCGGCTCGCTCGCCCAGCGGCTGCGGCGCGAAGCCGTCCCGTGGCAGCAGGCGGTCCAGATCGGCATCAAGATCGCCGGGGCGTTGCACTCGGCGCACCAGGCGGGCGTCCTCCACCGGGACATCAAGCCGGAGAACATCCTCGTCTCCGACTACGGCGAGCCGCAGCTGGCCGACTTCGGCATCGCGCAGCGGCTCGGCTCGATCGCGTCGACGGCCACGGCCGCCGCGATGACACCCGCCCAGGGCGCACCCGAGCTGCTCGCCGGGGAGCGCCCGTCGGTCGCCTCCGACGTCTACGGGCTGGCGTCGAGCGTCCACACCCTGATCCGGGGCGAGCCGCCCTTCGCCCGGCGCGGCGAGGAGTCGGTCTTCCCGATGTTCGCCCGGATCGCCACCGAACCGCCCCCGGACCTGCGCCGCCACGGCGTCCCCGACGCCGTCGCCCGGGTGCTCGAACGGGCGATGGCCAAGGCGCCGCAGGACCGCCCCGTCTCGGCCCTGGCCTTCGGCCAGGAACTGCAGGCCGCCGAGACGTCCCTCGGGCTGCCCCGCACGGTGCTGCCGCTGGCCGACATGGACGACGTCGGCAGCGCCGTCGACGCGCCCACCCGGCCCCGCCTCAACCAGCCGTTCCCGCCCCAGAACTGGCAGACGCCGCTCACCCCGACGCCGTCGCCGGTCACGCCGTCGGCGGTGACGCCGCAGCCGGTCACGCCGCAGAGCTACCCGAACCGGACGCCGACCCCGCCGCCGGTCCCGCTGCCCCTGTCGCGCACCCCGAACCCGACGCCCGCGCCACCGCCGGTCCAGCCGATGCAGCCCGTCCGGCCGATGCCGCAGCAGCCCGTGCAGCAGCAGCCGCCGCCGGCGTACCACCGCACGCCCCCGCCGCCCGCCGCGCGGCCGTGGGCCCCGGCGCCACCGCCGCAGCAGGCCGGCCTCCGCCTGGGCACGACCCCGCCGCCCGCCGCCCCCCGCCGCCGCTCGACGCGCCGGAAGGCCGTGACGGTCCTGCTCGCGCTGGTCGTGGTCGCCGGCGGCGGGACCGCCGGCCTGGTCTACGCGCACGAGCGCAGCAGCAGCGGCTCGTCCGGTGCCCTCGGGACCTCCGAGCGCATCCAACGGGCCCTGCTCACGACGTCCGACCTGGGCGCCGGCGACTGGCAGGTGGCGGGCACGGACCCGGTCGGCGACCAGGCCTTCTGCAACAAGCCGCTGCAGATCGGCACCCAGGACCGCGCCGTCACGACGATGGTCCGCGCCGACCCGCCGGCGGTGGTCAGCCAGCAGGGCGCCCGGCGGGCCAAGGGCGTCCCGGCGAGCCTGCTCGGCTCGGTGCGGTCCTCGGCGCAGGGCTGCTCGACGTGGACGGCGACCGAGGACGGCGCCGAGGTCACCTACACCCTCAAGGCGGTCGCCAGACCCGCGCGCCTCGGCGACGACTCCGCCGAGTACCTCATCCAGCGCTCCGGCGGCGACTCCCTCCACGTGGTCCAGGTGTACGTGGCCCAGGGCGAGCTCCTCAGCGTCGTCTCCTTCGCGACGTCCGCGGCGACGACCCCGGCCGACATCACCTACGCCGAGGGGCTGGCCCGGGCCGGGATGGCCCGGCTGGCCCAGCAGCTGAGCTCGTGACGCCGCCCCTCGCCGGGGCCGCGCCCACCGCCCACCTGCCGGCCGCCCACCTCCCCGCCGCCGCCCACCTGCCCGCCGCCGCCCACCTGCCCGCGCAGGTGCTGGCGGCGCTGGCCGTGATCCTCCTCGTCGCGCGGGCGAGCGGCGCGCTCGCCCGGCGGTTCGGCCAGCCCGCGGTCATCGGCGAGATCGTGGCGGGGCTGGCGCTCGGGCCCTCGCTGCTGGGGCTGTTCCCCGGCGACCTGCCGCACCGGCTCTTCCCCGACGGCGCCCGCCCCGTGCTCTCGGCGGTGGCGCAGCTCGGGCTGGTGCTGTTCATGTTCCTCATCGGGCTGGAGGCGGACACCTCGCTGGTGCGCGGCCAGGCCCGCATCGCGCTGACCGTCTCGCTGAGCTCCATCGCGCTGCCGTTCGCGCTCGGCGTCCCGCTCGCGCTCGTCCTGCACGGGCGGCACGGCACGGGGGCCGCGGGCGAACTGCTGCCCTTCGTGCTGTTCATCGGGGCGAGCCTGTCGATCACGGCCTTCCCGGTCCTGGCCCGGATCCTCACCGAGCGCCGGATGGACCGGACCGCGCTCGGCACCCTGGCCCTGGCCACCGCCTCGCTGGACGACGTCATCGCCTGGTCGCTGCTGGCCGTCGTCGTGGCCATCGTCGTCAGCGGGAGCGCGGCGGGAGCGGCGCTGGTCGCCGTCGGCGCCGTGGTGTTCAGCCTGGTGCTGCTGTTCGTCGTCCGGCCGCTGACGGCGTGGTTGTTCCGCCGCGCGGCCGGGTCGGCACCTGGCGGGCGGCCCGGGCACCGCACGCTGACGCCGGGCGCCTTCGCGCTGGTGCTCGTGGGCGTGCTGGCCGCGGCCTGGACGACGGACGCGATCGGCGTCCACCTCGTCTTCGGTGCCTTCGCCTTCGGCGTGTTCTTCCCCGCCGACCCGGCCCTGCGCGAGGCCGTGGCGACCCGGGTCGAGGCGGTGACCGTGCTGCTGCTGCCGGTCTTCTTCGTCGTGACCGGCCTGGACGTCGACCTGCGCACGGTCTCCGCCCGCGGCCTCGGCGAGCTGGGGCTCATCCTCGTGGTGGCGATCGGCGGCAAGGTGGGCGGCGCCTTCCTCGGGGCGCGCGGGCACGGGCTCGACGGGCGGCGCGCGCTCGCCCTCGGCGTCCTGGCGAACACCCGCGGCCTCACCGAGCTGGTGATCCTGGGCATCGGCCGGCAGCTCGGCGTGCTGGACGGCGAGCTGTTCGGGCTGCTCGTGGTGATGGCGCTGGTGACGACCGCGATGGCGGGCCCGCTGCTCGACCTGGTCTACCCGGACCGCCTCGTCCAGCGCGACCTGGCGCTCGCCCAGCGCGCGGCCGCCGGGGCGATGACCGTGGTGACGAGCCTGCCCGAGGCGGCGGCGCGCTGGGGGTCCCTCCTGGCCGTCTCCGGTGACCTGGCCCGCTCCGCCGTCCGGGGCCACGTGCTGCTCTCCCGGGTGCTGCCGCTCGGCTCGGGGATCGGCGTCGGCTCCCTCGGGCTGCTCGCGGCCGAGGTCGACGGCGTCTCCCGCGCCGGGCGCGAGCTCGCCGGGGACGACGTCACCGCGACGCCGAACGTCGTCCGGGCCCTCGATCCGGCGGCCGAGCTGCTGGTGCAGGCCGAGCGGGTCGAGGCGGACTGGCTCGTGGTTCCGGACGACGTCCCGGGCGTGCCGCAACCCCCCGCCGATCTCGTCCTGGTGACCCCCGGACCGGCCCCGGGCCCCGGCCCCGTGCTGCTCGCCGGCCGCGATCCGGCGGCGTGGGAGGTGGCCGCCCGGCTGGCCGCCGCCCGCCGCGTGCCCCTGCAGGTGGCCGACGTCCCGGGGGCGCGACAGCTCGTCGACGCCGCCCGCCGGTGCGGTCTGCAGGCGGGCCCACTTGCGGACGGGACCGCGACCGTGGTCGTCTGCGGTCCGGAGACCACCGTTCCCGCGTCCGGCCCCGCCGGGCTCACCGGCGCCGGCCACGGCGCGGGGGCGGCCGCACCACCCACGATCGTGACCGTCGTCCCCGGCGGTGCGCGTCGGCAGCACGGGCTCGCCGAGCGCGCCGCCCGGTTGCCGGTCCAGGACGTCAGCCAGCTGATCGAGGAGCACTCATGACCAGTGCGGCACCGGAACGGATCGCCGATTACGAGGTGGTCCAGGCCCTCGCCCGCCCCGGCGCGGAGACCTACCTGCTGGCTCGGCCGCCCGCGCGGCTCGGCCTGCTGACGGACCGGGTCACCGTCAAGATCGTGGACGGGCGGCACGAGCCGGACCGGTTCCGGCGCATGTCCGAGGAGCTGCGGCTCTTCGCGTCGGTGGAGTCGCCGTACCTGGTCACCCTCTACGACGCGGGCTCGGACGACGGCCGCCTCTGGTACTCGATGGAGCACTACCCGATGGGCACGCTGGCCGAGCCCGCCCGCTTCCTGACGACGGAGCAGCGGCTCAAGGCCGTGGCGGACGCCGCCCGGGGCGCGCACGCGCTGCACGAGGCCGGGATCGCGCACCGGGACATCCGGCCGGCGAACATCCTGCTGGGCGAGGAGCACGCCGTCCTCGCCGACCTGGAGCTCGCCCGCTTCCTGGCGCCCGGGCGCACCGTCACGAGCACCGCCCCCGTCGGCGAGCTGGAGTACACCGACCCGGCCCTGATCCGCGGTGAGCGGGCGAGCCGGGCCAGCGACATCTGGTCGCTGGGGCTGACCCTGCACCGGGCGCTCGCGCAGGTCTCCGCGTACCCGGGCGTGCCGCCGGACGCCGGCGCGCTGCCGGTCATCCGCCGGATGCTCTCCGGCGGTCCGGAGATCAGCACGCGCCTCGACCCACCGGTGGCGGAGCTGATCCGCGCGTGCGTGGCTCCCGACCCGACCGACCGTCCTGCCACCGCCCTGGCGCTGGCCGAGCAGATCGAGGCGCTGTGAGCACTGACCTCCTGGTGATCAACGGTCCGGGCGTCGTGGCCCGGAGCGGCGACGCCGTGCTCTGGGCCGAGTCGACGGACCTGCGGCGGGAGAGCCTCCTCGCAGAAGTCGTCGCGGCCATGGCGCATGTGAGCGCCGGACATCGGACGCCCGCCGAGTTCACGACCTGGCTCATCGGCGAGCTCGGCGGCCCGCGCGGTTCCGCCGTCCCCGCCCTGGCCTTCGCGCAGGCGGACGGCGACGACCTGCTGACGGTCGTCCACGGCTGGGGCCGGGTGACGGCGCCGGGCGGTGCCGTGACGGCCACCGGCTCGGTGATCCGGATCCCGGCGACGCTGCCCATCGCCGTCGGCCGCGCGGATCTCGCCGTCCTCGCCAGCGGCGACTCGCTGCTCACGCTGGTCGAGGGCTCGGTCCCGGGCGGGGCGGCGCTGCTGCTCCACCGGCCGGCCCCGGTCGCGGTGGCCCCGGCCGCTCCGGCGGCACCCGTGGCGGTACCGGCACCCGCACCCGCTCCGGCTCCTCCTGCCGCCCCGGCACCGGCCATGGGGGCGCACGCCGCTCCCGCCGCGGCGCCGTCGGTGGCGGTGCCGCTGACCACCCCGCCGTCGGCTCCCCCGCCGCCCGGGCCGCTGCACGCGGCGCCGGCCCCCCAGCCGGCCCCGGCCCCCGCGCAGACGCCGGCAGCGGCCTTCCAGCCTGCGGGACGCGTCGCCGCGCCGCCGCTCCCGGTGGCCTCGCCGGCACCCGCCCCCGCGCCGCCGGCACCGGCACCGCCCGCCCCGGGCGGCGCCCCGTCGGGCCTGCCGACCCGCACGCCGGGCGCGGCCCCCGCGCCCAACCAGCCACCCCCGCCCGGCCCGGCACCCGCGCCGGCGCCCGCACCGGCCATGGCTCCCGCACCGGCACCGGCCCCCATGGCGAACCCCGGCAGCTCCGGGGCGCTGCTGGTGTCGCTGCGTTCGGGCGCCGCCGACCCGGGCCTCGCCCCCCGCGAGCCCCTGCCCATCGCCCAGCCCCGGGCGACGGCGGAGGGTGCCCCGGCCGGGGCACCAGCCCCCGGCGCCCCCGGGCCGCTCGTGCCCAGCAGCCCGCGGGCGGCGATCGTGCCCGGCGTCAACTGCTCGCGCCAGCACTTCAACAACCCGAGCGCGCTGTACTGCCGGATCTGCGGGATCTCCATGCTGCAGCAGACGCACGTCCGGGTGGACGGCGAGCGGCCGCCCCTCGGCGTCCTCGTCTGCGACGACGGCTCGACGTTCGGGCTGGACGGCGACTACGCCATCGGGTCCGACCCCAGCCAGGAGCCCGGGGTCACCTCGGGGCTGGCCCAGCCGCTGGTGATCGGCGAGCTGGCGGACGGCGTCGCGCCCACGCACGTCGTCATCCACCTCGACGGCTGGGACGTGCACGCGCTCAACCGGTCGCCGAACGCGCCCGCCGCCGTCCTGAACCGGGGCGACACCCAGTGGACCCCGCTCCCGCCCGGCCAGTGGGCCAAGCTCGCCCCGGGCAGCTACGTCGGCTTCGCCGGGCGGCACGTGGTGTTCGAGAGCAACAACCGCGCCTGACCAGGGCCAACGCCTCGCGGCAGGCTGCGGGACCCGCCCCGGCCACCGGGCCTTCGTCCGGCGGCCGGGTCGGGGCGGCACAATGGCGCCCGTGACGACTCGTCTGCAGATCACGGCCGCCGACCCCGACCCGGCCCTGCTCGACCTGCCCTGGCCCCTGGCGCTCGACACCTGGCCGGAGGAGCGGCTGGCGGCGCTCCCGCGGGGCATCAGCCGGCACGTCGTCCGGTTCGTGCGGCTCGAGGGCTCGGTGCTGGCGATCAAGGAGATCCACGAGGACCTCGCCCGTCGCGAGTACAACCTGCTCCGCCTGCTGCGCCGCCTCGGCCTGCCCGTGGTCGAGCCGGTGGGCGTCGTCACCGGTCGGCTGGACCCCTTCGGGGACCCCCTCGATCCCTGCCTGGTCACCCGCCACCTGCAGTTCTCGCTGCCCTACCGGGCGCTGTTCTCGCAGTCGCTGCGGGTCGACACCGGCACGCGCCTGGTGGACGCGCTCGCCGTCCTGCTGGTCCGGCTGCACCTGGCGGGCTTCTACTGGGGCGACGTCTCGCTGTCGAACACGCTGTTCCGCCGGGACGCCGGCGCCTTCGCCGCCTACCTGGTCGACGCCGAGACGGGCGAGCTGCACGAGACGTTGAGCCACGGCCAGCGCGAGTACGACCTCGAGCTGGCCCGGCTGAACATCGCCGGCGAGCTGATGGACCTGGCCGCCGGCGGCTACCTCGACCCCACCCTCGACCCGGTCGAGGTCAGCGACGTGATCACCCGGCGCTACGTCACCCTCTGGGACGAGCTGACCGGTCCCGAGCAGTTCCGCCGGGGCGAGCGCTGGCGCGTGGACGCCCGGATCCGCCGCCTCAACGACCTCGGCTTCGACGTCGGCGAGCTGACCCTCACCACCGACGTCGACGGTACGTCGATCGCGATCCAGCCCAAGGTCGTCGACTCGGGCCACCACTCCCGCCGGCTGCTGCGCCTGACCGGCCTGGACGTCGAGGAGAACCAGGCCCGCCGGCTCCTCAACGACCTGGACGCGTACCAGGCGGCCGTGGGCCGGCAGGCCGACGAGGAGGAGATCGTCGCGCACGACTGGCTCCGCAACTGCTTCGAGCCGGTCGTGCGCGCCGTGCCGCGCCGGCTGCGCGGCAAGCTCGAGCCGGCGGAGATCTACCACGAGGTGCTGGAGCACCGCTGGTACCTCTCCGAGCAGCGCGGCCGGGACGTCGGGCTCATGGTCGCCGCGGACAGCTACGTGCAGGGCGTCCTCGTCCACAAGCCCGACGAGGAGTCCGTGCTCGGCGTCGACACCCAGGAGATGCCCGTCGTCGCCGAGGACTGAGCCGCGGGTCGCGTCAGCGCTCGGCGCGCCGCCGGGCGACCTCGTACAGCGCGACGCCGGCCGCCACGCCCGCATTCAGGGACTCCATGTCGCCCGCCATCGGGATCGAGACGATGACGTCGCACGTGGCCCGCACCAGGCGGGAGAGGCCCTTGCCCTCCGACCCGACGACGATGACCAGCGGCTCGGTGGCGGACTCCAGGCGCGGGAGGTCGAGCGAGCCACCGGCGTCGAGGCCGACGACGAAGCAGCCGCGGTCCTTCAGCTCCTCCAGCGCCCGGGTGAGGTTGGTGGCTCGGGCCACCGGGATCCGGGCGGCCGCGCCGGCCGAGACCTTCCAGGCGGACGCCGTCATGCCGGCCGCACGCCGCTCGGGCACGATCACGCCGTGCCCGCCGAAGGCCGCCACGGACCGGACGACGGCGCCCAGGTTGCGCGGGTCCGTGACGCCGTCCAGGGCCACGAGCAGGGCCGCTGTGCCGGAGTCGGCCGCGGCGGCCAGCAGGTCGCTCGGGTGCGCGTACTTGTAGGCGGGCACCTGCAGGGCCAGGCCCTGGTGGACGCCGCCGGAGGTCATCCGGTCGAGGTCGGTCTTGCTGACCTCCAGCAGCGCCAGCCCGCGGTCGGCAGCGGCCTTGAGGGCTTCCTTGACGCGGTCGTCCGTCTCGATCCGGGAGGCGACGTAGAGCGCCTTGGCCGGGACGCCGGCCCGCAGCGCCTCCACCACGGGGTTGCGCCCGGCGACGAGCTCGGGCGTGCCGTCGGCGGCCCGGCGCGGCGGCCGCCCGCCGCCGCCCGGCCGCGACCCGGACTGCTTGGCGCCGGCCACCTTCGAGCCGCCGGCCGCGGCGCCCGGCCGGGCGCCCCGGGCGGCGTCCCGGGGGCCGCCGCCGCGCTGCGCCGGGTGACCGGGCCGCTCGGTGGCCTTGGGCGTCGGGCCGCGGCCCTCGAGCTTCTGCCGCCGCTGACCGCCCGAGCCGACGACCGCGCCCTTCTTGCTGGCGCCCTTGCGCATCGCTCCACGTCGCTGGGAATTGCCGGCCATCAGCGGTCGCCCTCCGGGTGACGCATCGACCAGCGAGCGCCGGCCGGGGTGTCCTCGACCGCGATCCCCGCGGTCGTGAGCAGGTCGCGGACGGCGTCCGCAGCAGCCCAGTCCTTCGCGGCGCGGGCGTCCGCCCGGGCCGTCAACCGGTCGCTCACGAGGGCGTCCAGCGCGGCCCGCAGCCGGGACTCGCCGTCCCCGCCACCGGCGGTCCAGTGCGGGTCCAGCGGGTCGAGCCCGAGGACGTCGGTCATCGCGCGCACCGCGAGCGCGGCCTGCACC
>Ga0302321_100003743_pt1 | contig 13094 bp, 11 predicted proteins | sample Fen_T0_1_FD_202505 | JGI IMG/M metagenome (GOLD analysis project Ga0302321, IMG submission 202505) | Peat permafrost microbial communities from Stordalen Mire near Abisko, Sweden - Fen_T0_1 | ecosystem: Environmental > Terrestrial > Soil > Wetlands > Permafrost | place: Sweden: Abisko...
TTGGTGGGCTCCAACTCCTGGCGTTTCTCACCCGTCTCCGCGGGCTTGCCGTTCTGGTGGCCATACCTCGGTCGTGGACCTGCTATCCCGTCGTCGTTCGGCATGCGTTCTCCGCGAGGCGCGGCCCACTTTCTGATTGTCACACGGGGCACATCCGATGTCACCGAAGTCACCCTCCAGGTTCTTCGCAACGCGCGTGAGGAACCGTCGCGAAACCTCCTCGGGTTTCGCGTACTTCTCGAACACGGGAGCGAGGATGGGTCGAGCTGGCACCTGGATCACAGCAATCCCGGTCGACGGCAGACCGCCGTGCGGTCCGTCGAGGCCGGCCTTGCGAAACGCGGCGTGCAGAAACGCGCGGGCCTTGGGCGTGAGCTTCATGACGATCGGCCGCGAGCCGTGCTCGTGCAGCGCGGCGATGTCGATGTCGACGACCGACTGCCCGGTGCGCGTCTTGGCGGTCCGGTGCGGTCCGGTGGACGCCGACGAAGACCTGGTCGCCTTCCCGGGTGACCCGGGGTGACCGTGATCCTGTTCCTGAGGTCGCCGCCGGCATGTGCTGCGCCGCGCTCGGCAGCGGACACCTCGGGCTCGATCCGGCTGCCCGCGGCGCTGTGCGGCATCGTCGGCCTCATGCCGAGCTACGGCCTGGTCCCGCTGCGCGGCGTGATCCCGCTGTCGTCGTCGTACGACCACGTCGGGCCGATGACCCGCACGGTGCGCGACGCGGCGCTCGTGCTGCAGGCGATCGCAGGCTACGACGCCCAGGACTTCACGAGCGTCGCGCTGCCGGTCCCCGACTGCGCCGCGGCGCCGGCGGATGCTCGAGCGGCTTGGTATCGCGGTCCATCGCCCCTGGGGGCGCGGACGGCACGGACGGCGTGGATGGGTCGACGACCGCGGGGGAAGCGGGCGTCGTCGGAGGCGCCGGCGCGGGTACCGCAGCGTCATCGACCAACTTGGCGATGCCGAAGTCGAGCAGCTTGGGCAACAGCCGCCCGGCGCGCTCGATCACCATCACGTTCGACGGTTTGAGGTCGCGGTGCACGATGCCGTGCTCGTGCGCCGTGTGCACCACTTCGGTGACCCGCTCGAAGAACGGGATGAACTGATCCGGTGGCAGCGGCCCGCGCTCCCGCAGCCAGCGCGTCAGCGTGAAGCCCTGGACCCGCTCCATGGCGATCCAGAACAACCCGTCATCGCTCTCGATCCCGAACGCGTAGACGTGCGCCGCGTAGGGGTGGTCGAGCAACGACGCCAGCTTCGCCTCGCGGACGAAGCGCTGCAGCGTCACATCGTCATGACGCAGCTGCGGGTGCAGCACCTTGATGACGGCCATGCGATGGAGCAGCGGCTGCTCGCACAGGTACAGGTCACCAAATCCGCCCTCGTCGATACGAACCCGAAGGAGGAACTCGCCCAGCTTTCTACCACAGAGGTTTTCGAGGTTCGCCACCCGCGCGTCAGGCTACAGCAGGTGACGCGCCGAGCGTGCGAGGAATCGCTAGCAAGAACGACCCTCGCGATAGGGGGGTAATGGGTATGACCAATGTATCGGAGCGTGACCGTGTGCGCCGGGAGATCGTGGATACAGGTCTGTATGCGCTGGGGCGGTGGAGTGACTGGAGGCTGGCAGCCACCCTCGGTGGTCGAGGGCTTGCTTGTCTTGGCTCATGGGATTGATCTCTTGGAGCAGCTCACAACGATTCCATGAAGCGGCTCCGCCGCGCCGATCACCAGGGCGCGGGCTTGTAGTCCTTCAGGAACACGCCCCACACGTGGTTGCCAGTGGAGACGCCGTCGATCATCGGATCGACGATCCGCGCGGCGCCATCGACGATATCGAGCGGCGGGTGGAACCCGTGGATCCGGGTCTTGCGCTCGGCGTGCGCCGCCGGATCCTCGTCGGTCACCCACCCGGTATCGACGCTGTTCATGTGGATGCCGTCGCGCACGTAGTCGATCGCCGAGGTCCGCGTCATCATGTTGAGCGCGGCCTTGGCCATGTTGGTGTGCGGGTGCTTGTCGGTCTTCCACCGGCGGTAGAACTGGCCCTCCATCGCCGAGACGTTGACGACGTGGGCATCGCGGGTCGGGACCTTCGCGAGCAGCGGCCGCAGCCGGGCGTTCAGCACGAACGGCGCGACCGCGTTGACCAGGTGAACCTCGAGCAGCTCGGCGGTCGGCACCTCGGCGAGCGTCATCCGCCAGCTGTTGAAGTCGCGCAGATCGACCTGCTGCAGATCGGCGTCGAGCCGGCCCGCCGGGTAGAGGTGGCTGCCGCGCTCGAGATCCTCGGCGAGCAGCGGGACCTGCGACAGCACCGCCGACCGCCACAGCCCGTCGGCGCGGATCTCGCCGCCCGCCGCGACGACGAGCCCGGCGCCGAGCGCCTGGTTGCGCTCGAGGATCGCGCGCTCGGGCGCCGCCAGCTGGGCGAACGGCGCGAGCTCGCCGGCGATCACGTGATCGTACCAGCCCGACGGCCGGCGCACGGTCTGGCACGCGTTGTTGATCAGCACGTCGAGCCGGCTCAGTGTCGCCAGCAGGTGCTGGCACAGGAGCTCGACGCTCGGCGTGTGCCGCAGGTCGATGCCGTAGACGTGGAGCCGGCGCGTCCACTCGGCGGCATCGGGCTCGCGGGCGAACCGGCGGGCGGCGTCGCGCGGGAACCGCGTCGCGACGATGACCTCGGCGCCGGCGCGCAGCAGCTTGACCGCGGCCTGGTAGCCGATCTTGACCCGCGCGCCGGTGACCAGGGCGACCCGGCCGCGCAGATCCGCGGTCTGGTCGCGCTTGCGGTAATTGAGCTCCGCGCACGGCGGGCACATCTGGTCGTAGAAGTGGTGGAGCTCGTGGAACTCGGCCTTGCACACGTAGCACATCCGCGCGGTCTCGACGCGCGGGGCCGCGGCGTCGTCGGGCTCGGCGCGCCGCGCCTCGGCCTCGGCCCACGCGTCGGGCTCGGCGTCGTCGCGCACCGGCGCATCGAGCGCCATCGCCGGGCGCGGCAGCGGCGTGCGAAACACCGCCTCCTTGCGCAGCGCGCGGATCCCGGTCTGATCGAGGATCGCGCGATCCGCGTCGCGCCGGGCCTGGACGCGCTGGCGCGCCAGCACCTTGCCGAGCGCCTTGCGGCTGTAGCGATCGGGGCGCGACAGCTGGCCGGCGGCGGTGACCAGGCGGATCCGCAGCGGCTCGTCGAGCTCGGCGAGGCCGCGCAGATCCCCCCCGAGCTGTTCGAGCAGCTCGATGGCGGCGAGGAGCGTTGCGTCACGGAGCTTGGAATCTTCCACGGCGGCGTATATTGACCCGCCGCATGATCATCGCCAAGCGCCTCAAGGGCAAAGCCATCGCGACCTGGCTCGGACCGACCGGAGAGGCCGCGCGCCGCGCCCTGACCCGCGCCCGCCAGCGCATCTCGCAGGCGCCGAGCCGCCTCGAGTTCTACTACGACATCGCCGATCCGATGAGCTACCTGACCGCCCAGGCGGTCGCCCGGCTCACCGCGGCGTACCCCGTCGAGCTCGGCTTTCACCTCGTCACGCCGCCGGCCTCCGACGTCGATCCGGCGCCGCAGCTGCGCACCCGCCACGCCGTGCGCGACGCCGAGCAGGTCGCCGAGTACTGGAACCTCGAGTTTCCCGCGCACAAGGAGGCCGACCCCGGCATGGTGCGCGAGGTCGGCACCGCGATGATCCGGGCGCGCAGCGGCGCCGAGCAGCTCCAGGCCGCGATCGAGCTCGGCGGCGCGATGTGGAGCTGGGACAGGAAGCGGCTCGGCGCGCTGCTGCTCAGCTACGGCACCGAGAGCTCGGGCTCGATCCTGCCGATCACGAACGCCAACTACGCCGAGCTGCGCAAGGCCGGCCACTACCAGGCGGCGGCGCTGCGCTACCAGGACACGTGGTACGTCGGCATCGACCGCCTGCCCTACCTCGAGGCGGTGCTGGCGGCCGAGCGGGGCACGCGTGCCGCCCCGGTGCTCGCGGTGCGCCCCGACGCCGAGCGCGGCCCGCTGAAGCTCTCGGACAAGCCGCTCACCTGCGAGCTGTGGTTCTCGTTCCGCTCGCCCGACAGCTACCTCGCGCTCGAGCAGATCGAGCAGGTGCTCGCGCCCTACGGCGTGCCGCTGCAGCTGAAGCCGATCGCGTCGCCGGTGGCGCGCGCGCCGATGCCGACCGTGCAGCAGCTCTACGCGATCCGCGACGCGAAGCGGCAGGCCGATCGGATCGGCGTTGCCTTCGGCGAGCTGTGCGATCCGGCCGGCAAGGGCGTCGAGCACTGCCTGGCGATCGCCCACTGGGCCGCCGGCCGCGGCCAGGCCATGGCGTTCGCGCGCTCGGCGATGCGCGGCATCTGGGCCGAGGCGCTCGACGCCGCCGAGTACGTCGATCTCCGCCAGATCGTCGAGCGCGCAGGCCTCCCGTGGGCCGAGGCCAGCGCGGCGCTCGGCGACCCGGCCGCCGCCAAGGCCGCCCTGGCCTACGCCGCCGAGCTCGCCGTGTTCCACCTGTGGGATACGCCGTCGATCCGGTGCGGCGACTTCATCGCCTGGGGCACCGACCGCTTGCCCCTGCTGGCCGATCGGCTGCGCCGCCACGCGCTCGCGGCCGCGGCCCAGTGACGCGGGCGATGCGCAAAACACGTACGCCCCCGCACAGGATTCTCACACGATCTGTCAGGCGAGCGCGCCGCGATGACTGCCCAGGACAATCCCGATGATCATCAAAGTCGCCGCACGGCTGTCACCGGCCTGCCGGCTCGCGCCCATAGCACAGATACAGAGGCTGCCTCAAGAGGTGCCTGTCCCACCTGGTGCCGCAAAACGTGTCACGTGCGAGCTTCGATTCCAGGTTGATCTCGAGCGATCCCTGATACGATCTCCGACGTGAGCGAAGGCTCTCCCACCGAGGAGTTTGGTCCGTACACCGTGTACGAGCAGCTCGGTATCGGCGGTATGGCGCAGGTTCATCGCGCGATCGCGACGGGCTCCGAAGCGCCACGTTCGGTCGCGCTCAAGCGGATGCTGTCGCACATCGCGAGCAGCCAGGACATGGTCAAGTCGTTCGTCCGTGAGGCGCGGCTGGCTAGCTATCTGCGCCACCCCAACGTCGCGTCGACCTACGATGTCGGCCGGGTCGGCGACGTCTACTTCATCGTGATGGAGCTGATCACCGGGCGCAACCTGCGCGAGGTGCTGCGCCACTGCGGCGCGACCACCGGGCCGGTGCCAGTGCCGGTCGCGCTCAACATCCTGAACCAGGTCTGCGACGCGCTCGATTACGCGCACAACCTGTGCGACGAGCACGGCCAGCCGCTCCAGATCATTCACCGCGACGTCTCGCCGTCCAACGTGATCGTGTCCGATAGTGGCCTGGTCAAGCTCATCGACTTCGGGATCGCCAAGGCGTCGGGCGCGGGCATGCAGACGATGAGCGGCACGCTCAAGGGCAAGTTCGCGTACATGGCCCCGGAGTACATCGCCGGCCGGATCGACGCGCGCGCCGATCTGTTCGCGGTCGGCGTGATCGCCCACGAGCTGTTGACCAACCGGCCGCTGTTCGCCGGCCGCGACGACATCGACACGCTGACCCGCGTGCGCGACATGAAGATCGCGCCGCCGTCGAAGACCAACCCGCACGTCCCGCCCGAGATCGACGACGTCGTGATGACCGCGCTGTCGCGCGATCCGGACCGCCGGTGGCAACACGCCACCGCGCTGCGCAGCGCGCTGACCACGCTGACCCAGCGGCTCGGCCTGGTCGTCACCAACAGCCAGGTCGTGCAGTGGCTCGACTGGGCGTTCACCCAGCAGCGCAAGCCGCGCCGCACCGCCGAGCCCGACACCGAGACCGACGCGGCGCCGCTCGGAGGCCAGCCCGCCGCCGTGCGCCGCGCCGCGCGGGTGTTCGACCCGGGCTCGCTGAGCCAGAAGATCACGCGGATCGAGGGCCACGGCAACGCGGCGCTGGCGCTCGAGGAGCCCGAGATCGAGATCGAGATCGGCGCCTCGGTCACCGTCCAGCCGTACCTGCTGCCCGCGCGGGCGGCGGCGGCGGTCCCCGAGCCGATCGCGGCCCGCTCCGATCCCAGCCGCCCGCAGGGCCCGATCTCGCCGAACATCACGGCCAGCGGCATGGGCGCGCCGGGCGCGCGCGCGTCGTCCCACCCGGGCCGGCTGGCGTCGGCCTCGCCGTCCCCGCCGCTCGGCCAGCACGCAGTCCCCCGCCACGCGCACGCCGCGCCGAGCGGGCCGGTCCCGTCGGCTTTGCCCGGCCGCGCGCCGAGCGTCTCGGGCCCCCACATGCGGCCGAGCGCGCAGAGCATCCCGCTCGTCCCGCTCGCCCCGGGCGCCCCGGCGTCGCCGGCGACCGGAACCCCCAGCGCGGCGATCGGGACGCTGCCGATCCCGACCCAGCCAGGCCCTGCGCCTCAGCCCGCGATGCCGAGCTTCAACTCGGCTCCGTTCTCGGCGCCGCGCGGCGGGACGCCGTCCCAGCCGTTCCCGCTCGTCGATCCCGCGCGGTGCGCCGTGGTCGCCCGCGAGTTCGAGCAGCGCGCGACGGCGTCGAGTCGAACGATGGCGCCGGTCGCGCGCCCAGGCCGGGCCTGGCTGGTGCTCACCGTCTGGGTCGTGGTCGCCGCGGTGCTCGCAGCGCTCGCGGTCTACTTCGTGGTACCGCTGTTGACCTGACGATGAAACGACGTATCGCGCTGATCTCGACCGGCGGCACGATCGAAAAGACCTACGACGAGCTCCGCGGGGTGTTGTCGAACCAGGTCTCGGTGCTCGACGTCATGCTCGCCTCGCTCGAGCTGCGCGGGGTCACCGTCGATCGCATGCAGCTCATGAACAAGGACAGCCTGGAGATGTCGCCCGGCGATCACACGCTGATCGCCGAGACCTCTGGACGCATGGCCCAGACCCACGATGGCGTCGTGGTCGTGCATGGCACGGATCGGCTCGCGGTCTCGGGGCACCGGGTCGTCGAGCTGATCGGCGTGCCGGCCACCCCGGTCGTGTTCACCGGCGCGATGCGGCCCTGGGAGCTGCGGGCCACCGACGCGCTGCAGAACCTGACCGAGGCGCTGCTCGCGGTGCAGCTGGTCGAGCCCGGGGTCTACGTCGCCATGCACAACCAGGTGCTGCGGTTCCCCGGCGTCGTCAAGGATCTCGAGCTCCGCACCTTCGTGAAGGCCGGCGATGGATCGTGATCTCGGCGCCATGCTCCCGGCGCTGCTCGAAGCGCTGGGCTACCTCGGGACCGGCGTCACGGTGATCGCCGATCGCGGCAATGGCCTCGAGCGCTGGTACGCCAACGCGCCGGTCGCCGAGCTCCTGGGCTACACGCTCGACGAGCTCCACGACCGGACGGCGATCGACATGATCATCCCCGAGCAGCACGCGCTGGTCCTCCAGCTCGCCGCGGGCTTTCGCGCCGGCCAGCCGGTGCCCCCGGCGCTCGAGTTCATCGGGCAGCGCAAGGATGGCTCGACCCTGCCGATCGAGCTGGCGATCGGCCACGCGCCGATCCCGGGCGGCCTGGCCTACGTCCTGGTCGTCCGCGGCGTGGGCGTGCCGCACCACCAGCAGGCTCAGCTGTCGCTGCTCGAAGCCGACCGGATCGGCCTGGTCGGCGCGCTGGCCGCCGGGTTCGCCCACGAGATCAACAACCCGCTGACCCCGATGCTGCTCAACCTGCGGACCCTGCGCAAGCAGCTGCTCGCCGGGTTGCCGCCTCCCGCGCAGCCCCAGGCGACGCGCTGCCTCGACGACATCACGATCGGCGCCGAGCGGATCGCCAACAACGTCAAGGCGCTGCAGACCCTGGCGACCCGCAGCGCGAGCGCGGCGATCGACCTGGCGGCCGTGGTGTCGTCGGCGCTCCGGCTCGCCGCCCCGACGCTCGAGCCGCGCGCCCATGTCGTCCGCCAGATCTTTCCGGTCCGCCGCGTGATGGGCGAGGAGTCCCGGATCGGCCAGGCGGTGCTCGCGATGCTGCTATTCTCGAGCTCGGGGTTCGACGCCGAGATCGCCAACTCGCAGAACCGCATCATCGTCAGCGTCGAGCAGCGCGCGAGCGACGTCGTGCTCGAGGTGTCGGACAACGGCCGCGAGGTCACCCCCGAGGAGACCCACCACGCGTTCGACCCGTTCTACCGCTCGTCGGCGCGCGGCGCGGGCGTCGGCGTCGGCCTCGGCGTCGCGCGCTCGGTCGCGGCCACGCTGGGCGGCGAGGTCACCCTCGCCCCGCGCCCAGGCGGCGGCGCGGTGATCACGATGCGGCTGCCCGCGATCGCGTCGCAGCCGGCGCCCCCGGCGTAACCTCAGCCGCGCATCACGAGGAAGATCGCGTTGGCCGTGGCGACCGGCGCGTCGCGATCGGCCTGCCAGGCCTCGATGCGCACGTTGGTGATCCGGCGGCCCTGGCGGGTCACGCTGGCGCGGGCGTGGGTATCGATCGGCGCCGCCGAGCGCAGGTAGTCGACCGTCAGCGTGATCGTCTTGGGGTGGACCGCGGTCTCGGCGCGCCACAGCAGCTCGAAGATCGCGGCGGACTCGAGCAGCGCGCCGAGCGTGCCGCCGTGGATCGCCGGCAGCGACGCGTTGCCGATCAGGTGATCGCTGTAGCGCATCGTCGTGATCAGCTCGTCGCCCTGGGTGGCCGCGGTGAGCCCGAGCCAGACCGCGTAGGGCACCTCGGCGATCAGCCGCTGGAAGTCGTGGCTGGCCTTGGCCGCGACCATGCGTTCGACCAGCGTCACGGCGTCCCCTTCTTGGTCTGCAGCATGAACGTGCCGACCGAGTGCGCGACCGCGTCGTCGGGGTGGTCGTGGTAGGCGACGGCGCGGGTGAACGCGACGTTGCGCGTGATCTTGTAGCAGGTCGCCCGCGCGATCACCGCCCTGCCAGGCGTGGCGGGCCGCAGGTAGTCGATCCGCAGGTCGAGCGTGGCGATCGGCACCGGCCGGTCGAGCTCGGCGAACACCGCGCGCCCCGAGCAGGCGTCGAGCAGCGCCGTGATCGCGCCGCCGTGGATCGTGCCGCTATCGGGATCGCCGACCAGCTTGGGGTCGTAGGGCAGCTCGAGCAGCACCTCGGTCGGGGTGATGTCGATCGTCCGCAGGCCGAGCGCGTGGTTGTGCGGCACGGTGTGGTGAAACGCGGTCAGGAGCCGGCGCCGGCGCTCCTCCGGTGCCGCGCGCTGGGTCGGTTCCTCGGGCTCGTCTGGCATCGCACGCAACGGTACCAGGGCGCCACGGAGATGTGGCCGCGACGCCTCCCACACCGCTCGTGGTATCAGTGCAGCATGGCCCCTGCAGCGAGTGGCGAAGCCCGCGTCAGAACAACGCGCGGTCCGATCCCGACCTGGTACTTCGCCCTCGTGGTCGTGCGCCGCGGCCATCGCTTCCTGCTGACCCAGGAGCGCAAGTACGGGTCGACGTGGTCGATCCCGGGCGGCCGGGTCGAGCCGGGGGAGACCCTGACCACGGCCGCGATCCGCGAGGTGCTCGAGGAGACCGGCGTGCCGGTCAAGCTCGACGGCGTGCTGCGGGTCGAGCACACGCCGAGCGAGTCGAACGCGCGGATCCGCGTGATCTTCATCGGCTCGCCGCTCGACGACACCGCGCCCAAGACCGAGCCCGATCACGAGTCGCTGGGCGCGGCGTACCTGACGCTCGACGAGGTCCGCGACCGCCCGCTGCGCGGCGCCGACCTGCGCGTGCTGCTCGAGACCGTCGCCGACGGCTGTCAGGTGTTCCCGCTCGAGCTGATCGGCACCGAGATGTCGGTGTGACCGCGGCGGCCGACGAGCTGGCGCGGCTGGGCTGGGACGCCGCCTGGCAGGCCGCGCGCGCCGAGCTCGACCCCGAGGCCGCCTGGCAGCCGGTCCGGATCGCCGCCGAGCATCGCGGCGCCTACCACGCGCTGGGGCCGGGCGGGGTCGCGTGGGTCGAGCTGACCGGCCGCGCGTTCCACGGCGCCGGCGACAAGCGCGCGCTGCCCACAGTGGGCGACTGGGTCCTCGTCGAGCGCTGGCCCGGTGCGGTCGCCGGGGCCGGCGCCGCGGTGGTCCGCGCCGTGCTCCCGCGCCGCAGCTTCCTGGTGCGCAAGGCCGCCGGCGAGGCCACGGTGCCCCAGCCGCTCGCCGCCAACGTCGATACCGGGCTCGTCATGACCTCGGCCAACTCGGACCTCTCGACCGGCCGGCTCGACCGCTACGTCAGCCTGCTGCGCGACGGCGGCATCTCGCCGGTCCTGGTGCTGTCGAAGGCCGATCTGGCCGCGGACCCCTCGGCCCACCTGGCCGCGCTCGCGGCGCTCGCCGACCGCGTGATCGCGATCTCGGTGGTCACCGGCGCGGGGATCGACGAGATCCGCGCGCTCGGCGCGCCCGGCACGACCTGCGTGCTGCTCGGCAGCTCCGGGGTCGGCAAGTCGACGCTGCTCAACGCGGTGGCGGGCACCGACCAGATCACGCGGGCGATCCGCGGCGACGAGCGCGGCCGCCACACCACGACGCGGCGCGAGCTGTTCGTCAGCGCCACCGGCGCGCTGTGGATCGATACTCCCGGCATGCGCGAGCTCGGCCAGTGGGTCGATGACGCCGCCGAGGACACCGAGCTCGCGTTCGACGATATCGCCGAGCTCGCCCAGCGCTGCAAGTTCCGCGATTGCCGGCACCGCGACGAACCCGGCTGCGCGGTGCAAGGCGCCGTCCCCGCGGCCCGGCTCGCCAGCTTTCACAAGCTCTCCGACGAGCGTCGCACCGGCGCCACCCGGCAGACCGTGGCGCAGAAGCTCGCCGAATCCCGCCGCGCCAAGGTCAAGAAGCCAGCGCCGCCCACGGACTGAGCACCGCGGTCGCGAGCGGCTCGCGCGCGCGCCGCGCGGTGACGAGAGGAGGCGCGCGCGTCTGGTGCGCTCACGCTCGAGGTGGCATGTGCTCGGGATCCGCATAATTCCGCCGGGGCTGCGTGAGCCGCGACCTGCGGTCCCCGGGTCGCAATTGTTGAGGGCAAGCAATCCCATCGCGCCCCCACACGTTACCGGTCGCCGGCCGAGATACACGGCGTGGTCCAGCGCTCCCACGTGCGTCGTTTGATGGCAGGCGGCGGATGCGTGGGCATCCGGCGGTCGGGCCCCCGGCTCGAGCGCCACCGCCGCCCCCGCTGCTAGCGCTCACCCGCAGGCGCCGTGCCCCCGGGTGCCGAGTCCGCGATCGCGGACCGCGGTATCTGGCGCGCGCCGCACCCCGCGGTTCATCGAATCGATGTTTTGCACTCTGGCGAACAGGAAATGGTGTCGTGATGATCGCGAATAACTCTGCACGCGTGTTGAGCTTCGTCCTCGGGTGCATCGCCGCGTTCGGCGCGATCACGGCTTCGGTGGGCTGTGGTGATAACGCGCCTTCCTCGGCGAAGGAGATCACCAGCTTCAGCTTCACCGCCGCCAACAACCCGACGTTGCACGACGACGTCGCGGCGCTGATCACCGGCGACGCGATCACGGCGACCGTGCCGTTCGGCACCAACGTCACCGCGCTCGTCGCCACCTTCCGCAGCACCGGCGTCGGCGTGACCGCGGGTGGGGTCGTGCAGACGAGCGGCGCGACCGCCAACGACTTCTCCGCAGCGCTGACCTATCGCGTGACCGCGATGAACGCGACGACGCGCGACTATGAGGTCACCATCACCGTCGCCAGCGCCGCGGCGAAGGCGCTCACCGCGTACGCGTTTCTCGGAACGAACAACGTCGGGATCGGCGCAGACGTGACCGCGACGATCAGCAACACGGCGGTGACGGCGACCGTTCCGTTCGGCACCGACGTCACGGCGCTGGTCGCGACGTTCTCGACGACGGGGGCGAGCGTCGCCGTCGGCACCACGCTGCAGGTGAGCGGCGTCACGGCCCACGACTTCACCAACCCGATCACGTACACCGTGATCGCCGGCGATGGGTCGACCGCGGACTACACGGTCACCGTGACCGTGGCCCCGAGCTCGGCAAACACGATCACCGCGTTCGCGTTCCTGTCCATCAACAACTCCCCCGCGCTGCTCGCGGACGTCACCGCGACGATCACCGGCACCTCGATCACCGCGATCGTGCCGTTCGGAACCGACGTGACGGGGCTTGTCGCGACGTTCGCGACGACGGGGGTGAGCGTCACGGTCGATAACACCGCGCAGATCAGCGGCGCCACGGCCAATCCCTTTGGCGCCCCGGTCAGCTATCTGGTGACCGCGGCGGATCAGACGACCAGGACGTACACGGTGACGGTGAGCGTCGCGCCCAGCAGCGCGAAGGACATCACCCAGTTCACCCTCCTCGACACCGATGCCACCATCACCGGCACCAGCATCGCACTCACCCTGTCGTTCGGCACCGACCTGACCAGCCTGGCACCCACGATCGCGATCACCGGCACCGGCGTGAGCCCGGCGAGCGGGGCCACCCAGGACTTCACGTCCCCGGTGATCTACACAGTGACCGCGGCGGATCTGACGACCAAGGACTACACGGTGACGGTCAGCGTCGCGCCCAGCAACGCGAATGACATCACCCAGTTCACGATCCTCGGCGTCGACGGCACGATCACAGGCACCAGCATCGCGCTCACCCTGCCGTTCGGCACCGACCTGACCAGCCTGACCCCGACGATCGCGATCACCGGCACCGGCGTGAGCCCGGCGAGCGGGGCCCCCCAGGACTTCACCTCCCCGGTGATCTACACGGTGATCGCAGCGGATCTGACGACCAAGGACTACACCGTCACGGTCAGCGTCGCGCCCAGCAGCGCCAAGGACATCACCCAGTTCACCATCCTCGGCGTCAACGGCACGATCACCGGCACCAACATCGCGCTCACCGTGCCGTTCGGCACCAACCGCACCAGCCTGACCCCGACGATCGCGATCACCGGCGCCAGCGTCAGCCCGGTCAGCGGCGCCGCCCAGAACTTCACCGCCCCCGTGATCTACACCGTCACCGCGGCCGACCTCACGACCAAGCCCTACACGGTCACGGTCAGCGTCGCCCCCAGCAGCGCCAAGGACATCACCCAGTTCACCATCCTCGGCGTCAA
>Ga0302321_100003744_pt1 | contig 13092 bp, 11 predicted proteins | sample Fen_T0_1_FD_202505 | JGI IMG/M metagenome (GOLD analysis project Ga0302321, IMG submission 202505) | Peat permafrost microbial communities from Stordalen Mire near Abisko, Sweden - Fen_T0_1 | ecosystem: Environmental > Terrestrial > Soil > Wetlands > Permafrost | place: Sweden: Abisko...
GGTGATCACGATGGCACCGCGCAGGGTCTGGAAATCCCCGCCAAAGGGAATGCCACCCACCACCAGCGCCATGGTGGCAATGTGGATGCTGCGGAGGACGAGCTGCGCAGGCCGCGCCCACGGGAAACATCGCGGCATCTCGGGAAAGAGGAGGGTCCGGAGGGTCGGCGGTGCTGGCCGGTCCGTGATCATGGGATCCATGCCTCCGTTCTAGCAGACTCGGGACTTCGAAAGTTTCAAGTCTGACAGACCCTTCCCCGCAGGGCCTTCCCGCCGCCTGCGTTCGCGGAGATGGAGCCTCTGTGCTGATAATGGTCGGACCCCAGGAACCTGTCATGGCCAAGCCAACCTCCCCCTCCGCCACCATCCGCATCCGCATCGCCTATGGGGAAAACATCGCCATCGGCCAGGGGAAGGCGGATCTTCTGGAGGCCATTGGCCGCACGGGCTCCATCTCCGCGGCGGCCCGGGAGCTGGAGATGAGCTATCGCAAGGCCTGGATGCTGGTGGATGAGATGAACCAGAGCTTCCGCACGCCGGTGGTCCAGGCCGCCAAAGGGGGCCTCCGGGGCGGGGGCGCCCAGGTGACGCCCTTGGGCCTGGAGGCGCTGACCCGGTTCCGGCGGATCCAGGCCAAGGCCTCCGCCGCCATCGAGGCGGATGTGCGGGAATTCAGGAAAAAGCTGCTGGACTGATGTGACACATCGCAAAACAGACCACACGCAATCTGTATGAATCGATGTATCCCTGTAAGACTATCGACTCGGAGGCTGACATGAATCGATCCACCTGCCTGCGCTGGGGCCTGTCGCTGGCCACGGCCCTTGCTTCCGTTCTCCAGGCGGCCGCCCCCCCCGCCCAACCGGCGGTGATCCTCGCCACCACCACCAGCACCCAGGATTCCGGCCTCCTGGACGAGCTCATCCCCCTCTTCGAGAAGCAGACGGGCTACGCCGTGAAGACCATCGCCGTGGGCTCCGGACAGGCCATCGCCATGGGCAAGCGTGGTGAGGCCGATGTGCTCCTGGTGCACTCCCCCGATGCCGAGAAGGCGCTGATGGCCGATGGTGCGGGCGTCAATCGCCGCATCGTCATGCACAACGACTTCGTCCTGCTGGGCCACCCGGCAGATCCTGCGGGCGTGGCCAAGCACAACGCCCTGGAGAGCTTCCAGCGCATCGCCAACGCCAAGGCGCTGTTCATCTCCCGCGGCGACAACTCCGGCACCCATGCCCAGGAGCTGAAACTCTGGAAGGCCGCGGGCATCACCGTGGAAGGCCAGGCCTGGTACCAGCAGACGGGTCAGGGCATGGGCCAGACTTTGGCTGTCGCCGCTGAAAAGAAGGCTTACACATTGTCAGACCGGGGCACGTACCTGGCCCTGCAGAAAAAACTCGGCCTCGCCATCCTGCACGAAGGTGATCCCGCACTCCGGAATGTCTACCACGTCATCGAGCTAAACCCCACGCGCTTCCCCAAAGTGAACACCGCGGGAGGCCGCGCCTTTGCTGACTTCATGGTGTCGAAAGCTGTCCAGAAACGCATCAAAGAATTCGGAATCAGTCTCTATGGGTCGCCGCTATTCTTTCCAGATGCCGACGTTCCGCAAGTGGACGCCGGAAGGAGATAACCCCCATGTCGAACGCCATCTTCAGCCTGCCCGAATCCCACAACGAGGCCATTCTGTCCTACGCTCCCGGATCGAAGGAACGGGCGCTTCTCAAGGCTGAACTCGAGCGGCAGTACCACCAGGAAATCGAGATCCCGCTCATCATCGGCGGCAGGGAAGTACGCACCGGCAAGACCCAGAAGGCCGTCTGCCCCCATGACCACCAGCATGTGCTGGCCCGCTATCACGAGGCCGGCGAGGCGGAAGTGCACCAGGCCATCGCAGCGGCCATGGCCGCCAAGAAGGACTGGGAAGCCACGCCCTGGCAGGATCGCGCCGCCATCTTCCACAAGATGGCCAGCCTGATTTCGGGCAAGTACCGCTACATCCTCAACGCCGCCACCATGCTCAACCAGTCGAAGAGCGCCTATCAGGCGGAGATCGATGCCACCTGCGAAACGGCGGATTTCCTCCGCTTCAATGCGAAGTTCATGGAAGAGCTCTACCAGCACCAGCCCATCTCGGATCCCCACGTGTGGAACCGCGTGGACTACCGCCCGCTCGAAGGCTTCGTCTTCGCCGTGACGCCCTTCAATTTCACGGCCATCGGCGCCAACCTGGCCACGGCCCCCGCCATCATGGGCAACACGGTGGTGTGGAAGCCTGCCTCCACCTCGGTGCTGTCCAACTACTACCTCATGCAGCTCTTCAAGGAAGCGGGCCTGCCCGACGGCGTCATCAACTTCATTCCCGGCCGCGGATCGATGATCGGCAAGATCGCCCTGGATGACCCTAACTTCGCAGGCCTGCATTTCACCGGCTCCACCAACGTGTTCAACAACATGTGGAAGACCATCGCCGACAATCTGGGCCGCTACAAGAGCTACCCCCGATTGGTGGGCGAAACGGGCGGCAAGGACTACATCTTCATGCACGCCTCCGCGGATGCGGAAGAGACCTCGGCCGCCATCGTGCGGGCCGGTTTCGAATACCAGGGCCAGAAGTGCTCGGCCTGCTCCCGCGTCTACATCCCGGCTTCCCGCTGGGCCGAAGTGAAGGGCCTCACGCTGGGCATGCTGGCTGAAGTCAAGATGGGCGACGTGCGGGACTTCCGCAACTTCTTCAACGCCGTCATCGATGAAGCCGCCTTCGACAGCACCATGAAATACATCGAGCTGGCGCGGGCTTCCAAGGACGCCGAGATCATCGCCGGGGGCAAGGGCGACAAGAGCAAGGGCTACTTCATCGAGCCCACCCTCGTGCTCACCACAGACCCCAAGTTCGTGACCATGGAAGAAGAGATCTTCGCGCCGGTAGTCACCCTCTATGTCTACGACGACGCCCAGCTCGAAGAAACGCTGAAAGTGCTGGATGAAACCTCACCCTACGCCCTCACTGGCGCCATCTTCGCCCGGGATCGCTACGTCATCAACCAGCTCACCAAGGCCCTGGCCAACACTGCGGGCAACTTCTACATCAACGACAAGTGCACCGGCGCCGTGGTAGGCCACCAGCCCTTCGGCGGCGCCCGCGCCTCGGGTACCAACGACAAGGCCGGCAGCCTGCTGAACCTGATCCGTTGGACCTCGCCCCGCACCATCAAGGAGAGCTTCACGCCGCCCCGCGACATCAAGTTCCCCTTCCTCGAAGCCGAGTAGCCATGGATCTGATCTGGGAGGGCCTTCGGAAAGCGCTGGAGCTGCTGCTCACGCTGGATGCCGAGGTCCTCCGGATCACTCTGCTTTCGCTGAAGGTCTCGGGCATCGCCACCCTGCTCAGCGTGATGCTGGGCCTGGGCCTGGCGCTGGCCGTGGCGCTGAATGAATTCCCCGGCAAGCGCCTGGTCATCGCCCTGGTGAACACGGGCATGGGCCTGCCACCCGTGGTGGTGGGCCTCTTCGTCACCGTCATGCTCTGGCGCAATGGGCCCTTCGGCTTTCTCGGAATCCTCTACACGCCGGCCGCCATCATCCTGGCCCAGGCCGTCATCGCCACACCCATCATCGCGGGCCTGGGGCTGGCGGCTTTGCAGCACCTGCCACCTGGGCTGAGGCTGCAGATTCTCGCGCTCGGCGCCACCCGGCCCCAGCTGGTATGGCTGCTCCTGAAGGAGGCCCGCTTGCCCCTGCTGGCGGCGGTCATGGCGGGTTTCGGGGGCGTCATTTCCGAGGTGGGCGCGTCCATCATGGTGGGCGGCAACCTCAAGGGCAGCACCCGGGTGCTCACCACGGCCACGGTCATGGAAACCAGCCGCGGCAACTTCGATGTGGCCTTCGCCCTCAGCTTCATCCTGTTGATTCTCGCTTTCAGCGTGAACGCTGTGCTCACCCACCTGCAGCAGCGGGGACGACGCTCATGACCCGCGCAGCCATCCTGCAGGCCAGGGATCTCAAAGTGCGCCGCGGCAGCGCCCAGGTCCTCGAAGTGCCGAGTCTGGATCTCCGCGCTGGCGAGGTACTGGCCCTCATGGGCCCCAACGGCGCGGGGAAGAGCACCCTCATGCTGACCTTGGCCGGACTGCTGCCCCCCACGGCCGGTGAGCTTCGCTTCCGGGAGACCCCGCTTCAATCCCGAGTTGACCGCGAGGCCTTCCGCCGCCGCATGACCATGGTCTTTCAGGATCCGCTGCTCTTCGACGCCACCGTGGCCCAGAACATCGCCACGGGGTTGAAACTGCGCGGCGTGTCCGAGGCCGAGCGGACGCCCCGGGTGAAGGAGTGGGCCACGCGGCTGGGGCTGGCGGACCTGCTGGACCGGCCCTCCCACCAGCTTTCCGGCGGCGAGGCCCAACGCACGGCCCTGGCCCGGGCCTTCGTCCTCCAACCCGAGATCCTCTTCCTGGATGAGCCCTTCTCATCGCTGGATGCCCAAACCCGGGAAGGGCTCATCGAGGATCTGGGTCGCATCCTGGCAGAAACCGGCACCACGGCCGTGCTCGCCACGCACGATCAGAACAAGGCCTCCCGGCTGGCGCACCGCCTGGCCGTGATGAAGGAAGGCCGCATCGTGCAGGTGGGCGGCCTGCGGGAAGTGGTGAACCATCCCGAAGATCCCTTCGTGGCGGCTTTCGTGGGCATGGAGACCCTGCTGAAGGGACAGGTGGTCAAGTGCTGGGCCGGACAGCTCTCCCTGCGTCTTCGCAAGGGACCGAGCGATCGGGAACTCCTTGTCTTCGGCGAGGCCCAACCGGGCCAGACCATCCTGGTGGGAGTCCGCCCGGAACACGTGGCTCTGTCTTTACAAACCGACAACACCAGCAGCGCCCGGAATGCCTTCCCGGGGGCTGTGACCAAGGTCATACCCCGGGGCCCCTTCTTCAAGATCGAGCTGGATTGCGGGTTCTTCCTGACGGCCTTCGTGACGGCTCAATCCCTGTCAGAACTGGAGCTTCGACCAGGTCGGCAGGTGGTGGCCTCCTTCAAGGCCACCGCGGTTCACCTCCTTCGCAAGGAGGGCCTCGACACCGAACTGTGACCGGTATCCATTGCCCGGATAACGCCCCAGGACTAGCCTCACAAGAGGGATGGCTTTGCCTTTCCTGTGTGGTTTTGTATCCCTGACCCCGTCCGGAGGCGCCTTCGCCATGAAGCAGCTGGTGATCGATTTCCAGAAATGTGATGCAGGGCGCAACTGCAATCACGAGTGTGAGCTGGAGTGCGCCGTCAAGGTCTTCAAGGTGGATGATCCCGCCCAGGCCGCGCTCCAGATCAAGGCCTATGAAGAGGGCGGCGGCCACGCCATCCTCTGCGACCAGTGCGGTGATTGCGTGGTGGTCTGCCCCACCGAGGCCCTGAAGCGCAACAAGCTCGGCGTCGTCATGATCGACAAGAAGATCTGCGTGGGCTGCTACATGTGCATCGGATTCTGCGAGAAGGACGCCTTCATGCGGAACTCCGACTGGATCACACCCCACAAGTGCACGTCCTGCGGTGTCTGCGTGAAGGTCTGCCCCCATGGCGCGCTCTCCATCGTGGACGTCCCCGAGCCGCCGGTCCGGATCATCTGAGAAAAGGGAATCCCATGAGCCAGCTCGTCTTCGATCCCAGCAAGGTGATGAACATCGACTACACCAAGCGCACCGAGTACCTCGACGGGCTCGAGGCCATCAAGGCCGCGCACAAGGTGCTGAAGGAAATCACCTACACGCCCAGCCTGCCGGACAAGGGCTACAACAACCGCACGCTCTACGTGAATGTGGACACCCTTGAGATCGCCGAGAAGCCCGTCACGCAGCAGATGAAGGATGTCTTCATCGGTGGCCGCGGCTTCGGCCTCTACCACCTCTGGAACGCGGTGAAGCCCACCACCCGCTGGAACGATCCCGAGAATGAGATCGTCATCAGCCCCGGACCCGTGTGCGGCATCACCCAGTACGCGGGCACCGGCAAGTCGCTGGTGGTGAGCCTCTCACCCCAGACCGATATCCCCATCGATTCCAATGTGGGCGGCTTCTTCGGCCCCCTGCTCAAGTTCTCGGGCTTCGACGCGCTGGAGCTGCAGGGCAAGTCCGACAAGGACATCATCCTGTTCATCGACGGGCAGAAGGGCATCATCCGCATCGAAGAGGCCCCCACCGATCCCGTGGACAGCCATGTGCTGGGTGAAATCCTGACCCACATGTACGCCGAAAACGAAGCCGATCTGCCGAACATCTCGGTGGTCTCCACGGGGGCCGCCGCCGAGCACAGCCTCATCGGCATGCTGAACTTCTCCTTCTACGACCGGCGTCGCAAGTGCGTCCGCTTCAAGCAGGCGGGCCGCGGCGGCATCGGCACCGTGTTCCGGAACAAGCGCATCCGCGCCCTGGTGGTGCGCGGACCCAAGGTCGCCGGCGACATGAACCACCCAGTGGATCCTGAGACCATCGCGAAAACGGGCGTCAAGTATCACAAAGAGATCCGAGAAAACGATGGCACCCAGTGCATGATGCGGCGCAATGGCACGGCGCACATTGTCGAGATCATGGATGCCTACGACCTGCTGCCGGTCCACAACTTCCAGTACGGTTCACACCCTGACGTCCACAAGATCGACAGCAGCTACTGGCAGCAGCGCTGCACCCAGCACACGGTCGACGGCTGCTGGTACGGCTGCTCCATGGCCTGTGCCAAGGGCGCCGATGGCCTCGTCATCAAGACCGGGCCCTACAAAGGGGACATGGTCACGGTCGATGGTCCCGAGTACGAAAATGCGGCGGGCCTGGGCTCCAACTGCGGCGTGTTCGACCCCGACTACCTGCTTGAGCTGAACTTCTACTGCGACACCTACGGCATCTGCACCATCACCTACGGCACGCTCACCGCCTTCGTCATGGAGTGCTACCAGCGCGGCATCCTGAACAAGGAACGCACGGGTGGTCTGGAGATGGTCTGGGGCAACGCCGAGGCGGACCTCGAGATGATGCACCAGATGGCCCGAGGCGAAGGCTTCGGCAAGATCGCCGGCATGGGCGTGAAGAAGATGAAGGAGCACTTCATCAAGAATGGCTGGGGCGACCCTCAGCTCATCAACGACATCGGCATGGAGAACAAGGGCCTCGAATACTCCCAGTACATGTCGAAGGAATCGCTGGCCCAGCAGGGTGGCTACGCCCTCACCAACAAGGGCCCGCAGCACGACGAAGCCTGGCTGATCTTCATGGACATGGTGAACAAGCAGCTGCCCACCTTCGAGGACAAGGCCGAAGCGCTCTACTACTTCCCCCTGTTCCGCACCTGGTTCGGTCTCAACGGCTTCTGCAAGCTGCCCTGGAACGATGTGGTGCCCGCCAACAATTCCGAACAGCCCGAAGCCCACAAGGTGCCTGAGCACGTGCAGAACTACGTGGATCTCTTCACCGCCACCACAGGCATCAAGATCACCAAGGAAGACCTCATCGTGCAGTCCGCGAAGGTCTACAACTTCCAGCGCGTGTTCAACATCCGCATGGGCAAGGGCCTGCGCCTGCACGATGCGGCGCCCTACCGGTCCATGGGCCCCGTCACCAAGGAAGAGTACGAGTCCCGCGCCGAGCGCTACGACAAGCAGATCGTCACCGAGATGGGCCTCGACCCCGCCGGGAAGAGCACTGAAGAGAAGATGGCCCTCCACCGCGAATGGCGCACCGGCCGCTTCTCCCAGCTCATGGACAGCGTCTATACCCGCCGCGGCTGGACCCTGGATGGCGTGCCCACCCTGGAGCGCCTGAAGGAACTGGGCCTCGACGCCTTCCCCGAAGTGGTCGAAGTCGTGAAGCAGCACCTGTCCTGAAAAGATCGGCCGCGAAAGCGGCCGATCTTCTTCGTGAAGCCACACCAAAGGCAACACCCATGATCCTGGTGAACGAGGAACCGCTCGACTGGCACGAGGGCCTGACCGTCCGCGATGTCCTGAAGGCGCGGAACTACTGCTTCCCCATGCTGGTCATCCACGTCGATGACACGCTGATCCAGAAGAAGGACTACGACACCGCCACCATCCCCGACGGAGCAGTGGTGAAAGTCATCCACCTCATCAGCGGAGGCTGATCGCCGCTCCGGACAGCACGGGAACCAGGATGCGAAACCGGGAACCCTGGCCCGGCTCGCTTTCCACCTCGAGCCGCCCACCGCTTTCTTCGACCATGGCCTTGAGGGAGGACAGGCCCAGGCCGGTGCCCTTGCCCGGGGCCTTGGTGGTGAAGAAGGGATCGAAGATCCGCGACAACACCTGCGGGGTCATGCCCACGCCGGTGTCCTCCACCTCGATCATCGCCTGCTCCGCTTCGGGTCCGATCCGGTCCACACGGATGCTGAGGCTTCCGCCCCCGGGCATGGCATCGCCGGCGTTGGCCACGAGATTCACCAGCATCTGCTCCAGTCGCAACCTCGAGCTCATGATGATCAGTGGATCGCCAGGGCAAACGACCATGGAGAACGCCACGGACCGGGGCAGCAGCAGGCGCAGGGTCGCTTCCATATCATTCGCGGCCCGACACAAATCCAGGGATTGCAGTTCCTCATTCTCCCGCCGGGCGAATTCCATCAATCGGCGTGTGAGCAGCGCGGCCCGATCCGCCGCCATGGAGATGCGATTGAGTTCCTCGGGTCGAGGCGCAATCCCCTCTTCAAGGTTCATGACTGCCAGATCGGCCGATCCCTTCACCGCGCCCAGCAGGTTGTTGAGATCGTGGGCGAGGCCGGCTCCCATCAGGGCCAGGGTGTTCATGCGCTCGGTCCGCAGAAGGGTGTCTTGCGCCTGTTCGAGGGCCTGGGTCCGCTGTCGCACCCGATCCTCGAGGGTGCGCCGCGCCGCCTCCAGATCCTGGATGGCCTGGAACTGCCGCAGCAGCAGAAGCACCACCATGGCGAGGAAGATGCCAGAGGCGCCGCGCATGACCTCCAGAGGGGCCCAAGGGATGAGCAGGGCCATGACCCCAAGGGCGCACACCACGGGAAAATAGGGGAGCAGCTTGGCAAGCTGGCGGGAGTCGGCTTTGATCTGGCTGGCTTTGGCCGAAGGTGGCGCACAGGCCGCGAGTCCCTGGAACACCGGAATGCCGCCGACCAGGGGCCACCACCAGCCCACCTCTGGGGCCTGGGGGAGGCCGGCCAGGGCCCATCCAGAAAGGACGACAAGCCAGACCAGGGCCGAGGCCGCAAGCCAGCCAAGGGGGCCCTTGAAGCGTTGGGACTGGTTGGAGGTCAGAAAGATCAGGCCACCTCCCAGCAGGGCTGCATTGAGGTAAGCCACCAGGACCCGCAAACCCATGCCCTGATCCGAGGCCCCGTGGGCCCCCAGGACCCAGAGGAGGAACAACACCGACGCAGCGAACAGCAGGCCGTCCAGAATCCGCCGACGATCCCCGCCCTCCTGCGCCTTGCCTTTCGGGAAGCTCAGGACCCCGGCGAGGACCAGAATTCCCGTGGCCAAACTCAGCAACTTGGTCAGGCCGGGCACCCAGGCATAGGAGTGGCCCAGGGTCGCTGGGATCCACAGGAGAATGCTGACCACATCCAGCAGAGCAGAGGCCGCCAGCAGCCACCAGGCCAGGCGCCCTTGCCCGCGCGTCACCCAGGCCCTGCAGCCCAGACTGGCACTGGCGATGATCTCAAGAAGCAGGTACCCCACCGTCCAGGCTAGGCTGCGCCGCTCCGGGGACAAAACCAGGTGAAGCAGTGCCACCAGGGCCCACGTCCCCACCAGGACCGCCCGGGTGACTCGCGTCCAGGCAAAGGACGTAGCCTCTCCTTCGGGCCTGGGCACCAGAGCCCCGGAATAATCCAGTTGGTGTGAGGGTGTGGGTGGCCCGGACACGGAGGGCCTCATGGATGGGATGCCCTGAGCTTAGCGGGAAGCCCAGGAAAACAAAGAAGGGAGCGAAGATCGCCCCCCTCTACGGCATTCCGGCACCTCAGAGTTCCAGGGTGATGCCCTGGGCCAGTTCTACCTGGCCGCTGAAGTTGATGGCGCTGGTCTGGCGGCGCATGTAGGCCTTCCAAGCGTCTGACCCGCTCTCACGGCCGCCGCCCGTCTCCTTCTCGCCCCCGAAGGCGCCGCCGATTTCGGCACCGCTGGTGCCCGTGTTCACATTGGCCAGGCCGCAATCGCTGCCCGCCGCCGACAGGAACAGCTCACTCTCGCGCTGGTCGTTGGTGATGATGGCGCTGGAGAGGCCCTGGGTCACGCCGTTCTGGAGCGCGATGGCCTCTTCGATGGTGCGGTAGGGCATGAGGTAGAGCACCGGTGCGAAGGTCTCTTCCTTTACGATATCCAGGTTGCCGGATACCTCCACCAGACAGGGCGTGATGTAGCAGCCACCCGCATGGGGCAGTTTCTCGCCACCGTGGAGCACCGTGCCGCCCTGGGCCTTCACGGTGGCGATGGCCGCGAGCATGGTCTCCACCGCGCCCTGGTCCACCAGAGGTCCCATGAGGAACTGGTCCAGCCGGGGATCACCAATGGGTGTCTTGCGGTAGAGCTCCAGCAGGCGCTCGCGGAAGGTGGGGAGCACCGCTTCCTGGACGATGATGCGGCGGGTGGAGGTGCAGCGCTGACCAGACGTGCCAATGGCGCCGAAGTAGACAGATCGCAGCGCGATGTCGAGGTCGGCCTTGTCGCTCACGATGACGGCTCCGTTGCCACCCAGTTCCAGGATGTGGCGGCCGAAGCGCTCTTGCACCAGCTTGCCGACGTGGCGGCCACCCGGCACGGAGCCGGTGTAGGAGACCAGAGCCACGCGGGGATCGGTGTTGATGAGGTCGCCGATGTCGCTGCCCTTGCCGATGGCGAGGCTGCAGATGGCGGGATCAAACCCGAAATCGCGCAGGACCTTCTCGGCGATCTTGTTGCAGGCGATGGCGGTGAGGGGCGTCTTGGACGAGGGCTTCCAGAGCACCGTGTCGCCACAAACCAGCGCCAGCGCCGTGTTCCAGCTCCACACGGCCACGGGGAAGTTGAAGGCCGTGATGACGCCCACGACGCCCAGGGGGTGCCACTGCTCCTGGAGGCGGTGCTGCTTGCGCTCACTGGGCATGGTGAGGCCGTAGAGCTGGCGGGAGAGGCCCACGGCGAAGTCGCAGATATCGATCATCTCCTGGACCTCGCCGAGGCCTTCGCGCAGGGTCTTGCCCATCTCAAGGGTGACCAGCTCGGCCAGGGCCTGCTTGTGCTTGCGCAGCTCATCCCCAAGGGCCTTGACCACTTCGCCGCGCTTGGGGGCCGGCACCAGCTTCCAGGCGGCGAAGGCCGCATGGCTCTTGGCCAGGATGGCGTCGAATTCCTGCGGGGTCACATTGGTGACCTTGGCCAGGGTCTCGCCATTGATGGGCGACACCACCGTCTGGGATTTCCCACTACCGATCCACGCACCCGCGAAACCGCCGGGATTCACCTCCGAAATGCCCAGGGAATTCAGAATCTTCTGCATCAGGTCCTCCTGGATCCATTTGTATCGTTTTTTGTTTCAATTATGAAATTCATTCGATTCACATCATTCATGAATATCATTCATGTATGGATGCTTTGCTCGACCTCCCTCAGCTGCGCACCTTCTACACCCTGGCTCAGACGGGGAGTTTCACCGCCTGTGCCCGCAAGCTGAACCGGACCCAGTCGGCGGTCAGCCACGCCATGGCCAAACTGGAGGAGCTCGCTGGTGTACCCCTGTTGGCGCGCAAGGGCCGGGACCTGGGTCTCACGGAAGAAGGGCGTCGACTCTACCTGGCCTGCGAACAGGTCTTCGCCACCTTGGACGCGGCGGCCGAGGATCTGAGGCGACACCAGACCCTTGGGAAGGGTCGGCTCCGCGTGGGAACCACGGTCGAGTTCGGCAGCAGCATCCTCATGAAGCACATGCAGCCCTTCCTGGCCGCCAACCCCGGCCTGGAGATCGATTTCACCCTCAGCCATGACCTGCTCAACCCCCTGCTTCGAGATGACCTCGACCTCATCATCGATTGCCAGGAGCACCCCCTGCCCTCGCTGAAAAAGACACCCCTGTTCCGGGAAACCTATGTGGTGGCCTGTTCCAGGACCTTCAAGAAAGTCCACCAGCTGCGGGTCCCAACGGATCTCTCGGATTGCCCGATCCTGTCGCTCGACAAGGCCGGGGCCTGGTGGAACCGCTTTCTCATGGCCGTGCCGGACCAGGAGCAACCCCACCTGGACCAGATCATCGCCGTGAACCACATTCGCGCCATGATCCATGCCGCGGTTGAAGGCATGGGCGCCTTGCTGGTGCCCCGCTACAGCGTCATGGAGGAGCTGGACCGCGGAGATCTCGTGGCCCTCTTCCCCACCATCCGCCCCACCGAGGATCGGTTTTCCATCTACCAGAAGAAAGTGAAGGCCAGCCACGAGAAGCAGCGCCTGTTGACCCGCTACCTGCAGGCGCTGAGCCCCGCAGAATTCGGATCTTGATCGGGCCAGGTTCCACGCTGCATCCCAACCCGCACCAGGCCGTCTTACGGCGAACCACAGGTGAGCAGCAGGAATTTAGAGGAAGGCCGCCCCCAGAGCCCTTTCCAGACACACCAGAGAAGGCGGTGCCAGCAGGCCGTGGTCATCTTCAAGGACATGGAGCACCGCGTCCGGGTTCCGCTTCCGGAAGGCTGCGCTTTCATCCAGGGGCACAGCCTCATCCGCACGGCCGTGGAGGATCACCGTGGGGACTTCAATGTGCCAGGTGTTGTCATCCAGCCACTTCGGCAGGTCGCGCAAGAGGTCCGAACCAAGCCGAAGCGGCCTGCCTGCGCCGTGATGAAAAACCTCCATCGCTCCCTGGGCTCGGTACTCAGCCCAGGCCGGATTCGTCATGCGGCGCCGGGCGAAGTGGATGGCCGGAGCCAGCAGGATCATGGACCGGATGGCGGCGCCACGATGCGCCAGGGCGGTGGCGATGAATCCCCCCAGGGAACTCCCCACCAGCACCGGCGGTTCGGGGAGTCGCCGCAGGAGCGCCTCGACGGCCACCACCTGGGCGGTGAGGGTGAGGGTTTCGAAGGTCGGCAGGTTCAGGTCCGGCG
>Ga0302321_100003745_pt1 | contig 13089 bp, 9 predicted proteins | sample Fen_T0_1_FD_202505 | JGI IMG/M metagenome (GOLD analysis project Ga0302321, IMG submission 202505) | Peat permafrost microbial communities from Stordalen Mire near Abisko, Sweden - Fen_T0_1 | ecosystem: Environmental > Terrestrial > Soil > Wetlands > Permafrost | place: Sweden: Abisko...
TGAACGCCGCTGTGTGGTTCCTGCGGGGACGTCTGCTCATCCGTTCTCCTCTTCTCAGCCATCTTAAGGCCGCGAGCGAGCAGAACTTCCACTTATGCCCCTGTCCGAATTTGCGGTACCGGCTCTGTTTTCACACCCCGTACTGATCCTAGAGCGTTCGCGAAGAGAGCATAGGAATTCGCTTTCTCTATAGATCTCAGACATGGAGCGCTCGAAGACATTGCCGACACGAATCGGCAGTCTACGGCACGGGTAAACATCCCCGTTGGGCTGCACAGCGATCAGCGTGTTGCCTGCGCTGCAACGGTAGGGGTGACCGCCTCCCAGGAACTGGAGTGCCCGGTGCATCGGAATCTGTGTGCGTTGAAACCAGCCGCGCGCTTCCATGCGTGCCTGATGCATAAGGCCGATGAACTCCAGATTCTCAGCCGGCGTGAGCGTCTCCAGATTGGAACCACGCCCAAGGGGGATCAATCGGTCCGCCCACACTCTGGTAGCCCCGAGTTTCCTGCCCACCTTCGCCACCTCGGGAAACTCCCTGTAGTTGAGCCGGTGAGCAGTGAACGAAATCAGAGTTGGCACCCGATTCGCGACAAGCTCGCGAACTGAGCCGCACACCTGCGCAAAATTGCCAGAACCGCGCAGTCGATCATGCGTCAATTCGGTGCCGTCCATACTCACTTGAACAAACTGGGGCTCTAGCTTGCGCAGACGCCGCGACAAGTGAGCGTCGATCAGAGAGCCGTTGGTCAGTACGGCAAAGCTGATCCGCGGCTTTTCGTCGGCTATCATTCCAAGAAGGTCAATAAAATCCTCTCGCAAGAACGGTTCACCGCCGGTTAGAGTGATGTGACCGGCGGCATCCACGTCGTCAAGCAGAGCTTTGTATTGGTCCAGAACGACCAATAGATCGGCAAACGAAGGATCGGGGTCGCACGCGGTCTGATAACAATGAGCGCAGCGCAGGTTGCAGCGCTCCGTGATGTGCCATTGCAACAAAAGGCGCTGTTGAGGGCACTTATTTCCTAGCCTCCGCATCCGCCGCCACAGCCTCCACCGCCGCCACCACAGCCTCCACCGCCACCACAGCCACCTCCGCTAGTTCCTTTCGTGCCTCCGGTGCCAGTCGCCTTGCCCGCTTGCGTCACGACGAACACGAAGAACGCTACAAAAAGGCCAATCAGCGCGATCGGAAACCACGGGAACGAACTCGGAGTATCTACAATTGGAGCGTCTACGATTCCAGGTGAAAGCTGAACGGAAAAAGCTGTTGTATTGAGCGATTCCTGGGCCCATCTCAGCCTTATTCGCCCACCGTCCTCCGATTGCTCGAAGTTCGGCGCATCGATCCGCGTTGGCGTCATGCCGGGGGGCAAGACCACCGTATAAACAGCATTGTGAACCGGCACCTTGAACACTCCGGCCCACGGGACATTCAACGTGTTTCCCGAGTCCCGATTGCCGGTCAATGCGTTCTTGAGCCGAAACCGGACGATTGCCCGCTTGAGGCCTGGCCCAGTCGGGTCGAAGGACCAGTGAACCTGATTTTCACGATGGTGGAGTATTTCGACAGAAAGAGCTTTACCGTCGCCGTCGGTTGCCTCTGCGTCGACCGGCTCCAGGTTTCCTACATACTTGAATCCGTCTGACTTAACGCCATCAAGGATGTGGTAGGTCAGATCGAGAGTTACCAGAACATCCGTGCTATTTTCGAGGAGGACGAACCTCGCCTCGTAGGAGTTGATCTCATAGGCCGGATCGTCGGCTTGGGCCGACACACTGAAAGTTAAGAACGAAAGGAGAACCAGCAGTGCTTTTCGCATCTCACACCGCTACCTGGTCCACGCGTTCGTCAACGAGGCGAACGGTATCCATCAGCCGCGAGAAGGCGTTCACTTGGTCATCTTCCTTCAGTTTGAGTTCACCGGATTTAAGCGCCTGCATCTGCCGCACAAAGGCAACGTCGATTCCCAGTTCTGTCACAGCGGCTTCCGCGACTGCCTCCGGGGATGAAGAAGCCGGTTTACCTTCAAGATACAAAAGCACTCGAGTCAGATGGAGAAGCGACGAGAAGCGGTGGATGAGGATGTCCTGCATTACCGGCGCGTCACCTGCAGTCCGCCAAAACTGTTGTTTGATCCGCATCCGCATGCGTTTAATTTCATGTGACAACTGCCAGTGCAGATCGGATCGGCACAATTTCACTTCCGCCAGCATGTCTTGGCCATACAGCACCACGTGTGCATCTCGCATTTCCATGAGGTCGATCTGGAAGTAGCGGGCAGAATTGGCCAGATTGCGAGCCGAAAGAAATCGGGGCATAAACCGTCGCTTCTTCAGCCAGTGCTGAGCCAACTTCGCGACACCCTTGAGATCCGCGATATTCAAATCGGAATAGATAACCAGCAGGTTCAAGTCCGAACTTGTTTCGGAGTACCCGCCTGCGACAGCGCTTCCGAAGGCTGTAACGGACAGTAAATCTCCCTTGTAGAACTCGATCAGGTGAGAAACGAACTCCGCGAGATCCTTGCGAAGTTCGTCCGACACCTTCAGTTGGTCAATGCTGGTCAGTGTTGACGTGTCTGTCATAGGATTTGTCATCGACAGTAGCACCGATTTTCTCAGTTGTCCACTATTACTCTATTTGGATTACTTCTAGCTATTTGCTCAACCTGGATGGCGATTCTGGTTGGACTCGCTTATCTCAAGTCGCAGTACTTTGATCTCTTCAGCCAGTTTTAAAACCTGTTCGCTCGTCGCCAAAGATTCTTCCCGCTTCTCTTGTTCGGTTTCCATGAACCACGCTGCGAAAGCACCTGAGAGAACTGCAAAGATTCCTACGCCAGATACCATTAGAGCGATCCCAATTACTCGACCCTCCGTTGTGACTGGGAATCGATCTCCATAACCCACTGTCGTAATCGTGACGATAGACCACCAAAGTGCATCTTCGGGCCCATGGATGTTTGCATCCGGAACGTTCTCTACATGAAGAACCGTGATCGATGAAAAGACAATCAGCAAGGTGCACAAGAAGATAGCCGTTATGACCGCCCCCTTTGCCCGATGCGCAAAGAGCGTCGCCCCTATCGTTTTCAGCGACCGGAACCCTCTCAGTAGTTTCAGTACGCGAAGGACTCGAACAGCTCTTCCGATCCGTAGAACAGGAAAAGCAGGAATACTGGATATCAGATCAATCCATCCCCACCTCCAGAATCGCAGCTTGTTCTTGGCGCGGGCAAAGCGATAGAAAACATCCCATAGGAAAACGAGACAAATAGCATCATCCGTGTAGACGAGTATGGTACGGCTCGACGCAGACATGGGAAACACGGCTTCGACGAAGAGAGCCGCGAGTACGTATAACGAAAGAGCCACCAATAGAACCTGGAATGGGCCAATCTTTTCAGTATCGGTGTTTGCCATCAAGCTCTCCTTCCCGCTTTAACGAGTCAAGCATCACGCGACCCAAACTATTACGTCGCGTCCGGAGATTCGGAGCATTTACAACAAGACAATTTGAGAATCCTTCGAGCAATCCTAGCCGATTCTGAATAGGCCATTGTGCCGTCGACCCGAGCAGAAGGAGCAACCGAATGACTGGACTAGCCGAACGAATCATTTGGAATCTCTAGCGGGAGGATACCACGCAACCTGGACCCACGTTTCTTTGGCGACACGGGCTCGTCACCAATATCAAACCAGGCCGCTCAGACCGGTTCCAAACAGCGGGTAAGGTATGGCTGTTCGACAGAGCAACGGCACATGAAGGCTTCACGGTTTGTGGAAATGCGCGCGCCGCCAGTAGGACCGGATGTCCAAAATGTCGCCAATGCCTTCCTGGCGTGATCCAGCTCACTTTATTGCCGAGTGGCCGACGATATGCTCAGAGCCCTAACAAGTTTCAATGAGCACATCAGCGTTTTAGTCAGCCTTCCAGATTTCGTCCTAGCGCCTGAGTTTCGGCAAGCATGCATTGATTCACGTTTCGTACCAGAGAGCCGTGATCGGGATGCCGCACTAACTTTGCCAAAGTTGCTTCAGTCCGATCTCCCGGCATCGAGGTCTGTGCCACCCCGTTCGCGATAAGATGGAAGCGACTCAAATCTACTTAAAAGAAGCCCTTTCGATGCGCGCATCTCGTACACAGTCTCCGTTCTTTGCCCCAGTCGCTTTCACATTTTTCTGCACGGTAATGGCAGTTGTTGCCGCCCATGGGCAGGAGCCCGTTTGGCCGATCCTCGGACCCGCGTTCCGGGCTTCTGTGGCCGATGTGCAGAAGGCCGCCGCGCAGATAACGCCCGAAAAGTTCATGGAAACCACTGTCCTCTTTGAACGAGACGGCTACCAGATCGATGCGGAGGGGCGCGTCACCTATCGTCATTCGCTCATTTTTCGCATCGAGACACAGGCCGGTGTTGATGACTGGGCCGAAACCTCTGCGCGCTATGCGCCCTGGTATCAGAATCAGCCGGTGATTCAAGCAAGGGTGATTCTGCCCGATGGACGAGTCAGCCAGCTCGATCAGAAGACTGTCATCGATGGACCGGCATCCGACGCTGACGACAATGTCTACACCGATGAGCGCATCCGCAAGGCTCCCCTTCCCGCCCTCGCCATTGGCGCCATCGTGGAAGAAGAGACGGTAACGGAAGACAAGCTGCCCTTCTTTGCCGGCGGCAGCATCTATCGCGACTATGCCTCGCGCAACGTACCGATTGTGCGCTCAGAGCTTCTGATTGATTCGCCCGTTACACTCAAGCTGCAATATCGTATCCATCACCTCGACACGGTCAAAGTCAGCGACAGCGAGCAGGGCGGCGTGCGCCACCTGCAGTTTTCGCAAGGCTACCTACCTGCACGCGCCGAATCTGACATAAAGCTGGCAACCCACGATGACCTAAGCCCAATGATTGAGTTCTCAACCGGCGAGTCCTGGGCGGCCGTGGCAAGTGCGTACCGGCAATTGGCCGAGGCGCATATCGATCCCGATAAGGTGAAAGCCCTGTTGCCGTCCAGCCTGGCTCCAAGGCGTCTTGAGAAGATTCGGAGTTTAGTTGCGCGCCTGCATAAAGAGATTCGCTACACAGGAATTGAATTTGGCCAAGCCAGCCTGCAACCCGCTCTGGCAGCCGACGTCATCAAACACCATTACGGCGATTGCAAGGACAAGGCAGCCGTGCTTGTCGCCATGCTGCGCGCCATAGGCATTCCTGCGAATATGGCGTTGCTCGACTCCGGTCCAGGTCGCGATGTGACTGCCGAGCTGCCCGGCATGAATGAGTTTGACCACGCAATTGTTTATGTGCCGGCTGACGATAAGGGAGCCCCGCCGCTCTGGATTGACGCAACCGCCGAGTACACGCAGGTGGGCTGGCTGCCGCGAATGGATCAGGGCCGTCAGGCGCTCATCATCACTGAAAACACAACCTCGCTGACAACCACGCCTGAGTTCAAGCCTGAAGAAGATCATCTGACCGAGGTGCGCGAAGTGGAGATGGCGCCCTACGGTCCCGCGCACATCGCCGAGACATCGCTCACCGAAGGTGACATCGATTCGGACTACCGCTCCGAATATGGCGAGGCCGATACTCGCGAGAAGCGGAAGAATCTGGAAGACTATGCGCGAGATCAATATCTTGCCAAGGCGCTCACTCGCGTCGACCGCGGCGATGGAAAAGACCTGACGAAGCCCTTTGTGCTCAAACTGGAGATGGCCGAGGCCAAGCGCGGCAATACGCTGATCGAAGATGCCGCCGTCGCTATCCCCTTCTCCGGCATCTTCTATCGGCTCCCCGAGTGGTTCAGAACAGACCCAAAACTCAAGGGTGAAAAGCTCACGCCGCAGCAGGAAGACGATCAGAAGCGTGCGGTTGCCGCACGCGCAACGACCTATGATGTGCGTCCCTTCCTCACAGAATGGCGCTATCGCATCATTCCTCCCGAAGGATTTATTTTGCGCGCCTTGCCGGAGGACAAGAAGGTCGAAATGGGGCCGGCGCTTCTGACGCAGCACTTCGAGCGGGATGTAAAAGGGGTTATTACCGCCGATCTGCGCTTCAGCACTGGCAAGCCGCAGTATTCGGTCGATGAAGCACTGGCGCTGCGCGACGCAGTACTGGCTGCTTATAAGCAGGACATGATTATGATCCAACTCGATCAGCGAGGCGCCAAACTGCTGGCTGCGGGCCAGATCCGTGAGGCTCTTGATGCCGACCGCGCGCTGATCGATCAGCACCCCACCCAGGCGCTGCAACACGCCCGGATCGCCTATGCGCTGCTCAAGGCTGGCATGGGGGATCGGGCTCGTGCCGAGGCACTTCAGGCGACGAAATTGGATCCGAAATCGGCCTTCGCTTTCAAGACGCTCGGCTGGATGTGCCAGTTTAATGCGATCGGCATTCAGTACGGCCAAGGTTTCGATTGGGATTGCGCCTCGACGGCCTACAAGAAAGCAATAGAACTCGATCCGGACGACACAAATAGTCTCATCAATCTTGGCGTGCTCGACGAATACGATCACAACGGAGATCGTTACAGTCCGCATGCAGCCTTAGCAGATGCCGTGCGTCTCTTTCGTTCTCTGCTCGACAAAGATAAGGATGTTGGCGAGCAGTATCAGAACAATCTGCTCTATGATCTGCTCTACAGTAATCAGTGCAAGACGCTCTTGCAGGAACTGGACAAGCTGCCTTCGTCCGTCAATCGCGACGCTCTTGGAATCTCAGCAACTGTTGCCATGGAAGGGGGACAAAAGGGAATCGCTGCCGGCATTGCCCGCGCAGACCACCTGACTGCCGGTGCGGATGGCCGAAGCTCAGCCCTTGCCGCAGCCGGTAATCAACTCCTCTACTTGCGCATGTATCCCGAGGCGGCCGAGATGCTCGCCGCCAGTGCTGCGGGACAGAGTGACTCTGCATCCACGACGCAGCGGGTCAGCCTCTTCCGGCAGCTCACCCGCTGGAGTGGCGAATTCCTTCCCGCAACCGATCCGCGCAGCGTGGTTCAGCACATGATGCTGGCTGTCATCACCGGCCAACTGGATGAGAAGCTCGCAGGCGAACTGCTCGTGCGCCACGCTTATGGCTCCGCATTGGAGTGGCAGCGCAACCTTGAAAAATCGAATCACAGCCGCGGCATGTTGCATGCCATGGCTGTGCAATCGAACCTGCCCGCCAATGTTCTGCTTGATCTGATCGCGGGGAATCTAAAACTCAGTGTGGAAGGCGACGATGCCAGCGGCTACAAGGTGACGATGCACAGTCTTGGAGCCAAAGCACAGAGCTATTTCGTTGTAAAAGAAGAGGGGCGCTTCAAGATCGTTACCGATGGCAAGACGCCATCTGAAGCAGGCAATGAAGCGCTCTATCTGCTAAGCGCAGGCCAGGACTCGCAGGCGCGGTCATTGCTCGACTGGATGCGTGACCGCATGCACAAAGGCGGTGGCGACGACCCACTCTCAGGCCCGCTGATGCCGCGCTTCTGGTCTGTTGGCGATGCCGCAGATCACAAGGCGATGCTGCACGCAGCCGCCTCGCTTGTGGCAAACAACGCCGGCATCCGCACATTACTGCCTACGCTTCAAGCGGATTTGAAAAATGCAGCCAGCGAGCAGGAACGCCTCAATCTCGAGTTGCTTCTCGCAACGGGCTATTGGACCATAGAGGATGGCGCGGCTCTCAAATCCGTCAGCTCTGAAATCATCGCAAAATACCCGGATTCCTATGCGGCCATCGGATTCATAGCTGATGCCGACGCAATGCTAAAAGACTGGACTAACTCGAACTCGATTTTAGCCGCGCAGCTTGCCAGGCATCCCGACGATGAAAACCTGTTGCGCATCAAGGAACGCTCAGCTGAGGCTCAAGGCAACTTTGCGCAGGCTCGCGCAACTCTTCAACAACTTTTTGATGACGGCAAGGCGACATCAAACGATTACAACTCCTTCGCGTGGACGGCTCTCTTCGATAACAAAATCGATGCCGATGTAGTCAAGGCGGCGCAACAGGCCAACATGCTCACGCACAATGGCAACTTCAATGAGATGCACACACTAGCCTGTATCTATGCCGCCCAGGGCCGCACCGCTGAGGCGCGCGATCTGCTGCTGAAGGCGATGACAGTGGCAAGCCTCTCCGAGCCGGACTCGTCGGTTTGGTATGTCCTGGGCTCCATCTACGATCAATACGGTGTCACTGACGCGGCAATCGAAGCCTATCGAAAAGTTGAAAAGCCCGAAGTTCGAATCGGCCCCACGAGTACCGGGCTGCTGGCTCAAGCGCGTCTGAAGGCTCTTGGCGCTATCTAGCAGATAGGCAAAGCCAGCCATGAACGAGACAGTATGCCTTCCGTTGCAGAACTATCGATCTATTGATGGAACAATTCAAGCTGTGATTTCCAAACAGTAAATCGATTTCACTTATAAGTAGCTCTTGCATTGTCGAGAAAAGCGTGGTATTAAATATGTGAAGGATTGAAATCAATGCGCGTCAACTTAGTCAACTTCGATCGCCTCTCATTGTCCAGCTATCTGCTGGAATCGGGAGGCTTCGTGCGCTGACGCCATTGGAATGGTCATATTCGAAGCCCTCCGAGAAATCGGGGGGCTTTTAGTTTGTGCGGGATTGGCGAAACGGAAGCCGCGCTCAACTTAAGATCGAGTGTCTTCGGACGTGTAGGTTCAAGTCCTACATCCCGCACCACGAGCTTATATCTGTGAGCTCGAAGCGGCGACATGCAAAGTAGTCATAGGTAAGTTATGCCTTCAGGAGTTATACCCGGATGGTGGAATGGGAGACACGCAGCGTTGAGGTCGCTGTGCTCATCAGAGCGTAAGGGTTCAAATCCCTTCATCCGCACCAAGATTGTAGGAGCGTGGCGAAACTGGAAGCCGCACTTGACTTAGAATCAAGCGCCTTCGGGCTTGGGGGTTCGACTCCCCTCGCTCCTACCAAAGATGTGCCGGCCTGGCGGAATGGAAGACGCGCTGCATTCAAAATGCAGTGTCTCACGACGTGGGGGTTCGATGCCCCCGGCCGGCACCAGGTTAGTTGAATACGGAGAGTTGGCCGAGTGGTCTAAGGCGCCGCACTGCTAACGCGGAACACCATATAGGTGTCATTCGTTCGAATCGAATACTCTCCGCCATTTTGTTTTGCGGTGATGTGTGTGAGTGGCTTAAACAACTGACACGGAAAGTCAGAGGCCCGGCGAAGACCCGGACCCAGAGGTTCGAATCCTCTCGTCACCGCCCGTTTTGTTTTGGAAGCGCTGGGCATTTGGTGAGCCTACCCCGTTCGAAGCGTGTCGTCCTTCGGGATGTGAGCGTTCGACTCGCTCCGCTTCCGCCAGTTTGGAGAGATGGCCGAGTCAGGCTTATGGCACTCGCCCTGAAAGCGAGAGCACCTTCGGGTGTCGCGGGTTCAAATCCACGCTCTCTCCGCCATGATGTGCATGTGAGGCAGATACGGTTAGCTGCGGAGTCTGTAAAACTTCTACCCTTTTGGGTTCTGGAGGTTCAAATCCTCTCACATGCACCAGAGTTGTTATTGCGTTTGTTGAATCTGGGGTGAGAAAGCGCTCGAACTCGCAACTTTCATGCGGCGAGAAGTTGAACGTTTGAATCTGCCCAGAGAACGGCTACGTCGTCTAATGATAGGACGCCTCCCTGTCGAGGAGTACGGTGCGAGTTTGAATCTCGTCGTAGCCGCCAATTTCGCCGGTGTACGCTAGGCTGGTTTGGCGGATGCTCTTTCAAGGCATTGATTCGCGGGTTCGATTCCCGCCGCCGGCGCCAATTCCATAGTCGGTTTCTGAGTGAACATGAAGCTAGAGTTTTGTTCTTGCAACTATATTGCGCAACTTTAATGGGCTATCACTTGACTTACTGACACGATTCGGGGTAAGTTAGATTTGCAATGATGAACCGAGTCAATCACGGATTTACACCAGCAACCGCGCAACCGCGGCAGGGTGTTCCTATGTGATAGCTCAGGGGATTCTGAATTTGGATTCCATCTACCCTCTGAGCCAATTGGCCAGAGGGTTTTTAGTTTTGTGGCGCTGATCCGAGATAGGTCAGCGGTGCGCGGACTCGTGTAAGTTTGCATTACTCCGAGATAGCTCAAGGGTAGAGCCGCTGCCTGTTAAGCAGCGAGATGTCAGTTCGAATCCGACTCTCGGAGCCAAACATTTGAATAGTTCCCCGTTCGTTCAATGGCAGGACGCGATTCTCTGAAGGTCGCTATGGCGGTTCGAGTCCGTCGCGGGGAGCCAGAATTGATCGGTCGTCGGCCAATGGTAGGCCAAGTGCCTTTGACGCACTTTATCTCCGTTCGAATCGGAGCGACCGAGCCAAGGATAGCGGGCATAGCTCAGCGGTAGAGTGCTGGCTTGCCGAGCCGGAGACTCGGGTTCAAGTCCCGATGCCCGCTCCACATTGAAAGGAAGACGACGATGACTGAACACAAAATGATTCTTGTCTCCGCCGACTTCAAAGTGATACATGCGGCTGTGATTGCAAAGCGTAAGGCCCCATTAGCTCAACAGGAAGAGCCTGTGAATCGTAATCACAAGACTGGCGTTCAAGGCGTCAATGGGGCTCCACAAGAAAGTGAAGCGGCATAAGGAGAATTGCAATGAACGTGATGCGCAGGCCGGTACTGCAACTTAATGCCTCGTATGAGGCACTGCGCATCATTCCGGCCATGCGCGCGCTCAAGCTTGTAACAACCGGGAAAGCCACTGTTGAGCTAGCTACCAAGAAGTTGGTCTACCCCGGTATCTATCTGCCGAGTGTTATTCGGCTGCTGGTGTACAGGCATGTCCCCATTAGGCTGCAGGTGACTACACGGCGCAACATTCTTATGAGAGATGCTTACCGCTGCCAATACTGCGGACAAAAGTTTCATGGAAGCGATTTGACGCTTGATCATGTGATTCCAAGAGCGCAGGGCGGAAAGAACTCCTGGGAGAACCTGGTGGCTTGCTGCAGAAAGGATAACCACCGCAAGGCAGATAGAACACTGGACGAAGCAGGTATGCCGCTGTTGCGACGGCCACTGCCTGCGAGCGTTCACACGAGCAGATTCATTCTGCGGTCGATGGGTCTGGAAGTAAATGAGTGGAGCCGGTATTTGTATGCCGACTCTGACGGCGATCGGCGCTTTGCCGTTCGCGGATAAGGATGAGCCGGTGGAACAGCACGGCGGTTCAGTGTGAACCGCAGATTTGGGGTTTCGATTACCTCTGCCGGCTCCAACACGGGGAATGAAGCCAAACGGTGCGGCGCGTGATTGTGGATCACGTTTTAGAGGATTCGACTTCCTCCTTTCCCTCCAACTCTTACATGGGCCTGTAGCTCAGTCGGCAGAGCGCCGCACTTGCAATGCGGAGGTCGAGATTTCGATATTATCCAGGTCCACTATGTTTGGCTTCGTAGCTCAGAAGGTAGAGCGTCACGTTGAAGGCGTGAGCGTCGCGGTCTCGAAATCCGCCGAAGCCACCAAGTTGTCTGCGCGTAGCCTAGCCTGGCTTGAGGCACTCGCCCTGGGAGCGAGATGACGGGAGTTCAAATCTCTCCGCGCAGACCATAAGTTGAGCACCTGTGGTGTGAACTGGATTAGCCGCCGCGCTACGAACGCGGGTTGAGGTTAACAGCCTCTATGCAGGTTCGAGTCCTGCCAGGTGCTCCATCAAGAAAGAGGAACGAAATGCAGTTGATCGATGGAAACATTCCGGTGTTCGGCGAAGCTGACGAGAAGACTCTGAAGCAGATCCGTACTTGCGCGAAGACTGCCGACAAGGCCGCATTGATGCCCGACAATCATCTTGGTTACGGTGTGCCAATTGGCGGCGTCGATTCTTACAAGGATTGAATTGCAACGCAGTTTAACTGGTGTACTCTGTAACTCAAGAGTGAAACGTATGCAGCAGACCCTCAAACACGAGATATCGAGAATGACCAAGCGGGTCATTTGGGGAGTCGTGTCTTGAGGGTCTGAGCGTATTTGTATTTGCACCGGACCCGGCCTAGCGCCGGGTTTTTTGTTGCTCTTTGAAAATGCGGGTGTAAGCTCAACGTCAAACTGTCGGTCTCCAAAGCCGAACTTGGGGGTTCAAATCCCTCCGCCCGCGCCAACCTATGCCAGCGAAGACGAAGTGGATAGTCGCAGGTCTCATAACCCTGTTGTAGCTGATTCGAGTTCAGCCGCTGGCACCACGTACGTGTAGCTGCTAGCGGGCATGTAGCAGTCCCCTTATAAGGGACCGATTCCGGGTTCGACTCCCGGCACGTACACCATGAGCGCGTCGTATAGCGGCTGATTATACCTGCCTCTTAAGCAGGCTGACGCTGGTTCAAATCCAGCCGCGCTCACCACTTTGGGTTCGTCGCACAGCGGCTATCTGCACTCGCCTTTTAAGCGAAGAGACGTGAGTTCAAATCTCACCGGACCCACCACGTCATCCCATCGACGAAGACCTATCGATGGGAACCCTGACTATGAGCCTATCGTCTAACGCACAAGACGCCGGTCTTCTAAACCGTGAATCTGAGTTGAACTCTCAGTAGGCTCTCCATCAATCCGTGGTGAAACTGGAGATCACGATGCTCTCCTAAAGCATAGTTCCCGGTTCAATTCCGGGCGGGTTGACCACAAGTTTTTGCGCATGTAGTTCAACGGAGAGAACACAAGCCTCCGAAGCTTGAGATGGCAGTTCAAGTCTGTCCATGCGCACCAGGTTTGCGGACGTAGATTAGCGGCTAAATCGGCTGGCCTACACCCAGTTCATCGCAGGTTCGAGTCCTGCCGTCCGCACCAAGGCCGAAATAGCTCAGTTGGAAGAGCGCCTGCATGGTACGCAGGAGGTCAGCGGTTCGATTCCGCTTTTCGGCTCCATTGCGGAGTAGCTTAGTTGGTTGAAAGCACTCGATCGATAATCGAGAGACCAGGAGTTCGATTGTATCCGTCAGAGCAACCGCATCTGTTAAACAGTTCATGGTTGTGATGGACTGTATCCATGAGCGGAGAATCAGTAGTGGTAGTTCATCGTCGCGGTCGCGCGGAGATTGCGCGGGTGGCAGGTTTG
>Ga0302321_100003746_pt1 | contig 13089 bp, 24 predicted proteins | sample Fen_T0_1_FD_202505 | JGI IMG/M metagenome (GOLD analysis project Ga0302321, IMG submission 202505) | Peat permafrost microbial communities from Stordalen Mire near Abisko, Sweden - Fen_T0_1 | ecosystem: Environmental > Terrestrial > Soil > Wetlands > Permafrost | place: Sweden: Abisko...
GTCCACCTCAAGCTTCCGTGGCCTGATGGGGTCGCGCCAGTTCCTTGCAACAAATGCAGACGGCGTGACGGCGGTGGTCTGAGCACTAGCGGTCGACATCCTGTTCTCCTGTTCGATTCAAAGAATCAATAGCTTCGCAGCGGCGTTGGCTACTTGGAATAGAGTTCGACGACGAGCTGCTCTCTGACCGTCATCGTGAGATCTTCTCGGGACGGCAGCGTCACGAGCTTGCCTTGGAAATTGTCCTTGTCGAGTTGAAGCCACTTGGGCACCCCTCGACGATCGACTGCACCCAGACTTTCGAGGATGCGCGTAACCTTCTTGGAGGGATCGCACACCACGATGGCGTCGTTCAAACCACAAAGGTACGAAGGAATGTTCACCTTCTTGCCATTGACCAGGAAGTGTCCGTGCCTGACAAGTTGCCTGGCTTCGGCGTGGTCAGAAGCAAACCCCAAGCGGTAGACAACGTTGTCCAGCCGGCGCTCAAGAAGCTGGAGAAGATTCTCGCCCGCCACGCCCTTCATGCGCGTTGCCTTCTGGTAGTAGCCACGGAACTGCCGCTCGGCAAGGCCGTACATGCGCTTCAGCTTCTGCTTCTCGCGCAGCTGCGAGCCGTAGTTCGAAAGCTTCCTGCGCCGTGCCTGCCCGTGCTGGCCAGGGGCGTATGCGCGGCGTTCGTAGCCGCACTTATCGGTATAGCAACGGTCGCCCTTCAAGAAAAGCTTGGTGTCTTCCCGGCGACACAAGCGGCAAACCGGTCCGGAATACTTCGCCATCGGTATTTTACCTTCCTCGTTCTTTCGCTGTCCTAGGTACCAAAATCAACTCAGACCCTACGCCGCTTGGGCGGCCTGCACCCGTTGTGCGGAATGGGGGTGAGATCCCTAATCACATTGATCTTGAACCCGGCGGACGCAAGTGCGCGCAGCGCTGATTCACGACCGGACCCTGGGCCGCGGATGAAGACATTGATCGACTTCATGCCGTGTTCCATCGCCTTGTGGGCCGCATCATCCGCCGCCAGTTGAGCCGCGAAGGGGGTCGACTTGCGCGACCCCTTGAAGCCCTTGACGCCGGATGAGGACCAGGACACCACGTTCCCGGACACATCGGTGATGGTGACGATCGTGTTGTTGAAGGACGCGGTGATGTACGCGATGCCACTCTGCACGCTCTTGCGCGCCTTCTTGGCCTTGACCTTTGGCTTCGCTGCTGCTGCTTCGTTCTCTGTCGCCATGTCTTGTCCGTTCTGTTGCTGATAATTCCGCTAGCTAGCTCAACCGAAGTCCTAAGCTCCGGTCCCTTCGGTCTTGCGCTTAATCATCTGACCCTTGCGCGGTCCTTTGCGTGTGCGGGCATTGGTCTTGGTCCGCTGGCCGCGCACGGGCAGGCTCTTGCGGTGACGAAGGCCGCGGTAGCAACCGAGATCCATCAAGCGCTTGATGTTCATCGAGATTTCACGCTGCAGATCGCCTTCGACCTTCAGCCCCATCTGTTCGATGACCTCGCGGATACGCCGGGATTCAGCATCATCGAGCGCGTCACTGCGCTTGTCGAGGGAGATGCCAGCGGCCTTGAGCACCTCGCGGGCCTTGGTGCGGCCGATGCCATTGATGTACGTCAGCGCAAATTCCATGCGCTTGTTTCTTGGGAGATCGACGCCTGCTACGCGTGCCATCGGCTTGGGATTCCTTTCCTAGACTTCAACCCGCTTAGCCCTGCCGCTGTTTGTGGCGGGCATTCTCACAAATGACCCGGACGACTCCACGTCGCCGGATAACTTTGCACTTGACGCAGATCTTTTTGACTGACGCTCTGACCTTCATAGGACACTCTTCCGTTTCACGCCCGCGAGAGAACTATCGGGCCATTTTCGGTGATCGCCACCGAGTGCTCAAAATGGGCGGAGAGGCTACCATCTTTCGTGACAGCAGTCCACCCGTCGTCCTCGATGACGACCTCGGGTCCGCCTTCGTTTACCATGGGTTCGATGGCCAGCACCATCCCCGCGCTGAGACGCGGGCCACGGCCCGATGGACCGTAGTTCAGCACCTGCGGTGGCTCATGCATGCGGCGACCGATCCCATGTCCCGCAAACTGCTCCACGACGGAGTAGCCGCGCTTTTCGACATAGGCCTGCACAGCCCAGCCGATATCTCCCAGACGATTTCCAGGCACGCATTGCTCGATGGCCTTCTCCAGGCTGGTCCTGGTGGCCTCGACAAGCGAGCGTGCCTTCTCAGAAATCGTACCGATAGGAAGCGTTCGCGCGGAATCCCCGCACCAGCCATCCTTGTAGGCCCCGAAATCGACGGAAAGAATGTCGCCATCCTTGAGGACCAAGTCCTTGCGCGGTATTCCGTGGACAATCACGCTATTCACCGAGGTGCATAGCACAGCCGGGTACCCGCGGTATCCAAGAAAGGCCGATTCGCCCGACAGCTCCTTGAGCCGCCGGCGTGCCACCATTTCCAGATCCCAGGTGGTGACGCCAATCCCTGCAGCAGCTTCGATGGCATCGAGAACGCCAGAGACAATCAGATTCGCCTCGCGCAACTTTGCGATTTGCGCGGCGGTCTTTAGTTCGATACCCTTCAAGCGCACCTCGTGCCTGCACGCTGGACGAAATTCCGTCCTGCAACGCAGCTCAAGCTGGCGAGAGGGAGTGGGCGGTTCGCCATGAGAATTGGCCTTCTGGAGTTGCAAACCTAGCCACCAACCGGGGCAGTCACGCGTCCGCCACGCCCGCGAATGCGCGGACCTTTGGGACCCGTGAAGCCTTCATAGTTCCTTGTGATGAGGTGCGACTCGATCTGCTGAACCGTATCGAGAGCGACGCCAACGACGATCATCAAACCCGTGCCGCCGAAGCGGAAGGGTACACCAAGGTTGTCGGAGAGCAGGTTTGGAAGCACGCAGATGACGGACACGTAGAGAGCGCCACCTGCTGTGATTCGGGTGAGGACTTTGTCGATGTAGGAAGCGGTCGCCTTGCCAGGCCGGATGCCCGGGATGAAACCGCCGTATTTGCGCATATTGTCAGCGACGTCCACCGGATTGAAGGTGACCGCCGTGTAGAAGTAGCAAAAGAAGACAATCAACCCGATGTAGAGAACATTGTAGCGCCAGTCACCAGGGTGAAGGGCATCGGACAACGCACGAGCGTACGAGTTGTTGAGAAACGAGGCGATCTGTTGCGGAAACATCAGAATTGAAGACGCAAAGATCGGCGGGATAACGCCCGCGGTGTTCACCTTAAGCGGCAAATGGGTCGACTGACCGCCGAACATCTTGCGGCCAACCACCCGCTTCGCATACTGGACTGGAATGCGGCGCTGTCCGCGCTCGAAGAAGATAATGGCCGCGATGACCACCACCACGATCAATCCCATAATCGCTAAGGAGAACGCGGTGATGTTACCGTCGTGAGCTCGCTCGAAGAGACGAACCAAGGCGCTCGGTATATCGGTCACGATGCCGGCAAAAATGATGAGCGATATGCCGTTGCCGATTCCTCGCTCGGTAATCTGCTCACCCAACCACATGATAAATGCGGTTCCAGTCGTGAGCGATATCATGGTGAGCAGGTAGAAGTTCCATCCGGGGCTAGGAACAACCTCGCCCAGGTGGCCGTAGGCGGAATTGTTGGAGATCAGCCAGCCTGCGATGAAGTACGATTGAATGAGAGACAGGACCACGCAGCCGTAGCGCGTGTACTGGTTGATTCGCCGTCTCCCGGCCTCGCCTTCCTTCTGGATCTGTTCCAGCTTGGGAATTACAACCGTCAGCAGCTGTAGGATGATGGACGAACTGATGTAGGGCATGATGCCCAAGGCAAAGATCGACATTTTCTCAAGCGCACCGCCCGAGAACATGTTGAACAGTCCGAGGAAACTTCCGGAGGACTGGTGGACAATCTTGCCCATCACGGCGGCATTCACGCCGGGGGTCGTCACGAACACTCCGATCCTGTACACCGCCAGGAGCGCAAGCGTAGTCAGCAAGCGCCGGCGCAGCTCCGGGATCTTCGTCATATTTTGGAAGCCAGAGGCCATCTAGTTCCTCCTGGTCAAGTCAATCAGTCCTTGCCCCAAAGTCCCGGCAAGGTCAAAGCCATGCGCACAACACGACGATGCCAAACAGTGTCCCGCGCCGGAGTCTGCACTCCGGGACAAGCTCGCCTGTCTGTGTTCATCGTGTTTAGCCATTGGCCGTCTCGGCGCGTCCGCCCATTTTCTCGATCTTTTCCTTGGCGCTTGCCGAAAACGCATCGGCCTTCACCACGAACTTCTTCGTCAGCTCGCCACCACCAAGCACCTTGATGAACTTGCAACGGCGAGGTACCAAACCCACGCCCTTGAGCTCGTCGATCGTGACGGCGCCGGCTTCGAACCTGGCATCGATATCAGACAGGTTCACCGCAAAGATTTCCTTGCGGAAAATATTCTTGAACCCCTTCTTGGGTAGGCGCCGCTGCATTGGCATCTGACCACCCTCGAAACCGAAACGCGCGCCGTGATGGCCAGAGCGGGCCTTCTGGCCCTTCACGCCTTTGCCGGACTGTTCGCCGGTACCTGAACCGGGACCACGCCCAATGCGCTTGCGGTTTCTCGTGGCACCGCGCGGACCTTTCAAATCATGTAACGTCGTACCCATGTCTCAGTCCCTTTCGGAAATCTTGCGCGTTCCTACTCTGCCGACTCGACCTTCACAAGGTGTGAAATCGACCGGATCATTCCGCGTACTGCAGGATTGTCTGGCAATACCACGGTTCGCCCTAATTTCCCCAAGCCCAGCTTTGCGGCCGTCAGCTTGTGCGGCTCAGGACGGTTGATGCCGCTGCGAACCAGAGTCACTTTCAACTTCGTTGCCATGATTTACCCCGCTGCCAAGATATCTTCGAGGCGCTTGCCGCGACGGGCAGCAATTGCTTCGCCGCTGGACAGCCGCTTCAGAGCGTCAATCGTGGCGTGGATGACGTTGTGTGGATTCGAGGTTCCAATGCACTTGGTGAGGATGTCCTGCACACCCGCGACTTCAAGAACCGGTCGGACGGCGCCACCTGCAATGACGCCGGTACCAGCGCTCGCAGGACGAAGAACGACGGTGCCTGCACCAAAGGTTCCCTTCACCTCGTGCGGGATCGTCGAGCCAACCAAAGGAATCTTGAACAGACTCTTCTTGGCTTGCTCCGTGCCCTTCCGAATTGCCTCGGGAACTTCGTTGGCTTTGCCCAACCCTGCCCCGACATAGCCATGTTGATCGCCAACAACCACAAGTGCCGAGAATGAGAATCTCCGGCCACCCTTCACGACCTTCGCGACGCGGTTGATGAACACGACGCTGTCGACCAGTTCGCCGACCTCTTCGTAGTTAATCGCCATTCTTGCTCCTAGACCTCAGTGCCTGTGTAGCTACTAGAATTTCAACCCAGCTTCACGCGCACCCGTAGCAACGGATGACACGCGGCCATGGTACCGGTACCCGGCTCGATCGAACACAACCTCTGAAATGCCCTTCTCCAGGCACTTCTTCGCTACCAAGACGCCCACTTGCTTGGCACGGTCGCGCTTCTTGCCCTTCGGCGCCTCGGCCGAGGGATCCTTCTTGGGCATCAGATCGGATGCCGCAAACAAGGTCTTCTTGCTCAGGTCGTCGATGATCTGGGCATAGATGTGGCGTGCGCTGCGATAGACAACCAAGCGCGGACGCTCGGCCGTACCCGACAGACGTTTGCGAATCGAACGATGCCGTCGATTGCGTGAGTCGAATTTGCTCTTGCTGGCCATGACTATTCTTCTTCCAGTTTCTTCCAGATTGCCCAGTCGGCTATCAACCAGCACCACCGGTGGCGGCGGCTTTACCAACCTTCTTCTTGATGGTCTCTTCGACGTACTTCACGCCCTTGCCCTTGTAGGGCTCGGGTGGACGAAGTTCGCGGATCTTGGCCGAAACCTGACCTAGCTCGTCCTTGTCCGACGACAGCAAGGTCAGTCGGTTCTTCTCGACCTTGGCCGTGATCGACTTCGGCAACTTGAACACGATGGGGTGCGAGTAGCCGAGCGCGAAGGTGATGGAATCACCTGAAACCTCGGCGCGATAACCAACGCCGTTGATCTCAAGCTCTCGTTTCCAGCCCTCGGTGACGCCCTTAACCATGTTGGCAAGATGCGCGCGAACAAGACCATGTCTGGCCCGGTTTGGCCCCGAATCATCGACACGGGAAATCACAACCTTGTCACCTTCGAGCTTGATGGTGATCCCAGAGGGCATGGGCTTGGTGAGCTCGCCCTTGGGCCCCTTGACCCCGAACTGACCAGCCTTCTGTACCAGCGATACCCCTTTGGGCATCGGGATGGGTTTGCGTCCGATGCGTGACATCTACCAGACCTCGCAGAGGAGTTCGCCGCCAATGCCTGCCTTGCGGGCCGCTCGGTCGGTCATGAGACCACGAGAGGTTGAAAGGATTGCCACGCCCAGTCCCGATCGAACCTTGGCGATCCGGTCGCTTCCGACGTACACACGCTGCCCAGGACGGGAGCGGCGACGCAACCCGGTGATGGCATTTGCACCGGGTTCGGCCCAGCGCAAGCGCACGATGATCTCGCTGTGACCATCGAATCCAGGGCGCACGTCGTACCCCAGGATATAGCCCTCATCCTTCATGACCTCGGCCAGTCTGACCTTGAGGGTGGAGGAAGGACAGGTCACATCACCCCGGCGAGCCAGGATGGCGTTGCGAATACGTGTCAGGAAATCAGCAATTGGATCAGTCATGGTCTACCAACTCGACTTGATGACGCCCGGGATGTCACCGCGGAGGGAATACAATCTAAAACAAATGCGGCACAGCTCGAACTTGCGGTAATAACCGCGAGAGCGGCCGCACTGCTTACAGCGACTGTGCCGGCGCACTTTGAATTTCGGATTTTTGGGTATGAGGTCGACCGTCTTCGCCATGTTTCGCTAGCTCCTAAACGGCATTCCAAGGTGGCGGAGTAGTGCGCGACCTTGTTCGTCGGTGCGCGCGGTGGTGGTAATGGTGATGTTCATACCTTTGGGCTTCTCGAGCTTGTCGGTTCCGATTTCCGGAAAGATGTTGCCCTCTCGAATTCCCATGGTGAAGTTGCCTCGTCCATCGAATCCTTTGGGCGAGACGCCCTTGAAGTCGCGCACCCGCGGCAGTGCAAAAGTGATAAGGCGATCCAGGAACTCGTACATGCTGTCGCGGCGGAGCGTTACCATGGCGCCAATCTTCTGACCGCCGCGGAGCTTAAAAGCGGCGATGGCCTTGGCCGACTTGGTGACCACCGGTTTTTGCCCGGTTATCGCCGTCAAGTCCTCGACCCCGGTATCAAGAATCTTGGGATTGGTAATGGCCTCGCCAAGACCCATATTGATGGTGATCTTCGTGATCCGCGGAACCTGCATGACATTTTTGAGACCGAGTTCGGTCTGCACCTTTGCACGCACCTCGGATTCGTAGACCTTACGCAGGCGCGCTGGTTCAGCGCGCTTGACCTTTTCGCTCGCGAGTTCGGTTTTGGCACCACCGCCCTTGCCCGACTCTTTCCCCTTGCCGCCCTTGCCACTCGCGCGAGCCGCCTTCTTGCTGGCGGCTTCCGCAGCCTGCTCCGGCGTTTGAGCCGGCTTTGCAGCCTTCGGGGCCTTCTCTGCTGCCTTCTCGGCCTTGTCTTTTTCTTCAGCCATCGTCAGTGTTCCTTCTGCGCGCGGACGCTATACCGTTTCGAACGGACTTCCGCACTTCACGCACATCCGCCGCTTCTTCTGCCCATCCCGGATGTCCGCCTTCGCTCGCCTGCCCTTGCCGCACTTCCCGCACCACAGCGCCAGGTTGGACATCGCGATCGTGCCTTCCTTCTCAAGAATGCCGCCCCGCGGGTTGGCCTGCGTCGGTTTGGTATGGCGCTTGACCATGTTCACGCGTTCCACCACCACACGCTCTTTGTCGGTGACGACACGCAAAATTCGGCCACGCTTGCCCTTCTCTTTTCCGGCAATCACCACAACGGTGTCGCCCTTTCGAACCTGCATTACAGAACCTCCGGCGCGAGGGAGATGATCTTCATAAAGCGCTTGGCGCGCAATTCGCGGGCGACGGGCCCAAAGATACGGGTCCCGATGGGCTCGTTGTCCTTGTCCACAAGCACGGCCGAGTTGGAGTCGAACCGGATGTACGATCCATCCTGCCGCGAGATTTCCTTCTTCGTCCGCACAATTACGGCGCGAGCGACCTCGCCCTTCTTCACCTTTGAATTGGCAATTGCTTCTTTGACCGACACGATAATCACGTCGCCCAAGGATGCGTATTTTCGCTTTGTGCCGCCGAGCACACGAATGCACATGATCTTCTTGGCACCCGAATTGTCGGCCACATCGAGAGTTGTCGTCGTCTGGACCATGGTTAGGCCTCCTGCGGCCGCTCTACGAGCCGTTCCACGCGCCACCGCTTCTCACGCGAGAGGGGTCGCGACTCGACGATCTCCACGCGGTCGCCAACGCGATATTCATTCTTCTCATCGTGGGCCTTGTACTTCGCCCTACGGGTCATGTACTTGCCGTACTTCTTGTGGGCCAAGCGACGCTCGACAATGACCACGCGGGTCTTGTCCATCTTGTCGCCGACCACTACACCCACCAGCTTTCGCTTGGAACCGAGTGCTCGACCCGCTTCCGCAGGCTTTTCAGCGCTAGCTGTGGTTGAACTTTCTTTCGAATTTTCTGTGGCCACGGCCTATTTCTCCTTGGAAGCCGGTACCGCCGCTGGCTTCGACTTCTCGGCCAGCACGGTGCATATCCGGGCAATGTCGCGACGGTTGTTGCGAATCGCCATGGTGTTTTCGATCTGGTTCGTGTTGTGCTTCAGTCGTTGCTGGAAGAGATCTTCCCGCAACTTCGCCAACGTACGCTCAAGTTCCGCAGTGTCATTGCCACGCAGATCCTTCGCCTGAATCTTGCTTTTCATAGGACTTGCTCCCGGCCAATCACGCGCGTCTGCACTGACAACTTGTGCTCCGCGAGATGAAACGCCTGCTTGGCGAGCTCAGCCGAAACCCCTTCAAGTTCGTACAAAACTCGACCGGGCCGAACCACAGCCACCCATTCCTCCGGGGTGCCTTTGCCCTTTCCCATTCGGGTTTCAGCCGGCTTCTTCGAGATGGGCTTGTCGGGAAAGATGCGAACGTACAGTTTTCCGCCGCGCTTCACATGGCGCGAGATCGCGGTACGCGCAGCTTCAATCTGCCGTGCAGTCACGAAACCGCAGGTCATGGCCTGCAGCCCGAATTCACCGAAGGACACCGAGGTTCCGCCCTTGGAAACCCCACGCATCTTGCCCTTCTGCTGTTTGCGCCACTTGACTCTATCTGGTGCTAGCATGACTTCCTCTCGTCGCTTTAGCCGCTAGGGACTAGGCCAGACGACCTGCCCGCTGGGGCAGTACCTCGCCCTTGAAGATCCAGCACTTCACGCCAATGGCGCCGTAGGTGGTGTGGGCCTCGGTGGTTCCGTATTCGATGTCCGCGCGGAGCGTGTGCAATGGAACGCGGCCCTCGTGGTACCACTCGTAGCGGGCCATTTCGGCGCCGCCCAAGCGGCCTGAACAAGCCAGGCGAATACCCTTGGCGCCGAACTTCATCGCGGTCTGTACCGCCTTCTTCATGGCTCGCCGGAAAGCCACGCGGCGCTCAAGCTGGGTCGCCACGTTCTCTGCCACCAACTGCGCGTTGGTTTCGGCCTTGCGAACCTCTTGGATGTTGAGGAAGACCTCGCTCGTGGTAAGCGCCTGCACTTCCTTCTTCAAGGTCTCGACACCAGCGCCTCGCTTGCCGATCACGATGCCCGGGCGAGCCGTGTAAATGTTGATCTTTACCTTGTTCGCCGCGCGCTCAACTTCCACCGAGGCTACGCCGGCGTGTCCGAGCTTCTCCTTGACGAACTTCTTGAGCCGCAGATCCTCGTGCAGCCACTTCGCGAAATCCTTCTCGGAATACCATTGCGACGACCAGCCGCGCACGACACCGAGACGAAAGCCTATTGGATTGGTTTTCTGACCCATCTGATTCTCCTAGGGAACGTCGACAGTGATGGTCACGTGGGAGGTCCGCCGATTGATTCGATTGGCGCGGCCCATGGAACGGGCGAGCCACCTCTTCTCGACGGGACCGGGATCCACCGTGATTTTGGTGACCATCAGAGCGTCGGCATCAGCCTTCTCATTGGTCGTCGCGTTGGCAACCGCAGAGCCGAGCACCTTGCTCAACATCTTGGCGGCCTTGCGCTGCTGGAAATTCAAAATGGCCATCGCGTCGGCCACTTGTCGCCCTCGGATCATATCCGCGACCATGCGCACTTTGCGCGGCGACTGACGGAACTTTCTCAACACTGCATGTGCCATGTGTGTTTACCTTCCGTTCTCTACTTCTTCTCGGCCGACGCGGCTGGCGCGGCGGAGGCAGCGGGGGCTGAGCCACCTTGCGAGGAGGATCCACCAGCGGCCTTACGATCACCCGAGTGAGTCATAAACACGCGGGTTGGAGAGAACTCACCCAGCTTGTGTCCAACCATGTTTTCCGTAACGAAAACCGGAAGGAATTTGCGGCCGTTATGAACCGCAAAAGTGAGGCCAACCATCTCAGGGAGAATCGTCGACCGGCGTGACCAGGTCTTGATCACTTTCTTGGTCTTCTGCTTCTGCATGTCGGCCACCTTGGTCATCAGGTGGCGGTCGACGAATGCGCCCTTCTTTATTGATCGGGCCATGACTAAGCCTTCTTTCCTCGGCGCTTGATGATCATGCGATCCGTCCTCTTGTTTTCACGCGTCTTGAGCCCCTTGGCGAGCTGGCCCCAAGGCGAGCAGGGGTGGCGACCGCCGGACGAACGGCCTTCGCCGCCGCCCATTGGGTGATCCACCGGATTCATCGTGACGCCGCGGTTGTGCGGACGCCAACCCGCCCAACGCGTCCGTCCGGCTTTGCCGACCTGAACGCTGCTGTGCTCGATGTTGCCGATCTGGCCAATCGTCGCACGGCAATCCAGGTGAACCTTTCGAACTTCGCCCGATGGCAAGCGCACCTGGCCCCAGTCGCCTTCTTTGGCCATCAGCTGAGCGCCATCGCCCGCTGAGCGCACCAATTGTGCCTTGCCGGCAACGTGAAGGCTCACGTTGTGAATGGTCGTACCAAGGGGAATGTAGCGCAGCGGAAGGCTGTTTCCGGGCTTGATGTCGGCCTCACGGGAAGAGACCACCGTGTCTCCAACCTTCAGTCCAACCGGCCACAGGATGTAGCGCTTCTCGCCGTCGGCGTAGTTGAGCAACACAATGCGAGCGCTGCGATTGGGATCGTATTCGATGCTGGCCACCTTGGCCGGTACACCGATCTTGTCGCGGCGAAAGTCAATGGTGCGGAATCGCCGCTTGTGTCCACCACCGCGGAAGCGCGAGGTGATACGGCCGAAATGATTCCTGCCGCCCGGGGAGGACTTGCTCTCCGTTAGCGACTTGACCGGGCTATTGCCCTGGGTCAACTCGGCGAAGTCCGGTGCAATTCTGCCGCGGACGCCTGGCGTGGTTGGGTTCAGCGTGCGAAGGCCCATGTCCTAGACTCCCTCGAAGAATTCGATCTTCTGCCCGGGCGCGAGTGTAACCAGGGCGCGTTTCCAGTTCGAGCGGCGACCAAGATAGCGCCCTACTCGCTTCTGCTTGCCACGAACGATCGCGGTGCGAACCTTGAGCACGTTCACGTTCCAGAGTTTCTGGACCGCGTACCGAATCTCAATTTTGTTCGCGTCACAAGCAACTTCTAGAAGCAGCTGTGGCGCCACGCTTTCGGGATCGCCCATATCCTCTTCCGACATACCGCCGGTATCCTTGAGAAAGGTGCCCTTCTCAGTGAGAAGCGGGCGCTTAATAATCATTTCAGGAGAACGCATGGTATTCCTCTCTACGCTCCAGAGGCTGCTGTTTCGGCCCCGATAACGCGAGCCTCGACTGCCTTGACCGCATCCTTGGCAATTACGAGTCCTCCGTGATTGAGAATGTCGTAAACATTCAGCCCCTCCGGGGGAAGACAGGCGTGCTTCGGCAGATTGCGAACCGATTTGGCAAGATTCAAATTGCCCTTGGCATCAATGATCAGGGCGGATGTAAGGCCAAGAGCCTTGAGCACAGCAACCATGCGCTTCGACTTCGGCGCCTCGAGGTTGAGTTTGTCGACGACAACGAGCTTCTTCTCCTGAGCCCGTAGAGAAAGTGCCGAAGCCAGTGCCGCCTTCTTCACCTTCTTGGGAAGGGTGTATTCGTAGCTGCGCGGATGCGGACCGAAGACCACACCACCACCCACGAAATTGGGTGAGCGCGTAGATCCCTGCCGGGCGTTGCCGGTGCCCTTCTGGCGATACGGCTTGCGACCGCCACCGCGCACATGCATGCGCGTTTTCGTCGCATGCGTTCCCGCGCGCTTGGCGGCCTGCTGGGCCTTGACGGCTTCCCACAAGAGCGGCTCTTTCACCTTGGTGGCGAAAACTTCGTCGGCGATATCCATCTGCCCGACCTTCTGACCTTCGATGTTTACGACGTCGATCTGCATGGCTGACCTCAGGTCTTGATCTCGACGTCAACGCCCGCCGAAAGGTCGAGCTTCATGAGCGCGTCCAGCGTCTGCTGCGTCGGATCCAAAATATCGAGCAACCGCTTGTGCGTCCGAATCTCGAACTGCTCGCGCGACTTCTTGTCGACGTGTGGCGAACGCAAAACGCAGTACTTATTGATTTTTGTCGGCAGGGGAATGGGTCCCGCAACCTTTGCGCCAGTCCGTTTGGCGGTATCGACGATCTCACCTGCTGATTGATCCAGCAAGCGGTGGTCGTAGGCTTTTAGCCGTATCCTGATTTTGGGTGTCACTTGGTGCCCCCTTTTACTTTGCTCGCTTGAACTCCGCCAGTGCTAACTACGCAATAATCTTTGTCACGACGCCGGCGCCGACTGTCTTGCCGCCTTCGCGGATGGCGAAGCGCAATCCGTCTTCACAGGCGATGGGCGTGATGAGCGTAATGTCCATGGTGA